>OHPI01000159.1_pt1 | contig 54663 bp, 44 predicted proteins | sample 1577651 | NCBI WGS metagenome assembly OHPI01 (sample SAMEA3879578, study PRJEB24766) | human gut metagenome | biome: human-associated habitat; feature: feces | place: USA | collected 1985/1987
ATATCCCGTATATAAAAGGGCACAGTTCGGCATCGGTTATCTGCCCCAGGAACCATCGGTGTTCCGGACTCTGTCGGTGGAGAATAATATCAAGGCGATCCTTGAGATGACCAACACGTCGAAAGAATACCAGAAGGAGAAATTAGAGTCGCTGATCAGCGAGTTTTCTCTCGAAAAAGTGAGACATAACCTCGGCAACAATCTCTCCGGAGGAGAGCGCCGGCGCACAGAGATAGCGAGGTGTCTGGCAATCAACCCGAAATTCATCATGCTCGACGAGCCTTTTGCCGCTGTTGACCCTATTGCCGTCGAAGATATTCAGGAAGTCGTTTATCATCTCAAAGAGCGCAACATCGGGATTCTCATCACCGACCATAAGGCAGATTCAATTCTCGGCATTACAGACCGCGCCTATCTGCTGTTTGAAGGGAAAGTACTCTTTCAGGGAACGAGCGAAGAGCTTGCCAACAATCCAATAGTAAGAGAAAAATATCTGGGACGCGATTTCATATTTACACGCAAGAAATTCGAATGAGCACATCTTCCTCCTTACCTTCAGCGGGGTTCAATACCGCGACAAAACTCCTGTTATTGTTTGGCGTCATGCTGGTGATGCTACTCGGCATAAGCGTAATACAGACGATAATGGCATACAGTTCTGTCGATATAGGTTCGAGAACATGGATACTGATAATATCGGCTTTTCAGTCGGTTTTCGTCTTCATGTTGCCGTCGTATATAGCGGCACGCATCGATAGCGTTCATCCCCTGAATGTAATGACGTTATCCACTAAACCTCAGAGTTTGTATATAATAGCGGCGTTGTTTCTTATAATTCTGGCTGTTCCGGCCATAAACCAGACTGTATACTGGAATGAATCTATCGATTTTCCGGATGCCATGAGTGCATTGGAAGACACCTTACGCAAATGGGAAAACTCGGCGGCAGAAATGACGAAGAATATTTTAGCAGCATCTTCAGTGTGGGAAATGTTGGTAGGCGTATTGGTTATCGGATGTCTCACCGGACTCGGAGAAGAGCTTTTCTTCAGAGCAGGCCTGCAACGACTGCTGGCGAAATGTATGCCCGTGAATGGAGCCATTTGGTTATCGGCGGCCATTTTCAGTCTGATGCATTTTCAATTCTTCGGATTTGTTCCGCGCCTTATGCTCGGGGCTGTTTTCGGCTATCTATATTTCATCTCCGGGTCTATATGGGTTTCGGCCCTCGCCCATGCACTGAATAATTCACTTGTAGTTGTCACCGCATGGCTCATATCTCGGAATATCTTTCCGGCGAGATTCGAGATGTTTGGCGTTGATGAAACAGGGTTCCCGGTGTTAGCTACGGCAAGCATGATAGCGGTGATAATCATGGTAGCCGCTTTATATCGTCATCATACACACAATAAGTCAAATAAAGTTTAGATTTTATCAATGGCACAACCGGGATATCGCGATATCATCGCCGCAATAAAGAAAGGGAATCCGGCATCCGTATATCTGCTTATGGGGGAAGAAGACTACTACATCGATCTAATAGTCAATGCCCTCGAGACATCGGTTGTGGCAGATGAAGATAAAGACTTCAATCAGAATGTCTATTATGGAGTAGATGCAGATATGGATACAATCGTGGCCTCATGTCAGCAACTCTCCATCATAGGAGGCCGGAGACTTGTCCTGCTAAAGGAGGCTCAGTCCATCCCACGGGGGAAGCAACAGATAGAGAAGCTTGCCTCTTACGTGAAGCGTCCCAATCCCTCATGCGTATTCGCACTCGCCTTTAAAGGCGACAATCTGAACGCCACGTCTGAAATCATGAAAGCCGGAGCTAAATCCGGAGCTGTCATATTCAAAGCCGACAAAGTGCGCGATTATCAATTGCCGACACATGTGAAAGATTATTGCGCATCGCGAAAAACGGGCATTGACGACAAAGCGGTAGCCTTGTTGTGCGATTATATCGGAGGGCCTCTCGCCAAATTGTTTGGCGAAATCAACAAGCTTATAACTATAAAGGGAGAAGGGAACAGACTGACTGAAGAAGACGTTGAGGAACACATAGGTATATCGAAAGACTTCAACAACTTCGAGCTCGTCAGTGCTATTGCAAGAAAAAACTACACTAAAGCTGTCGGAATCATCAAATATTTCGAATCGAATCCGAAAAACAATCCTACTGTGCTTACAACTGCTGTGTTATTCGGATTTTTCACAAATCTTGTCTCGGCGTTTTATTTGCCCGACAGAAGCGATTCCACGCTCAGACAGGAGTTCAGACTGCGCAATCTGACGGCATTTGCCGATTTCAAAGAGGCTTTGAGAAATTACAATGCTTTTCAGGCTGTCAATATCATACATCTTTTGCGCGACTTCGATGTGAAAAGTAAGGGAGTAGGCTCTTTCCAGAATGAATATTCCCTTCTGTTCGACCTTGTTTTCAAAATATTCACAATCTGAACAATCAATGATTTTTTATTTCTCCGGTACAGGAAATTCCAGATACGTCGCTGAATATGTCGCAAATAGATTAAGCGACAGTATTTTCGATATTGCAGCATTTAAATCCGAGGGGACATATCATTCTTTTAAGGCCGGTTGTAGAAACGGAAAAACGATAGGTTTTGTATTTCCTATATATTCGTGGGGAGTTCCTCCGATTGTGTGCGAATTCATAAGGGCAATATCCGATGAAGATGTAAAGAACATAATAGCCGGGAATTTACGGGTTTGGATGATTGCAACCTGCGGGGATGAGACAGGAAATGCACATATTATGTTTCGAAAACTTCTGCAACATCGTGGATTGAAACTTGACGGAGCATGGAGTGTTATCCTCCCAAATACTTATGTGCTTCTGCCCGGATTTGATGTTGATGATGAAAACCTAAGAAAAAGGAAAATCTCCGAAGCTCCTTCAAGACTCGATTATATATCGGATAAAATAGAAGATGGGAAATGGGAGTATGATTTGACCATCGGAAAAATGGCCTTGTTCAAAACAGCAGTTGTATATCCTCTTTTTAAAAGATGGGGAATATTCCCAAAGAAGTGGAAGTCAAAAAATGATTGCATAAATTGCGGGATATGTGAGTCGGAATGCCCGGTAAAAAACATATCTATGGTGAATGGTAGACCGCAATGGGGAACAAATTGCCTGTCATGCTTGGCTTGCTATCATTCATGCCCCCTCCATTCAGTGAATTACGGCCGCATCACGGAAAGAAAAGGGCAGTACCGTCCTTCCGATCATCCTAAAATTTGAGAAACGGCGCATAAGGAACGAGGTCTAAGGAACAGTTGCTTATGTTTATGCTGAAGTGACCGGAAGCTATTATTTCTTCCAGAAAGTAGGCGTAAAGAGAAGGAGTATCGTGAATATCTCAAGACGGCCGATAAGCATAATTAACGATAAAGTCCACTTAGCGATATCAGGAATGACCGAATAATTCGTGGAAAGTCCTGTCACTTCGCTCCCGATTCCTGTGTTAGATATAGCCGATAGAGCGCAAAAGAAAGAATCAGGCAGACTGAGGCCCATAAGATTCAGAGACAGACCTCCGACACATATGACAAGTGCATATAGAAACAGGAAAGCAAGCGTTTTCTGGACTACTGTCGTGGACGTACCTTTGCCGTTCATCGTAACTGTCGTAACAGCCGATGGAAGCATCATCTTATAGAACTCGTTTTTGAGAAATTTGAAAAGGATAACAAATCGGTCGACTTTAGCACCTCCTGATGTACTTCCCGCGCATGAGCCCATAACCATCATTATAAGCAACAATACAATAGATATAGACCCCCATTCGTGGAAATCAGGTTCGGTGATTCCTGTAGAGGACAATATTGAAACCGTCTGAAACAAGGGATCAATGGTTAGATACTTCCAATTGTCGGTAAGTCCCCTGATCAGCATATTGATTACGAATCCTAAATAACAGGAAACAATTATAATGATATACCATTTGAATACTGTGTTCTTGAAAGGATTGCCTCCCCGGCCGCAAACAGTGTTATAGATAAGTGCGAAATTGACTCCCCCTAAAAACATGAATACCGTCATGACGACTTTTATATATACCGAATCCCATTGAGCAATACTCATGTCATTGGTGGAGAATCCCCCTGTCGACATTGTCGACAGGCCGTGACAGAAAGCCTCGAAGAAATTCATTCTTGAGAAAGAGAGAAAGATTATGAGGAGGGCGGTGAGGAATATATATATACCCCATAGCCCCTTTGCGGTGAAACTGACACGGGGACGAAGCTTATCGTGGGTTATTCCGGTCACTTCTGCATTGAAAAGTTGCATTCCTCCGGCATAATTCAGCATCGGTACTACTGCCAGAGTGAAAAGAATTATTCCAAGACCTCCGACCCATTGCACTACGCATCTCCAGGCCAATATTGAATTCGGGACTCCTTCAAGTGTATTGAGCACAGAGGCTCCGGTTGTGGTAAAACCGCTCATCGTCTCGAAAAAAGCATCGGCCACTGACATATGTGTACCTGTCAAAAGGAAAGGCAACATTCCGAAAAGAGAAAGAATCACCCACGTCATACCCGTTAGAAGAATTGCCTCCCGTTTACCCATGTCTTTATATCTGGGGCGCAAAAGCATCATCGCTCCTCCCGATGCCCCGGTAATTCCTGCGCATATCAGGAAATCGGCAAAGGCATTCTCCTTGTACCAAAGAGCGAATATACATGGCACAAGCATGAACACCGCCTCTATTACAAGCAGATATCCGATTACTCTCAATAGCATCGGCAAATTAATATAAGACCTTGGACGCTTGTAAAAGAACATCAGCAGAATGTTTTCTCAATTAAACCATTTCTCTATCTTATGTATTGTTCCTGAAAGACAGAATACCACTACATAATCACCCTCCTGAATATGGGTATTTCCGTTGACAAGCTGAATTTCGGTGCCTCTGACGAGAGCTGCGAGTGTCATACCGAACGGCAATTTGAGATTCTTCACGGGCGATTTAGTAATTCTGGCTCCGGGCTTGACAAAAATCTCTGCTACCTCGGCATCCGCGAGGGCTAAGAATTTGGAATTGCTTTCATCTGCATCAAGAAGAATCTTAAAAATATGACTCGAAGCGAATAGTTTCTTATTTATTGTCGTGCCGATATTAAGGTTTTCCGCCTGACTTAAAAACTGCAGGTTCTCAACCTCTGCTATGGTCTTGGGAACTCCGAATTCTTTGGCGGTAAGACATGAAAGGATATTTGTTTCCGAAGAATCCGTCAGTGCCAGGAAAGCGTCATACTGATAGATGTTGTTCTCCCTTAATACCTCTATGTCGAGAGCATCGCCACAGACAATCTCACAATTGGGAAGCATCGTGGCCATTTTCTCACAGTTTTCCCGGATATTGTCGATAATCTTGATATGGAATTCTTCTCCGTAAAGTTGTGCAAAACGTTGCGCAATCCGGCTGCCTCCGACAACAAGAGCTTTTTTGATTATCCGTTTCTTTTTACCGCACATCTCTCTTACCTCCTGCACATAAGGAGGCGTGGTTATGAAATACACGATATCATCTCGCCTTATAATGTCGTTACCGTTCGGAATGATGGTCTCGTTGTTGCGTTTGATAGCAGCGACATGAAAGTCATGATCCTTCACAGGGAGATCCCGGAGCATACAATCGATGAGAGGGGAATCGCCGTGGAGTTTTACCCCTATAAGCAGAAGGCGCCCTCCATGAAGTTCACCCCAGTAGCGGGCCCAGTTATGATAAAGGGCCACTGCAATCTCCTGAGCCGCGATATTTTCCGGATAAATTAGAAAATCCACTCCCATTTCCTTCAGGATTGCTCCGTTTTCAGGAATCAGAAACTCGCTGTTGTCGATTCTCGCTACGGTCTTCTTAGCCCCGAGACGTTTTGCTATGGAGCAACTCGTTATATTTCTTGTCTCGAAAGGTGTGACGGCAATATATAGATCGGCATTTGAGACGCCGACATCCCGCAGACTGCTGAAAGAGGATGTGGAGCCGTTCCATGTCATAAGATTATAATTGGCATCGATCACATCGAGTCGTGCCTGATCACTGTCGAGCAGAATAATATCCTGATCCTCGTTCGAAAGCATCTTGGCAAGATGAGTTCCTACCTCTCCGGCTCCTGCAATTACAATTTTCATAGTAGCTTGTGTTATTCATGACCGGCCGGACTATTCCGGGCAGACCGGAGATTTTCCACCGCATTAACAATACTGTCCGCATCTATCCCACACATACTGTGCAATTCCGCGACACTTGCATGAGCAATCCATTTATCAGGGACACCGAGAATAGTTACCCGGTTGTTTCCGCCATGCTCATTGATCCATTCAGCCACAGCCGAGCCGAAACCACCTGTGCGCACGCCGTCCTCCACGGTCACTATCCGGTCATATCGCGACATGATATTCATCAGCAACTCTTCGTCTAACGGTTTCAGCCATATCATATCGTATACATCACAGGAAATACCGTTTTCCTCAAGGCGGCGAGCAGCCACGACAGCATCATTGCCGACGGGGCCGATCGTAAGAATGGCGGTTCCTGCTTCCGTCGATTCATAAATGAGTCTTCCCTTGCCGGGAGTCATATCCATATCATCGCAGTTTTCCGGATTTCCTTGAGCAGCCCCGCGTGGATATCTTATAGCCATTGGTGTAGTCAATGACGCCGCCGTATTCATCAGTCCTTGCAAGGATGCGATATCCATTGGAGAGGCAATTGTCATCCCCGGAATCATTCTGAGATAGGCAAGATCGAACAGACCGTGGTGGGTCACTCCATCCTCGCCGACAAGACCGGCTCTGTCAATGCAAAACACAACCGGAAGTCCCTGAATAGCTACATCATGAATGATGTTGTCGAATCCACGTTGCAAAAACGAGGAATATATTGCCACAAACGGTTTCTTCCCTGCAGAGGCCAGTCCGCCGGCAAATGTCACGGCATGGCCTTCGGAAATTCCGACATCGAATGTCCGCTGAGGATATCTGTCCATCATCTTAATCATAGACGTCCCGGAAAGCATGGCCGCCGTGATTCCCACGATCTTCCCATCTCTGGAAGCAAGGTCAAGCAATTTTTCACCGAACACATCCTGCCATAGCGGCATCGAAGCTTGTTTACGTATTTTCTCGCCGGTCCCCGGATCAAAATTACCGGGGGCATGCCAGGCACGCGGGTTCTTTTCGGCCGCCTCGTATCCCTTCCCTTTGACTGTGCGCAAATGAAGTATACGCGGACCTTTCATATCTTTGATATCCGAAAAAACCTTTACGAGTTTGGTGACGTCATTTCCGTCGAAAGGCCCGAAATAGCGGATGTCCAGACCCTCGAATATATTCTGATGAGTAGAAATGAGCGATTTCAAAGCATTGCTGAATCTTAAAAGTAGACCTTTTCTGCGGTCGTTGATAAGGCCCAACCGTTTCATAAAATTATAAAGCCTGAAACGAATTTTGTTATATCGAGCCGAGGTAGTGATGTCTGAAAGATAACTATGGAGAGCCCCAACATTATTATCTATCGACATATCGTTGTCGTTGAGAATGATCAGCAGATTATTGGGATTGTTCGAGGCGTTGTTGAGTCCCTCGAACGCAAGGCCGCCACTTATCGACGCGTCGCCGATCACGGCAACGGTCTTCCGGTCTTCCTCTCCCGGAGTATTTAGATCTGCGATGGCCATCCCGAGCGCCGCAGATATGGAGTTACCCGCATGCCCGCATACAAACGTGTCGTATTCGCTCTCCGCCGGAAAGGGGAAGCCGCTGATGCCTCCTTTGGTCCGTTGGGTGGCAAAGCGGTCTCGTCGGCCTGTCAGGATCTTATGGGCATATGCCTGATGGCCCACATCCCAGACTATGCGGTCGCGAGGTGTATTGAAAACATAATGGAGAGCCACAATGATTTCAACCGCTCCCATGCTCGATCCGAAATGCCCCGGATTGTGAGAAAGGTTCTCAATCAGAAATTCTCTGATTTCAGCGCACAGATCCGGAAGCTTTTCCACATCAAGCTGCCTCAACTGGTCCGGACTTTCGATATGATCAAGATAGCTCATCCTTTCTTTATATATTTTCTATACAAAGGCACAAATATGATAATTCCGGTCATTGCCGCAATCAGCAGGTTCTTGAGATTGAATCCTCCCTGACTCAGCAACAACCACACGAGCCATAGCCATACAAGCGACAGCACGGCAAATCCTATAACTTTAGATGTGCTCATCAAAGTGCGAAATTAACAAAAATTCCTCAAACCATAAAACAATTATTTTTGCTTAGACGGTACGAAATCATGCATTATTGTTTGTATAATCGCGGTTTAATTATATCTTTGTGGATTATGCGCGGATTCATATATGTCATATCGCTGATTCTGGCGCTTTCCTCCGTCCGATGCCGTCGGACGGAAGAGAGCGTCCGAAGCGTGACGGAACTTCCACCGGCGCCTAAAGAGATGCCTGAAACCATAACGAAGATTCCGGAAGAAGTTGTGCTGAAGCCTGTTGTCATTAATAAAGACTCTGTTTCTGCGCTTATAAGCCATATGAAAGAATCCGGATATTGGGAAGAATACAGCGAGGGTATGCTTCCAAAAATGGCAGAGCACAGTCCGAGATATGTGAAGTCTCTCCTTGAGAACACCTACTCCGGATTTATCGTTGTAGACAAGGGAAGAATGAAAGTGATTCTGTTCGATCGGTTTGGCAGAACGCTCAAAACCTACGGTATGGCATGCGCCAAAGCATTCGGCACCAAGCATGAAAAGGGGGATTCAAGAACTCCGGAGGGATTCTTCCGTGCTGAAGGGATCTATGACAGCACAGATTGGCTTTTTACCGACGACGACGGGAAAACATCCAAGAAGAAAGGTCAGTTCGGTCCCCGGTTCATACGGCTCCGCATTCCCGGAACAAGCCAGATTGGAATTCATGGCACCTGTGCTCCATGGTCGATTGGAGGCAGATCGAGCCATGGATGTATAAGATTAACAAATGAGAATATACTTGAACTCGTAGAGCTTGTTGAAATCGGCATGCCGGTGATTGTGATTCCCGGCAAGCGTGATATGGTCGTAAATCAGGAGGAAGGATATGAATCGGTCTGGATTCCCACATTGAATACTTCGCGCAAACCTAAGATTGAGCCTCCTGTAGAAAACAAAGATACAATAGCTGTTATGCCCGAAGAACCGGATTCTATAGCTAAAGTCCAGCCTATAGCAAAAGACTCGACTGAAAACTCTCAAAAAAGAGACTCAATTTCGACAGATTGATTTCATTAAAATTATTAACTTTGCATAGTCTTTGCAACGATATGCCCCCAGGTAGGGAAGGCATTTAACGTTGCTAATGGATTTATGGACAATTTTGACAATTATACCCCAGAGATACATTATAATGACGAGCCGAAGGAAGCTGCCGTAAACGCGACGGATCAGCCGGCTGTTGCCCGACGGACAAGGAATCAAAGAAAACCACAGACGAAATCTGTGCGGAAAGATAAAGAAACGGCGGAGCAGAAGACCGATAAGCTATCGTTGGCGGCCAAAATTAAAAAATTTGCTAACGGCACTTCATTGAAACTTATTACCGGAATTTTTCTCGGATGTCTCGCCGCATATCTGCTTGTTTCTTTTTTATCCTATTTCGCAAGTTGCATAAAGGACCAGTCCCTTATCAACCACACTGCAATAGGCACGGCAGGGAAAGTAGCAAATGCCGGAGGGGAGGGAGGAGCAAGACTCTCTGAATTCCTTATCAATGAAAGTTTCGGGCTCGGCTCTTTCGTGATTGTCTTATGGCTCGGAGCGATGTCTCTTAAGTTGCTGATCGGGCGACCTCATTTCAAAAGCGTTGACTTCACTATCAAATGTTTTGTGGCGCTCATAACAGTCTCCCTTATCGTCGGGCTTTCTACAATCGCCTTTCATTCCGCCGTGAACTGGGGCGGCTATCACGGACGCTATGTGAATGAATTCATAATGAATTTCATAGGTTGGACAGGTGCTTTCCTTCTGTGTATATTCATGATAGCGCTTTTCGTGGTTATATGTCTGCGCGACCTTATCAACTGGATTCTGAAAATCAAGGCCGCCCATGCCGAGAAACGCCGAATCGCAGCTGAAGAGAAAGCTGCGAGACTCGAACGTGAACAGGAATTGCTCAGGATGCAGAACGACGAACATCTTGACGACATCAAGGCAGGTGAATCCGTGGCTCTGGCAAATGCAGGTCTGACCGATATACCGGAAAATGATACTTCAGTGTCTTTCAAATCCGAATCGGATACTCTTTATAGTTTCGAAGATATTCCCGATGATGAACCGGAAGAAATGGCTGGTCCTGACATGATAGAGAATCTTGAAGAAAACTACCGTGAGGATGATACGCATGATGAATACAGCGCTGAGCGCGGGGTTGCTCCGGAGGCAGGCAATGGAGATACGGCAGATGCAGACGCAGAGAGCCCCATGGTCGTAAACGTCAATGAGATTGATCAGAACGGGAAGCGTCATTATAAATCACAGCTTGATTTTGAAGCCGATCATAAGTATAAGTTCCCCCCCTTCGATCTAATGCGGCCCGGCACGACAAAGATCAGTGTCAATGCAGAAGAGCAACTTGAAAACAAGGAGCAGATTAAACGTACTCTTCTGAATTTCGGCATACCGATTATCAATATAGAGGCTACCGTCGGTCCGACAGTTACACTCTATGAGATAGTGCCCGACAAGGGCGTTAAAATCGCCAAGATACGCAGTCTTGTGGATGACATCGCCCTGCGTCTCGCGGCCAAAGGTGTCAGAATTATCGCCCCGATTCCCGGAAAGGGAACTGTCGGTATCGAAGTGGCCAACAAGGAGTCGCAGACAGTGTCGATGCAGACCTTGATTCGTTCCAGAAAGTATCAGGAAAGTCATTACAATCTTCCGGTTGCACTCGGATCTACAATATCCAACGAAGTATATATAACGGATCTTACAAAAATGCCGCATCTCCTTGTCGCCGGCGCTACCGGTCAGGGTAAATCCGTGGGACTTAATGCGATAATTGCATCGTTGCTCTATTGCAAGACTCCGTCGCAACTTAAGTTTGTGATGATCGACCCCAAACAGGTCGAATTCAGCCTTTACAACAAACTGAAGAATCATTATCTCGCCGTAATCCCTGAAGATGCTGATTCCGATGAACCGGTGATTACCGACATGGATAAAGTGGAGGCCACATTAAGTTCTCTCTGCATAGAGATGGAGGACCGCTATAAGCTTCTGAAGAACGCGCATGTAAAGAATCTCGAGGAATACAATACCAAGATAAAAGACGGCAAGCTGAATCCTGCCGACGGACATCGGTTCCTGCCATATATAGTGGTTGTTGTCGATGAGTTCGGCGACCTTGTAATGGTAAAAGGGAAGAATGTGATGCTGCCCATAGCGCGCCTTGCACAAAAAGCACGTGCGGTCGGCATGCATGTTATAATCGCAACTCAGCGTCCGTCGACCGATGTTATTACGGGTATCATCAAAGCCAACTTCCCGGCGCGTATGTCGTTCAAGGTTTCGTCGGGAGTGGATTCGAAGACGATCCTCGACACCACAGGCGCCCAGCAGCTTATCGGACGCGGCGACATGCTGATATTCAATAATTCGGAAATGGTGCGTGTCCAGTGTGCGTTTATCGACACTCCGGAAGTAGAGGATATCTGCGATTATATTGAAAAACAGCCGTATGCTCCCGGACCCTATATATTGCCGGAACCTCAGATGAGCAATGGCGAGGAGAATGGCTCGGGCGGTCAGAGTTTCAGCGAGCGAGATCCGCTTTTCGAAGAGGTTGCAAAACGTGTGGTCACTTCCAACACAGCCTCTACTTCCTCCCTGCAGCGGGTATATTCCATCGGTTATAATCGTGCCGGGAAAATAATGGATCAGCTTGAGGCCGCCGGAATAGTCGGTCCGTCGCATGGCGGTAAGCCCAGAGCGGTGCTCGTTGATGCAATCGGCCTCGACAACATATTAAACTCTTTATAAGATGAAAAAACTGATTCTTGCTATTCTCTCAATATTCTTGACTGCAGCGGCAGCAAACGCAATTACTGCCGCCGAAGTCATGAAGAAAGCAGCAGGCACTGCCTCTTCCGCCAAAGGGATCAGCGGCACATTCTCGATTTCTTCCGGCGGAAGGAGTTTCGCAGGAACTCTGAAGGCGTCCGGAAGCAAATTCAGCATAGTGACGGGTTCTTCATCATCATGGTATAACGGAAGATATCTCTGGACCTACAACGGCTCGAGCAAAGAGACTACTCTTGTCACACCTACAGCGACTGAACTCACGGAATGCAATCCGCTTGCCTATCTGAATTCTTATTCACGCAACTACACTCCCTCCTTTTCAAAAGTCAAATCGAAAGGAGGATATGTTGTGATACTCACAGCCAAATCAAAACATAACTCCATAAAGACCGTAGAAATCTCCATCGACAGCCGGACATGGAAACCGTCTCGGTTCTTAATCACGGCTTCCAACGGAACAAAGACCACGGTGTCGGTAAAGAGTCTTGTCTACGGAGCCCGAATCTCATCATCCGATTTCGAATACCCGAAATCAAAGTATCCGAAGGTGCCGGTGATCGACCTTCGCTGATTATTATGAATATTCATACGAAACATACCTGACAAATAAATGTTAATTAATTGACGGCAGATTTCTCACGCCGTCTTTAGATATAAGATTCATGAAAGAAGAGACAACAAAAGTATTGATTATAGGTTCCGGACCTGCCGGATATACAGCCGCCATATATGCATCGCGTGCAAATCTTTCACCGATGGTTTATGAGGGTGACCAACCCGGCGGACAGCTCACTCAAACTACTGAAATTGAGAACTTCCCGGGTTATCCCGAGGGTATCGACGGCACAGAGATGATGCATCAGCTGCGCGATCAGGCTCAAAGATTCGGAGCAGAGATACGCCCGAGAATGATAGTCAAAACCGATTTCTCGAAACGGCCCTTCCGATGTGAGGATGAGAGGGGAGACGTTATCTATGCTGAAACTGTGATTATTTCCACCGGTGCTTCTGCCAGATATCTCGGACTTCCGGATGAGGAGAAATACCGCGGACTCGGGGTTAGTGCCTGCGCAACATGCGACGGATTTTTCTATCGCAAGAAGAATGTGGCCGTTGTGGGTGGCGGAGATACGGCCTGCGAAGAGGCACTTTATCTCTCCACACTCGCCAACAAGGTCTATATGATTGTCCGCAAGAATCATCTGCGTGCCTCCGAGATAATGCGCAGACGCGTTCATGAACGCGAGAATATCGAGATTCTTTTTAATTGCAACACCGTAGGTCTTTTCGGAGAAGAGGGCGTGGAAGGGGCAAGACTTGTGAAGTATCTCGGCACTCCCGAACAGGAGGAATTTGACATAGCTATCGACGGATTCTTCCTCGGTATAGGCCACAAACCGAACACGGATATTTTCAAGGGCCAGCTCGATCTTGACGATGAAGGATACATAAAAGTAAAATCGCCCCATACTTACACAAATGTGGCGGGTGTATTCGCAGCCGGCGACTGTGCGGATCCAATCTATCGCCAGGCTGTAAGCGCAGCCGGAACGGGTTGTCGCGCGGCTATTGATGCCGAACGCTTTCTGCTCGCCAAGGACGAACTCATCTAAACAGACACTTTATCTCGTATAGACAACAATTTATATGGAAGATAAACAGACAATCCTCGACAAGCGCTATCTGAGAATGGCGCAGATCTGGAGTGAAAACTCGTATTGTCGCCGCCGCAAGGTGGGTGCGTTGCTTGTCAAGGACAAGATGATAATATCCGACGGATATAACGGCACTCCCGCGGGATTCGACAATGTCTGCGAAAGCGAGGACAACGTGACATATCCATATGTGCTTCACGCAGAAGCCAACGCAATAACGAAAGTTGCCAGAAGCAATAATTCGAGCGAGGGGAGCACTCTATACGTCTCCACAAGCCCCTGTATGGAATGCTCCAAGCTAATAATACAAGCCGGAATAAGAAGGGTTGTTTTTTCTGAAATGTATAGAATCACCGATGGTCTCGACCTGCTTCGCAAGGCCGGAATCGAAGTGGTACATATGCCTTTGGAAGAAAAGGCTTGCGAATAGAAAGAAATGGGTAAAAAAAGAAACATAAGCAGTGTTTTGCTGCCTCTTGGAATTGCCGCCGGCGTTGTCGGAGGAATATTTATAGGCAAATACGAGGCGGTCAGACGCCTTTCGCCCGGACAGGAAAAGCTCCAGACGATTCTCGGGCTTATAAGGGACCAATATGTCGATGATATAAATGTTGACAGTCTGATGGAACAGACAATTCCCGAGATGCTCGCCTCACTCGACCCTCATTCGGCATACATCCCTAAATCAGAACTGACGGCAAGCAACGAAGAGCTCGACGGAGCGTTTGGAGGTGTTGGCGTCTCGTTCCAGATTCTATCGGATACCGTGCGCGTGATAGAAGTGATTCCGGGAGGACCCGCGGAGCTTGTCGGAATGCAGCCCGGCGACCAGATTCTTGAGGCCAACGGCAAGAAAATGGCGGGAGTAAAAATCACTAATCAGGATGTTTATACAAACCTTCGGGGCAAGGAGGGCACGAAAGTCTCTCTTACGGTGAAACGCAAAAATATTGCTAAACATCTTCATTTCGATGTTGTCAGAGACAAGATTCCGGAGTATAGCGTTGACTCGAAATATATGATTGCCGATAATACGGGCTATATCCGTATAAGCAAGTTCGCAAGAACTACATATAATGAATTCTTCAATGCCTTGGTAGAGCTTCGCAACAAAGGGGCTCAGAAATTCATCTTCGACTTGCGTAACAATTCCGGAGGATTTATGGATCAGGCAATTTATATGGCCAATGAGTTCCTGCCTGCCGGGCGCATGATTGTCTATACCAAGGGAAGAAGACCCGAAAACGAGACAATGGCCGTGAGCGACGGTAACGGACAGTTTCAGGATTCCGAGATCACGGTGCTTACAAACGAATTCTCGGCATCGGCATCGGAAATCTTCTCCGGTGCTATTCAAGATAACGACCGAGGACTTGTGATAGGGCGCAGAACATTCGGTAAAGGACTTGTGCAGAACCCTATTATGCTTCCCGACAGTTCCTCGATAAGGCTTACCGTGGCCCGTTATTACACTCCTGCCGGACGCTCGATACAGAAGGAATACAAACGGGGACGCGACGGCAAATATGAGCTCGATATTCTGGATCGTTATTCCCATGGAGAGTTTTATTCGCAAGATTCTATAAAACTCGACAAGAGCAAGATTTTTCACACCCCTAACGGAAGGACTGTCTACGGCGGAGGCGGTATAATGCCCGACGTATTTGTGCCTGAGGATACTACCGGAATCACTTCCTATTATCTTGAAGCGCTCAACAGAGGGTTGATTCAGAGATTCGCCGGCGAATTTGCCGAGAAATACAGGCCGATGATAAAAAAGAAAACAATAGATGATTTGATGCGAGTAATGCCTCGCGAAAACATGTTATTGCAAAGTTTCGTAAGCTATGCAGCCGCAAACGGTCTTCCCGCAAGATGGTTCTATATTAATAAATCGAGGGATCTTCTTCTTAATCAGCTCAAGGCGGTCATCGCTCGCGATCTTATAGGCTTCAATGCCTTCATTGAAATTCTTAACCGGAAGGATACCGCCGTGCTCCGTGCACTCGAGGCTCTCGAACGGAACGAGTCGCCGGTAAATATCATAAAGAAATAATTTTTGTAGATGCATATATAAATTTGAGCATTCTCTTACCTGATATATACTATGGAAAAAAACGAAATAAGAAGAAAAATCAAGGCGATGCGCTCGATGCTGATTGAAACAGAAAAGATTCAGGCGGCCGAGGAAGTGTTCGCTCAGCTTGAGAAGACAGCAGCCTTTATTATGGCCGACCGGATACTGATGTATCACTCCCTGCCCGATGAGCTGTCGACCCGTTCATTCCTTTCGAAATGGAACGATAAAAAGCATTTCTATCTTCCGAGAGTGAATGGGGTGAATCTTGAAATATTGCCCTACGATCAAACGCGACTTGAGCTCGGAGCATTCCATATCGAGGAGCCTACCGGAGAAAATACCGTTGATCCGGCAGATATAGAGCTGATAGTGGTTCCGGCCGTGGCTTACGATCGCAAAGGAAACCGTCTCGGTCGCGGAAAGGGATTCTATGACAGGTTACTCCGGACCACAAAGGCCACAAAAATTGGTGTGGGCTATGAATTCCAGCTTCTGGATGAAATTCCGGTGGAACCGCATGATGTCGGAATGGATATTGTGATTACTCAGAAGAGCATGCACATAATAACAAAAAAAGCCCGTTGAATCGGATAATCAATTGTTGAGATGAGTGTTTATACCAAAGATTCCCGACTTTCCGAACCTATCATGAGGGATCCCTCAATCATTCCCGTGATCAATAGATTCGGCATTTCGCTCGGGGTGGGAGATCTGGCAATCAAGAATATCTGCATGGAAAAGGGGATAGATGCGGATTTCTTTCTTGCCGTAGTCAATACCTACATGTATCAGGATTATTTCCCTGAGGGGACTGCATTAAGCACTCATTTGATCAGGCTCATAGAATTTTTGGATAAAACCGACAGGTATTATCGGGACGTGCAGCTCCCCAACATTGAACGTCATTTCAATTTCCTGCTTCGTGAAAGCATGGAAAGCGAAAGTGACGGCCATTCGAATCTGAAATTGCTCAACGGTTTCTTTTGCGAAGTAAAAGAGGAACTGCAGGCGTCAATATCAAACGATCTGGAACATTGGTTTCCGTTGTTGCTCGATAACCCGGAAAAGGCAAGAGAAGAGATAGCTGTTTTGACAGCGCACGGAAACAACGTTCAGGAAAACATCAGACTTCCCTTCTCCAACCATAACCTTGAAGATAAAATCCGCGATCTTATAGCATTCTTCGTGATACATCTGAAAGGAAACTATGATAAGAATCTTTGTGTAGCGGTGATTATGGCCGTGTTCAACCTTGAGAAAGATATAAAGCAAAACAATCGAATCCGGGAACGCATACTGAAACCATTATGCTTAAAATAGCGCTTATCGGTATATCCACACTCGAATCCTATGCACTTTGCCGTCTCTTTGAGGAGTCGGGTATTGTTGCAGCAGAGAATTTTTCCGGTTTTGATAAATTCTGCTGCGTCGATGACCGCTTCGACTTATATGTCGCCACGCCGGGATACATATTGTCGAACATTGAGTTTTTCCTTCCGAAAAAGTCTCGGACACTTGTGATCGGAGAAGAATCAGTTGCGGGCAATTCATCATTCATTTCCATCTCTAAATATACAGATCTTTCGGAAATACAGTCATCCGTGGAAACACTCATAAGAGGAGCGGAGGGGAAAGAAATGACAGGCGAGCTTTCCGCCCGCGAGATTGAAGTGCTCAAAGAGCTCGTAGCCGGAAAGACCCATAAAGAGGTGGCCGATGCGCTTTGTATTTCGGTCAATACAGTCGTGACGCATCGAAAGAACATCACTACCAAACTCGGCATAAGATCGCTTTCCGGACTTTCGCTCTATGCACTTATGAACGGGTTGGTATAATCCCCGATTCATAGCATTATATAAGGCTAATCTGCATTATTAGCGCAGATTTAAGTTAAATTCGTGTTAAATTCACACATACTTGAAGAATTATTTTGACTATTTCGCTAATAAAGCTAAATTTGTGTGAATATAAAGTCACATATTGTATTCATTCGCGTATTCTATTATCAGATACACTTAAACGTATATAACTAAAACACCAATAACCTTTAATTATGATCAAGCGATTGTTATCCGCTGCTTTGGTGCTTGTATCCGCTTTTATGGCCGGAGCACAGGCTCCCCAGATGCAGCCGCTTCCCCTCAATCCCGATGTGAAGCACGGAACGTTGCCAAATGGAATGCAATATTTCATTCTGCACAACGAATTGCCGAAAGAACGGGCTAATTTCTATATTGCCCAGAAAGTAGGTTCCACTCTTGAAACCGAAGATCAACTCGGTCTTGCGCACTTTCTGGAGCATATGGCATTCAACGGGACAAAGAATTATCCCGGCAAAAACATGCTTAACTACCTACAGTCGAAAGGAATCCGTTTCGGTGCTGACATAAATGCCTATACCGCATTCGATGAGACAGTCTATAATATCGACAATGTGCCCACCACCGACAAGGCACTTATGGACAGCGTTCTTTTGGTGCTCCATGACTGGAGCGGCAGCATTCTTCTTGAAGAATCCGAGATCAACGCAGAAAGAGGCGTTATCGAAGAGGAATGGCGAATACGCAGCGATGCAATGAATAGAATGTATATCGACATCCTTCCCAAAATCTATAAAGAGTATCAGTATCAGCAGATGCCAATCGGCAAGATGGAGATCGTAAGGAATTTCGCTCCCGAAACACTCCGTGCCTACTATAAGAAATGGTATCGTCCGGATCAGCAGGGTATTGTGATCGTCGGCGATCTCGATGCTGCGGAGATGGAAAAGAAAGTGATAGATCTTTTCTCAAAGATTCCTATGCCTGAAAACGCAGCTGAACGTACATATCCTTCGGTGAGCGACAACAAAGAGCCCATCTATGCCTTCTTTCAAGATTCAGAGCTCCAGTTCCCGATGGCGATGGTAGCCTTCAAATTTGAGAAGATACCCTTCGAGATGCGCAACACGTTGCCCGGATATCTTCAGGATAATGTTATCTTCCGAGTTTTATCCCGACTTATCAACAACCGTCTCAACGAATACAAACAGAATCCCGAATGTAAATATGCTTCGGCATCAATCTATTTCGGCGATTTCTTCGTATCGAAAACCAAAGGCGCCGTAAACATCCGGGTTATCGGCAAGGATGAAATCAAAGAGGCTCTCGCCGAGGCCATGGGAATCATCGCACGCGCATGCAAGACCGGTTTCACCGATTCTGAACTTGAGCGCGTACGCACCCAGATGCTTTCCGAGTATGAGAATATGTTCAACGAGCGTAAGAACACCCGCAGCGGGAACCTCGCCAACGAGCTTATCCGCCATTTCGTTGACAACGAGCCCGCTCCCGGCATCGAAGAGGAGTATAAACTTATGCAGCAGTATCTGCCTGCTTTCCCGGTAGAAGCTTTCAACGAATCAGCCAAACAGCTTCTCACGCAAGAGAATCAGGTGATCGTTGTTTCCCAGCCCCAGAAAGACGGCGCTATCCAGCTGACATCCGAGGAGATCGTACCTATCGTGAACAATGCTCTTACAGCTGAATATGAGGCTTACGTTGATGAAGTAATCACCGAGCCCCTTATTGCCAAGCTTCCCAAGCCCGGGAAAATCACGGAAGAGACAGCCGGCAAGTTCGACACCAAGGAATTCAAGCTTTCCAACGGTGTGAAGGTGATTGTGAAACCTACTGATTTCAAAGCTGATGAAGTAAGAATGATAGCATTCAAGGAGGGAGGGAAGCGCTCCTATTCAGCAAGCGAGGCAGCCAACGTGCTTCTCGCCGGCGATGCGTTCAGTCTCAGCAAATTCGGCAACTTCGACACCAAGACACTCCGCAAGTATCTGGCCGGCAAGAATGCCTCGGTATCCTATTCGATCGGCGCCGTGCTCAACAGACTCTCCGGCTCCTCGACAGCCAAAGATCTCCCTGTGCTCATGGAGCTTGTATATACGGCATTCACCAATCTGAATCCCGACCAGCAGACCTATCAGGCTCAGATCGATCAGGCCAAGACATTCTATGCAAATCAGGATAAAGACCCGATGGAGGTTTTCAAACGCAAACTTGCCGCCACGCGCTATGGCGACAACCCGATGTTCATGCCGGAAACTTTGGCTACACTCGAAGCTGCCAACTATCCTCAGATGCTCGAGATGGTCAAGAAATCGCTTTCCAACGCAGCCGATTATACATTCGTGTTTGTCGGCAATGTGGATATGGATACTTTCAAACCTCTGGTAGAACAGTATCTCGCAACGCTTCCCTCAACCGGAAAGAAAGAAGTGCTCAAGAATCTCACATCCATCGATCAGGTGAAGGGTCAGAAAGTATGCGATTTCAAGCAGCCGATGAAGACTCCCTCCACTATGATTCTTGATATCTATTCCGGTTACAACATACCTTATAACATTGATAACGATGTGAAAATGTCTCTTCTCGGATCGATTCTTGGGAACATCTATACCGAAACGTTGCGTGAGGAAGAGGGCGGAACATACAGCCCGGCGGCTACCGCTTACATGGATTCCGAAACAGGAGTTTGGAACATCCTCTATCAGGTTCAGACCAACGCCGCCATGCAGCAGAAGCTTATGGACCGCGCCCACGATGAGTTAATGAAACTTCTTCAGAACGGTGCTACCGAAGAGCAGTTCAAGAAAGTGAAGGAAGCAGAAATGAAGCAGTATGAAATCAACGTACGCAACAACGGCTACTGGCTCAACAATCTTCTGAGCTATGCAAGAGGTATCGATGACATTTCGGGCCACAAGGCCGCTATCGAGAATCTTACATTGGCACACTTCAATAAATTTATGAAGAATCTGTACAACGGTGATAACCGTATTCAGGTCATCATGGAAGGCGTTGAGGAAAGCAAATAACCTTTGGATGCCTATGAGGCAACAGAAGGATACTAAAGTCTTTTAAAAATAAGGTCGGATGAACAAATCATCCGGCCTTATTTGCTATCTTTGCATAAGCAAAATTATTAATGGACACAATTTATTTTTATATGAATCAATTTGCAAAATCAATCACGGCTATCACAATGGCTACATTTGCCGGAGCCGCGGTAGGGACAGCCACGAATCCTTTGGTTACGGGTTCGGATCTCCCGTATGGCACAATGCCTCTCTCAAAATTGAAACCTGCCGATTATGAAGAGGGTATCAAAGAAGGTATCAAAGCCCATAACCGGGAAATCGAGGCTATCGTGAACCAACGCAGCAATCCGACGTTCGAGAACACTATTGTTGCGCTCGACAGAAGCGGGAAAGTGCTAAACCGATCGGTGCTTGCACTCGGCAATATAGAGCATGCTTCGGGCGACACCGCCATCATGAACGTGCTGATGAGGATGAGTCCGGTGCTTTCGGATCATTCCTCGGAGATAATGCTCAACGAGGCGCTTTGGAAACGCGTGAAGAGCGTATATGATAATAAAGGGAAAGACACGAGCCTTTCGCCCGAAGACCTTCGTCTCATCGACAAGACATACTTGGGATTCGTGATGAGCGGGGCAGACCTCGAAGGGGAAGACCGCGAGGAGTTCCGGCGCATCAATTCGAAGCTGTCGGAATTGACGGTGAGATTCGGCCAGAACGTTTCAAACGACATGAAGTCGCCCGCACGCCGACTTTGGCTTAAGGAAAGCGATCTCGCCGGTATTCCTGCTTCCGTGAAGGAATCATATCGCGAAGCCGCACGCGAGGCTCTCGAACAGGAAGGGAAACCTGACGACTCCTCGCTTTATATGGTGAGCATTTTCGCTCCGGCATATCAGCCTTTCATGAAATATGCCGACAACCGTGATCTCCGCCATCAACTCTATCTTCTCTACAACACTCGCAACAGCAAAGGGGAGTATGAGAATATAAGCGTGCTTCGCGAGATTGCGAACCTGCGTCTGCAGCAGGCAAAACTTCTCGGCAAACAGAATTATGCCGAGTATATACTTCAGAACACAATGGCTAAGACACCGGAAGCCGTGATGGAATTCCTCGAAAACCTGCGGATGGCTTACACCGATCCGATGAAACAGGAACTGAAAGAGATCGAAGAATATGCCCGCACAAAGGAGGGGAAGGATTTCAAACTCGAAGCGTGGGATTATTCTTACTGGGCCGACAAATTGAAGAACGACCGCTATGCCTTCAACGATGAGGATATGAAGCCATATTTTGAACTCAACAATACAATCGACGGCGTGTTCGGACTGGCCACAAAACTTTACGGATATACTTTCAAACTTACCGACAAAATCGACAAATATCATCCTGATGTAAGAGTTTATGAGGTATATCGTAAGGACGGCTCACTTCTCGGGCTGCTTTACGCAGATTTCTTCTATCGCGAGGGGAAGAGTCCGGGCGCCTGGATGACGGAGTTCCGCACCGAAACCAAGGATGATGAGGGGAAACGCGATATCCCTTTGATTTCCATTGTCTGCAATTTCTCGAAGCCTGTAGGAAATGCGCCGGTGCTTCTCACTCCATATGAAGTAGAGACTTTCCTCCATGAGTTCGGTCATGCATTGCATGGACTTTCGGCAGAAGCCAAATATGAATCGCTGAGCGGAACGAATGTCGACCATGATTTCGTTGAACTTTTCTCACAGTTCAATGAAAACTATCTGACAGAAAAGGAGTATCTCGACGGTTTCGCCCGCCATTATCAGACAGGCGAGAAAATGCCTGCTGAGCTTATCAACAAATTTGTGAAGTCTTCGCAATTCGGAGCTGCCTATGCATGCATGCGCCAGCTCGGATTCGGATACCTCGATATGGCATATCATACCATAAAGCAGCCTTTAGCCAAGACTGCGGATATATCCGCTTTCGAGAAAAATGCCCAGAATCCGGTAAGATGCTTCGAAGTAGTGGAAAATTGCCTTACTTCTCCTTCGTTCGGACATATCTTCTCCGGAGGATATGCGGCCGGCTATTATGGCTACAAATGGGCTGAATCGCTCGATGCCGATGCTTTCGCGGCGTTCAAGGAAACAGGCATCTTCAATCCTGTGACAGCCGGAAAATTCCTTAAAATGCTTCAGGCAGGCGACACTGAAGATCCGATGACTCTATATGTGGAATTCAGGGGCAAGAAACCCTCAGTCGATGCCCTTATGGAACGCGATGGCATAACAGCGGCGAAAAAATAAGAGGAGAGACTCCAAGGACCGACAATCGACAAAAAAGACTGCACTTTGGTGCAGTCTTTTTATATTATTGCCGCAAATATGCCAATATCAAAAACCTTTCAGAAGCTTACTCCGAAAGACAGATGAGCCATATAGACATAATGGTTTATTAACGTGGGGATATAATCGAGATGCCTGTTGTTGAAATAGCGATAACCGATCGAAAGCAAAATATAAGAGCGTGCAAGCTTAGATTGCGAAAGATTAATGCCACATCCTACAGCCGATACGAAATCGCCGAAGGTAGGGGAATCGCCGATCGTATTGAAAGAGTATCCCAATTTCAGACTAAGGAAACAAACAGAGGGGCGTTTGCGAAAAGAGGACTGGAAAGAGACATAGATAGGTATGAAGTTATTGCCGCTCTGTATGGCGCGGTGTATTCCGGCTCCTAATCCGAGAAATTTGATATAGGAATTCTTATATCCCAACATTAAATCCACATCGAATGTTGACATGTCATGACCTGTAAGGTCTATCGATGCTCCCGCCTCTGCTCCCCATGAGAAATGTGAGAGCGCAAGGCTTCTTGATTTCTCCGGGAAAATACTTTCAGGTACCTTATTGCTTAGAGTGTCGGTATCGGCCATATTGTCGCCGGCAACGGCATAAGAGCTCAATACCGATAAAGAAATGCCCGCAATAAAGGCACAAACCTTTATTGCGGGTAATCTCTTAACTATCCATTGACATTTCATAAACGCATTGGATTTTTCCGGAATCAAATTGGATTATTCTCCAAGATAACTTTTGAGCAACTTGCTCTTCTGACCTTTGAGTCGACGGATTGCCTTCTCCTTGATCTGGCGGACGCGTTCTCTTGTAAGATCGAATTTAGCGCCAATCTCCTCAAGGGTCATCTCCTGACATCCTATTCCAAAGAACATTTTAAGGATCTCGCGTTCGCGATCGTAAAGCTGCTTGAGCGCGCGGTCAACCTCTTTCGATAATGATTCCTGATTGAGGTTGGCGTCGGCCATCGGGCTGTCATCGTTGGGAAGAATGTCGAGAAGAGAATTATCCTCACCCTCTACGAAAGGCGCATCTACGGAGATGTGTCTCCCCGAAACCTTCATGGTGTCGGAAATCTTGTCGACAGGCATGTCGAGTCTCTCGGCGAGTTCTTCGGGAGAAGGGCGACGCTCATTCTCCTGTTCGAACTTCGAAAGCTCTTTTGTGATTTTGTTAAGGGATCCGACCTGATTGAGAGGTAATCGCACAATTCTCGACTGCTCTGCGAGCGCCTGAAGAATCGACTGGCGAATCCACCATACGGCGTATGAAATGAATTTGAATCCGCGCGTCTCGTCAAACTTCTGGGCGGCCCGGATAAGACCGAGATTGCCCTCGTTGATAAGATCGGGAAGGCTCAGACCCTGATTCTGGTATTGCTTGGCGACGGACACAACAAAACGGAGATTCGCTTTCGTAAGCTTCTCAAGAGCCGCCTTGTCTCCTTTCTTGATTCTTTGTGCAAGTTCCACCTCTTCGCTCACTGAAATCAGCTCTTCACGACCAATTTCCTGAAGATATTTGTCCAGAGACGCACTCTCGCGATTAGTGATGGATTTTGTTATCTTTAATTGTCTCATATTGTCCTTCCAAAAAATTGTTGCAAATTTAACAAATTTTTATCATATTTCCAATAGTTCAAACCGTTTTATTAGGTTAACAATCTATACCGGTTAATGCCTTATCTCCAAACGTTAAATTTGGACTTATCGTGTTAAAATGCTCATTAATATATGTTGAGTATGAAGACAGAAAGGAGAGGGCCGGAACGCGACCCTCTCCTCAATTTTAATGTCTTAACCTTATTCGACAGAGAGATTTACTGCGTAATAATATTTCTTGCCGGTGGGATAGAGGCCGGTTATGAACATAACCTTGTCTTCATCGTCCGATTTCATTATCGAGTTGTAGATTGCCTCTACATCGTCGGAATTATCCACAGGCGAACCGTTGATCTCGGTAATCACGAAACCGTCTTTAACACCCGCCTCGCTGAAGCAACCGCCTTTAAGACCGGTAACCTTCACACCGTTCGAGATTCCGAGATGCTGTTTCACGTCATTCCCGATCTTCATGAAAGCGCAACCGAGTTCGGAGAAGTCTCCCTTCTTGGTGATCGATGTGCTGCCCTGAACATTGCGAAGAACGCCTTTCTTGGTCATTGTCTGGTTATTGCGAACGAATGTCACGCTGATGGGATCGCCCGGACGGAATTTGTTGAGCTGTTCCACAAGCTCGGCATGATTATGGACAGACACTCCGTTAACGGCCGTAATAACATCATCCTCTTTCAGACCGAGCTCCTTGGCTGTGCTTCGGTCGGTGACACCGGCAATGAGAAGTCCCGATTTGGTGGCAGTGATGCCTTTCTCTTTGGCAAGTTTGGAATCAAGTTCGATAACAGTGCATCCGAGCACCGCGCGCTGAACCGTTCCATACTGACGAAGGTCGGTCATCACTTTCTTCACGATGGTAGTCGGAATGGCGAAGGAGAATCCCGAATAGCTTCCGGTGTTACTGTAGATAGCGGAATTTATACCGATAAGTTCACCTTTGAGATTCACGAGCGCGCCTCCGGAGTTACCCGGGTTCAGAGCGGCATCTGTCTGAATGAAGGATTCGATGTTAAGGCCGGATTTCTGGGCGTTCTGTCCGAGGCTACGGGCCTTGGCACTGATGATACCGGCGGTAACTGTCGAATTGAATCCGAAAGGATTACCCACGGCCAGCACCCATTCTCCGATTTTAACCGATTCGCTGTCTCCGAAAGTAATGGGAGAGAGGTTTTTGGCATCTATCTTGATCAAGGCGAGGTCGGAAGCCTCGTCAGTGCCTATGATGCGCGCATCGTAGGTGGAATTATCGTTCATCAGTACCTCGAGTTTGTCGGCGTCGGCAATCACGTGGTTGTTGGTTACGATGTAACCGTCTTCGGAAATGATCACACCCGATCCGAGACCGGTCTGAACAGGCTCGTTCTTCTTGTTCTGACGGCGAGGCTGACGCTGTTGGGGTTGCTGGGGCTGTCCGAAGAAAAAATCGAACATTCCGAACGGGTCGTAACCTCCCTGATTGCCGTAGACATCGCGCGATCTCGTCGAAAAGCTCTTGATGCACACTACGGCATTCACCGTTTTTTCTGCGGCAACGGTGAAATCGGTTTCAAACGATGCTGTTGAAGCTGTGCGGATAAAATTGTTTTCCGCGGCGAAGGTGGTCTGTGGCAGTGCCGAGAATAATACGGCGGCCAAAAGAATATATTTCTTCATATAAAACAACTAAGGTTCGGTTTTTAGAGTTTCGCACATTTGCACGAAATTCATGGATTTCGTCTACAAATTAAATGCAAAACTTCCTCCAATATTACACCCATTAACACTAAATTGTTAAAATTAATCCTTTTTAGCATTAATAGAGCGCCCCCTCAAACTCTCCAAACCGAGCGCTTCCCAACTTTATAAAGCGGAACTAAGAAACGTGATATGAGTTGAGAAAGTGATTTGGCATCAATAGCCATAACTGATGTTTATACGGCAAAGTTATGGCTATAGTTACATCATAGAAAAGACAGAAAAAATGCTTAACTTAGGAGTATGAAAAGCGAAGATAAGCACTCCCGAATACTTCGATGTCGTTTCTATAATGGCGAGAAAGAATTTCCCGAAAAGAAGTTCGTATCTTTTACATCCGAAAACTCAGGCTCATTTTGGTATTATGAGCAATTATGGGTTCAACGTATGTATAAAGATAATTGGGATATGGAGATAGAAGAAATGACGCAAGCGGGCATTTTTTCAGAATTTGATGAATCTTCAACACCAAAGAGTCTGATAGCCCTTCTATATAATAGATGGAGACATTGGGGAGGTGCTTACAGTGAAGCAGAGGAGTTCGTAAAGTGGATGTTTGCCACATACGAAACCATGCGAACGAATTATGAACGTCGGTATGAACAGCGCAAGAAGAAATTGACAGCAATGTGCCGATATTATAATGGTGAGCAAGAAAATCCTTTTGAGGGGACAAAGGATCAAATGAAATGATATTATGAAAGCTGCTGGGTCGAGCAACTTTCAACGAGTTATGAAAACGCAAAAATATTTCGGCATGAAATCGGCAATAAACATGAAATCGGCAATAAATTTGACGATATTGCCGAGAAATATCAAGTACCGAGATCTCTTATCGGTTTGTTCTTAAACCGATATGAGCATTGGTGTTGTATGGGAGAAGTAAACATCGACTATTTCAGGGAGTGGGTAATTCGAGATTATCTGAAAATCAAAGAGTGAGGCACGGCGCATAATGTCAGGATTGAGAGTGTTGGATGGTACTGCAGAACTCCTGACTGAGGAAAGTATTCATAGAACTCCTGAATATTCTTTACGGAAGCAAAATACTTGCGGGAGAACCAACGCTTGCGGTGGCGGCCATTGGCTTTTCCTATGTCGCCGGTATTTACTCGCGCGTAGTGTTGCAACCCTTCACCGTAGCAGACCTCGGCGTTGAAGCACTGGCAGATTTCCAGAGTTTCACCTTTCTCGACGAGCGCGAGCAAGTCAAACGGCACCTGATTGTCGCCGCCCGGTATATAGCTTAGGCTATCGTTAACGATGTCGGTACAATATCCACGTCCTTTTTGAACACGGACGAGGAATTGACGGTGAACGCTGCGCGGGCCTCGAAGCCCGGAAGCGTTTCGACGGAGTTAAAATTGAGGTCGGGAAAAGAAATGTCCATAACTTGTGGTTGTTTTCCACAAAGTTATGGACCGTACGAGGTGCGCGAAAAGACGCTTATTTTATGTCATAGGTGTGGAAAATGTAAATCATTGGAATAGGACACATATTTAATCCACTCTTTCATATTACTGTCAACGGTTTGCCTTGTAAAAGTATATTTATCCCCGCATCCGTTGAGTTCAATAACGTCAGGAGAAAAAGAAATTAAAGACCAGTATATGCCGCCGTCAGGATTGAACGTGCAGGTATTTGGCTGGAACTTTGAATTGTCGATTTCAAGGTCATTCTGGACGATTGACAAGTTATTCGGATAGATTTCACTCGTAAACTCGCCGGTATTTTTATTCTTCATCATTCGTATGTTCTGAAAGAATAATGTGCCTTTATTGTTGCTTCTTGCAGCTGCAGCACGAATATATACCATATTGGCATTGATAAGATATACGAACATATGGCGGTTGGTATTAACTTCACAGTATGGCATTCCGTCATTGTTGCCGTATACCACACCCATCTGCCACTCTTGCAGACAATCGCCGACATCTGAAGCCGATTCACACTTCTTCATTTCATACGGCTTTACGGTTTCTATTTCTTCTACTTTTTTCAGACGCTGACCGCAGATAACAATCATATCTTCAGACTTACTCATTTCAAGCGGCTTAACATTTCCAGGGAAAGACACAGACCCGTCTGGAGAAAAAACTGTACTGTGTAATATCCCGGCACTTGGAACTTCAAGAACTGCCTGCATCGTAGAATCCACTTTTGAGTAGAAAATGCAAATTGAGTCAGTAATGACAGCTTCGGCATTGTCGTTAGCCCAAACGCCCTTATACTTATATATGTGTAAATTTGTACCAGCATTAGCAATGATTACAGCAACGAGGCAAAATATAGAGAATACTATTTTTTTCATCACTAATGGTGTTGAATGATTTTATGTGTTGCAAAGTTACACATTTATTTCGGAATAAGCCTCAATAAATGTTGAGAAATCATCTGACTACAAAAATACTTCGAGGTCGTTGACACGGAAAAGACAACAGTAACGTATATTGCGGCACTTGCAGGAGGAAAGTATCTTTACGATCATCCAGCCGTTACAGAACTAGTCACGGGGGAGCGATGTATGGAATAAATATTTCCACACAGTATTTTCAATTTTAAATTTTTGACTTATATTTGCAATTGTAAACAAGAAACTCAGACACTTGAAATTTTCTGAATGATGATTGCTTTGTTGAGGATTCCTTACATATCTAATCCTAACTTTCGGATTAGCCGCGTATTACAATACTGCTTATTGTCCGCTGTCGTTGTATTGTCAGCTGCCGGCACAGTGTCGTGCGGCTCATCAAAAGGGCATCATAAGCAGAAAAAGGAGTATGCGGAAACCGAAAATAAACCGGAAATAAAGGGTGACAAGACTCAAAAAAGGATAGTCGAGGAGGCGATGTCCTGGGTCGGGACACCGTATGCCTATGCCAAGTGCGAAAAAGGGGAGGGCACGGACTGCTCCGGAATGGTGATGAAAGTTTATGAAACCGCCGCCGGATGGGAAATTCCCCGCAATTCTGCAAAGCAGGCGGAATTCTGCATATTCCTCGAAAAGGAGAATGTCTGCGTAGGCGACCTTGTGTTTTTTGCCACCGGCAAGGATCCGGAAAGAATATCGCATGTCGGCATTATGATCGACGATATCAATTTCGTCCATGCTTCCACATCGAAGGGAGTGGTGGTCTCAAAAATTAACTCACCATACTATACACGCACTTTCAGGATGTTCGGGCGCATACCCTCCGTAGGCCGCGCGATTTCGGAGAACAAGGATTGACGTCACGAATATAGATAATTAAAACGTCCTGATTCCGCTCCGGAATCAGGACGTTTTAATTTGTATTCGATCAGAGAAGCGGGAGAAGTTTCTCTTCGAGGTCGGCGAGTTTTACGGAGCCCACGCAACGATCTACTACTGCGCCGTCTTTGAAGAACAATACCGTCGGTATGCTGCGGATGCGGTTTTCAGCAACGATCTCGTCGTTTTCATCGATATTGAGTTTGCCTACAATGGCACGACCCTCATATTTCTCTGCCAGTTCCTCTACAACGGGACCGAGCTTGATGCAAGGTCCGCACCATGTGGCCCAGAAATCGACCACTACCACTTTGCCTGATTCGATGGCCTCGCGGGCCGTCTTGTCTGTGAATTGAATAGCCATTTTATTTATAAATTAAATTTATCTGTCGTTTATAGTAGTAACTTTATATTTTAGCCCGAATTCATCAAGTATATCGAGAAGTTTGCGGTCGATCGGTATCTTTTTGCGCATTCTTACCCTAACCGACTGCTTAAGCTCCATATCGAGGAGTTCGATGAAAAGCTGACCCTCACGTCCTTCCGAAGGCAGTTCATTCAGAGCCTTATAGAATTCCGGATAGCGCATAGCGCCATCGAGATAGACAAGGACGGCGTTGGCAAGTTTTCCTTTCTTCGAATCGAGTGGCGAAACCTCATCGATCTGCATGTCGAGGCGATCCGGACGGTATCTTCCGGGCACCACATTTATTTTTACAAATATAGGATCGCCCTCATGAAATCTATCCTTCTGTGTCTGATGATTCTGGCCGTATAGCGGAATCTCCCCCTTGCCCGAGAAGTCTTCAATCTCCACGATGGTGAATTCATTCCCTTTCTTCGAAATTCGTGATGTAACTTTAGTGACAAGGCCACCCACGGTATATGTGCCGGCTGTCTCGAGCTTCATCTTCAAGACATCGCACGATGTGTTGCAGGCGTAAGTGAGTTCCATATAATAGGGATCGAGCGGATGGGCGGAAAGATACATCGTCACCATTTCTTTCTCCTTCTCAAGGATACTAAGCCGGTTCCACGGAACGACATCGGGCAATGGAGGTTTATTGGTTTCTATCGGCTCCATCTCGCCGAAAAGACTCATCTGGAGGGAATTCTTGTCATTCTGTATGTTCTGCCCATATTTCACAAGGAGATCCGAAAATGTGGAGTCGAACATCGGATGGACGAATACCTCCCGGCGGATATCGAAGCAATCGAAAGATCCGGCCATGGCAAGGTTCTCGATAGTACTTCTGTTGCAGGCACTGAGATTCACCCTCTCCACAAAATCATAGATATCTTTGAAGGGTCCGTTGCTTTCGCGTTCGCGGATTATGGCCGTAACGGCGTTTTCTCCGACTCCCTTGACGGCGCCGAGACCGAAACGTATGTCGCCGTTCTTGTCAACGGCGAATTTCTCCATGGATTCATTGATGTCCGGCACTTTCACGGTTATTCCCATGCGTCGGCATTCATCCATGAACTTGCGGAGCTTATCGGATGAGTTGAGGTTACGGCTCATCACGCCCGCCATATATTCGGCAGGGTAGTGGGCCTTCAGATAAGCCGTCTGATACGCCACCCAGCTATAGCACGTCGCGTGGCTCTTGTTGAAAGCATAAGATGCGAATTTCTCCCAATCGGCCCAGATTTTCTCGAGCGACTGCTCCGGATGGCCGTTCTCCATTCCCTGAGCGAGGAATTTCTTTTTGAGTTTCTGCATCTTGTCGATCTGCTTCTTACCCATAGCCTTTCGGAGCATATCGGATTCACCGCGGGTGAAGTTGGCCAGAAGTCGCGACAGAAGCATCACCTGCTCCTGATAGACCGTGATTCCATAAGTCTCTTCGAGATACTGCGACATTATCGGGATGTCGTAGGTTATCGGTTCCTCGCCATGCTTACGCTTGATGAACGACGGGATATAATCCATAGGTCCCGGCCGATAAAGGGCGTTCATGGCAATCAGGTCTTCAAACTTTGAAGGCTGTAGCTCACGAAGAGATTTCTGCATTCCTTCCGACTCAAACTGAAAAGTGGAAGTGGTGTTTCCCTTGCAATAAAGGTCGAACGTAGCCTTGTCATCGAGCGGAATATGGTCTATGTCGAGATCAATTCCATGACGGTGCTTGATATTGGCCAGAGTCTCCTTAATTATGGAGAGGGTTTTCAGACCGAGGAAGTCCATCTTGATAAGTCCTGTCTCCTCAATCACACTTCCCTCATATTGAGTGGATATTACTTTAGTACCGTCGGCATCGTTGGCCATCGAAACCGGCACCCAGTCAGTGATATCATCGCGGCATATAATTACGCCGCAGGCATGTATGCCAGTGCCGCGGATGTTGCCCTCGAGTTGCTCGGCATATTTCAATGTCTCGCGGATAGCGGGATTCTCGTTATTTTTCTCCGCCGCAAACTCTTTGTTATAGAGCAGACAGTTCTTGAAATTAATCTTAGGGCTTTTGCCATTCACTTCCGGCAGACGGTCGGGCACAAGACGTGCCAGCCTGTTAGATTCCGGCAAAGGAACCTCAAGCACTTTAGCTACGTCCTTTATCGCCATCTTTGTAGCCATTGTCTGATAGGTGATGATGTGAGCCACCTTTTCAGCGCCATATTTTTCCGTGACATATTTCAGCACCTCATAACGGCCGTCGTCATCGAAATCGACATCTATATCGGGGAGCGAGATACGGTCGGGGTTCAGGAATCGTTCGAACAGAAGGTCGTACTTGATAGGGTCGATCTGAGTTATACCGAGACAGTATGCCGCGGCACTTCCGGCAGCTGAACCACGTCCCGGACCTATGCTGACTCCGAGTTTATTTCGACCGGTATTGATGAAATCTTGCACGATGAGAAAATATCCCGGAAATCCCATCGTCTTCATGATGTAAAGCTCGAATTTCAAGCGCTCGGCCACATCCGGCGGCAACGGATCGCCATATCTCTCCTTTGCCCCACGCATCGTGAGCATCTCCAGATAATCGGCCTCGAACTTGATGCGGTAAAGCTTGTCGTAGCCGCCTAAACGCTCGATTTTTGCATTTGCCTCCTCTTCGGAGAGGACTACATTTCCGTTCTCATCCTGCGTGAATTCATCGAACAGCTCCTTTTCGGATATGCGCTTCCGGTATTCCTCTTCCGTGCCGAATTCGGCCGGAATGTCGAAGAAGGGCATAATAGGAGCATGATTGAGAGTATAAAACTCCACTTTATCAAGAATCTCCTTAGTATTATCAATGGCTTCGGGGATATCCTTGAAGATTTCGCGCATCTCATCAGTGGTCTTAAGCCATTCCTGCTTCGTATAATGCAGACGCGGTTCCGAGAACGTCTTCTGCATGGAAACGCATATCAATCGATCGTGAGCCTCGGCATCGTCCTCGAATGTAAAGTGGACGTCGTTGGTCGCTATAAGCTTGATATTATGTTTCCTTGCGAATTTAATCAGATGTTCGTTCACGCGCACCTGCTCTTCGTAGACCTCACGGTTTGAATTAGGTTTGTCAGTTTTATGACGTTGCAGCTCAAGATAATAATCATCTCCGAAAGTCTGCTTATACCATAATATCCGCTCCTCGGCCTTGTCGAGATCGCCGTGCATTATGAATTGGGGCACTTCTCCGCCAAGACAAGCCGAGCATACAATCAGGCCCTCTTTATGGGCTGCGAGATCCTCCCTGTCGGTGCGCGGTTTGAAATAAAAACCCTCGGTCCAGGCCCGGCTCACAAGTTTCACGAGGTTGTGATAGCCCACACTGTTCTTTGCGAGCACTATGAGGTGATATCCATTGTCGGTCTTGTCGCGTTTTTCGGTCATGCTGTTTCTGGCAACATACATCTCGCATCCGATAATGGGCTTGAATTTCTCTTCCTCGGGAAGACCGTCGTTCTTCTTGGCGACATAATTGAAAAATTCCTTGATGCCGAACATATTGCCATGATCGGTAAGAGCAATACCACGCATCCCGTCGGCTATGGCTTTATCAACCAATTCTGGGATAGTGGCTTTGCCGTCGAGAAGGCTATATTGTGAATGGACATGAAGATGTGTGAATGGTATCGAGCTCATGACATCGGGATAATTTTTCAATGCAAAGATAATATCCGCCGCTTGTTTTTGCAATCCGAAATTCCGATTTATTTATCAACAGCGGCCATAACGATTGTAAGAATTGAGTATTAACGGTATTTGGATTAGAATTCTAAAATGCGTAAATTTGTAGAGATATATAAATTTTTGCTTATGGACATAATCAAAGCGGAGAACATCACGAAACGGTTTACCGGCCATGTGGCTCTCGACAACGTGAGTGTAAGTATCCCGGAAGGATCCATCTACGGTCTTCTTGGGCCTAACGGGGCGGGTAAAACTACACTTATAAGAATAATAAATCACATAACCGCACCCGACAGCGGGACAGTAACTTTCAACGGGCATCCTCTGACTGCCGACGATGTTGCGATGATCGGCTATCTCCCCGAAGAAAGAGGCTTATACAAGAAAATGAAAGTTGGAGACCAGGCCCTCTTTTTTGCAAAGCTCAAGGGTCTGAGCACAAGGGAAGCCACAGCGAGACTGCGAATGTGGTTCGACCGGTTTGGAATCTCCGATTGGTGGGGCAAAAAAGTGGAGGAGCTATCCAAAGGTATGGCGCAGAAAGTTCAGTTCATCGTCACAGTGCTGCACAATCCAAAACTTCTCATTTTCGATGAGCCCTTTTCAGGATTCGATCCCATAAACGCCGAATTGCTGAAAAACGAGATCCTTCGTCTGCGTGACGAGGGTTCGACGGTGATATTCTCCACACATAATATGGAGAGCGTGGAGACCCTATGCGACTATTTCACTCTCATCAACCGCTCCCATAATATTCTCTCGGGCAATGTGGCCGAGATACGCAGAGAAATGGGAAAGAACCACTACAAACTTTCTTTTCAGGGAGTGCCTCAGTTGCTCCTCGAACGTCTTGGCGACAGGATTGAAAGCCATTCGATGTCTAAACCGGAACTAACCCAAAACGGCCCCATCTTCAATGCCGAATTCTCTCTCAAAGAGGATATATCGATGAGAGATTTCATATCCATAGCCAACGACACGGTCGAGATCGTTACATTCGACCGAGCTCTTCCCTCAATGAATGAAATCTTCATCCGCACCGTGGAGAAATCAAACGCGGCCGGAAATAATGAGAATCATGAAGCTCAAAACTGACAAATAAAATGAACTCAAAGATAGGAATAATTATATCGCGGGAATTCCGCGAAAGAGTGGTTAAAAAGAGTTTTATCGTCACCACTTTGCTGACGCCCGTGTTGATGGCACTTTTGATGGTGGCTCCGGCTCTTATAATGAATTTATCCACTCCGGATGAGAAAAACATGGCCGTTATCGACAACAGCGGCATCATCTATCCGGCTCTTGTAAAGGAAGGAAACTCGATTGAATATCTGAAATTTGATAAAGTGTCTGTCCCCTTGGACTCGGCTCTTGCCTCGGATAAGTACGAAGCCGTGTTGTGGATCAACGAGGATGTGGCCGACAATCCGCAGAACGTTATCTTATATATGCACGAATCAGGTTCGCTCGAAATCGAATCAGCTCTTAACGGCATCATATCGAAAACTGTGGAAGATACACGTCTGAAGCGCTACAATATCGATAATCTTTCGCAGATACTCGATGAAATCGCTGTCACATCCAATATCCGGACGTTGCGCATCGACGACGAAGGAAATGAAAAGAATATATCTTCTCTGACATCATTCATGCTCGGACTCGCCATGACATTTATTCTCTATATGTTCCTGCTGATGTATGGTCAGATGGTGATGACCTCCATCATCGAGGAGAAAAACAACCGCGTTCTCGAGCTTGTGGTCTCCTCTGTGAAGCCTATGCAGCTGATGCTTGGCAAAATCATCGGAGTAGGTCTTGTGGCTGTATTGCAGATCACGATATGGGCACTCCTTATCTGCGTGATGAGCGCATTTGTAATGCCTCTTTTCATGCCTGATGGTATGGCCGAGCAGATAGCCATGATGAACAACGGCACATTCAATCCGTCGGCTTCCTCATTCGACCCCGACATGGTGAAAGCTCTCGCGATGTTCACCTCAGTCGCCTATATCGCCAAGCTGTTCATGTATATCGCACTGTTCCTCATCGGCGGTTTCCTTTTCTACTCCTCTATATTCGCTGCGATAGGCTCGTCGGTCGACAACATTCAGGACGCTTCGCAACTCCAGACTTTTGCAGTCCTGCCGATAATAATAGCGCTGGTATTCTCGCTCTCCATAGGAAACGATCCGAACAGCACTGCCGCAGTGTGGCTTTCAATGATTCCTTTCACTTCTCCGATGGTGATGCTTTCCCGCATTCCGTTCGATGTGGCCTCATGGCAGATTTGGGTGTCGCTCGCGATTCTCTATGCCTCGTTTGTCGGAATGGCCTGGATTGCCGGTAAGATCTATCGTGTCGGTATCTTTATGTATGGCAAGAAACCTACCATAAAGGACCTCATCAGATGGGCGAAATATAAATGATTTTCGAAATCTTTGCAAATCTGTTGCATAATACATTGAAATATGTTTGTAATATTGTCGATACTTTCTAACTTTGCGACAAACAACAAACACACTCTAAGACACTCGTAAAAATGGCGAACAATAGAATTCTTCTCGATGCCGAATGGCCCGAGATGCCCGCATTCAAAGAAGGGATACGCCGCGCTCCCGACCGCGGTTATACACTTACTCCCGAGAAAACAAAAACAGCTTTGAAAAACGCGTTGCGTTATCTTCCGAAAGAGCTACACGAAAAAGCCGCTCCGGAGTTTCTCGAAGAGCTCAAGACCCGCGGAAGGATCTACGCCTACCGTTGGCGTCCGGAGGGCGATCTCGCTGCCAAACCCATCGATAGTTACAAAGGGAAATGCATCGAAGGAAAGGCTTTCCAGGTGATGATCGACAATAACCTCTGTTTCGACATCGCCCTTTATCCGTATGAACTTGTCACTTATGGCGAGACGGGACAGGTTTGTCAGAACTGGCTCCAATATCGCCTCATAAAGAAATATCTCGAGGAACTCACCGATGAGCAGACTCTCGTGATCGAGTCCGGCCATCCGTTAGGACTGTTCCCCTCGAAGAAAGATTCTCCGAGAGTGATCATCACCAATGCGATGATGGTGGGCCTTTTCGATAATCTCCACGACTGGCATGAAGCTATGCAGATGGGTGTGGCCAACTACGGACAGATGACGGCCGGCGGATGGATGTATATCGGCCCACAGGGAATCGTACACGGCACATTCAATACTCTGCTCAATGCCGGGCGCATGAAACTCGGAATCCCGCACGACGGCGATCTTCGCGGCCATCTCTTTATCTCTTCCGGTCTCGGAGGAATGAGCGGCGCTCAACCTAAAGCGGCTGAGATCGCAGGAGCGGCTGCAATTATTGCGGAGGTGGACTATTCCCGGATCATGACCCGCAAAAATCAGGGCTGGGTCATGGAAATAACGGAAGATATCCCCACTGCTTTCAGATTGGCCGAGGGAGCCATGAAGGAGAAACGCCCTGTTTCCATCGCATACCACGGAAATATTGTGGATCTTCTCGAATATGCCGTAGAAAACGGCAAGAAGATAGAGTTGCTGAGCGACCAGACTTCCTGTCATGCCGTTTATGAAGGTGGATATTGTCCCGCCGGCATCTCGTTTGAGGAGCGTACAAGACTGCTTCACGACAATCCGGAGGAATTCCGTCATCTTGTCGACGAATCGCTCAAACGTCATTTCAAAGCGATCAAACACCTCACGGAGGCCGGAACATATTTCTTCGATTATGGCAACTCATTTATGAAAGCTATCTATGACGCCGGTGTGAAAGAGATATCCAGAAACGGAATAGATGAGAAAGACGGCTTCATCTGGCCCTCCTATGTGGAGGATATCATGGGCCCGATGCTCTTTGACTATGGTTACGGGCCGTTCCGCTGGGTCTGCCTGAGCGGCAAACATGAAGACCTGGTAAAGACCGACAAGGCCGCGATGGATTGCATCGATCCGAACCGCCGCGGTCAGGATCGCGACAATTATAACTGGATTCGCGATGCGGAGAAGAATGGCCTTGTGGTCGGCACTCAGGCCCGCATCCTTTATCAGGATGCCATGGGACGTCTGAAGATAGCCCTCCGATTCAACGAGATGGTAAGAAACGGCGAAGTCGGGCCGATAATGCTCGGACGCGACCACCATGATGTGAGCGGCACTGACTCTCCGTTCCGTGAGACGTCCAATATAAAAGACGGCTCAAATGTGATGGCGGATATGGCCGTGCAGTGTTTTGCCGGAAACTGCGCCCGCGGCATGAGCCTTGTAGCCCTTCATAACGGTGGAGGAGTCGGAATCGGTAAGGCTATCAACGGCGGCTTCGGAATGGTTTGCGACGGCTCTGAGAGAGTTGACAATATTCTGAAGAAAGCAATGCTCTGGGATGTGATGGGAGGTGTTGCAAGAAGAAGCTGGGCCCGTAACGAAAACGCCATGTCGACTGTCAAAGAATGGAACGACACGCAGTGCGAAAACGGATTCATGATCACCGAGCCGTTCATTGCCGACGACAGCCTCGTGGATTCTCTTATCGCAAAATTATAATGAATTAAATTTATCTGAAGTTGTTTGGAGGGAACTCCGGACAACTTCTTTACCATAGAAAAACATATATTAAGAATGCAACGTATTATCGAATGCGTCCCCAATTTCTCGGAAGGGCGCGACATGGAAATAATCAGGCATATAACTGCCGAAATCGAGAAAGGAGATGAGGTCAGGCTTCTCGACGTAGATCCGGGAGAAGCAACCAACCGTACGGTCGTTACGTTTGTCGGCGAACCCGAAGCCGTGGTTGAAGCCGCCCTCAGAGGGATGAAAAAGGCTGCAGAGCTTATCGACATGCGCCATCATCACGGTGCGCATCCCCGCATGGGAGCCACTGATGTGTGCCCGCTGATTCCTGTAAGCGGAGTCACTCTCGAAGAATGCGCAGAACTGGCAAGAGGTCTTGCCAAAAGAGCATCGGAAGAACTCGGAATTCCTTGCTATTGTTATGAGGCTGCGGCGTTCACTACTGAGCGTAAAAATCTCGCGGTATGCCGCGAAGGTGAGTATGAAGGCCTTCCGGAAAGGCTTGGAAAGCCTGGCAAAGGTCCTGATTTCGGCGACCGTCCGTTCGATGACTCCGTTGCAGCTACCGGCTGTACTGCTGTAGGAGCCCGCGATTTCCTTATTGCCGTCAACTTCAACTTGAACACCACATCGACAAGGCGTGCTAACGCCATAGCTTTCGATGTCAGAGAGAAAGGAAGACCAAAACGCGAAGGAAACAAACCAAACGGCAAACCAGTGAAGGATGAGAACGGTAACACCATCATGATTCCCGGAACGCTCAAAGGGACAAAAGCTATCGGATGGTTTATCGATGAATACGGTATCGCTCAGGTTTCGATGAATATCACGGATATGTCGAAGACGCCTCTGCATACGGCATTCGATGAAGTCTGTCGTGCGGCTGCTGCAAGAGGAATCCGCGTAACCGGAACCGAAATCGTCGGACTCATTCCTAAGAAAGCCCTTATCGAGGCCGGAAAGCATTATCTTCGTCTCCAGCAACGTTCCCTCGGTATTCCGGAAAGCGAAATTATCAAGATAGCCGTGAAATCCATGGGTCTCGACGAGCTGAAACCTTTCGTTCCGGAAGAGAAAGTGATTGAGTTCATGCTTGAGAAGGGGAAGGAGCGCAAACGCCTCGTCGACATGACATGCACCGGATTTGCGGATGAGACCGCATCGGAATCTCCGGCTCCCGGCGGCGGCTCCATTTCCGCATATATGGGAGCGCTCGCCGCCGCTCTCGGCACTATGGTGGCCAATCTTTCCGCACATAAGGCCGGCTGGGACGACCGCTGGGAGGAATTCTCAGACGTGGCTGAAAAGGGACGCGACATTCAGGACCGTCTAATCAGACTTGTCGACGAAGACACCGAGGCATTCAATATGATTATGGACGTTTTCGCAATGCCGAAGAACACGCCCGAAGAGAAGAAGGCGCGTGCAGAAGCTCTTGAGAAAGCCACGTTGCATGCCACTCAGGTTCCGTTGTCAACAATGAAGGCCGCATCCGAGGCATTCGATATTCTTCAGCAGATGGCAGAGAAGGGGAATCCCGCTTCAGTGAGCGATGCCGGTGTCGGCGTACTCGCCGCAAGAGCTGCTGTCCTCGGCGCTGAACTCAATGTAAAGATCAATGCCGCCGGGCTGAAAGATAGGGAAGCCGCCGACCGGATACTCCGGGAAGCAGAGGAAATCGCATCCGCAGCATGTCGGAGCGAAAAGGCCATTCTTGAAATTGTGAACTCAAAAATAGCCGAATCATAATGGCGGATTTATTAATAAAAAACTGCATCATAGCTACTCCCCTCGGCAAGGAGGCCGTCAAAGGGGAGCGGATGAATGATCTTTCCGTCTGCAATGATGGCTCAATCCTAATTATCGACGGCAAGATTGAATATGCCGGAGAAACCATCGGTCTGCCGAAATCCATTCCTGCTGACATCCCTGTGCTCGATGCCGGAGGCCGCGTGGCACTGCCAGGTTTCATAGATTCCCATACTCATCTTATATTTGGAGGATACCGTCCCGATGAATTCGGATGGCGACTGAATGGCGAATCATATATGAGTATCATGCAGCGAGGAGGGGGAATACAGTCCACTGTAAACGCCACCCGCGGCGAAACTTTTGAAAATCTTAAGCGGAAAGCAGAATGGTTTCTCGACCGCATGTCGGAAATGGGTGTGACCACCGTTGAGGCAAAAAGCGGCTATGGTCTTGATAAAGACACAGAATTGAGAATGCTCGATGTGATCAATTCCCTCGCCGCGGATGATAACCGTAAACTCAATGTTGTCGGTACTTTTCTCGGAGCTCATGCCGTCCCGTTGGAATACAAAGGGAGAACATCGGAATATGTGGATTTCCTTATCTCTGAGATGCTTCCGCTGGTTAAAGATAAAGCACAGTTCTGCGATATTTTCACTGAAAAGGATGTGTTTGAGATTGATGAATCGAGAAAGCTTCTGAAGGCAGCCTCGGATATGGGCTTCCGTCTCAAACTTCATGCCGATGAGATAGTTACACTCGGAGGTGCCGAATTAGCTGCCGAACTCGGGGCTGTTTCAGCCGATCATCTGCTTCACGTAAGCGATCAGGGTATCCGGGAGATGGCCGAAAGGGGAGTAGTGGCAACATTGCTTCCTTTGACGGCTTTCGCTTTGAAAGAACCCTTCGCACCCGCGCGCCGTTTTATAGAGGCCGGCGCGGCAGTAGCGCTTGCCACCGACCTGAATCCCGGTTCATGTTTCAGCGGTTCGATTCCCCTCACAATTGCATTGGCATGCATCTATATGAGAATGACTATTGAGGAGACAATCACGGCATTGACTCTGAACGGCGCGGCAGCTCTCGATCTGGCCGGGGAGACAGGCTCTATAGAGAAAGGGAAAAGAGGAGACATCGCGCTGCTCGAATTCGACAATTATCGGATGCTCCCCTATTATGTCGGAATGAATTGTGTCCGGACCACCATTTGTGGCGGACGGATCGTCTCCGGCAAAGATATTTGATTTTTAACCATTTAATACGCATATTATCATGCATAAACTTGAAACTTACGCGATAGGCTCTTCAGAGCTTACCTACGACCTGATAGAGAAGATTCTCAACGACAAGACACGGCTCGTTTTGTCGGACGAAGGAAGGGAACGCATCGCGGCATGCCGCGAATTCCTCGATACCAAGACCGAAACCGACGGAGCTCCGATTTATGGTGTAACAACAGGTTTCGGATCTCTTTGCGATAAGAATATATCGAAAGATGATCTTTCCACTCTTCAGGAAAATCTTGTAAAAAGTCATTCCTGCAGCGTGGGTACGCCGATTGATCCGGTAATCATCCGGCTTATGCTTCTTTTGAAAGCTCATGCGCTGACTATGGGATACAGCGGGGTGCAGGTTTCCACTGTGGAACGTATTCTCGATTTCTACAACAATGATGTTCTGCCGGTGGTGTTCGACCGCGGCTCGCTCGGAGCGTCGGGAGACCTCGCACCTCTTGCCAACCTTTTCCTTCCGCTCATCGGAGAAGGAGAAGTCTGGTATAAAGGTAAACGCATTCGAAGCAAAGAGGCTTTGAATATCTTCGGATGGAAACCTATAAAACTCAAATCCAAAGAGGGCCTCGCCCTGCTCAACGGTACCCAGTTCATGAGCGCCAACGGCATCAAGGCCCTTATCGACGGATGGCATCTCGTGAATTGCTTTGACATGTTCGGAGCAATGTCGCTCGAAGCGTTCGACGGACGCATCGAGCCCTTCTTCGACTGCATCCAGCAGGTGCGTCCTCATCCCGGACAGATCGAGACGGCACGTGTATTCCGCAAACTCCTCGAAGGAAGCGAAATCATAAAACGCGAGAAAAAACATGTGCAGGATCCCTATTCATTCAGATGCATTCCTCAGGTTCACGGAGCCGTTAAGGATGCAATGAACCATGTCACGTCTATCCTGCATACCGAAATTAATTCTGTCACCGACAATCCTACGGTATTCCCGGAAGAAGATCTTGTTGTATCAGGAGGCAATTTCCATGGAGAACCGTTAGCGCTGGCTTTCGACTACATGGGAGTGGCCCTTCATGAACTCGGCAACATCTCCGAGCGGCGCGTTGCCCAACTGATTCTCGGCAACAGGGGGCTTCCGGAGTTCCTCGTGGCCCATCCGGGACTCAATTCAGGATTCATGATTCCGCAATACGCGGCGGCTTCGATGGTTAGCCAGAACAAGATGTACGCATGGCCTGCATCTTGCGACTCAATCGTAAGTTCAAACGGACAGGAAGATCTTGTCTCAATGGGGGCAAATGCCGCTACTAAACTTCATAAGATAATTGCCAATCTCAAATATATTGCGGCTATCGAACTTATGAATGCGGCCCAGGGTCTTGATTTCCGCCGCCCGCTGAAGTCGTCGCCGGCCATTGAAAACGTGTTCACCGAATTCAGAAAGAAGGTACCGTTTGTAGATGAAGATGTGGTAATGGCCGATTATATTGCCGCAACGATGGATTTCCTCGACAGCTTCAACATTGTTATCGAAAAAGAATAAGGATTATAACGATATGGATAAATTTCCGCTTAAAGACCTTGAGGCGAGGCACTCTGTAAGATCGTTTGCAAGCCAGCCTCTCAGCGAAGAAATACGCAACACTCTAAACGCGGAAACTACATTTGTCAACACTCACGAAGCCGGACTTAATTTCCAGCTTGTATTCGATTCCGATGATCCTTTCCGGGGATTCGGAAGAAGTTATGGTCTATTCCGTGACGCACGCAATTATCTGGCGTGCGTCACGGATCCCTCTTTCCCATATACTTCTGAAAGAGCCGGCTATTTTGCCCAGAAGTTTGTGATGAATGCCCTGGCCCGCGGGCTCGGATCTTGCTTCGTCGGAGCCACATATTCCCGAAAACATATGGACGTGGAGCTGAGAGTGTATGAAGATGTACCTTTTATCGTATGTTTCGGGTATCCGGAGGAATCGGCCACCGGATTTATTGCAAAACTTTCGGCAAGGATGATGCACACGCATCATAGAACCCCACGCGAGTTTTTTGATGGCGATGATGAGGCTTATTCTCGCGGATTGGATTTATATCCATGGCTTCCTGTTGCTTTGAAAGCTCTTGCCTGTGCCCCTTCGGCAAGAAACAGACAGCCCGTGAGAATCAGCATCGACAATGAAGGGGTGCTGACCGCACGGACTATAAGTCACGATACTTTCAGTGACGTGGACCTCGGTATCGGAAAATTCAATTTTGCATCGGTTACTCCGGGCGACTGGGAATGGGGGCAGGGAGGTCGGTTCTGGCCTCAAGTCTGACCACATTCTCCACATGATGAGTGTGGGGGAACATGTCGACGGGCTGAATGTCCGTGACACGGTAATCGCTGTCGAGCAAGGCCAGATCGCGCGCCTGCGTCGACGGATTGCAACTCACATAGACTATCACGCGGGGATGAGACCGCTTTATCACCTTTATAACATCCTCATGCATTCCGGCTCTCGGAGGGTCTATAATCATAATCTCCGGAGCACCATGCTGTTTGATAAAGTCATCCGTTAGGATATCTTTCATATCGCCGGCATAAAAGAGAGTGTTGCCGATTCCGTTTACTCTCGAATTCAGCTTTGCATCCTTAATAGCTTCTTCCACATACTCGATTCCTACGACTTGTCGGGCATTCCTTGCCACAAAATTGGCAATCGTGCCCGTTCCGGTGTAAAGGTCGTAAACCAAAGGAGCTTCACCGTCGGCTTTCATTTTATCAAGTCCGGCGAACCGACGTGCCACTTTATATAGCTCATATGCCTGTCCGGAATTAGTCTGGTAAAAGGATTTCGCATTCACCCGGAAGCGAAGTCCCTCCATCTCTTCCTCAATATAATCAGGACCTTTGAAGGATATGACCTCCTGATCGGAGATTGTGTCGTTGAGCTTGCGGTTTACGACATAGAGAAGTGAGGTTATCTCGGGGAATGCCTCGCTGATGGTTTGCAGCAACCCTTTGATTTCTTTCTTGTCGTCTTCGCCGAAAACGACGCATACCATCACCTCACCGATAGATGAGATACGTATCATCAGCGTGCGCAATAATCCTCGGTTTTCGCGCAGATTGTAGAAAGAGAGTCCACGCTTCTCGGCTTCTTCGAAAATAAAGTTTCTGATTCTATTGCCGAGATTGTCCTGCAGATGGCATTGGTCAATATGATATACTTTGTCGAAAGCGCCGGGTATATGGAAGCCGAGTGCGTTTCCGCTGTCGTTGAATTCCTTGCCGGATTTCACCTCTTCCCATGTGCGCCATTTTTTGTCGGAAAAGGTATATTCCATCTTGTTGCGGTATTCCCATACATGTTTGGAGCCAAGCACGGGGCGCACTTCCGGTATCTCGACTTTTGCAATGCGCGTCATGGCATCTTCCACCTGTTTTCGCTTGAATTCGAGTTGAGATGCATAGGGGAGATGCTGCCATTTGCAACCTCCGCATATCATGAAATGCTTGCATCTGGGCTCGATACGCAACGGTGAAGGCGACTTAAGGCGCTCGATATGACCCTCGGCATAATTCCGTTTCCTTTTGTCTATCTTAATATCTGCAATATCCCCCGGAGCGCCGAAAGGGATAAATACCACCGAGGACGTCTCGTCGTTTACGCTCATTCTGACTCGGGCGAGAGCTTTCCCCTCAGCTGCGACAGCCGTTATCTCCACATCCTCAAGAAGAGGAAGTTCTTTCTTTTTTCTTGCCATAAATTATGAATCAGGAAGTGTCGACGGTGACAATATTCGGCATCAAAAATACAATGCCGGCTTAGCAACAGTCCAACTTCCCATAAGTTACGTTTCTTAATAATTATTTTTTCATTGCAAAAATACTAAAAATTAACAACAAATTATTATATTTGCAGTTGCTATAAAAGAGGCCGATGACTAACATCGCCTAAATTCCAACGATTGCATAGCGCACGTTATTGATTCTAATACAGAAAACATATAATACTAAGTCATAATTAACATTTGAACCTGTATGGCAAAAAAAGTCTATACGTTCGGCGACGGTAAGGCCGAAGGTAACGCGTCAATGAGAAATCTTCTTGGCGGCAAGGGAGCGAACCTTGCAGAAATGAATCTATTGGGAATGCCCGTACCTCCGGGATTCACCATCACAACAGAAGTCTGCACTGAATACACTCAATATGGTCGGGACAAAGTTGTGGCCGACATCAAGGCTGATGTAGAAAAAGCTATCGAGCATGTAGAGAAACTTACAGGCAACAAATTCAACGATTCTTCAAATCCTCTGCTGGTATCCGTACGTTCCGGAGCCCGCGCTTCGATGCCCGGTATGATGGACACCGTGCTGAACCTCGGTATGAACGACGCCACAGTAAATACAATGGCTGAAAAGAGCGGTAATCCTCGTTTCGCATGGGACAGCTACCGCCGTTTCGTTCAGATGTACGGCGATGTCGTTCTCGGTATGAAACCGAAGAGCAAGACAGACATCGATCCTTTCGAGGCAATCATGGACAAAGTGAAAGAGGAGAAGGGTGTGAAGTTCGACAATGAACTCGATGTCGAGGATCTCAAGGAGCTCGTAAAACGCTTCAAGGCTGCCGTGAAGGAATATACCGGCAAAGACTTTCCCGAATCCGCATGGGAACAGCTCTGGGGCGGTATCTGCGCCGTATTCGACAGCTGGATGAACGAGCGCGCCATCATCTATCGCCGCATGAACCAGATTCCCGAAGAGTGGGGAACAGCCGTTAACGTTCAGGCTATGGTTTATGGTAACATGGGTAATAATTCCGCTACCGGCGTAGCTTTCAGCCGCGATGCAGCTACCGGCGAGAATATCTTCAACGGCGAATACCTTATCAACGCTCAGGGCGAGGACGTCGTAGCAGGTGTCCGCACTCCTCAGCAGATCACTGTAGAGGGATCGCGCCGCTGGGCAGCTCTTCAGGGCATTTCCGAAGAGGAGCGCCGCGAAAAATATCCTTCGCTCGAGGAATCTATGCCGACCTGTGCAGCAGATCTTATCGCAATCGCCAATCGTCTTGAAGACTATTACAAAGACATGCAGGATATGGAGTTCACGATCCAGGACGGCAAGTTGTGGATGCTCCAGTGCCGCAACGGCAAGCGCACCGGCGCCGCTATGGTGAAAATCGCCATGGATCTTCTCCGCGCAGGTGAGATCGATGAAAAGACAGCGCTCCTGCGAATCGAGCCTCAGAAACTTGACGAACTTCTCCACCCGGTATTCGACAAAGACGCCCTCAAACGCGCCAAAGTCGTTGCCAAAGGTCTTCCCGCATCTCCCGGTGCAGCCACAGGCCAGATAGTATTTCAGGCAGACGACGCCGAGGAATGGGCCGAGAAGAAAAAGAAAGTGATTCTCATCCGTATCGAAACTTCTCCCGAAGACCTTCGCGGTATGGCAGTAGCTCAGGGTATTCTTACAATGCGCGGAGGTATGACATCCCACGCAGCCGTGGTTGCCCGCGGTATGGGTAAATGCTGCGTATCCGGAGCAGGCGAGATTCTCGTAGACTATAAGGCAAAGACAGTCGAGATGGGTGGCAAAGTCTACCATGAAGGCGACTGGATTTCTCTGAACGGATCAACAGGTGATGTGTACGACGGTCAGGTTCCGACCACAGAGCCCGAGCTCGACGGCGACTTCGGAGCAATCATGAACCTCTCCGACAAATACGCAAAGACACTCGTGCGCACCAATGCCGATTCTCCGCGCGATGCCAAGCAGGCACGCCGCTTCGGAGCACAGGGTATCGGTCTCTGCCGCACAGAGCACATGTTCTTCGAAGGCGACCGTATCAAGGCTGTCCGTGAAATGATTCTTGCATCCGATCTCGAAGGTCGTCGCACAGCACTCGCCAAACTTCTGCCAATGCAGCGTGGCGACTTCGAAGGCATCTTCGAAGCTATGGACGGCTTCGGCGTTACTGTCCGTCTGCTCGACCCGCCGTTGCATGAGTTTGTTCCTCATCAGACCGCAACTCAGAAAGAACTTGCGGAAGAGATGGGTCTCACCCTTGAGGAAGTAAAGGCAAAAGTTGACTCCCTCGAAGAGTTCAACCCGATGCTCGGCCACCGCGGATGCCGTCTCGGAATCACATATCCCGAGATCACAGAAATGCAGACCCGCGCCATCATTGAAGCCGCACTCGCTTGCAAAGCCCGTGGTATCAAAGTTATGCCCGAGATCATGGTTCCTCTCGTAGGCTCCATCAAAGAGCTCCAGAATCAGGCCAACGTGATCAACACCACCGCAGCAAAGGTATTCGAAGAGAAAGGTGACTCCGTAATCTACAAAGTCGGTACGATGATCGAGGTGCCTCGCGCCGCCCTCACCGCCAATGAAATTGCTGAAGTTGCAGAATTCTTCTCATTCGGAACGAACGACCTCACGCAGATGACCTTCGGCTTCTCGCGTGACGACGCACCCAAATTCCTGAAATTCTACAAAGACCACGGCATCATCAAGGTAGATCCCTTCGAGGTACTCGATCAGGTAGGTGTTGGTCAGCTTGTAAGAATGGGTGTAGAGAAAGGCCGTGCAACCCGTCCCGACCTCAAAGTCGGCATCTGCGGCGAGCACGGTGGCGAGCCAAGTTCCGTGAAGTTCTGCGCCCGTCTCGGCATGAACTACGTCTCCTGCTCGCCCTTCCGCGTGCCCATCGCTCGCGTCGCCGCGGCGCAGGCTGCCATCGAAGAGTAATTTTGACATTGTGATAGGAATATAGAGACGTCTATCGCATACTAATATTTAAAGGCGCTTGTACGTCAAAAACGTACAAGCGCCTTGTTCTATATTATTATGAAAGAAAAGATAGATAAACACACCGGCGAGAAATGGATTCAACTTTCCGATGAGGAAATCAGATTTGGTTTTCTTGCTCAATGTATTGAAGCTCTTGCTGAAAACGAGGGCTGCAATTACGTTGATATGTTGATACGTTTGGAAGGAGTCAATATGACCGAAGGATATATTCTTGCACACTATGATGTGTTGCACACAGAAAGTATGAAGAATATTATTTTAGAATTAAGTGATTTACTTAATAAACGTGAATCGGAAAAATGCATTTACCATGTATGAAGTTTTAACTGTTTATCACGGTGGTACTGAAATTATAAACAATCTTCAAGTCAATGTTGGAAGGCCAAATCTTGATTTTGGTCCCGGCTTTTATGTAACTGATATTTATGCTCAGGCAAAGGACTGGGCAGAAAAGATTGCAGATATAAGAGAAGACACTCCAATCCTTAATATTTACCATCTTAAGCAACAGGATATACTATCTAATTGTCAGTCTCTTATATTTAAAGAATACGATAAAGAATGGCTCGAATTTGTAACACAAAGCCGGCTTGGAGCAAAACCTTGGGGAGGTTTTGATTACATCGAAGGAGGTGTAGCTGATGATCGTGTAGTAAATACAATCCGACTTTACATGGGTGGATATATCTCAGCTGAGGACGCGCTAAATAGACTAAAGTATTTCAAACCGACAAATCAGATTTGCCTTCTTAATCAAGAATTAACTGACCAATATCTTACTTTTGTTGAATCTCGATCGTTGAAGAATTATGAGTGAAAAAGATAAAACATTACATCAGATTCTGACATCTACTCAGACAGGGACTATTGTTTGTCGATTAGCCAAAGAACTCGGTATCCCTGCATATGAAGCCTTCCGCAGATTCTTTACAAGCAAAACTTACGCTAAATTCCGTACACCGGGCTCCATAATGAGTATGCTTGGCGATCCTTCCATAGTCTATGAATTCCTTAACGAATAAGAATATATCAGAGGCTGAACTAAATTCTTACCGGTTTAATTCCGGGAAAGAACCCACTGATGAAATGCTTGTCCAGATAATGCGAGGTAACTTTGGTGTCGCAAATCAATCTTCAAAACCTATGAAAAGATTTGTAACATATATTTGCGTGCTTATGGCTTGTTTAGTTTGCTGCGCAAAAGAAATAACAATAAGCCCACAGTTTTCCGTCGGAGATACCTTGAAATACAGAACTACGGCTAAAGTGATAATGTATCACGGAAGTGATTCATTAGTCACTGTTACCAAACTTCTGCCTACAATATTTGTAGAAGCTAAGAACAACAAAGGATTTTTGTTGCGTACAATTAACAAGTTAGAAGCATTTGAAATTGAATGTACTGACCCCGAATCAAAAGGTCTGCTTCCCGATAGGACAGAAGAATTAAACGATTTCGTAGCATCACGTATATTGCAAATTCAGTTGGATACAGATTGCCGACCTGACACGATTCTGAATATGGAAGAAGTGAAGGAGTCGGTTCTTAACGCTTACGTAAAGATGCTTGAGCGAGAATTAGGTACGGAAATAGATGTTAACGAGGCTCCTTTTGTCATTGGCGCAGTCAGTGATATTTGCAATCAAAAGCATCTTATCGAGGAGCAATTTGGTAATATTCCTTATTTTAATTTTATTGGGATACCGCTAAAATCCGGGAAGATACCGGCATCAATGGTGCTGACAGACAAACTTCAAACAATGTGCCATGGGCTTAAGGATTTGAAAATGGATGTTGCAGAAGGTAGTTGCGATATGGAGTGCAGTACAGATGAAACAGATGGATTCTATTCAATAAAGGTTAAAGGGAAGAAAGGGAATACAGAAGTAGTCGGACAATTTTTATTTGCCGATGGTATAATAGCACATGGATTTTTAAATGTAAGGGCGGAAGACGAAACCGGAAAAATCACAAGTATATTTAATATTGAACCTGCCGATTAAAGTGTATTGTTGATTCCTGTGAAGAACTCGAAGTTGTAATCTAGTGGCACTCGGCGACATCTTCGTAGAAGGGGATGCCGAGAAGAAATCCTAAAGCAATCCAGACTGGCAAGCTACTGGTCAAATGTCGAACGGCTGAAGTCGTAGCCTCCGACGTAGCCTTTGAGTGAGATGTGATGTGCGGTCTTGGACATCTCACAACTAACTTTGCCTCGAAGTTACCGATATAATTAGAGTGGCTAAAAACACTAATTTCAGCGGAATTGATTAACTTTGCAGACATCATGAATTGCCTTACAGTCATACTGAAACCCGGATTTCATTTTAATGCCCTCGTAGAAATTGAGAGATTTCTAAAGAGGACATTGCCACAGTATGAGTATGAGAATGATGGACTATACATTGATGTTAAACCGTTAGGTGTAAGCATCAATGAACCTTATTTTCAAGTTGACTATGAAAATAAGTTATTTCTGTGTATATCATTTTTCATTAGAGATTCTTGGCTCTATGACGAAAAAGCGTACCGACGAATACGCGATACAGTAGCAGAGATAGCAAAGGTCATAAAAACTGATGAGTGGTGGTATTCATCTGAGATACAAGGGGATCAATACGATGATTTATCTCCTGATCAGATAGCTGAATTAATTGAGGTCGGAGAACATGTTTTGGAATACGAAGATTCCAAGAATGGTTTCTCCTCAGATAGTATCTGGTTCGTACACGACAAATAAATAGATGTTGTACGTCTTGCCGTTGTATCGTCGCGCAACGATAACAGTAGCGTTCGCTCCGATAAGTTGCGTGAGGCCATGAACTTGTTAAAACAAACTTTTACCTCAGCCATCTTGTTTTAATTATATGCAAGACGTTTTAATATTTGGAGGTATCGGGATAAATATCTTAGGCGCGTTATTCTTAATGGCCTACTCGATGAAATATGCATATGCTTTTCATAAATCGAAGAATGATCCTATCCATACAGAGGCTATGAAGCCGAAGTGGGCAAAAAAAAGAACGATTGGATTTGGTTTAATGACTTTCGGACTTATAATAGCTATTCTCGGTTGCGTTATCTGAGGGGAAAAGCCAAAGATAGATATTATGAGACATTCCCGGGCATTTAGCATCAAGAGAAAATAATGGAGATTGTCGGGGCATAGAAAAAAGTGCTTTAACGGTACTGCGGAAGCACTACAAAGCACTCTATGGGAGGAAAGACGGGAATCGTATTAACGATTCATCATAATCTTCTGGAGATCTATGCTGATATGCTTGCCATTTACCGTAAATGAAAGGGTGCAATCATCAAAAATGGTGAGTTTCTTAAATTCCAGTATGCTAAAATGCTTTCTTCATCGTTATTTAAAATTTTTATTTTCTATTATAGATGCGGGAAAGACCTGTATTAGAAAGGTCGTGCCGGCTCATGCAAGGACGCTCTCAATGAGTTAACTCTTCGATAATGGCAACAGCCTCTGCTTGAGTCTCCTCGGAAGCACCTACTTTGGCAAAACGGACTATACCGTTTTTGTCAACAACTATAGTAAGGGGAAAGCCTTCTTGTCGGACGAGAGCCACTAAATTCGTTGCTTCCTGAAGATGCGTCCATGTAAATTTATGTTGCGTTATGACGGGAAGTATTTCCTCCCGATTATGGCGAGAAGCTGAAAGAAAAACTACATCGGGGAATCGTTCCTTCCATTCGGAGAGTATCGGCATTTCACGTCTGCATGGTCCACACTCCGTTTGCCAGAGATTGATAACAAAGATTTTACCCTTTAGCTTCTCATTGTTCCATACATTGCCGTCAATATCGGAATATTCAAACTTAACCAACGGTTCTCCGACTTTGGCTCCTATCCCTTTATACTCACCACCAGTCTGAGGCTTGCGGCCGTTATAGTCACGGATCAGCTTTTCGGCATACTTGACACGTCCTGCCGGAATGGCCTTCGCCTTAGTTGCATCATCCAGCGTGTACCCTTTGGGTAAATATACTCCGAAAACCGTTTTGCCATCAGGTGCATTGAGAATCACCATTGAAGAGCCACCGGGAAGTATTGATTCCGTAGGAACCGATTTATCAAAGAATAAGCCATCAACAATTACGGCTGGTTCTACGAAACTGTCGTTTGGCGTTTGTGAATAGATGCTCAGACCCCCGACAAATGAAAGAAATATAGCAATAATGTATTTCATGCTCGCGGATTCTCTTAATATATTATCACTTTATGTGCTGAATTGCCTCGACGTACGATATACAGGCCGGGGGTTAACGTATTGGCACGGGTACCGTCAATCCGGTAATACTCTTTTTCAGCAGATTCATCTTCCGGGACAGCATTAACTCCCGTCGTGTTATCCTCACTGATCTCGAAATCTTTCCAGCCGGGAGCAACCTCATATAATTGCTTGGTTCCTTTCGGGACTATAAGGGTAGCATTTGCAGGAATCTTACTGAAACTATTCAAGCCATCCACATCAATGAGCACAGGAGGCACCGTAGCGTGACATACCACACTTGACAGATTATCAAGACCGCTTGTTGAACGCGCCTCGTTAATGCCAAACAGATAGGAGGTCACCTTCTTGGCAGATTCCGGAATCACTAACGAAGTAAGATTATACCCAACCTGAAGATTAATCTTACCGGTTTCGGGATGTCCGATAGAAGTTACGTTGTATGTCGATCCGTCCTTGTCGACCACTGAAGGAATTGCCAACACATCTTTGGAGAAATCTTCCGGGTGGGCATATCCACAAATATAAGCCTCGGTGTCAGAATGTAAATTAATTATCCATTGTTCATCGGCGGGACGCATCTCCTCAATGTTCTTGAACTGCTTCCAACCGGCTGCCTCCCTATAGGAATCTGCAGTTCCGAATGGCACGCGCAGGATTGCGTCCTCTTTTACATCATAAAATCCTTTTTCTCCCTCATCAGGTCTGAAACGATCTTTTAGAATTGCCGGGGGAGTGGTTGCAAGACATGTAAATACAGTGGCTTTTACCCTACAAAGATACGTAGAAACGCTTGTAATTGTAGCAGGCATTATGAAATTGTCCAATGTATTTGTCAGATCAACCGAAAAGTAACCTTCCAAGCCGGCGCCTACAACAGTAGTGGTGTATACCTTGCCACCGATTTCAAAAGAAGAAGGCATTTCGAGCACAGAAATGACATCAAAACCAGAACCGTCAAAACTATATACGCAGCACTCGGTTTCCGATTGATTCCCGGTGATTGGATCCTCGGCTATCTCGATTCGCCAGGCACGTAATTCGTTAGGTTCAAGAATAGCAGTGAGCTTAGTGTCGCGGGTTACAGTGAAACGATATGGATTATCTGTTTCGTCGTTATCCCAGCATTTAAAATCATGATTGCCCCTATTCCATGTGAATGAGATCTCTGCCTCATCACCATCGTTATAAAAATCAGCTCCTGCTACATTCCCGTATCCGGTCTTGTCCATGTACAGTTCTACTACATAATCATAACCGGTGACATCTTTTCTCGTCTGGTCGTCAGAAAGCCAATAGAACAGATTGCCGTGAGTATCGGTAGATGTCGAGTATTCATCATAACCTAAATGATTATGCAGAGTATACTTTTTACCCGCCGGCAATCCCGGCTGAATGTATTGATGATACTCAAGACCATTGGTGATTAAGGGAGTGCCCTCCTTTAGAGTCGCTTCGAGTGTCCCTTCATTCTTGTAAACCAAGGTAGGGACATTGCCTGCACATCCGATACCTTCCGGTATGGCAATCGTATTGTTCTTTTTATCGGGATTACCAAAGAAGTGAGCGTCACCTCCATTCAGAATCAATACTCCATGATTTTCAGAATAAGTATCCGTATAAGTCCATACACTTCCGGAGCCAAAACCGGCACTTCCTAAAATACCATAGCCATACACCGATCCGGAATCAATAATGAGAGTACCCACCGATCCGCTTTCCTTAGAGCCGCCTATTCCGGCGCCGGCTAACCATGCTCCGTTTGCCGTTGAGCCGGCTTTAGCCACCAGCTTGCCATCGCCGGAGATACGCAATGTAGCTTCATCCGGAAGCCATATTCCCGCTCCGTCATGGCCGGCCCGGATATTGTTTTCTCCCGACAAGATCATGTTTACATATCCGGAAATGATGCTCATGCCATTATTCATCGGCATTCCGTCAACACGGACATTCCAACGGTCGATGTTCACATTATTAAGGGAAATAACCAAAGGGTCCTGCTTAGTTCCTCCAATCACCTCCACTAAATTAGTGGTAGTTGAAGGAGTGGTAAGAAGATAGGGACCGGAACTTTCAGTAAACACATCTCCGATAGTATATCCCTCTTTTGTCAGTTTGACATTCCCTTTACTGACATCAATTGGGACGTATTCATTACCATCTATATTATTATTTTCAGCAGAAGACAGCAAGCCGCCGCATAGCGCTAAAGAAAGAAATAGAATCCTGACTTCGTCAACGTGTCACCCAAAAATCGTCTGAGAAGAGAGGGGATATGC
>OHPI01000172.1_pt1 | contig 50829 bp, 43 predicted proteins | sample 1577651 | NCBI WGS metagenome assembly OHPI01 (sample SAMEA3879578, study PRJEB24766) | human gut metagenome | biome: human-associated habitat; feature: feces | place: USA | collected 1985/1987
CTTCTATAGTATATACTATTTTTCCGAAATAGAAAAGGGGGCTTTTAAAATTTCTTTATGTAAATCCCATCAAATCACATCTTATAAAACTATTGCCTGTTTTTATTTTGTCTATTATACTAATGTTTGTATTAAAAATATAACATCAATATGTCACCGGACATCTGAAGAAATACTGCATTTGACAAAAATCCAGTCATCAGCCTTTCTGCTATCCGGATCATATATTACAGAAATGAGGAATCTTTATGGAACTTAGTCAGGCAACCATCGCACAAGTGCACACAGAACAACGTTTCATTGCAAAATATACCGGTATGCTGTTTGCAAGACTTCTGTTAATGATCTGTCTTTTTTTTCTTTTCTTTTTTTTCTTCCGCCTTTGCCGGCGTTTCCTCTACGGTTTGTTCCTGCGCCTGTGTTTCTTTGGCTACAGTTTCTTTTTCGGTTTCCGGCGTTTCCGCCTGCTCGGCTTTCTTTGTCTCTTCTGCCATTTTGTACCGCCTTTCTCCATCAACTCTGCTTTGTCACTATGTCTTGGATTTAAATATATCATCCAGCTGCTGCATGCAACTTTCCAATGTGCCAACCACTTTTTCATAATCCATACGTTTTGGTCCGACAATTCCTATCTTGCCATACACACCTTCTTTGATCTGGTATGTTGCCGTAACCACGGAACAGTCACGCATGGATGCGACCGGTGACTCTTCACCGATATATACCTGAATCCCATGTTCTTCCGGATCGGTCGCCTCGTCATTGACCCAGGCTTCCAGTCTCTGCTTTTCTTCGAACGTGGAAAGGAGATCTACCATCTTTTCCTTATCACTCAATTCCGGATATTTCAAAATGTTCGTCGCCCCGGAAGTATATACCTCCGACGTCTCTTCATCACTCAGCGCTTCTCCGATGCAATCTAATATGCTCGAAGCAAGTTCACCGTATTCACCGGCTTTTTCTTTGATCTGCTGCATAATCGCCATATTAATCTCTGTGACGTCCAGTCCATTAAGTGCGGCATTGATCATAAAATTCAACTGAGCCAGAACATTGTCCTCGATTGGTGCTGCCAGATTAATAAATTTGTTGTTTACATGATTGTTATCCAAAACTACGATCACAAGGATCTGCGAATCGGATATCTGATTCAATTGTATGAATTTGATCTTCTTGTGTTCATAACGGGGTTTGGAAACCATCGTCGTGTAATTGGTATTTTCTGCAAGCAGTTTTGCTACCTGCTGTAAAAGAAGATCGATCTTGTCTGCCTTTTCGATCAAAATCCCTTTCGCATCGTCCACTTCTTTTTCTTTGTTGCGAAGCACCGTATCTACGTAAAGCCGATACGCTTTGTCCGAAGGGATTCTTCCTGCTGACGTGTGAGGCTGTAAAATGTAACCCATCTCCTCGAGATCTGCCATCTCATTGCGGATCGTCGCAGAACTTAAATTCAAATCGGTAAACTTGGATACGGTTCGGGAGCCAACCGGTTCACCACTTTCCATATAGTTGTGAATAATGGCCTCCAAAATCTTTTGTTTTCTTTCATCCAGTTCCATATCATCACTCCCTTTTCGTCTTGTTAGCACTCATCAAGTACGAGTGCTAATCATTGACTAAGATAAAGATAACACCCTTGCAAGGGTTTGTCAAGGGTGTTTTTTAAAATTTTTTTCTTTTTTTGTTATAATCCCTATTTGAAATAAGACTGTGATTTCTCTCTTCGGTGCCGCTCGCGCTTAAAGAACACACGTAGCAGTATGCGAGGGCTGAAACACGCCCTCTGCATACTGACGGTGTTCTAAACACCTCATAAAGAAATCACAGTCTCATTTTAAATGAAACTACAATATAAAAAACAAAAATTATATAAAAAACGTTTTAGTTGCGAGTTGTGGGAATCGCTAGAATAATTATTTATTAACCACTAGAAAACCGTTCTCTCTTTTTTATTATAATAGTATTATTGTGGGATTTTAAATGAGACTATACTTTCTCTCACAGGCGTTTAGAACACCGTCAGCGCGTAGAGGGCGTATCACAGCCCTCACGCACTGCTACGTGTGTTCTCCTAAGCGCAAGCGGCGCCGAAGAGAGAAAGTATAGTCTCGCATTATATCACCGGAAAATCCATCATCTTCAATATGATCATGATCGGGCTGTAACTTTGCAGCCACATGACGACGGAATTGGCTCTTGCTGCTTTTACGATCTGAACTGCCCAGGAGTATTCCTGCACGCCACCGAGAATGGCAAGAATTGTCCACACGACCAAGAGTCCGGACACTGCTCCAAACACAAAACCAAGCAGACGATTTACTGTGCTTACGATCGGCAGATCATCCGCGATGCGGATCAGGCGGGCAATGATTCCAAACACAAGCATCCATATGACCAAAGCAATCCCATAACCAATCGCTTCTCTGACCGGCCACGATTTTGACAGCCGCGACACGACGGTTGGTGCGCTTGCTGCTGCCGCAATGATGGTAAGCAGATTTTTGACCATGGCAAATACGCTGAGCAGGAAACCTCGGTTGGATCCAATCAATGCGCTGATAAAAATAATCGCCAGCAAAACCCATTCTAAAATTTGTCCTATCATTCCTACTGACATTTTATCCCCCTTCTTGGTATCTCTCATACCAGTTGTTTTGTAACTATTCAGGACACCCCTCTCTCAGATTCGCATTTCGAACACTTCGTGTTCTTTCTCGCCTTTGACAAGGCTAAAAATGCTCATATGAGGAGGGGGAGCCCTATTAGGCTCCAAATGTATGGAAATCAAAGCCTCTTACGTGCAAGCACGACGATTTATTGATTTCCATACATTGATCCTGAATAGTTACGTTGTTTTTATAGAAACTTCCGGCATAAGAAAACATCAGGTTATGTCTTTTATCAGCCGGACAGTTTGACTATCCGTATCGTTGTTTCATCAAGGAAAAAGTATTGGTTTTCCCTCGTTGTCGGGAAAAAATAATCGTAATTCTTTCCAAAATCAAAGGAAAACTTCACCGTTCCATTCTTTCTTAATAAGAAACAATTTTGGTTTCCCGTAAACAAGATTTCATTTCTCGTCATTTCCACCTGAGAATACTGTATCGTCACCTTCTTGGTCATCTTTTCTTTGCCCTGCAGTGTATACAAATGAACGACCTGATCGTCGATATTTCCGGCAACTCCGGTAACGATCAAAATATTTTCATCGTCCACGGCGATACTCTTTATCTCTTCTTTCAATGTAACTTCCGCCTGAATCCCCGGTTTTTTCATATCTTTAAAAATCGTAAAACCGTCTTCCGTAAAGATTACAACGCGGTCGCTGTCCAAATATTTGATCTGGGAGATCATCTTCTGCTCAAAAGATTTTCCACCAACCAAGGTATTCTGGTCCTGTCCTACTTCCGTAAAATTGTAGAAACAGACCTTATTTTCCATCGTTCCGTTGGCGGCGACCAGGTAGGAGATAACAATGCTCTCTCCATCGGGTGCCAGATCCAAATCCATCGCATATCCATCGTCCAGTACATTGCTTGGGATCTCCACCAAAAGCTGTTCTCCCGCACTAAACGGATCGTATATATTGATCACATCGCTGTCGTCATCATGGAGCAAAACTGCCACTTTCCCATCGGCAGACACTTTTGCACGACCGATTGGCAGTGTCGTCTCAATCTCTTTTCCGGGATTTGTCCCATCATATATAATACAGGTTTTGCTTCCAATATCTGCAACCACAACATAATCCTCGCAAATATCAACCTGCGGCTGCTGCATCTCGTATCCGCCATTCCAAAGAACATTTCCGGTTTTATCTAATGCCGAGATTCCGTCCCTGCTGTATTTCAACAACTTTCCATGATACGAAAGATATTCCACATTATTACTGTCCTCTCTCGTGATCTCACGTTCCACGTCATATCCCGAAAAAGTACGGTTCATATAATAATAAGAAATGATAACAATCGCTGTCAACGCTACGACCACAGCGGCTGCAATGGACCCAAACAGCAGAATTTTTCTGCGCTTTTTTTCCTTTTCCACACTGTTCCTCATTTCTGTGTTAAAACACTTTCTGATAAAAAAAGTATATCATAAGAATTTACAGATTTCAATGAATTTATCACAATCCATTTATAACAATTTGTTATATATCCTGCCAGGATACCGATAAGCGTCCCGCACATGCTTGCATGATGTGGGGCGGTTATCAGGGATCCGCCCCTTATGAGGATGCAGCGATTTACCTCGTAAATCTGCGAAATCCGAATAAGGAAAGAATTGCGAAAGTTGCGTCAGCAACGCAGCAATTCGCGGGCAGGCTGCCAGGATACCGGTAAGTGTCCCACACATGCTTGCATGATGTGGGGCGGTTTGACTACTGTATCCCTGCCGGCGACACATTGGCTGCCGGCGACTGCGTCGGAACCTCCGTGGTAACTGCCGGCGGGGTCACGACTCCATTGCCAATCGTTTCCATCGTCGTATCCGTATTTAGTTCCTTTTGAATCTCATTTTTTATTCCCGTAAGCTGGTCATTGAGTCGCGAAAGGTTGATCTTGTTATTCCATGCGGCAGCCGCAAATACAATGGCAAGCACTATAACAAGGCCCGCAAAACCGTATCCACGCCGTTCACCCACCTCTCGTTCTTTTTTCTTTTCTTCCTTTTCCTGAATCACACCGCGGATATTACGCAGGACGCGGTCATCCTCCTGCTCGACAATATGTACAAAACGGTTTGCCTCTTCCATCATGTAGCGGCGCATTTCCGGATTTTTCTCATAATATACATAATAGCCGGTCTGTGGCACCAGCATGCTGTTTTCATATTGATAGCACGTCTCCTGCCATTCCTGCGGCGGAGTGCAGATCAGAAGCTTGTCCCCATCGGAAAAATTTCTCCGGTGCAGCTCCAGCAGTTCTTCCTGTGCCTTTCCTTTTTCCGCTTTTGCGCCGGTATAAAACCAGCCGACGACATCCACGCCCGAAAAATTTTCTTTCATATCAGTGTAAATGTCGGTCCACATTTCGGAAGAAAAACTGTCTCCTTTCCGCTCGGCAAAGTCGTGGATCACAACCATCCCCGAGATTTGAAACAGTTTCTCATGCGAACGGAACATCCGGTGGCCCAAAAGCACACCTGCTGCCTCGCTTCCCTCTGCTTCTTTCACAAGTCTTTTTGCAAATGTAATTACATAATCTTCTACATAAATTTTACATCTTCCCTTTACATCCCCTATCTGCCTCACACTTTTTGGTGTTTTCCAATCCATGATAAAACCTCACTTTCCTTACATGTTACTTTGTAACTATTCAGGACACCCCGCTCACACATTCGCATTTCGAACACTTCGTGTTCTTTCCCGCCTTTGACAAGGCTAAAAATGCTCATATGTGGAGTGGGGAGCCCTATTAGGATCTAAATGTATGGAAACCAAAGCTTCTTACGTGCAAGCACGACGATTCTTTGATTTCCATACATTGATCCTGAATAGTTACATTAAGTTAATTATAAGGAATACACAGTTTCTTTTTTGTCACAAATTGTCATTTGGCAAAAAACCGTTCGTTCTTCTTCGACACATTGTTTTCTTTTTTTCATATTTCCTTTTTTATCCTGCACATTCTGCCGCATAGTTTCGTTGTGCTTGGTTCATACTTCTTAGTACCGGCAGAATCGACAGAGCATTCTGTTGTATGGAAAGGAGAAATTGGATTGACTCATTATTTTAATCCCGGCGATCCGCTCGCCCTTCGTCATTTTACAAAAACTCTGTCCTCTCTTTTGGAAAAAGAGGACCTGACGAACCGTGATATTGTGATCCTTTGCATCGGATCTGACCGCGCTACCGGCGATTCCCTTGGTCCTATGGTAGGGCATCAGCTCGCGCGTATACAAAAAAACTTCCACCTTTATGGCACATTGAAAAATCCGGTACATGCCAAAAATCTGGAAGATGCTTTAACATTTATTGAATTAAATCATAAAAACCCATTTATTATCGCTATCGATGCCTCACTTGGCGTCGCCGAACACATCGGCTATATCACGTTAGGAGAGGGATCCCTCGCGCCCGGCGTCGGTGTTGCCAAAAAACTGCCTGCCGTCGGCGATCTGTGTATCACCGGCATCGTCAATCTCTCGGGCTTTGGAGGGCAGATGCTGCTCCAGACCACAAGGCTTAGTCTGGTCTTAGAGCTTGCCTCCTTTATCGTAAGCGGCCTCCGCCGCTGTCTCTGCACACCGGGGATATCACAATTCCGTTCTTCCCTGCAGCGCACGAAATAACGTAACTTCATCGATATACTCGAGGTCTCCGCCGACGGGAACACCGCTTGCGATACGAGTCACCTTGATGCCAACCGGCTTTAACAGCTTGCTGATATACATCGCGGTGGCTTCCCCTTCCAGGGAAGAATTTGTCGCAATGATCACTTCCTCAACGTCCTCTGTCTGAAGCCGTTGCATCAGTTCCTTCAGCCGGATGTCTGCCGGCGTAATGCCAAGGCTCGGATTGATCGCGCCCTGCAGCACATGGTATAATCCATTATACTGTCCCGTTTTTTCATAAGCTGCCAGATCTCTTGTATCCTCCACAACCATGATCGTCTTCTGATCACGCTTCGGATCCGAACAGATCGGGCAGATTTCCTGATCCGTCAAAGTAAAACATTTTTTGCAGTAGCGCACATTTTTCTTTGCTGCTGTAATCGCTCCCGCCAGATTTTCCACGCGTTCCTGTGGCATATTGAGAATATGAAATGCGAGTCTCTGTGCCGACTTCGCACCGATGCTCGGCAATGCCGCCAGTTCCTCGATCAGATGGTTGATGGAATCCGAATACGTATTCATTAAAATGGAAATCCTCCGCCAAGATTTAATCCACCGGTCAATGCTTCCATCGCTTTGGCACTATCGGCTTCCATCATGCGCAATGCCTCGTTGGTCGCTGCCACGATCAGATCCTCTAACATCTCGATGTCATCGGGATCCACTACTTCTTCTGACAATTTAACGGACAACACTTCTTTTTTCCCGGAAACTTTCACCGTAACGGCTCCGCCGCCTGCTGTCGCCTCAAATTCTTTTTCTTCCATTTCCTTCTGCTGCTCTTCCATCTGACGCTGCATTTTCTGCGCCTGCTTCATCAGATTGTTCATATTTCCAGGCATTCCTCCCTGAAATCCTCCACGTCTAGCCATTGTTTATACCTCTCTTTTCATTTTATTCTACTGTTTCTATGACAATGTCATTTCCATCAAACATTCCCCGAAGTTCAGGTAATGCGTCATACTCACGCTGACTTTCTACATATTTATACTCAATTGCCACCGTTTTGTCAAGTACCTCTGCCGCCGCATCGGCCACCGCTTTCTGATTGGCCTCCTGCGATGCAAAATACGAATAACCGGTTTCCTTCGCAAATGCAATGACAAGATTTCCATTGTCATTTACGGTAAGCGTCACCATATCCAGCATGGCTTTCGACACCGGATCCAATTGATTCAGCACCTGCTGCCAGTTTCCGACAAGCTGCTTTACTTCCTTCGGTACAGCACTTGCCCGCAGTTTTGGTGCCGGTTTTTCCACTGCTTTCGACGTTCCAGCCGGTGCTTCCGAAGCCTGCACGACCACGCCTTTTTCCAGCTGATGTTCCAGATTGTGCACCCGGTTTACGAGCGAATCATAGTCTTTTTCCATCTCTGGTTTTCCAAGTTTTAACAGTGCAATTTCAAACAATACACGTTTTTGCGATGCATATTTCATCTGGTTTTCCACATCCGAAAGGACACGGATATAACGGAAGATCATCTCCGTTTCCAGCAGTTTGCTCACTTCAATCAATGTCCGGCAGTTTTCCTCGGACATATCCACAATCTTTTCCGGATGCTCCGTCGTTTTTGCCATTAACAGATTGCGCAGATACCAGATCAGTTCATCACAAAAGCGGGTCAAATCTTTTCCGGCAGCGATCACGTCGTCCAGCATGGAGATCATGCCTGCCACATCGTCATTTGCTAAAATTTTCACAAAGTCTGCATAGACTTCCGTATCGACTGCGCCAAGCACTTTCAGTACTTTTTCGTAAGTCAGTTTCTCGCCAAAATAAAAGGAAATACACTGTTCCAAAAGACTCAATCCGTCTCGCAGTGCACCATCCGCCAGTTTTGCGATATACAAAAGGGCTTTTTCTTCTGCCTCAATTCCCTCTTTATCCAAAAGTTCTTTCAAACGGTCAGCGATCGTCTGCACCGAAATCCTCTTAAAATCATAACGCTGGCAGCGCGAAAGGATCGTCAGCGGGATCTTATGCACCTCTGTCGTCGCCAGAATAAAGATCAGATATGACGGGGGCTCTTCCAATGTTTTCAAAAGCGCATTGAATGCACTTGTCGTCAGCATATGCACCTCGTCGATAATATATACTTTATATTTTCCATTTGCCGGAGAATACTGGACTTCTTCAATGACTTGGCGGATGTCATCCACTTTATTGTTGGATGCGGCATCCATCTCGATCACGTTCATCGAAGATCCCTCTGCGATGGAACGGCACATGGCACACTCGCCGCAAGGTCCTTTTTCTCCCGGGTTTTCGCAATTTACTGCTTTGGCAAAGATTTTCGCCACGGTCGTTTTTCCGGTTCCGCGTGTCCCGCAAAAAAGATACGCATGACCGATATGATCGGATTTAATCTGATTTTTCAAGGTCGTGACGATGTGATCCTGTCCCTTGACATCTTCAAAATTATCCGGTCTGAATTTACGATATAATGCCTGATAAGACATAGTTTCCTCCGTTCTTCTCCTTAATCACCAAAGCAGATACCAAGACTTTTGGCCTCTTTGATAATAGAAGAATTTGGGTCTACCATTTTTAATTTTCCGGCCACTTCGGAAAGCGGAACCGGCACAATCTCGTCTCCATGAAATCCGACCATATAACCAAATTTTCCCTCCAGCATGAGAGAAGCGGCTGCTGCCCCCAGACGGGTAGAGATCACGCGGTCATACGCACAGGGACTTCCGCCGCGCTGCGTGTGTCCGGGAACCGTAATACGGATTTCCTGACCGGTGCGCTCTTCAATCTCGGCTCCGATCTTATAGGAAACACTCGGATATGGATTATTTTTCAATTTCTGTTTATATTCTTTTTTCGTAAGTGCCGCATCTTCTTTTGAGATGGCACCTTCTGCTACCGCAAGAATGGAAAAACGCTTGCCTTCGTTCGTTCTTTTTTCAATCGCCGCAATGACCGAATCGATATCGTAAGGAATCTCCGGAAGCAAAATGACGTCTGCCCCACCGGCAATTCCGGCATGAAGTGTAAGCCATCCGACTTTATGCCCCATTACTTCGACGATAAATACACGTCCATGGGAGTATGCCGTCGTATGAATGCAGTCAATGCATTCTGTCGCAATATCTACAGCACTCTGAAAGCCAAATGTCATATCGGTTCCGTAAATATCATTGTCGATCGTCTTCGGAAGCCCCATGACATTTAATCCCTCTTCGCTGAGAAGATTGGCCGTTTTCTGCGTTCCGTTTCCCCCAAGAATCACAAGGCAGTCCAGTTTGAGATCACGATACGTTTTCTTCATCGCCTCAACCTTGTCCAATCCATTGGCATCGGGTTTCCTCATATGCTTAAATGGCTGTCGGGAAGATCCAAGAATCGTTCCTCCCAATGTGAGAATCCCGGAAAAATCAGAAGGTTCCATTTTTCGGTAATTTCCGTAGATCAATCCTTTATAACCTTCCAAAATTCCATATATCTCAATGTCTTTGTCCGCAGCATAAAGTGCTTTTGCCACACCGCGCATCGTCGCATTCAATGCCTGGCAGTCACCGCCGCTTGTCAAAAAGGCTACTCGCTTCATCACTAAATCATCCTCTCTTTGATACACATGATTTTTATTAACGTCGTATACTATTTTTCTTCAAAACCTTTTCATTGTTTATAACATGAATTTTTTAATCAATTGCTGCATGGTCGAAACATTTGCCCGACTTTCCGAAACCATATCGCTGGCACGAACCGTTGCCCCGGCAAGTACATTCGTTTTATCAGCCACATCCGAAACTCCGGCCGCCGATTCACTTATTGCCTGACTGATCACTTCCAGAGATTGGACTATCTCATCCATCGCTTTTTGCAGTGTCTCCATACGGGCGTGAATATCTACCATATAATTCTCGAAAGTGGTCGCATCTTCGCTGTACATTTCTCCCAATTTGCCGAAATCTTTGTAATCCTTCATTACCGTATTTTCCAAAAATCCTGTAGATGTTCCGATACAAGTCTGCATGTTCTTTGTCGCCTCTTGCACTTCCTCTACCATTTTCTTAATATCATCTGCCGAAACCTGCGTCTGTCCGGCAAGATTTCCAATCTCAGATGCCACTACTGCAAATCCTTTCCCTGCATCTCCGGCTCTCGCCGCCTCAATGGAGGCATTCAGTGCCAAAAGATTGGTCTGCTCTGAAAACTCACTAATTGTCTGCACCAGCTCATTGATTTTGGAAACTGCCGCCGCCTGCTGCAGGGACGAATCCGATTTTTCTTTCAAATCCGCATAAATTTCCATAGTACGTTCGTTTGCTTCTCTGGTATGCTCTTTCAAATTTTCTGCGCGTTCTTTAATCTCTTTGGATATTTCACTTCCTTGAACGGATGCCTGATTGATATCCTGCACATTTCCATTTACATTATCCACATTTTTCAAGATTGCTTCCATGGTAGAGGCTGATTCCTGCATTCCGGCAGACATCTGTTCCATCGTAGCCGAATTATCCTGACAAAGTTCATTGGTTTCTTCCATTGTCTTCTCCAAGATGCCAATGCCATCATTTACAACAGTACATGAATTTTCAATCTGTCCGGCCATATTTCCGAGTTCTCCACTCATAACAGCCACTTCCTGAGCCATAACACCAATTTCATCTTTCCGCTTGGACAACAGTGCAACGCGCTCGTCCTTTTGGAGATTTAATTGTGCAATTTTAGCAATAACCGACGTAATCTGCTTCATCGGTTTTGCTATCGTTCCACTTATGAACCAGCTGCAAATACTTGTCAGAATAAACGCCGCTATCAGATACAATATCATTGTTTTAAGAAGAGCTTTGGAATTCGCCTCAATATCTGCCACCGGGGCCGTCAATATATACTTCATGCCATTTTGAAGGGTCTGGTACGCCATCTTTTTCTCTTCGCCCTGATAATGATAACCAAGAACGGTATTCTCTTTCTCTGCATCCGCGACAATCGCGCCTACTTCTGCTGCTTTCTCTTCCAGTTTATCACCCAGCTGAAATTCTTTGTGCTGTACAAAACCACCCTCGGAATCCACAAGACAAGAATACCCATTCTCATAAATCGTCGCTTCTTCAACCTTCTTTTGAATTGTATCCAAACTGATATCCATACCAATAATTCCTACCGACACATCATCAATATAAATCGGTATTACATAAGAAATCATTGTAACATTGATATTCTCATTAAGATACGGATTCATCCATGTTGGTTTTTTATTTTCTACCGGAATATAATACCATCCCACATGTTCCAAATCATTTTTGTCATATGTACTAAAATCCGTCGGCTCTACACTTTTAAAGCCATCATCTGTAGAATTTCGTGTCAGAAAAACCCCGGATGTCGGCAGCGTAAAATCCGGATTATATCTTGCATACGCTGTCAATGCTCCGTCTGTATTCTCTGCAAAATGCAGCACCGTATTTTCAATCTTTTTTGTATAATTTTCTACATATTTCGAACTGGTCTTAAATGAATCAAAATCATCCAGCTCACTTACAGCGATTTCTGTCAATGTCGCTACCGATTGCTGTATTCCCGATAAGATGCTGTCCAATTTTGCCTTTGTCTCCTCCGACTTGGCAAGCATCAATGTTTCCGAATCCTCCGTCGCCATATGTCCCGAATAATAATAACTTAAACCACCCAGACTAAGTCCCATAATCAACGCACATATCGCTGCAATTGCTACAATCCTTTTCCTTATTGTTTTCATTAAAATCAACCCCCCGTAAATTACAAATTTAATCTTGAATCAAAACAGTTTCTTGTATAAAACTGTTGAATCAAGGATACCATTTTTCCACTTTTTTTTCAATATTTTTTAGGTTTTTTATTATTTTTTATACAGATTGCTTTTGCTTCTCGCAAACTACTTGGTCTCTTCCGTTCCTTTTTCCCTCATAAAGCGCGCAGTCCGCACATTTTACCATGGATTCAATGCTCTTTTCGCTGTCTCCTGCCGCCACTCCGATCGTCAGCGTAACATGAAAACCGTCATTATGATAACGCAGTTCCGTGCGGTGAAGTTTTTCCCGGATCTCTTCTGCGAAATTTACAGATTCTTCCAGAGTAAAGCGTTTAAATATGATCAAAAATTCTTCGCCGCCCCAGCGCGACACATAGCCTTGTCGGCCTACCTGTGTCTGCAAAAGTTCCGACACTTTGCGAAGCACCATATCGCCACAGTCATGTCCATAACAGTCATTAAACTTTTTGAAAAAATCAATGTCTGCAATAGCGATGGAAAATGGCTCTCCGGTATCCCTTGCCTCCTCTTTTACCTGTTTCATCCATATTTCACCATAATGACGGTTATACAGCCCCGTCAGCGAATCTCTCTGTACCAGATCGCGGAGCGAATGCTGCATACGAACCGCCGTCCCCGCCATCTGGCCGATCTCGTCTTTCCTCTTTGTCAACATCTCGCTGAGTTCTACCGTAAAATCGCCCTCTTCCACATTTCCAAGAAACCTCTGCAGCTGCCGGAATGCTCGATTTAAATGATCCGCATAATTCCAGATAACAAAAATTAAAATGATCATCGACAAAAGGACCAATAACAATATCGGTACAACACTCTTCCACACGATCCAATCCACATAATCCGATGGCTTTCCGGCAAATACCATACCTACACATTGGTCATTTTCGTCAAAAAGCGGACAATAATAAGAAAAATAATTTTCGTTTTCAATAGTCGATTTGCTATAAAAATGTGCCTGCCGACCCTCATACACCTCTTTTTTAACAATGCTATTGATCCGCGTCCCAACAATCGGATCTCCGTTTTTATCTTTGATCGTTGTTATAACGCGAACATCTTTGTAAAATATTGTAACATCCGTCCCCGAGCACTCTTTATAATGTTCCAGAAATTTTGATGCTCCCTCTACCTTTTTTCCGCCTTTGTACAATGTTTTTGAAGCACTGTCATAGGCATAGTCGCCAGGGTAGGTCTCTTCATACAGATACATTGTCATCTGCGCCACATTTTCAAGACCAGACTCCACTTCCTGGTATACTGAACTCTCTGTCTGGCGGACACTGCAAATAATAATACATATTCCAAATATCAATACCGGGAGCAATGTCGCCCGCAGCATTGACGCTCGTAATTTTGATCTTTTTTTCATAAGCACCTCACATTTCTTGCATACGCTTTTTGCCGTTTATTATTCTAATTCTAGTATACTCATTTTTCCCACTTATTGCAAGTAAAAAGAGAGGAATCCTTTATCCGGAATTCCCCTCTTTAATTCTCATTCTAATAAAATTTTATTATTTGCTTTTGATGTACTCGTCGATTGCCTTAGCAGCTTCTTTTCCTGCTCCCATGGCAAGGATTACGGTAGCTGCGCCTGTTACGGCATCTCCACCGGCGTACACACCTTCACGTGTCGTCTCACCTTTTTCGTCTTTGGTGATCAGGCATCCGCGGTTGTTTGCATCCAGACCAGGTGTCGTAGAACGGATCAATGGGTTTGGACTTGTACCGATTGACATGATTACAGAATCTACGTCGAGGACAAATTCGCTTCCCTCTTTTACGATCGGACGACGGCGACCGCTTTCATCTGGTTCACCGAGTTCCATCTCAACGCATTTCATACCGGATACCAAACCATCCTCGTCACCAAGGATCTCTACCGGATTATGAAGTGTCTTGAAGATGATTCCCTCTTCTTCTGCATGCTCTACTTCTTCTTTTCTTGCAGGAAGTTCTTCCATACCACGGCGGTATACGATGTAAACTTCTTCTGCACCAAGACGTTTTGCACTTCTTGCAGCATCCATCGCTACGTTACCACCACCAACGACAGCAACTTTCTTTGCGTGCTGGATCGGGGTCTTGCTTCCTTCTTTATAAGCCTTCATCAGGTTAATACGTGTCAGGAATTCGTTTGCAGAGTAAACGCCCTTCAAACTCTCTCCCGGAATATTCATAAATCTTGGAAGTCCGGCTCCGGAACCTACATAAACGGCTTCGTTGCCCATCTCAAACAATTCGTCGATTGTGAGGACTTTTCCGATTACCATGTTTGTCTCTACGTCAACACCGATGGCTTTCAGGTTGTCGATCTCTTTCTGTACGATTGCTTTCGGAAGACGGAATTCCGGAATACCATAAACAAGTACACCGCCGGCAAGATGAAGTGCTTCGTAAATCGTTACTTTGTAACCCATCTTAGCAAGATCTCCGGCTACGGTAAGTCCACTCGGACCGGCTCCGATCACAGCCACTTTATGACCATTCTGCTCCGGCATTTCCGGTGTATCTGTGCAATGTTCTCTGTGGTAATCTGCCACAAAACGCTCCAAACGTCCGATACCAACTGCTTCACCTTTGATACCACGGACACATTTTCCCTCACACTGATTTTCCTGTGGGCACACACGTCCGCATACCGCAGGAAGAGAAGTGGATTTGGACAGGATTTCAAATGCGCCGTCCATGTCTTCGTTTGCTACGCGCTCAATAAATGCCGGAATGTCAATCTGTACCGGGCATGCGCTCTGGCAAGGTTTTTTCGGACAGTTGAGACATCTTCTTGCCTCGTTTACTGCCATATCATACGTGTAGCCAAGTGCTACTTCATCAAAGTTTTTATTACGAACGTCCGGGTCCTGTACAGGCATCGGGCATTTTTTCATATCCATATTACGTTCAGCCATTTACTTTGCCTCCTTTTTTAATAAGTTGCAAGCTGCTTCGCGGGCATGTGTCTCAAATTCCTTGTACATCGTTCCGCGGTGCATTGCCTCATCAAAATCAACCTGATGTCCGTCAAAATCCGGCCCATCTACGCAGGCAAATTTTGTCTCTCCACCGACAGTCAGACGGCATCCGCCGCACATTCCCGTACCGTCGATCATAATCGGGTTCATGCTGACCATCGTCTTAATGTCATATTTTTTCGTAGTCAGGCAGACAAATTTCATCATGATCAATGGTCCGATCGCGATCACTTCGTCGTACTGGTTGCCTTCCTGAATCAATTTTTCAAGTGCGTCTGTTACAAGCCCTTTTTCTCCGTAACTTCCGTCATCTGTCATCATAACATATTTATCACTGGCACCCTTGAACTCATCCTCAAGAATAACCAGATCTTTATTACGAAATCCCACGATAGAATGAACTTCTGCGCCCATTTCGTGTAATTTTTTAGCAACCGGATATGCGATTGCACAACCAACTCCACCACCTACTACGGCTACTTTTTTCAGTCCTTCGGTATGTGTCGGCACGCCAAGTGGTCCAACAAAGTCATGAATGTATTCCCCTTCATTCAATGTATCAAGTTCCATCGTAGAACCACCGACAATCTGATAAATAATAGTAATCGTTCCGGCCTCACGGTCAAAATCAGAAATCGTCAAAGGAATTCTTTCGCTGTCCTCTTTCGCACGAAAGATGATAAACTGTCCCGGCTCCGCTTTTTTCGCGATCAAGGGAGCTTCTACTACCATTTTGGTTACAGTAGGGTTCAGGGACTTCTTTTCCACAATTTTAAACATAAAAAGTGCCTCCTGTTTATTTTTTTGATAAAAATAGTCAAATTTCTTTTTATCATACCACATTTTACGATGTAAATCAAGGTTTGTGTCCGTTTTTAATTTGGCTTTATTTCGTAATTACTTGAAATCCCATAATCACAATCCCCAGAATCACAAGGACAAGACCTGTCGCGCGGTTCAATGTCTTTGGCTCCGCTTTATTGGCAAATTTTGCGGCGATCCGCGCCCAGAGCAGTGTAAAGATCACACAGAGCACAAACACCGGCATATCCGGCTTTCCACCGATCCAAAAATGCGAAACCGCACCGGTCAATGCCGTAAATGTCATAATAAATACGCTTGTTCCAACGGCTGTTTTTAACTCATACCCAAGAACACTTGTCAAGATTAAAAGCATCATCATACCGCCGCCGGCACCGACGAAGCCACAGATAAATCCAATAACCACGCCACAAATAACGGACTGTACCGCCCGTTTTCCGGCAGATACGCTCTCCATCGCTTCTTTTGTCGTCATGACCGGACGCACGATAAATTTGATCCCGAGCAAAAATGTCATAAAGACCGAAAAGCCGCCCATTGTCGCCGATGGCAGCAAGCTTGCCACATAACTTCCCACAACGGTAAATGTCAGAACGCTTCCCATCATAATAAGTCCGTTTCTGACATCCAGATTTTTATTTTTATGATAGGTATACGCGGAAACGGCACTTGCCAATACATCCGATGATAATGCGATTCCAACCGCCATATAGGGATCCATGTGTAAAAAGGTAATGAGCATCGGACTGATCACTGCTGCCGCACTCATTCCGGCAAATCCGGTGCCAAGTCCGGCTCCCATGCCCGCAAAGAAAGTAACAAGTATCGTCCACAATAACTGCATTTTATTTTTCCTCCTTTAAGATCACATCCAAATTTTTATCCATCTGTTTTACTGCTTCAAAAAAAGTTTCCCGCGTCTCTTCCTCCAAACCGCAAAGAAGGCCTTCTGAGAAATCATCCTGAAGTTTCCGTCCCTTGCCGATAATGGTTTCCGCTTTTTCTGTGCAATACAATTCCATCTTCCGCCGATCCCCTTTTACCGGTTTCCGCACAAGATAGCCTTCCTGCACAAGGCGGTCCACATTGACCGAGACCAGATTGGCTTTAATATGCCGGATCTCCACGATATCTCGTGCTGTCTTATGATCCGGATTGTTTGCAAGAAACATCAAAATATCAAATGCAGTCTGCGTCACCCCAAGCTCCCGGCACAACGGTTTGCAGATCACATTGTACGCAAGCGCGGTTTTCCGCGCAAATTCAAGACTAAATATCATAAAGGCTCCTTTCGTTCACTTTTGAATAGTTCATTTTTGAACTATCATAGCAAAAAAGAGCCTTAATGTCAAATCTATTTATATAAGGGAAATGATCTAATATAGACGCTCATAGATGGCACGCACCTCATCCCGGTCAAGTTCAGTATAATTGTTTGCCATCAGACGTCCCTGGCTGGTCATTACATTTTCTGTAAAATCCTCCAGTTCTTCTTGGGACACCCCATACTCGTGCAGTGCCTTTTTCGGGCAGAGATGATTTAACAGGGTTTCGAGTTCATCATACACGGCGCTCTTGTCGCAGGCAAGAATTTCCGCAAGCATTGCATTGAGCTGCTGAATCCGTCCATCCGGCGCCAACCGGAGATAGGTCTTTAAAACTTCCGTGAAAATGGCGTAATTCGACTCGCCATGCGGCACATGATACCTTGCCCCCAGCGGATAACTCATTGCATGGACAGCGGCACAGCCCGCATTACCAAATGCAATACCGGCAAATGTACTTGCCAGCTGAAATTCCTTCAGATCCACCATACGCGCCTCTTCTCCCTCTGCCGCAATCCTCTTGTAACCCCCTAAAATCATATGAATCGCCTTCGTCGAATACATTCGCGTAAATGCATTGGCTTTGGGCGAAAGATACGACTCCACGGCATGGATCAGCGCATCGATCGAACTTGTAGCAAAGAAGCGGAACGGCAGTCCCTGCAGCAGTTCCGGGATCAGCACCGCCGCGTTGGCAAACAATGCCGGCTCTGCCAGTCCCAGTTTGGTATGGCGGCTTTTTAATTCCAATATGGAAATATTTGTCACTTCGCTTCCCGTACCGCACGTCGTCGGCAGGATAAAAAGTTCTTTTCCTTTTTTTGCCGGAATCTTATGGTCGTAGAGGTCAAGCACCGGCGATACTTTTTCCAGTGCAAATAATTTTGACACATCGATGATCGTACCGCCCCCGATAGCAAACACGCGGCGGTAATAACAGTTTTTAATGTCTGCGTAAATGGCTTCTACCATCTCGTCACTCGGTTCGCCGGTTCCGTATTTTTCTACATAAACAACGGTCGCACCGCTTACATATTGGGAAAAATATGGTTCAAAGATATATTCATTTGATAAGATCAGATCACCTTTTCCAATTTTGTATTCGTCACAAAATTCCTTACAGGTATCGCACATAAAAATTTCCGGTTTTACTGCAAATTGTTTCATTGGGATTCCTCATTTCTACACATTTTGTCGCGCATTGTTACATATTTTCTTTGATTGCTTCTTCTAATATATCAAGTCCTGCCTGTAACTGTTCGTCGGTGATAACAAGCGGTGCCAGGAAACGCAGAACATTGCCGTAAATTCCTGCATTTTCTATAATAAGTCCCTTTTGTGCTGCCGACTGAATGACCTTGCTTGTCAGTTCTGCTGCCGGTTCTTTACTTTCAGCATCTTTTACCAGTTCCAGTCCGATCATGGCACCCATTCCACGCACGTCGCCAATCACCGGATATTTTTCTTTCCACGATTCATACGTCTCCATCACTTTTTTGCCAATTTCGCAGGCGCGGTCAGCCAGTTTTTCGCGTTCCATAATTTCAATGGTTTTCAGGGAGGCGGCACAGGCAAGTGGATTTCCACAATACGTTCCACCGATGATTCCCGGCGTCACTTTTTCCATAATTTCTTCTCTGGCAATGACAGCACTCAGCGGAAGGCCTGCCGCAATAGACTTCGCAGTTGCCAAAATGTCCGGCGCACATCCTGCTTCTTTCCAATATTCGGAAGCAAACATTTTACCGGTACGGCAGAATCCCGACTGCACTTCGTCTGCCACCAGACAGATTCCATATTTATCACAGATCTGGCGCACGGCTTTGACCCATTCAATTGGTGCCGGGATAAATCCGCCCTCGCCCTGCAGAGGCTCTACAACCATCGCAGCCACCGTCTCCGGCTGTGCACATTCCTCAAACACTTTCTCGATACTTTTTACATAATATTCCAGTCTCTTATTCTCCGGCATTCCTTCCGGCACACGATAATAATACGGAAATTCTGCGCGGTAAACGCCATCCGGAAATGGTCCCATGCCGACTGCATAGGCTTTTTTTGAAGTCATTGTCATGGTCATCAGGGTTCTTCCGTGAAATGCCCCGGAAAATACAATGATGTTCGGTCTGCCCGTATATGATTTTGCAATCTTTACCGCATTTTCATCTGCTTCTGCCCCGCTGTTGGCAAAGAACGTTCTTTTTTTGTCACCTTTTACCGGCACGATCTGATTTAATTTTTCTGCCAGTGCCACATATCCCTCATGTGTCACGATATTAAACATGCCATGAAAATATTTTTCGGACTGTGCTTTGACCGCCTCAATGATCTCCGGCTGGCTGTAGCCGACATTCAATACGCCGACACCTCCTACCCAGTCAAGGAAAATATTTCCATCCAAATCCTCAACCATTGCTCCCTCTCCCCGTTCAATCGCTACCGGGTAAACACATTTTACAGCCGTCGCCGTCGCCGCTGCACGCCGGTCGATCAACGCTTTGGACTTCGGTCCCGGTACTGTCTCCGTTACAATTTTCGGTAATGCCTGTCTTAATTCCATAATAAATTCCTCCGTTCTGTGAGTGGTTTTGTTTGTTGTTTCAGATACTAGCACAATTTTTTTACATACACAACGTTTCCCGGCCTAAATTTTTATTTGCTTTTTGTGCTGAATGACAAAAATTTTATTGATTTTCATTTTTTACTCTGTTACACTAAAGAAAACGAGAATGGAAAGGAGTTTGTATCATGTCATATTCACTGCATTATTTTATCCGAAAAACTTCCACGCGCTATCAGCTGACACAGCTTGCCGGAAACGCAGGACTTCACGCTGATATTTCGTGGGTTTACCTAATGGAAGATATTGAAAATACGGACTTTCTGCGTGGTGGCGAACTTGTCATCACAACCGGCATGTCGATCCACTCGGAGCAGACTCTCCTCGCCTTTGCTGCGTCATTAAAAAGAAAACAGGCCTGCGGACTCCTGCTCAATGTCGGACATTATATCACGAAAATCCCTCTGTCGCTCATCTCCTACTGTGACGAAAATTCCCTGCCGCTTTTTACGATGCCGTGGAAAATTCACATTGCCGACCTTATGGAGCAGTATTGCAATGAGATTACAATCCAGCGAAATATCCGCTCACAGATTGAGAGTGCTTTTGAGAAACTGCTTTTTTCATCTCCCGCAGACGAAAGTGCACTTGCCCTCCTTGCCCGCTACGGCTGTCAGACCGGCGACACCTATCATATCACGGCAAGCCGCGACCCCATCCCATCCGCCACGCATTCTCTCCCCATGAATGATCTGTATTACGGCATCTTTTTTCCGGGCGAGTTTTCGGACACCCCCCATCCTTTTTCCTACGGGATTACTGTCTGCAACGACCTTTGCTCGCTGTATACTGCACACCGTCAGGCATACGAAGCCTATTTAGTCAGCCGGATCAAAAATCAGCCGGTCGTTTCTTATGAAGAAATTGGTCTTTACCGCACTGTATTTTCCATTCCCGACACCTCTTCCCTAATTGCCCTGTCTATGCCGCTTTTGCGCCCGCTCCTAAGTTATGACAAAAAGCACCACACGGATTATTTTTCCCTGCTCCGCCTCTACCTCGAACACGGGAAAAGTGTACAGGCAGCCGCCAAAGTGGTCTATACTCATCGAAACACCGTAAATTACCGCATTGGAAAGATCAAAGAACTGCTTGCCGCCGACTTTGACTCTCTGGCACAATGCTGCGAATACGAACTTGCGTTTCACATCTATGATGTACTTTCGGTCACTGCGCCGGAAGTATGGGAAAACCTGAGTTGAGGCCAACTGCATCTTGACAAACCTTCTAATAAAGTATACATTATTAACAGGGTTACCCCTAGTGAAAACCATTTCAGAAAGTGAGGAATAGAAAATGAGTGAATGTACTCATGATTGCTCTTCCTGCAGTTCAAACTGCTCCGAAGCACAACCACAATCATTGATAGCAAGCCCACATAAGGGCAGTTCAATAAAAAAAGTTATTGGCGTCGTCAGCGGAAAAGGCGGAGTCGGAAAATCCATGGTAACTGATCTTCTCGCTGTGGCGTTTAGCCGCAAGGGATATCATTGTGCCATTATGGATGCCGACATCACGGGGCCTTCGATACCAAAAGCATTTGGTCTGACGCAAAAAGCAGAGGGAACTCAGGATACCATTTATCCGGTTAAAACAAAGACCGGTATCGACGTTATGTCGATCAATCTTCTTTTGGAAAATGAAACCGATCCTGTCATCTGGCGCGGCCCGGTCATCGCCGGCGCTGTGAAACAGTTCTGGACGGACGTTCTGTGGGAAGATGTCGATTATATGTTTGTCGATATGCCGCCCGGAACCGGTGATGTGCCGCTTACGGTATTCCAGTCGCTTCCTCTTGACGGCATCGTTGTCGTTACGACACCACAGGATCTGGTATCCATGATCGTAGGAAAAGCCGTCAAAATGGCAGAAATGATGGACGTTCCTGTACTTGGTATCGTAGAAAATATGAGTTATGTAGAATGTCCGGACTGCGGAAAGAAAATTTCCATCTTTGGCGAAAGCCACGTAAAAGAAGTTGCTGACAAATACGATCTTCTCGTACTCAGCCAGCTTCCGATCAATCCTGCACTTACGGCAGCAGTCGATGCCGGAAAGGTAGAAGATTTGGAATTTTCTTACATGGATGATGCTGTTAAGATCATCGAAAACACAGAACAGAAAGTGTGAGCCTAACAATGGAAACATGTTATATATTCGGTGCAGGGGATTTTACTCCCTGCACCATTGATTTAACTTCAAAAGATTTGGTAATTGCGGCAGACGGAGGATATGACTATCTCATCCGTCTTGGTTTACGCGCCGATGTCGTATTGGGCGACTTTGACTCTGTCACTTCCCCGGATTTATGGGACGATGCAATCTGCGAAAAATTGACCTATCCGCCGGAAAAAGACGATACCGACATGATGCTCGCCATCAAACTCGGTCTTTCCCGCGGCTACCGCGAATTTGCCATTTATGGCGGCCTTGGCGGCAGACTCGACCACACCATTGCCAATATCCAGTCCCTTACCTATCTCGCAGGCGAAGGTGCTGCCGGTATTTTATACGGCGATTCTTATGCACTTACCGTCATCAAAGACAGTAGTTTTACCGTTCCAAAAGATGCCACCGGCATGGTGTCCGTATTTTCCCTCAGCGATTCCAGCGAAAATGTATCGATCAAGGGCTTGAAATACGAAGTGGATGGAGTTACACTAACCAATGCATTTCCACTCGGAGTAAGTAACGAAACAACTGCCAAAAAAGGCATTATCAGTGTGGGATCCGGTACTTTGTTGATTTTATGGCATCCGTAAGACACTAATGCCGGATTCCCCTTTTCCCCTTTCATGACAATTTTCTTCCTTTTCATGGATGTATTTCCCATATTTCGATAAATTATGATAAACTATCTTTAGAGACTTAGTCATTTTTGTGTATGACAACGTGGGAAACTCACAGTCTGATAAGCACGCCGCTTACCGGGCTTGTGCTGCAAAAAAGGCAGTTATCCGTATTTCAGACAACTGCCTTTCCATTTTGTCAAAGATAATCTGTTATCTTTATCGTACGTTCAAAGTTACTTTCGTACTTGCTTTTCCAACCTTGATCTTTACGATTCGTTTTCCTTTTTTCAATGCTTTCACTTTGATCGTAATTTTTCCGGCTTTTTTCGTGATCTTCTTTACTTTAATCTTCTTTCCGGATACTTTTACAGCATCGGTTGTTACTTTTTTCGGATTCTTTGCGGCAACCTTAATTACAATTTTTACCGTTTTTCCTTTTTTCGTATTGATTTTTTTCTTTGCTGCCACAATTTTCTTTGCCGGGTTTTTCTTTGCTGCCGGCGTTTCGCTCAGAACGATGACACTTGGGTTTGCATCCGGTGTCGCACTTGGAGCTGCGCTTGGGCTGACACTTGGTACCGCGCTTGGATTGGTACTTGGAGCCGCACTAGGACTTGCACTTGGTGTCGCCGACGGCGTTGCACTCGGATCCGGCTGTGGTCTTTCCTCTTCAAATGGTTCGGATGGCACTTTCGCCTCTGGAACTGTCTTTACGCGATACACGGTCTCTCCGGCATTTTCTGCTGCGTACACAAAAGAAGTAATACCACGCAGAATCTGCTCCGGTGAGTAGTTCATAACACTGGCTGACAGTTTTTCCTGATCCAGATCAACAAATTCCAAAATGGCATCCGCAAGTGTATGACCATTTTTCACAAAATCCACATTTTCTGTTTCAATCATTGGATGAATTCCAAATTCTCCCAGCATTGTCAATGTCTGCGCCGTTGTCCAAGCATTGTTTGCATCATAGGAATCTCCAAGATATCCTTGAGTATCCTGCATTTTTCCTGCAAAACGAATGACTTTCTGACAAGCCTTTTGTACCGAGGCATCCTCTGTATAGGCAGCCAATGGCTGAACCGCCATAACAGCACCATCAATCAAATCCCATTCAATGGATCCAGCGATCGTTTCGTCTACATTTCCTGCGATTTTTGCCACAAGTTCCTCTCTTGTGCAGTAATTTTCGCCTTCCGGCAATGTATAATTTCCGGAATCAAATGCAAAAAGCATCATTTGTTCTGCGTTATAGCTATTATCTGCCTCATAAAGCTTTTTCGAAGCCATCTTCTCAATCAAATCATAACCGCCTGTCGTACGGGCATCCATACCAAGTGCAGTCATTGCCAGGACTACAAAAGCATAATTCTGCTCCGGTACTTTTTTCGAAGAGAAAGTCTCTTCCGTTATGTTAGTCTTTGTAACTGCATCGTAAGTAGTTCCTTCCGTTGCAAGTTCTTTCAGCTGACGTGTCAATTTGTACTTTACTTTTCCGTAAAATTCCGGCGCTTCAAATCCTGCGCGGGCAAGTGAAAATACCGCATACAATTCGTTGACACTTCCCAATCCGGGGATATGACCATCTGCAAAATACGAATTGTAAATTTCTTTTGCAGCAATTCCCTGCGCTTTTTTCATAGAAACTTCCGCAGATTCAACGGCAGGTGTTTCCGGATTTAAAGAGGTATCATCAGCAAATACCGACGCTTCTGTAGACAGATCATCATAAGTGTAGATCAAGCTGATCTGGTCACCTTCCTGAAGTACATAGGAACCCATTCCTACATTGCTGTACTGTCCATTGACACAAAAACTCCAGTAATACCAATTTTTTCCTGCTTGTTCTGTTCCCATCCCATTGATGGATTCCAGATAAGGACCATATCCCGTATCTGGAATATCATAGTTGTCTTTGTAATCAGAAGCGTCCAATACCGCTTTTACTGCTGCAGCGGCATTTGTTCCTTTATCAACCTGAACCGGGGTTTTATCGATTGCCACGGTCTTTGTTCCATCGAGACTCTTTCCCTGTGCTGCTACATATACAACAATCTTTTCTGTCTTAGTTTCACTTGCATACGCTGTCAATGCCGGCTCATTCCATGTAAAAATGGATGAAAATACAAGCGCAATGACAAGACATATGCTCCACACTTTTTTTCTCTGTTTCATGAGAATCCTCCTTGTTAATATATTTTTTCCATAGCTTACTATAACACTATCTTGAAAAAAAGTAAACAAAAAGGCAATTATATTTCTCTTGTACTTTTATAAAAAAAAGAGTATAATATAGATGTGTAAGATTTTTGCAATTACTAAGGGGGTAAATTTTATGGAGGAGGAACTGTTATTTTTTGATGAGTTAACAAAAATATATAATCGAAAAGGATTTTTTACGTATACAGCTTTGCTGTTAGAAGAACATCCGGGGATAGACTTTTGCTTAATTTATTGGAATATTCAACAATTTAAAGTATTAAATAACCTATTTGGACTGCAGACAGGAGATCAAATTTTAATTCATATTGCAGATATTTTACATAATGAATTCTCCGATCAGATTGCTACCTATGGGCGGCTTGAAGCGGACAATTTTATTTGTTGTGTTCCCAAACAGGTGATAGATGCGGGGGATTGGAAAGATTTGCTTGATATTTCATTTTCCATTTCCGGTTCTACGTATCATTTTTATTCTTGCTGCGGATTATATCAGATTGAGGACCGCACTCTTCCAATCAACAAAATGGTTGATATGGCACGTCTTGCCATGAACAGTATAAAAAACAATTACATGAAGCCTTTTGCATGGTATGACGGTTCCATGTTGGATACCATGATTGAAGAGCAGCGCCTTGTCAGCGATTTCCGTACAGCGATCATGCAAAAACAATTTACCGTATATTTCCAGCCAATCTGTCGCGCGGATGACGGACTGGTTGTTTCTGCAGAAGCATTGGTACGTTGGATCCATCCACTCCGTGGCATGATTTCACCGGGAAGTTTTATCCCACTTTTTGAAAAAAATGGTCTGATTCACATTTTGGACCGTTTTGTTTGGAACGAAACTTGTGAAATGCTGAAATCACGTATTGAAGCCGGAAAGCATGTTGTTCCGGTATCCATCAATGTATCGCGTGTAGAATTTTACAATCCGGAACTTGCGGATGAAATCAAAGAAATCGTAGACAGCCATGATCTGCCGACAGATCTGATCAAGATTGAGATTACCGAGACGGCATACGCAGATAACCCGGCACAGGTACAGCAGGCAGTAAAACGGCTCCACGACTATGGTTTTCTTGTTTTAATGGATGATTTTGGAAGTGGCTATTCTTCACTCAACATTTTAAAAAATCTTCCAATTGACATTTTGAAGATTGATATGCAGTTTATGGATAATCTGGATGGCAACGAAAAGGCTTCGATCATTTTGGAAGCAGTCATCCGCATGGCAAAATGGATGAAACTCCCAGTTGTTGCCGAAGGCGTAGAAACCCGCAAAGAATGGAATTATCTCAAGAGTATGGAATGCGAAATGGTTCAGGGGTATTATTTTTACAAACCGGTACCGCAGGCAGATTTCTGCGAAGTTCTCGACCAGGAAGTTCTCCAGAAATATGCTGTACAAGAGCGAAATCTTTTTGAACTTGATGATACTATTTTTGACATATTTAACCATTCCAATTCAAAGGAAAATATGCTTTTCTACGATATGATCGGTGGTATGGGTGTTATGGAAATGACCGACGATTCGCTGGAAATCCTGCAGGTCAACCGTGGATATTATGAAGTCTTTTACGGAACGGAAGCCCCTCTTACCGAGATAACACCGGTTCTCCACAAAAAGTTAAGTGAACCTACTCTTAGTCCTGTTCTTGCTTCCTGCCACAAAGCAAAAGACAGCAATCAGATTCAATCGCTTCAATTGCATTTGGAGCGGCCGGATGCCAGTTTTGTATGGGTAAATTTAAAACTACGGTACATCGGAAGCCGGGGGCGGCATTCCCTCTTCTATTTTGCGATTGACAATATCGATGAATTAAAGAAAGCGGAGCAGGAACGTTATCTTACTGCTTACAGTTCGGCATTGTTGAAAGTATTTGACAAGGTTTACCGGCTCGATTACGAGAATGGCATGGCCGAGGTGCTTCACACGAACCGAAGCGATGACATGAAAATTAAAGAGCATTACTATTTTAGAGACTTTTTCCAGCGCTTTTCGAAAATGATCTCTGTCACAAATGGTGCAGAAGCGGATGCTTTCCAAGTGCTCGAATCGAAGGATGTATTGGATCAGAGACTGGCAGAAAGTGACAATGGCTGTTATGAGCTTACGTATCACTTTACACCACCACGTGGAAAAACGCAGACCATTTCGGCACTGATCTTTAAAATTGAACTGGAAGCAAATCACGAAGAATATCTTTGTTGCATGAAAAAGCGGCTGCCTCACTAACGAGACAGCCGTTTAGCCTTGTCAAAGGCGGGAAAGAACACGAAGTGTTCGAAATGCGACAGCCCCAATAAAAAAACTGCCGGCAAGACAATCTTGCCGGCAGAAATGGTATCATTTTATTTTACTTTGTAATAATCAAAATCAACATATCCACCAGCTTCTTTTGTTGCATAATTTACAAGCCAGCTTCTTGTTCCCATAAATGTTGTCGAAGTATCAAATCCAAGTGAGAATGTTTCGCCTATGCTCTTCCAATTCTCTCCATCTAAACTATAGAAGAAGTTTGCTCTATCTGCTCTTGTATTGCCTGTATTAAAGGCATACTCAATCTTAAGATATACTGGTGCGTTTCCTTCGATCTTTTCTTCAGAAACAGCATTTTCTTCTATCTTATCCTCTTTCTCCGCCTTTGCACCACTATTCGTATTACTATTGCAGCCCTGGAATACGTAACGGTTACCCTTTTCATCACATTTTACACCAACCATTCCATAGTGTGCACTGATTGCAGCAAGACCTGCATAATCACCCGGTTTCATATTTTCTGTCAAAACGCATGTCTCTGATGTAAATTTAGGCCCTACCGTTCTTTGTGTCAGAGAGTTTCTTGCAAACCAGATATTCCCTGCTACCTTACCGTTTTTAATTCGATAATAACCAGGATTTTCTGTTACTGACCAGTTGGCGTCATCCGGATTATGGTTCCACTGCCATACTTTCTTTAGGCTGTCACCTTGCTTAAAATCCGGATAGGAGAAGTCATCATCACCAACAATGTAACTTTCCTTATCACTCTTATTCAACTGGATAGTAAGTGGATTCTTAACCTTCTGGCTTGTTCCAAGACAATTTACAAAGTTTCCTTTATCATCATAGTAACCCATCATCGGCCAGTCTGAATAATCCTTGTTATTCTTTGTATCAACATAATCCCAGTTTACAGCAAGTATAGACGGAACACGACCAAGACCATCATGATCCTGGAAAAGGAATCCATACCAGTCACCATAGATCGTGTCCACAATACCACCCTGTGCGATACCGGTTCCATACTCATATGTAGAGCCTTCAAAGATCAATTGAGCTTCCCAGTCTGACGCCTTACTATCATACAATTTTTTACTTCTATAGCATACTTCTCTGCGGAACCAGCTTCCATAAGAACCAATCATCATAAGGTAATAGTAATCACCAATCTTATAAGCATGAGCACCTTCCCATAAAGACCAGTTGAATCCGCCCAATGTCTTATTAAACAGCGCTCTTGAACCGCCTTCTTTTACAACTTCTCCAATTCCACCTTCTGCCGATGATTCTTTTAAAGAAATCTTCTGAATATTATTTCCATTGTAGATAACATACATTCCGTCACCGTCAAAGATCAATGCCGGGTCATGGAAACTTGTCTGTATGTAATATGCTTTCCACGTACCATTCTCGATATCCGGTGTCGTGTAACAATAAAAACCATCTTTGTTAACATTGTAGATTACATAGAAAAGTTTTGTTTTTTCATTGTATTTTATTGATGCTGCCCAGGAACCATTCTTATATGTCTGCTGTCCGTTCTCAAGATTAAATAAATCCTTGTCCGGGAAACGGTTACATGCATAGTTTACAATTTCCCAATGAACAAGATCTGTCGACTTCATAACAGGGACACCAGGAACAAGGTTCATCGTTGTACTTACCATGTAGTAGTTCTGACCAACACGAATTATATCCAGATCCGGCACATCGGATGCAATACCCGGATAGTCCGCTACAGTAAGATTGTTCTTATCTAATTCCGGCATACCGGGCGCCAATGTTGGACGTGGTGTTACGATCGGTGTTGGTGCTGCCGTCTCCGTTGCGGCTGGCGTTGCTGATGCAGTCTCCGTTGCGGCTGGCGTTGCTGATGCTGTCGGCTTAACCGGTGCTGTTGCAGACAGTGTCGCTGTAGGTGTTGTTTTTACCTCTGCTGTTGGTGCTGCCTTGTTTACCGGCTCCGTTGCGGCTGGCGTTGCTACATTCTTCTTTTTCATGCCAGTTACCGTAACTTTAACCTTTCCCAATGTTCTTTTCTTCTTTTTACCTTTTTTCAAAACTTCTTTTACTGTTATAGTCGCTTTTCCAGCTTTAATTCCGGTAACCTTCCCTTTTGATGTTACTTTTGCCACTTTTTTGTTACTGCTGGTAAAAGAATAAGAATATTTCTTAGTTTTATTCTTGATCAATATACTCTTTTTCTTTCCAACCTTAACAGAAATCTTCTTGGTCTTAAGAGAAGCCTTAGCCTTTGCTTCTACATCACTTCCGGCACTGGATAGTGTTGTGATACAAAGAGCCGAAACCATAAGGACTGCGATTACTTTTCTACTTGCTATTTGCATAATTACCTCCCTCTAAATTGATTAAAATAGTACTTTAATTATAGCCCTATCTGTAAGATTATTCTATGATATATTTGGTACTTAAATTGAATTTTCTAGCATCTGTTTTCCTTTATAACAAAAAAATCCACAGGTAACATTCCTGTGGTTGAAGAACATCCGTCCTTCGCCTTTTCTTCTTCTGTTACCTCTTTTCAGTACTTTTTTCTCTGTTTCATAAGAATCCTCCTTGCTAATTTAATTTTTCTATGCTTTTTAATGATTCTTTCCCGGTGTCTTAGCGCTGCTATTGGTCTTCCATATAGACAACCACACCACTCAATCTTGCTTCAATAGCAAGTTCTGTACGACTCTCACATCCCGTTTTTTCCATCATATGGCGAATATGTTGTTTGACTGTATTTTCAGCAATTCCGAGTTCTCGAGCAATCGCCGCATTCGAACTTCCTTTCGTCATAACACGTAACACTTCCAATTCCCTCTCTGTTATCTCGGTACTAAAAGCCTGTCCAACCGATACTTTCGGTGGTTCATTCGGATACACCCGTTCTCCTGCCATCGTTCGTTTTACTACGGATAAAATAGTTTCCTGAGAAGCTTCTTTATACCAAAAACTATCTATCCCCATATTTTTTGCCTTATTAATCCATGACACTTCCGGCATTGATGTTACCATAACAATTTTTATTTGAGGACAAATTTTTTTTATGCGTTTAGCCATAACAAACCCATTAACATCATCTTTCATCAGCACATCCATAATAACGACATCCACTTGATTTGTTTTTACAAATTCTTCCACAAACGAGACTGTTCCCGCCTGACAAACCACAACATAGTCTTCCTGTCCTTCAAAATACCATGCGAAAAGTTGTCTTGCCATCTCCTGATCATCAATGATCATCACCTTATATCTTTTCATCTCTTCCTCCTGTTACAATTCTAATTTAATTTTGAACACAGGCTGGGACTGAATATCCATTATCCCCCCTGCTCCTTGTACCATGCGGCGCAGATTTCCAAGACCGCCCCCTTCTATAATCGGTTTTTTCGGACTTTCCCCGTCATTTTCAATTTCTATACACATTTTACCACCTGCCTCTGTTATCCTGCACATTACTTTCGTTCCCTTTGTATGTTTTACAGTATTTGTAAGTGCCTCTCGTATCGCCGCATAAAAAATATTTTGTATTACCGTTTGGTTGGGTATTTTCCCTAAAATTTGTAATTCCAGATTCCATTTCTCTGCATCCTTTTTCAGGCGCAGCCAGGAATCCTCCGTAATTCTTCTTTCTTTTTTAATATCCTCTGCCAAGCTTCTCCACCGGTTTAAAATCTCTTGTTTATTGCTCCGTTCCGGTTTTGCGAAATAATGCCTGAACGCAATCAGCAAACTTCCGATATCATCATGTATCTTCATCTTGGCAAGCAGTATTTCCTTCTGTACGACCGTCTGCTCAATTTCGTCATCAAACTGCCGCAGATGATCATTGTACTTCTGAAGCACTTTATATTGCTGCTCTCTCTTTTTCTTCAAAGTATAAACCTCAGTAACATCATATGCTACCACCTCTTGAACATTATGTTTTCGAATTAAAATATCCGTTTTTCGAAAATCCCATATTTTGCCATCTTTTGTCTGGGTGATCCACTGGCCACCACGTCTTGCCAATTCACTTATAATCTTTCTTTCATCAATCCTATCGGAGTCCCCTATCAAGTCACAAAGCCGCAGCATTTGTTTGTTTACCAAAAAAGGCATCCCTTCCTCAGAAAAGTATCCAACTCCATCTGAAAGTATGTCAAAACACTGTTTCACAGTCTGCGGCATAATTATTTTTCTTTTCTTTTGACGGATATAACCATCCCAGACAAGCTGCAGCCCCAAAAACAGAAAAAGCATCCCCACTATAAAACACACCGGAATACTTCCCGTCATTTTCCCAATTTCCACCATCTTCGATGGCTCATTTTCTGCTTCTGCCAATCCATGATTAAATACGCATGCAGTTATTGTAAGCAAGACAGACGGAATCACAAATTGTTTTTCCATTCGTGACACGATACAGGATACTACATTATAAATTGAACATAGCAACCATAAAAGTCCGATAATTCCAACCACAATATGCACACTGCCTGATACATCTACATATTTCATCCTGTATTTTCCCCTTTCATCACCGCCAAATCAATATAGACCGTCTCTTGCTCCTGATGAATACTCATTTGTGACTTTTTGTTTTCTGTTTTCAGCTGACTTCCTATTTTCTCCTTGCTCACCCTTCCTGTGTTTTCAAACTCCATATGTATTTCAATTGATTCTTTAAAAGAAATCTGAACAAGAAAAATATAGCACGAATACAATATCGTTTCCAAGACATTTTGAAACAGACGGTATGCCTCCTGAATATCCTCTCCGGCATATTTTCCATTTCCATGAAATTCTGTATATGTCTTTACACCGTAAAGTTTCAGGTATTCCACAGATTCTTGAACTGCCAGCTGAAGTTCTCTGCCATCTATTATTTTCCTTTCTTTTCCCAAAAGAATTAAATTGGCACATCTCTTGCAATAAACCTGTAAAACCGCGGCTTCCTTTACATTATCATCAAAATGCTCCGGATTTTTCAAAATGTCATGATATAATTCTTTTAAACGGATGTTTTGCTTTTTCGTCTGCGTAATAAGTTTATCATAAAGCTCGTTTTTCCTTGCAATCTGCAATCTCCTTTTTTTTATTCTGTTTTCCTGTTTTAATAACATATTCTCTTTTACAAGAACATCCCCTGCTTCTTTCAATTGTCGAGTAAGTTTATGAATTTCCGAAACATCTCTGCTCCAATACCCATATCCTCCCATCACTCGACAACTTTTTATTTCTATATTATTCTGTTCCAGCAAAATGCTGTTTTTCTCTGCTTTTTTTACAACTTCAAAAGAGACCGGAAAACAATTTTTCGAACAATAACACAATTTCCCATATTCATCCATGATTCCTCCACCAAGAGAAGACAAATTCCAAAGCAATTCATAATTATCATTTGTCGGAAATAAATGTGCCAGGATCAAAGCCTCCATAAATGCTTGAAATACAACACAACAAATCTCCGCCATTTTGAATAATCTTTGAAATATTCCATCCGGATCCAGCCAAAACAGAACAACGTACAAAAGCCCAATTCCAAGAGGAATAATGGGCATCCATATCTTCTTTCTATATTCAGCAAGTGCGCATCTCTGCATTACCACAACCAGCATTGCTGCAAATAAAACCAGCATCCAGATCAAGGCCGCATAATAAATTACTCCATGCGTATAAGTTTCATTGGCATATTTAAGACCAGCCGGAAATCCAAATGCCCATTGATGTCTGTCATTTGTCATAATAAGCATTACAAGAAGCGTCGCTGGCAAATACAATATTTTCCATTTTTTATCAATCTTTTTTTCGAGCGGTTTTCCTATATGTAAAACCGCAAAAAACATTATAAGCACACTAAAAATCTGTGGGAAATAATACAAATACCAAAGCATTCTGTTTATCGCAGTCCCCTCTGCAGTATATACAAATTTTACTGTCCGGATAAAAATAAGAAATCCAAGAAAAACTGCCACACTGATAAGGTACTTTTTTTGTTCCTCGTGAAGCAGTCTTCTCTGTATCTGACATCCCCAGATTGATAATTCCAACATAAACAGCACACAAATAATAATGTTACTGATTCTCCCCGGGAAATAATCCCGTACCAAACGAATTCCCCCTGTCAGCAGCACTAATACGACACATATACTGTTCTGAATTTTAGTGTTCCTACTACTTTGCATATATTCCTCTTCAAACGATACAATTTCTATATCTTTTATTCATTCGATTCTAAACTGTTACATAAAGAGTATAACATACTTTTCACCAAAAAACACTATTTTTATCCAGGTTGTCAGCAAAAACACAACGTGTTCGAAATACAAATGCGTGCGACAGGGGGCCGGATCGTTAAAAGTTATCGAATTTTAACTGTTTTTGCCTTAGATACTTCTCCGTAGGCCACAGAATAACTATTAATTTTCCGTTTTGAAAATACTTTTAATTTAATCTTCTTCGGAAATTTCTTTACACTTCCTGTTGTCTTAGCCAAAACAACCGTACCCTTTTCTTTTTTGATCTCATAACCACAACTAAAATAATAACTTGTGGCTCCCTTAATCTTTGTTACGCGAATCTTGGCCTGACATGTAAATACATCATAGTATTCACGCCGTTCCGTAATCTTTCCCGGATTATGCACTATTGCATCGCGGCTTTTGATGATCTTTTTCTTTTTAACCGATTTAATCTTAGGAACTTTTTTCAACGCAGTACCCGCAGTAAACACTTTGCTGAGTTTACTTTCCATCCCGGATGCCGAGTCATAATTTGATAAACGAAATTGATAATTCGTATTTTGTTTCAATTTTTTTAACGTAATTCTTCCTTTTGCCGATTCAATTGCGCTCTTTTTCATCGTTCCTGACAATTTCCACTTTTTACCTTTTTTTGTGTACAAACGCATACAATCCCCATTTCCGTTAAGTGATTGCGCAGATGGGTAGATAACAATTTTATTATATGTTCCTACACATTGAACACTGTCTACCGTTTGCGGAACAATCGTCACTTTCACTTCATCTACCTTCACACCACGTTCATCCAAATAACCGATCGTTGTGCGTCCGTATTTTTTTACATTAAATGTATTGATCGGATCCCATTTTCCCACACTGGAAAAATTTGAATCATGTACTGTACTCGCAACTTTTCCATCTGTATTTGCCGGGTTATATGATATTATTTTGTTTTCAAAACTTCCTGTCTTGTATATGTCCTGAAATTCTACTGTAATATCTTTTCCTTTTGTAAAATTAATACTGTTGATCGGAATATAATCCGTAAAACTCATATTAATTTTCCCATCATAACCCAGACTGTTTTTAATATGCAGATAATAGGTTCCCGGATAAGAAGCCGTTCCTTTCAAAACCCCATCTTCCGAACCATCAAATCGATCTAAGCGGAAAAACATGATCATATCCTTGTCTTCGTCCGTGTCTTTATTCAGTATACTTTGTCCTGCTTCATTACAAAGGCTTACATAACTTGAAGAAGTTTTTACTCTCAACTCAAATTTCATTGATTTATCAATCGTAAATTTATACCAAACATCATTCTTTGTTTCTTGAAATGTGGAATCCATAGCATTGTAGCCGGCTGTAATATCTTTTGCCTTTTCCTTTGTACCAAAGTCATCCAATGATTCTCCGGTTGTCTGATCCACAATACTCGTATAAGTCCACTTGATTGTACCGGCTGTCAACTTATTTCCCCGAATTTTTAATGTCATCTGCGTACCTGCTTGACAGAGTTCGTTACGAATCCAGATAACCGGACTTGTCGCACCATTTACATACATATTATAGGACCCTTCATTATCCAGACTAAGTTTCCCAGCCTCCGCAAATTTAAGGGTAATATAGGCATACCCATCACTTTCTTCCCCAATCAGATAATCTTCTTCTCCCGCTCCAAATGTATCTACCGAAACAATCATCGGATCTTCTTTTGTTCCTTCCCCTGTAGTTGTGGCCGCTTTCGTTTGCATGACTGGCAGCATACTGATCATCATTATCACGATCAGACATATCGCCATACTTTTTTTGATTATTCTCTTCATATTGTTCCTCCTTATTAATAATATTTGAACATTACTCTATCATATTCTCATAAAAAAAGCATGACACAAAAGTGTTATGCATGAATAAAAATATTAGGACCTAATGTATGTGAGATCAAATCTGTTTTCGTGCAAGCACGACAAATTTATTAATTTCCATACATTGGGTCCTAAGTAGTTTTCTTTTAATAAATAAATACCGCTTCCTGGTATTTCGTCAACTCATAAATTTTCTTCGAATTTTCCGGTGACAGGTTCAAACATCCGTGGGAACCTCTTGTTTTGTACAGATCCTTGCTCCAACGGCTCCAAGGCTGCCATGTCGCGCAGTGGAATCCGGTTCCGGTCCAGGTAATTCTTACCCAATATGTAACCGGTGTTTTATAATTATCGCCAACAAGTACACGGTGTGTCTGGTGTTCTTTGATGAAATACATTCCCGTACGGGTCTTTCGTCCTTCTACCGGTCTTCCGGAAATGGTCTCACACTCAAATACCACTTTTCCTTTTCGCCATACATAAATCTTCTGGTCTTTCAGAGAAATCTCCGTAAAGTTCTGCGTATCCCAGTCATTGGTTTTATTTTCAAGATCCATCTGATATGCAGTATTGGCAAATTTTGTCTTCCTCTTCAATGTGATCGCTGCCTGATTTTCTTTGGTTGGATCTTCCTGATAAGCGCTTTGAAGTTTTGCATCAATCTCTGTATTCAAAGCCTTTTTCAACTGTTTCAACGTCTCTTCATAACTGATTGCCCAGCCATAATCTCCACCGGCTACGGAAATTTGTTTTCCTTTATGGTTTGTAAATGTGTGTGTCGAACCGACCGTCTTATACTTCAAACACATTTTTTCAACCCAGTCGGACATTTTCTCTTCATTAAAAGAAACTTTTCCATTTTTATAACGAAGCCAGGAATAAATCAATTTAGGTCCGATTTTTTCTGTCCTGTCATCCGTAATCTTCCAGGAAATCCATCGCATCACATAAGGATTACACGCATCTGACTTTTGTTTCAATACGGCATCATCCGAAAAGATCTCCGGACTCTCATAGACTTCCGGATACTCTTCTTCATTTGCCAGATCAATGGTTTCTTTTCCTTCTGCGAGTGCCTCGTCAACTGCCTCTGTCAACTGTTGGAACTGCAGGACATTTCCTTTATCTTCCGGCACAACGACAAGACATTTTTTCTCGTCCGAAAAGGCTACCTTTGCATCCTTCGGTACATTGATCGCATACTTTGTACTTCCCTTATACATTTCTGACTTTTTAAGGCATTTATTTAATTTCTCCGCATCATATGTCGGATTCATGTGAAGTTCCAATGTCTTCTTTTTCGGTATAGAAAAAACAGAGAACGATTCATGCTGCGCATCGTATTGTTTCTGCAATGCTGCTTTCAGATCGACTTCATACGAAATGTCTGCTTTTGTCACTACAAGATTCCCATCATTTCTTCCTTTAATTTCCAGTTTATAGTTGTCGTACACTTTCTGAAGCATCTGCTCAGACTCGTCATAACTCATTCCGGATAATTCATGCTCTCCGATCCAGGTGTTCGCATACCAGCGGTTTCCATAATAGACATGTGCTGCAATCACCAGCGCAGAAACCGCAACGACCATTGCTGCGGTAATAATTATCCCTATTTTTACTTTCTTATTCATCGTCTTCTCCATTTCGAAGCATTACTAAATTATTTATTAATATGGAGGCTTCTAAAAAAGCCTACTATACGAAGTATAAAAGGATTCCGGATACTTGTCAATAGATGTCACAGTATTGTAATATATTTCTTATTGTAACTATTCAGGACCACTGTGCAAAAACAAAGGATCGTCGTGCTTGCACGTAAGAGACTTTGTTTTCTGCACAGTGGTCCTAATAGGGCTCCCCACCCCCTTATGAGCATTTTTAGCCTTGTCAAAGGCGGGAAAGAACACGCAGTGTTCGAAATGCGAATAGGCGGCGGGGGGAGTCCTGAATAGTTACAAGAACATAAGATTACATCTTGGTTCTGCATTTTAGTGCTTTCTGTTTTTTTCCCTTGTCAAAGGCGGGAAAGAACACGCAGTGTTCGAAATACGAATAGGCACCCGCTCCTACCGGTTCTCGACATCAAAGGTAATATCCAAAAAGTACTGGTCCTCGCTGCCCTCGTTCAGCTCCGTTTCGATCTGCTCCTGAATCTGTTTTTTCTTTCGTTCCAGGGTTTCGGGGAGGACAAGGTCGAAGGTAAGGCGAATCTCTGACTCACATTTGCTCACGCGAAAATCGTGCAGCGTGATCTGCGGATCTATTTTTTCGATACAGGCAAGAACTTTTTGCTTCCGTGCATCTGCTTCCTTGTCGTCGGTGATAACCGGGTCATAATGGATCACGAGATGCGTATCAAATTTTTTCAGGCATTCCCGCTCCATGCGGTCGATTACCTCATGGCTTACGAGTGCATCGACATTTTTGTCAATCTCAACGTGAATGCTTGCAAAGCACTGCCCCGGTCCGTAGTCATGCACCATGAGGTCATGACAGCCGATAACCATATCGCAGGACTGAATGTATTTTGTAAGTTTGTCATGCAGTTCCGTATCTGCGCCTTCGCCAAGAAGCGGTGAAATAGTTTCTCTGGCAAGCGAAATTCCACTGTAGAGAACAAATAGCGAAACGACAAGTCCCATAAATCCGTCAATCTGATACCCCATGCCATGTTCAGCCAGTGTAGCGACCAAAACCGCACTCGTCGCGATCACGTCATTGCGGCTGTCGTCCGCAATTGCTTTTAATGTCATTGAGTTTATTTTTCTTCCCATCTTATAGTTGTAGACCGCCATTCCCATCTTAATCACGATGGAAAAAAGGAGAACACAAAGAACAGCCCCGGAAAATTCGACCAGGGAAGGATGAAGAATCTTTTCCACCGAACTTTTGGCAAGCTCAAAGCCGATAAATAAGATCATCACAGCAACGGTCAGGCTCGCCAGATATTCGGAACGGGCATGCCCGTAAGGGTGTACTTTGTCTGCCGGTTTTTCCGCAATTTTAAATCCGATCAGCGTAACGATCGAACTGGCCGCATCCGATAAATTGTTCAGTCCGTCTGCCGCGATCGACATAGAACCGGCGAGATTTCCGATAATAATTTTGCTTCCCGCCAAAATAAAATTGCAGAAAATCCCCACAATTCCCGATATTTTTCCTATTGATGTACGTTTTTTCGACTTTTCTTCCTGCTGCATCTCATTTCCTCCAATCCTTATTTTCTTCTGCAAATTCCATATTTTTCCTGCATTCGTACCAATTTTTTCCGCATCGGCTTCCAGGCAAAATAGACAAAAACAATCGTACTGACACCATGTACGACATCAAACAAAAATCCACTCGCTTCCATCATCCAAAATCCACTCCACGTCGGTGTATTTGTCACCAGTAACAGCGACGCAAAATTGAGAATTGGGCCATACACAAATACCGTCGCCAAAAATCCGATGATCATTGGCAGGATTTTTCCCTGCATCGAGCGGCAGAAGCCCCCAATGATACCGATAAGTCCCCAGCTGAGCATCTGAAACGGAGTCCATGGTCCCTGTGAAAACATAAAATTTGACAAAAAACCGGAAAGCATGCCGACGAGCATTCCCGGCACACTGCCAAAACAGCTTCCGGTAATGAGAACCAAAGCCGAAACCGGCTTAAACTGGGGAATCCAGAAAAACACACCGCGCGAGATGGCGATAATCGCCGAAAGCACTGTGATCATGATCATGTCTTTCATACGCACCCGTCGCGCAAGATATAATAAAAAGCCGGCAAATCCCAGTAAGATCAACACCGCGCAAGGCACATAATAATGGCTACATAACCAGTCCCGCATCTTCCATCTCCTTTGTATTAATGCAATCAAACAACGTACTGACCTGCGGTTTATACACAAGATTCTGCATCAGAACCTCGTGCGGCTCGCCCTCACTTGCCACATCGCCCTCAAACAAAAAGACAACATAATCCGCAATCTCGCCCACCAGATCAATATCATGTGTGATAATGATAATCTGCTTTTTCTCTCGGAACATATTTACCACCTTTTGGAAATTTTCTTTCATCCGTGGATCCATTCCTTTCGTCGGTTCATCCAATATGACGACATCAGCGTGTTTCATAAGAAATTTCAGCGATGCCGTAAGATGCTGTTCACCCCCGGAGCAGTCCAGCGGATTTCTGTCCGCGATCGGCGCGATCATTTCCTGCAGTTCTTCCGGAATATCATCTTCCACATCGAGTTCATCCCTTACTGTGTCTTTGGTAAAAATAGTAAGTACATCCTGTGGCATCATCACACAGCGCTTTATCATTTTTTTACCAAAATATCCGCTGAACATTTTCCCAAGCGTCGTTTTTCCTGCGCCATTGGGACCGATCCAGCAATTCACTCCGGCTGCGATCGTTATCTGCGGAATATTGAGAACATTTTCGTTACCATATGCTTTCCGGATATTTCGCACCTTCTGCCACACCCTTACTTCTCCGGGCTCCGTGTGAATCTCCGTTTTTTCTGCCAGTTTTCTAATCTTCTGCCGCACTTCCGTCAATGACATCTGCGGAGCATCCAAAATCCGGCGCTGCCACGGCAGAAACCGTCTCTGATAACTGCCTGTCATCCCTTCGGAAAGCCAAAGCACTTTGTCCGCCTTTTCATATATATATTCACTATTGTGCTCGACAATGACAAAGGAAATTCCCATTTCCTCATGCACGCGCACAACCATTTCCCAAAACATCCGCGCTGAGATCGGATCCAGCTGCGACGTCGGCTCATCGAGCACAACCATCTCCGGATCCATACAGATCACCGACGCCAGCGCCAGTTTCTGCTTCTGTCCGCCGGAAAGTTCTGACACGCCTTTATGAAACCAGCTTTCAATGCCAAAATACGTCGCAATCTCCGCTACCCTGTTACGGATCGTCTTTGCTGGCATGGCAATATTTTCCAATCCAAACGCCAATTCATGCCACACTTTATCACATACGAGCTGGTTATCCGGATTCTGTCCGACGTAACCGATCGTCCCCGCCGGCACCTCGTCAATCGGTATTCCGCGGTAACAGACATTTCCCTCCAATGTCCCTACACGATTGATCCGCGGAATCATTTCCCGAAGCAATGTCGTTTTTCCCGAACCGGAAGGCCCCATAATAAGAGTGATCCCCTCTTTGATTTTCCATTTTATGTCAGAGAGAATGGGCGTTCCCCCAATCTCCTTTTTTTCAATCGCTATCTCTATCATAGTTCCTCTCTTTCGGTCTGCCACCAGATCAACGCGCACAATGCTAACGTAATAAAAATATTTGCCACTCCAAAATGAATCTCGATCCGCGGGATCAGCAGGCAGAATGGTTCGCTTACCCTTTGCAGCACGACAATTCCCACAAATGCTGCCATAATCAGGATATCCCCCGGCAAAAGCCGGAATGGAGTATAACTTGTCCGCAATTTGCTGCCATACGCTCGGCATTCCATCGCATCCGCGATCTCCAGTCCGTTTTCCAATGCCCAGTTGATCAAGATAGAAATCGAACGGATTGCTGAAATCATGCGGTTCCACAGTCCTCTTGCCGGCTCCATGGACATTTGAAAATGATAGATCTCGACCAATTTATCCGTGTAACGATTCACAGAACGAATCGCCATGGACAGCACGATTGCCGCCGGCGGAAACAAGTATTTGAACACGATTACCATTTTCTCTGATGTCATTGCGCGCCCCATGCGGTAAGTCCAGCGGCACAAGAGCCAGAGCTGGACACCGGCAAAGACACCATACGCCAGCGACTCCATTGTCACAATATTATCATTCAGGTAAAATAGGTAGGTCTCCCCTTGGTGGTTGACGAGTGCATTTACAATAACTGACAATGCGGTCATCCCCAAAAGTGCCAGCACACTTTTTACAGATGGCGCAATGACAAATTCAAGTATCAGAAAAAGAACTGACACAGAGGGATTTTGCGTCAGGCATAAAAGCACGATTGCCGCCAGAAATTTTACAAATTCTACCAAAGGATGTCTCATTTACTTTCTCCGCTCATAAAATCACTTCCAAGGTCTGCGCCCAGTCCGTTGCAGGTGTAACGCCATTGAATCGCTTCTCCCGCTTTCAATACATACCGCGAGCATCCGTAATTTGGATACCAGCCGTCAACATTGTACATCCATCCTGACAAATTTCCGCAGTCAAACTCATACAAGTTGCCAATGCCTTCGATGTAATTGGATCCATACAGCGGTGTATAGGAATTTTCCATCTGAATGGAATAAGCCTTGCAGACCTGCTCGAGGATATCGTACACCGTCTGACCTTTTTTGCATTTTACCTTTGTCGTCTTCAAAATCCAGCCGTCGCCGACATATTTTTCTTTTCCCTTTTCAAGATTATCCATATTTTGTAAAACCGTCAGGCAATCAATGGAAATCGTCACATAAAATTCTTCGTCGTTATCGACTTTCTGGTCTTCCTGGTTGACCGGAAGCGGTTTTCCGGATGGCACAGGATCGGTCTGGAACTTATCTTTGTCTGTCGCCGTTCCATCGCTCGTCTTGCGGTCATCGTCTTTTTTTGTCTCATCTTCCTGCCGCAGTTGCTCGTTTTTCGGAACCGTTATAACTACTTTCGGATAATCCGTATTCTGCTTTGCTTCCTGTTCTTTCTTTTTTCCGATTTCTTCCTTTGTCTGTGGCGCTTTTGTCTGTTTTGGCGTCGTTTTGCTTTTCTTTTCTTTTGTCTTTTTTTCTGTCTTTTTCTCTTCCGGCGCTGTTTTCCCCGTTGTCTGCGTCTTCGGTTTCGCTGTCTCTGCCGCCTTTTTTCCTGTTTTTTCTGTTTTCTTCCCTTTTTGTTTTGCCTGTTCTTTTTGTTTTGCCTGTTCTTTTTGTTCTTCCTTCGGCTGTTCCGTCTCCGCTGTCTCTGTCGCAGCCTCTTCCTCCGATAAAATCTGTTCTTCCCCGATCTCCACCGGCTGAAGTGCCTCCATCGCCCGTTTCTGCTCATCCTTCACGGAATGAATCGAAGTGCCGGCAATCGCTGCCGCAATGACAAGAAGAACGATCACAGCAGACAAAATAGTTTTCCAATTCCGCTTAAAAAATCTCATAACATTCTCCTTTTAATACAGCTGCACATTTCACTACAAAATGCGCAGCCGTGGTTGTACTGAATTTACTTCACTGTGATTTTGACCGTCTTTTTGACTGTCTTTTTGCCCTTCTTATATTTTATCACAACTTTATATGTTTTTCCAGCCTTCGCCTTCTTCTTGGCTTTAATTACCAGTTTTCCGTTCTTAACCGTAACTTTCAATGCCTTTTTGTTATACGAAGACACTTTGCATTTGACTTTCTTTCCGTTTACTATTGCTTTGATCGTAATCTTTTTGCCTTTTTCCACTGCTGCCTTTTTCACAATCTTGGAAATAACGGTAGTTTCCGGTGCTTTTGTAGCAGCCGGTTTTTTCGTAGTTTCCGGAGTTTTTGTAGGCTCCGGTGCTTTTGTAACCTCAGGTGTTTTCGTAGGCTCCGGTGTTTTCGTAGGCACCGGTGCTTTTGTAGGCTCCGGTGCTTTTGGTGTCGCGGTTGGTACAATGTCCGGATTTTCCGGCTTTGTTGTCGTCGCCGGTGTCGGAATTGCCGGTTTTGTTGTAGCTGCAGGTGTCGGAATTACCGGTATCTTGGTAGCTACTGCTGTCGGTGCCGGTGTCACTGGTGTTGCCGGAGCTTTGGTAGGTACCGCAGAAGCCGGTGTTGTAGGTGCCGCGGATGGTGTCATCGTTGGTACAGCTGTCGGTGCCGCCGTTTCACCAGCATCCGGATTTTCGGACTGAACCGGTGTAACCGTTGGAACTGCCGGTTCACTTGGTGCTGCCGTCGGTGTTTCTGTCACTTCCGGTGTCGCTATCGGTGTTACAGTCGGTGTAGTATCCGGGATATCACGGAATCCATTCTGATACAATTTCTGGCCTTTTTTCTGGCACCAAAGTGCAACCATCGCATAACCTGCCTGCTCTGTCGCCATCTGATTATAGCTATAGGTACCATCTGAATTTGCCACGTGTGCGTATCCACGATACTCGGAATACGTAACTTTATCTTTTACACAGTCCGCACTAAAGCTCTTCAATGCATCGACAAGAGTATTTCCATTTTTGATAAAACGCTCGTCTGTCGTCGGATCGATACCAAGCATCGTAAGTCCACAAATTACCTGTGCAATAGACTCTGCATTTACAGAACCCCAGGAAGAATATCCCCCCTGATCATTCTGTTTACTGCTCATTACGGTAAGTGCCCTTTCAACAGCGTCATTTACTTCCGTAAGATAGGTATATTTACTAAGTGCCTGAACCGTCATCATAGTGATATCCGGATCTGCTGACGTGCCGGACAATGCCCATCCGCCGCCTGAAATTTCTTTTGATAATATATAGTTCAGATAATCATCACGAAGTGTGGTCGTATTTTCTTCCGTCACATCCGTAACTTTTGTCTCGCCTTCTGATTTATATCCGGCATAATCCAATGCGATCAGTGCATAAATCGGTCCATTGATCCCCTGTTTTAATGTTGCTGTATAATCTGCTGATTTTTCTGTCTTATCTCCGCCAACATTATCACCGGCAAGCGGTGCGCAAAGATTCCATCCATAAAAATCCGTCACATCGGCACCTGCAGAATACAATCCAATAATTGTTCTGGAATTTTCTGTCAATTTTATGCGATGTAGCTTATTCTGTGCTTTCAATGTTTCACTCACATTATCAAATGATGTTTTCACTGCAGCCAGATATTTTGTTTTCCACTCCTCTGTCATGCGGCCGGCACGTCCCAGTACCAAAGCGGCCCATTCGCCGCCTACTGAACCAAATGCCGGGTCGGATACGACAAATTCCATCGTATCGCAGACTTCATTTACTTCCTGACTGTAGTCTCCTGTTACTTGTGTCACGCTCTCCGCGTCAGCTTTGGGCACATAACCAATTCCGCTCACGACAAGCGCAGCAGCCAATGCAATGGCTACTCGTTTTTTTGCTCCTTTTACTCTCATTGAGTACCTCCTTAATTTTGTCCCAATCGGGGTAACATTGTATCTATGTAACTATTCAGGATCAATGTGTGAAAATCAATGAATCGTTGTGCTTGCACGTAAGAGACTTTGATTTCCATACAGTTAGATCCTAATAGTTACGTATTTATAAACAACTCAGGTCTGACTCTGACAGTGGGGGCAACCGCGATGACTTTCACATACATTCCGAGAAGCTTATATCGATTTTAGGCGCAATCACGCTTTTATACTATAACATTTCACGCAAAAAAAGTAAAGAGCGGATAACTCTTTACTTTTTCTGCACAATGGTCCTGAATAGTTACTTTCAAACTATTTAACTCATAAACATTTGTGCCCAGTAACGCTTCATTCCCGTTGTTGTCTCGACATATCCTATTCCCATATAACGATATTTCGCAGACAAAATATTCGCACGATGTCCCGGAGAATTCATCCAGCCACTTACGACTTGCTCCGGTGTTTTCTGCCCTGCCGCAATATTTTCGCCACAAGCATAATAAGAGGCAATGCCTACTTCTTTAAATACAGTAAAACATCTCTCACCGCTTGGCCGGGTATGGGAAAATGATTCCACAAGCTCATTTGCACGAATTGCGGTAGCCTGACTCAATTTGCTATGCAAATTCAATGCCTGCAAATTTTCCTTTGACCTTTCAACATTGACAAGGCGCAATACTTCTTTTTCGTAATTTGCCGCCTGCTCCGTGATCGTTACCTGTGGAGCAAGGGTTGGCTCCGGTGTCGCTGCCGGTGTCGAAGTCGCTGCCGGTGTCGAAGTCGGCGCCGGTGTTTCCTCCGTTTTTTGTAAAGCTTCTTTTATCGTAATCTTATAAACGATTTTTTTCTTCCCTATTTTTGCCTGCAAGCGAACAGTTCCCTTCTTTTTTGCCAGAATGAAAACCGATTTTTTTTCGCCTTTGTAAAGCCGAATTTTGTTCTTTCCGGAAAGTGTTTTCCAGGCCACTCGCTTCTTCGCATTTTTAATAGTTAAACGTTTAAGCTCTCTGACACGCATTGTAAACCTCTTCTGTACCGTTTTTGCCTCTGCGGGTTCCGGCACAAGAATACTCAGCACCAATGACAGTGTCAATAAGAGCGCTGCTATTTTCTTCATATCTTTTCCTTTCCGCGAACTCAGATTTTTTCAAATACCATCGTCGCCTGAATTCGATCTCCGCCTAAAAATCCTCCGCTCTGCGCCGAAGCCGTCGTAATCGTGTGCAGACGATACCCCTTTGCAGCCTGCTCATTTAACACTTCTTCGAGCGCGGACAGATTTCCGGAACCGGTTCCTAAAAATTTTTCTTTCAATGTTACCTGTAAAACTACGTACTGCAGCCCATCCTTTCCGGATGCTGTCGAATATGTAGAAGAATCTCCGTAATTTGCCATATGTATTTCCTCCTTTTTCTTATTGGTCTTTTATTACTACACTTTTAAGTATACAGGAAAATGAGTGGAGATGCAAGCGAAAGGGGCGGGAAATAGAGGGAAAGGGGGATTACTGCCTTAAACACAGTTCTCTTACACTTTCTTCAATAGAAACATACTCATAATTCATAAACTCTTCCCTCTCTGTCGTTCCGGTCAATACCGCCACGAAATCCACGCCCGCGCTCTGGGCTGTTTTTGCATCTACGATACTGTCTCCCACATAAAGAACCTGATTTTTGCTGACATTCAATTTCTGAATTGCCGTCAGCAGCCCTTCCGGATCCGGTTTCTCGTTTTTCACATCATCGCCACCTATTATCACATCGATAACACTCATGGCATTGTTTTTTTCCAATATCTGCTCAATCCTATAATGATACTTTGTTGTAACAATCCCCAAAAGAATTTTGTTATCTCGAAGTTTTTTCAGCATTGTTAGTCCCCCCTCATAAAGCCGGGTATTGTCCACCATGACTTCATCCGCTTTTTCTTTAAAATACTGAGTAAACTTCTGTGCAGCCTCTTCATCCTGTATCCCTGTCAATTCAGACAATGTGTCTTTCAACGAAAGCCCAATTGTCCTTTGAATGGTCTTCGTATCTCGTTTTTCCAAACCAAGTTTTTCCAATGCGTGGTTGATACTTAATACAATTCCATTTGTAGAATCGCCTAATGTATAATCAAAATCAAAAATTACTGCTTTGTACATTTTTTTACCTCGGATTCTTGATCTGTATCACTATTCCGATTATTCACACGGACGAATAGGAAACTTCCCATACTGATCATTTGCATTCCACTCCGCAATCGAAAGAACTTCTACCTTTTCAATTAGCCTCTTGCCTTTTCCAATATTTTCCTGAAGTGTAAAAGGTAGTTTTCCCTTTAATCGATTCCTTACCATCTTCCTCGAAGATGAATCGCCATACGGATATTCTAAAATGTACACATACTCTTTGGGCTTTTCCTTTCCTAACAACGTAAGATAATGTAAAGAATCATAAAACTTTTTCGCTACTTTATTCAGAACTTTCTCATCCTTTGGTTTAAACGCTTCCGGTTTTTTTGCTCCCTGCACCTTTGCATTCTTATATTCGACAAGAAATAACTTGTCCTTTGTTTCCATAATCCAATCGACATCACTTAGAGAACACTTAGCCGTATGGTATTTTGCATTTATTTCGTCCGTAGCCCACACCGCATTTGACCAATCGATACTGTAATATCCATTTTCCTCCGTAAATATTTTATCCATAGACTATTCCCCCAAATCATAGATTTCATCTAACAACGCATCAAACGATTCAATAATAAGATTATTTTTCAGTTCACCAAACTTTTTTGCTGATGAATACTCAACAATTTCATCCACACGTCTAAAAGAATGAAACATAAGCGAATTATTCTCTTTTCTTCTTGTTTCAAAATACTTTGCAAGCATATAATCATGTGTAGAAATAAAAATCTGAACCCCGCTTTTCTGCAATTCATACAGCAATTCTACTATGACTGACAAATAGGCGGGATTAATATTTGCCTCCGGCTCATCCCAAAAAAGAACTGAACCTTTCTCCAAGGTTCCATTTTTAACAAGTTGCCATAACAAAGCCATCTTGCGAACCCCTTCAGCAACCAGGTTAAATTCCTGCTTCGAATTCCCCTTTTTCAAATAGAACTCATCTTTCTTGCTATCATAAAAAACCGTACCATTGATGATCTTTTCGATTGCTTTCAATCTATTATCCCGATCCGCACTATTACGCCCAACGGAAATATCCACCTTAGCTGAATTAATGATATCAATATAGGTATCATCAAAGCGCACGTTATCTTTTTCCACAGCAGCTGTAAGATTATAACCATTTGACAAAATTTCTTTTGCAGGAATAAAAATGCTGCTAATCTCACAAAATGTTTTTTCCCAAGTTTCCTCCCCTTTTACTAGTGCATCCCACTTCTTTGTTTTATTATTAAAATCCACTGTTAAGTTTTTTGTGGAGGTATCTTCATCCATCTTTGCACAGATTTTCACATTTGCGTTGTGATTTCCTCGATTTCTTGTAATAAGTCTGGAAATCTTAAACTCATCCGGTAGCATTGTACGAACAATCTTATTTGAAAATGACACTTTGGGATTTGCTGCCTGACAAGCTGAATACAACACCTTCAAGATATGTGTCTTTCCTGTACCATTTTCACCAATAAATATATTGATTCCTTTATCAAAACTTATCTCTGCATCTTTGAATACAGTGAAATTTTCCAATTTAATCTGTGTAATATTCAATATAAACACCTCCGACTAATCTTATATAGATAATTGTAACATAGTTCACAACATATGCAAAGTAAAAATCCCCCATTTCTGACTCCATTTTCTATACGCTATATTTCATAGCCAGATCATTAAGTTCATCTGTCAGTTTCTGATTGTTGATCCGTCGTGCCAATGGCATATAAATCTCAATCGTTTCCTTTGCCTTTTGCGCTTTTTTGTCCGCATCAATATAATTAATTGTGCGCATATTATGCAGCCTTTCCGCAAGTTTTATAAGAATGGCTTCATCTGTATTTTTCTCTTCTATTTCCGTTACAATATTCCACACATCTGCGGGCAGTTTTTCAGCAAGCTCCACAGGATTTCCCTTTGATCTGCTATCACAAAACAATCCCGCCAAAATAACATTGCCATCGCTTCCAATATCTGCCAACAATATAGCTACGTTTAGCAGATGCGTGATGTATTCTTCCCCGGAGTATCTTCTTTTCCCTTCATACACTTTACATGCTGTCCGGTAAACATCTTCTAAGGTACTCTCCTCCATTGCAATGCCATTTTCAGCTATTGTCTCTTTCAAAATCTCAAACAATTCTTCTTTTCCCGTGCCTATTTTTGTTGTCTTTAAAAAGATTCGTCCCATATAACCGCCTCCTAAACAATCAAGTTGTATTTTCATTGTTCGGAGAAGGGATGGCGAAAATCCAAATTCTCTATGGAAAGATTTGGAAAATGCACTGTGCGATTTCCATCCGTATTTCACAGCCACATCAATCAAACGCATCCCTGAAGCAATATCGTCACACGCCTTAATCAACCGCCGTCTGCATACATAAGCCATTACCGTTTGATTTGTATACTCCTTAAATTTACGGATAAAATGCGACTCCGAATATCCTGCAATTTCGCACAACTGCTGTACATTTAATTCCTCTTCCAAATGCTCTTCAATAAATTGTAATATACGATCCATAACCATCACCTTCCCTGTCTATGTGGTAGTTATATTATAAGATTTATTTTCAATATATGCTGTTCCTGAATTGCTGAATTTGAACGGAAATTAAATAGTTTGCCTTCGTTCAATTCAAAATCCTTGGCATAAGGAACGTCTCCGTATAATCCTGCCAAGTAATCTTTTTGAAACAAGTCATCCAATCCAATCTTGAAATCAAACACCTCTGAATCTTCAAATTTCTCTTTCTGAACACCCCAAATCTAATCCCGTCTAAAAATCTTTTTATCCATTATCGTAGTATAAATTAATTGTGCCAAGGATTTGAATGTACAGCGTTTTCTTGGTGTCGAGACTCTTCCAGATAAACTGGATACAACCGTCGAACTGATTTTAACCAGAACACAATCAAAAAAGAAACATAAACATCCTGAAAAAGCATCACAATACCGCTATATTTACAAAAACACAACATTCGACTATCTTAATCCCGCTGATATTTACGATGAATATCCGCTCAAACTAAGAATCGTCCGCTTTGAAGTGGCCGATGGTGTATTTGAAAATATCATCACTACGCTTTCCAAAGAAGACTTTACACCAGATGATATAAAATACTGTTATAATCTTCGTTGGGGCACTGAAACTTCTTTTCGCGACTTAAAACATACCATTGGCGCCACTAATTTACACTCTAAAAAACAGAGTTTGTTGCATTTGAACTTTTGAGCAGACTCATTTTGTATAATTTCTGTTCCATAATTATTTTGCATGTACCAGTAAAAAGTAAGAATCACAAATATGAATACCAAGTCAATTTTTCGCTCGCAATGAAAATCTGTTTTGATTTTCTAAGAGGAGTCGCACCACCAAATATAGAAAGCCTGATAGGTAAGTATATTCTACCTATCAGGCCTGATAGGAACTATGCCCGCCAGCATAGAGTCCAAAAACCGGCAAGCTTCTCTTACCGTTTTGTATAACCTGGAGTAGCTGCCAAACTTAGTATACACTATTTTAGAGACAGATGGAAGTCTGTCTTAAAGTCATGCCCGATAATTATTTGCTCTGTTTTGAACAAAGTCTGTTTATGTTTTTCTGTTTTATCACATCCTTTTAACGATAGATACACACAAATCCATTAATTTGTGATAAGCTTAACTAAGTGACATTGGGCCTGAATAATTACTTTTCAACAAAAAACCATATCTTTATATCATCATTTTTGGTTCCAGCAAAAATTAATCAATTCAAACCACAATTTGCATCAGCTGTTTTGACCCCGACAATAGTTTTGTGTCTCAAACCACATAAATTCACTTTCTTTTATGGTTTATTTTCGCTTTTTTATACACAGACCAAAGCAAAGTCAAAAAACTTTTGGTCTATTTCTAAAAATTTTTCATGGAATCAAATCCAACATATCTCCCAGACAATTACAACTCCTCCCTGCACCCTCACAACGCCTTTCCCAGACAATCACAAGCCGGCTGCTCACACACCATATTCCACCAGCAATCACAAGCCGGCTCACATCGCATGTTCCGCAAATGCCACAAGCAACACAAGCGCCGCAAAAAGCCCGAAACGCATGCGTTCCGGGCCTTTGATATCCATATTTTTGCAGATAACTGCTTATCGTTTACTGAACTGTGGAGCTCTACGTGCTTTCTTGAGACCGTATTTCTTACGCTCTTTCATACGTGGGTCACGTGTGAGGTATCCGGCTTTCTTCAATGTAGGTCTGAGATCCAAGTCATATTTGTTCAATGCTCTTGCGATACCATGACGAATGGCACCAGCCTGACCTGTAAATCCGCCACCTTTTACATTTACGATTACGTCAAATTTGTCTGCCATGTTTGTAGC
>OHPI01000191.1_pt1 | contig 47566 bp, 47 predicted proteins | sample 1577651 | NCBI WGS metagenome assembly OHPI01 (sample SAMEA3879578, study PRJEB24766) | human gut metagenome | biome: human-associated habitat; feature: feces | place: USA | collected 1985/1987
AGGTTCAGGTCGTGTCTTGGTACGACAACGAGAACTCCTACACCTCTCAGATGGTTCGTACCATTAAGTACTTCGCTGAGAACTGCTAATTGCGTTCTTACGCTCAAAAGTGCTTGAGGTGCCGTGCTGAATGACAACTAGTATTGGCTTTGCTGATACGAACATGCTGTGATTGGTACGACAACAGGATAACGAGTTTAACACCCTTCCTTTTGCGGGTTTCCGTGAGAGGAAGGGTGTTTTTGCGTGCAGAATTCTGGATTATTGCTTTTTTGTCTGGACAATGGTTGATTTGTTTATACGAGAAAATATGCATTTTTCAGGCTGGATGGATAAATTCGAATAGTAATGGCGGTGAGGAGGCAAATACATAAAGAATGAAAAAATGAGGGGTAACGTTGATTTTTGGTCAAAGGAAAAGAGGCTTTGTCGAAGAATTAAAACAGGCAATAGTTGAAAAAAGAAATTTCTTGACGAATTGGGTATTTTAGCAAGAAAATGCGTAAAATAGACTGAAATCTTATCCGTAAAATGAGCAACGATAGTGCAACGAAGTATTGTATGCAAGAAGAAAACATGCTAAAATAATACTGATAACAACAGGCTGAAATTGGTAGAAAGTTGGTATCGAAAGGTTACTCAAAGAACGAAATCTCCTGAGTTGCGGTTGGGGGAAATAAGTATGCTTTTGGTGAGTGGGGGAACAGAAAAACATCTGTACTTTCGAGCAGAGAAACTGCGCAGAATTAAATCACGTGGATGAGATACCCTGGGCGAAAGATCGTCCGGGGTTATTGTGGTACAAAAACAACATAAAATCAGATTTGGAAATCCAGAGGACAAAGCGGGTGAAACGGATCCGATTGCGGAGAATACAGAACCCGTATGGAACCTGTGAAACAATACGCGGCTGTCATAATAGGGACAAGGGTACGGCAGAGAATGAAAGGCTCCGCAACCCGAAGTTCATATTTTCTTACCCGAAGAATGAACGACTGATCTTTTTGGGTGGCAGAAATGCCGCGCAGGAAGAAATCTCGACCATGAGGGTGGGGTGACAGCCAGCGGACAGGCAAGCGAGCCTATCCGCTCTTTGTGTTGGCCGAGATATTGATGAAGAAATTGAGTGGGATTGTGGGAAAGATTTATGAGTAAGAAACTTGCGATTGCGATGTTCGGACAGAAGCGATTATCGAGAGAAGGCGGAGTAGAGATCGTTGTCAAAGAACTCTGCACCCGAATGGCACAGAATGGCTGTGATGTGACTTGCTACAACAGGGCAGGCCATCATGTGAGTGGTGCAGAATATGACGATGTTGGTAAAACGGAGTACGAGGGAATCCGCCAGAAGTCTGTTCCGACCATTGAACGGCGCGGACTCGCTGCAGTCAGCTCCTCCGCGTTTGCGGCACTTTATAGCGCATTTGGAAAATATGATGTGGTGCACATCCACGCCGAAGGACCGGCCTTTTTTACATGGCTGCCGAAGATGTTTGGGAAAAGAGTTGTAGTTACCGTCCATGGCATTGATTGGCAGCGCGAGAAATGGCAATCAGGATTTGGCTCTAAGTTTATCCACCAGGGCGAAAAAAATGCTGTGAAATATGCGGACGAGGTCATTGTTCTGAGCAAAGGCGTGCAGGACTATTTCATGGAAACCTATGGTAGAGAAACTCACTTCATCCCCAATGGTGTGAATAGACCGCAGATTCGGGAAGCGAAACTGATTAGGGATAATTTTGGACTGGAAAAGGATTCCTACATATTATTCCTCGGTCGTCTGGTGCCGGAAAAGGGTATTCGATATCTGGTTGAGGCTTTCAAGAATGTTGAGACGGATAAAAAGCTGGTCATTGCAGGCGGCTCCAGTGATACGGATTCCTTTATGGAGGAATTGAAAGAGCTGGCGAAGGGTGATGATCGGATTCTCTTTACCGGGTTTGTACAGGGAGCAATGCTGGATGAACTATACAGCAACGCCTATATCTACACATTGCCGTCTGATCTGGAGGGAATGCCTTTGAGTCTGCTGGAAGCAATGAGCTACGGCAACTGCTGTCTGGTTTCCGACATTCCAGAGTGCACAGAGGTTGTGGAAGATAAGGCATTGATTTTCCAAAAGTCGAATGTAGAGGACTTGCAAGAAAAATTGCAAGATGCCTGTGACCATCCAGAAATGGTTATGAGAATGAAGAATCAGGCAGCTGACTTTATCTGCAAGAAATACAATTGGGATGAAGTTGTAAAGGAAACGATGAAACTGTACAGGAGAAAATAATAGATGAGAGTATTGATAATAAATACTCTCATCTAACCGAAACAGCAGATGATTTTATCAAAAGGACTTTAAGCATTATTACCTGCGTTTGGATGGAGCACTTTGGTTTATGAATAACACATTGGAAGTGCTTCATCTGAACAGAGGTAGTGAAATAGAACAAGGAAAAAAATTAACGTGAGGACGCTAATTTTGAATAATCTCCTCTAACCGAACGTAGGTAGTGAGATGTACATAGTGAAAATGCCTGAAAAATTACGTACTTACGGCACAGTTCGAGAGATGGGTGGAGCTGCGAGCGCGGTTTTTATCTCACTACCTAGGTTCAGCAACAGCAGATGAAATTATCATAAGAACTTTCAGTATCACTACCTGCGTTTGTATGGAGCACTCTGGTTTATGAACAATACATTGGAAGTGCTTCATCTGAACAGAGGTAGTGAAATAGAACATAGAATATAACGGTTGACACTTGAATTGCTGAGAAAATATTTATCGGCAGAAAGACAGTACGTAACCCGTATTGTGAAAAGAAATTTATAAGGAGAAAAGGCAATGATAAGAATTCTTCATTCTGTCAGCAATATGGATCGTGCTGGTATTGAGACGATGCTGATGAACTATTATCGATATATGGATAAGTCAAAAGTCCAGTTTGATTTTTTGTGTAACAAGAAAAAGCCGGGAGCATATGATGATGAAATCAAATCTATGGGTGGAAGGATTTACCATACACCGGGACTGAATCCAGCGAAGTATCCTGAATATCTCAAGTTTATGAGAAAATTATTCCATGAGCATCCGGAATATAAAATTGTTGAGGCGCACAATGGGGCGCTTGGCGTGTATGCACTTCATGCTGCCAAAGTGAGCAAAATCCCTGTGCGCATTTTTCATGCTCACGGGGCAAGTATAACAAAGGATTGGAAATTACCGATTAAACTTGTTTGCAAAGCAATGCTGCCCGCCAATATGAATGAGCATTATTCATGTGGTGTTGAAGCTGCAAGATGCTATTTTGGAAATAAGGTAGTTGGCGAAAAGGATTATGTGTTGATTCCGAATGCAATCAATATTTCAAATTTTGTTTTTAATGAATTAACACGAGAAAAAATCCGCAGAGAGAACGGATTAGATGGCAAGCATGTAATTGGACATGTAGGCAGGTTTATGGCTCAGAAGAATCACATGTTCTTGTTAGACGTATTTGCAGAAGTGCATAAATTAGATGAAAAGGCTCAGCTGGTTCTACTTGGCGATGGAGAATTGATGGAAGCGGTAAAACAAAAAGCTGATAAATTGAATCTTGAAAATAATATTACATTTGTGGGAAATGTAGGAAACGCAAATGAATGGTATCAGGCATTTGATTGCTTTGTTTTACCCTCAATCTGGGAGGGTCTCCCTGTTGTAGGTGTAGAGGCTCAAGCAGCAGATTTGCCCTGTGTTTTCTCAGCAAATGTAACAAGAGAAATTGGCTTCAGTGAACGAGCTGAATTTATTGGATTGGATGAGCCATTAAATAAATGGGCGAGGACAATAGGAAAGGCACTCCTGCAGACAAATAGAGTTGACAGAACAGATTTGATTACGGAAAAGCACTATAACATTGAAGTGGAAGCAGAGCGGCTGCAGGAACGATATCTGCAATTGTATAAGGAGCGGTGTCAGGCATGAAGATTGGAATTTTGACGCATCATTACATAAATAATTTTGGGGCTTTTTTACAGGCCTATGCATTACAGACTGCTTTGCAGGAAATGTATCCCAATGACGAAGTTCAAATTATAGATTGTATGAATGTGAAACATTTTGTGATTAATGCGGGAGGATGGTTTCGTTTTTATAAAAATAAAGAAACACTGTCCGATTGGCTGCAAAAAATCAAATTGCCTATTACATTTGCGAAAGCCAGGAAAAAATATATGGCGCTTACGCCAACCTGCTACAATGCTAAAGATATTGAAAAACTGGGTTTGGACTATATTGTAGTGGGTAGTGACGAAGTGTGGAACTATCAGGAGACAAAGGGAAACGCAAAAGTAAAATTTGGTGTTGGTTTGGAAAAAGAAAAACTGGTTGCGTATGCACCGAGTGTTGGTCAAACACATGAAACGGACGTACCTGAGTATGTAAAGACAGGAATTTTAAAGTTTAAGGCTGTGTCGGCAAGAGATCAGTTAACAGAAGAACTTGCTGAGAAAATTCGGAATGAGGAGATCGAAAGAGTTACAGATCCTACATTCCTCGTACATATTCCAGATGAAGAAGTGCCAGTAGTGACTCAGCCATATATGCTTTTTTATTACTGCGATGGTCTGTCAGAGGTGGAAAAGCAGAAACTTATTGATTATGCACACAAAAAAGGTATGGCGGTTTATGGTGCAGGAGAATGCGATAAACGGTATACGGACATAACGGTCAATCTTACACCGTTTCAGTGGGTCTGGATGTTTCGGAATGCAGCGTGTGTGGTAACCGGGACATTTCATGGAGCAGTATTCTCTATGCTTAACCATCGTCAGTTCGCGTGCTACTTGACAAATCCCAGCAGAATTCGGAAGGTTTCATCACTTCTTGGAGAGTTTGGGCTGGCAAATAGACGCTGCGAGGGAAATGCAATTCAAATTATTGAAACGCTTAATCAAAAGATAGATTATGATTCTATTGAGGTCGAGTTTAACAAAAGAAGAAGCAAAAGTAAAAAATTTCTCAAAAGGGCAATTGGTTAAAAAACAGTGAATTGCTAGTGTGGGACGTAAACAGATTGGATAGGGAATATGGGAATAGTTCTATTTAAAAATAAAAAAACATGCTGTGGTTGTGGTGCATGTGCTTCTATCTGCCCTAAAGAAGCAATATCGATGAAACCAGATAATCAAGGATTTATTTATCCAGTGATTGATTCGGATTTATGTGTTTCATGTGGTGCATGTAAAAAGGTATGTGCATATCAGAATGAAAGTTCACTGCATAAACCGGTTCAAGCTTATGCGGCTGTGAATAAGGCGAAAGAGCAACTTGAAAAATCGGCTTCAGGTGGTATTTTTGCTGCTGCCGCGACATTTTTCCTAGAGAATAATGGGGTGGTGTTTGGTTCAGCACTTGACTTTGAGGACGGACATCCGATAGCACATTTGATTGGAATCGAAGATATAGAGCAGTTAAAACGCATTCAAGGTTCAAAATATGTCCAAAGCTCAGTTGAGCAAACGTATAAACAGGCAAGGCGTAAATTAGACGAAGGAAAGAATGTCCTTTTTTCAGGGACACCTTGTCAGATTGCAGGTCTGTATGGATATTTACGGAAAGACTATAGTAATCTGTGGACAATCGATGTGATTTGTCATGGAGTTCCTAATTTGAGACTTTTTGATGATTATCTCCACATCGAAGGACAAAAACGTGGGGGAATTCCAATTGGATATTCTTTTCGTGATAAAAAACGCGGTTGGGGTATGAATGCAAGATTAGATTTGAAATGCCCATCAGGTGGAGAAAAGAGCATATATATACCAGCAAGATTGACATCTTATAATACATTGTTTTTGGATGGAGATATTTATAGAGAAAACTGCTACGAGTGTCCATATGCGCATAAAGAGCGAGTGGCAGATATGACAATTGGGGATTTTTGGGGAATCGAACGGGAACATCCTGAGTTATTGAAGCAGGATGCGTTTGATGAAAGAAAAGGCATTTCCTGCATACTTGCGAATACTGAAAAAGGTGTAGAACTGTGCAATAAATTGACGGATAGAATGTGGCTTAGTAAAAGTTCGTATGATAAAATCGCAAGAAAAAACGGACAGCTTAGTCATCCATCTGTTCAATCATCTCGTCGAAAAATAATTATGGAGCTTTACGAAAAGACTGGGTATGACGGGGTGGAAAAGTGGTTCCATAAAAAGTATAGAAAACAAATAGTTGTGCACAGTGTTTATAATGCGATTCCTAGAAAAGTAAGAGTTGCATTGAAAAATATAATCAAAAAATAGAGGAGAATTACGGATGGCTTCAAAACACATGAATTTGAAAAGAATATCGCATCGAATAAAAGAAGAAGTAGGTTCTACAATGGAAGTTGCAAATGTAGTGGGTATTAGAGGTGCATTTGCAACATTCCGTGGTAAAGTAGATATTCAAATTATGGTTCATAATGGACATATAGAGCATCCGTGGATCAAAAAGCACTTAATAAAAAAGCATGAGGCAATGAATGCGTATTTTGAACGAACTTGCATAAAAGTTACCGAAGAACGGATTTGCAATATTAAAATTCCAGAACAGGATGAAAATTATAAGGATTGCATTTGGATATGCTGGTGGCAAGGGATGAAGAATGCTCCAGATATCGTAAAAAAATGTGTAGAGTCTATTCGGATTCATGCTGGAAACCATAAAATTGTAATTATTACAGACGAAAACTACAAGGAATTTGTTACATTTCCAACTTGGTTAGAAGAAAAATATAAACGTGGAATTATAACAAAAACACATCTTTCAGATTTATTGAGAATTTCGCTTTTAGCTCAATATGGTGGAATTTGGTTGGATTCGACTTTTTTCTGTACAGGAGATCTTCAGCCGTATTTCGATATGCCGGTTTGGTCGATTAAGCGACCAGACTATCGCCATGTTTCTGTGGCATGTGGTGAATTTGCAAACTATTCATTTGGATGCACTACAGAATACAGAAAAGTTTTTGCTATCTTACGAGAATATCTTCTGGATTATTGGGAGCATTATGATTATATGATTGATTATCTGTTTTTAGATTATTTGATTGTTCTTGCAAGAAAGCAAAATGATTATGTGAATCAGGCATTTAATGAAATCATCCCTAATAATAAAAACTGCGATGAACTGTTGAAGGTTCTTGGAACTACGTTTGATTCTAGTGCTTGGGAAATGTTGAAGGATAATACGGCATTGTTTAAGCTGACATGGAAAGCTGATTTTCCCCAAATAGTTGATGGAAAGAAAACGTATTATGGAAAAATGCTGAATGGAGAACTTCTTTAAGCATGGGGAGATTGGAGGTAAGAGGAAAACGATGCTAGAGTGTTTAAAAAGTGATTTATATCGCTATGAGGGAAAGACAACATGGAAATCCTTTATTAAGTACTATAGAAAAAATGCAGGATTCCGTTTTTTAGTAGCTTATAGGCTTGTAAATGAAAAAGGAATTCTTAAAATCATGGGTGGAATTCTTTGGACGTTTAGAGATAAACAGCGAATTCAAATTTTGAGAGAAACAAAAATTGGATGTGGGTTATATATAAGCCATGGCGGACCTGTTGTTGTTAATCCTTCGGCGGTTATTGGAAACAATTGTAACCTTTCGCAATTTGTTACAATTGGCTCAAATGAAGGAAGAGCTGCAGTAATAGGTGATAATGTTTATATTGGACCCAATACTTGTATAGTTGAGGATGTAAATATTGGAGATAATGCCACAATAGGTGCAGGAAGTGTTGTTACTAAGGACATTCCCTCAAACGCGACTGCGGCTGGAAATTATGCTAAAGTGTTGAATTTTAATAATCCGGGCAGATATGTTGAAAATAGATGGGCTTGTATGGGGGGGGGGGGCAAAACTATTGATACAGTACAGGATGCCCATTAATAAGTGCGCATAACGAAATAACTTTATTGAGGCATGGCGCAAGAAAGGAAAATAGTAATGAAGAAGATACTTTTTGTTATGCCAACACTTCGAGATGGCGGTGCAGAACGTAGTTTGGTTAATTTATTGACTGAACTTCCAGAAGATAAATACGAGATAGATTTGCTATTGCTAAAAAAGCAGGGGACGTTTTTGTCACAAGTTCCATCTTATGTAAACATCTTAGAGCAACCTCCAATTTTGAAAAAATTATATGGACCTGTAAGAAAAGCAGGCATCTATATGCCTGTAAAGGTTTTCGGAAATTTGTTGGCTAGAATTGTAAAATCGGGAATGGGAAACCAGAAAGCCTTTATGTGGGAATACTTTTACAAGCCCATTATAGACGGTTTGGACAAGGAATATGATGTTGCGGTTGGATACTTGGGAGGGGAATCAACATATTATATTGTTGACAAAGTAAAAGCCAAAAGGAAAATACATTGGGTACATAATGATTACAGAACTTCCGGAATGCCAAAAAAATACGACTTGAAGCTCTTTCCGAAGGTAGATGCGGTTGTGACGATTTCAGAGGAATGTCTTGCAATATTAAAGGAAGAATTTCCACAGTTTCAAGATAAATTTTATTGCATAGAGAACATCACATCATCGGCAGTAATCAAAACACGAGCAAATGAGTTTATTCCGGAAGAGTACAAAGGGCTCAAAAACATTTTACTATCGGTTGGACGATTATCCGAACAAAAGGGATTTGATATGGCAGTTTCTGCTGCAAGCGAACTAAAGAAAAAAGGGTTAAAATTCAAATGGTTTATTATTGGAAGTGGTCCACTTAAAGATAAACTTAATGATCAAATAAAAAAAGAAAATGTGGAAGAGTGTGTTGAACTCTTAGGAACAAAATCTAATCCATATCCATACATAAAAAACTGTGACATTTTTGTACAGCCGTCAAGATATGAGGGAAAATCTGTTGTAATTGATGAAGCAAAAATTCTGGCAAAGCCTATTATCGCAACAGCATATCCTACGGTAAAGGATCAAATACAGAATGACAATGAAGGAATAATCGTTGAACTTAATGTGAATGGAATAGTGAATGGAATAGTTGCCTTATGCTCTGATAATGTAAAAAAACAACAGATAACAGAGCATTTAAATAGACAGGAGTACGGAAATCAAGAAGAAATAATGAAGTACATTAAACTGTTCGATAAATAAAGAGGGACGATGTTATGAGGGTATTATTCATATCTAAAAGCCTTCATGCTGTATCCGGCGCAGGTGTAGGCTCAAGAATGCATTTAAATGCATTGAAACGATTAGTCGGAGAAGAAAATGTATATGTAGTGGATGTTGGATTATCTGAGGCTGCACATAGAGAAGAAAAATATATTGCGTACGGAAAGTATCGCAATATATTAGATCGATTGCATAGACATTTAGAAGGAAATACATATTTATTCAGTAATAAGATTATAAGTGATGTATGCAAAATAATAAAAAAGGAAAAAGTCTCATTTGTTTTCGTTGATGATTCGTACTATGGAAATTTAGTGAAAACAATAAAAAAGGAATGCGATGCAGTGACAGTAGTTACCTTTTTTCATGATGTTAAAGCTGCATTGTTTAGAATTTGGATGAAAACTGCACCTTGGTTTGATAAAATCGATTTCAGAATAGGACTTGCACAGGAAAAGATTAGTACGATGTATACAGATGCAAATATTGTCTTAAATCAAAATGAAAATAGCTTGTTAAGGCAATATTATAATGTGAATGCAGACTTTTATTTTCCAGTTTGTGTGTCCGGAGAAAACAAACAACAGATAGGATTGAATCCATATTGTGGAAATAAAAAACATATTCTATTTGTTGGCACATATTATTTGCCAAACATTCAGGGCCTGCATTGGTTTTGTGATACGGTATTTGATAATGTTAAAGAGAATTATGATATATGGGTAATCGGAAAAGGATTAGAAAAAGTACGAGATGAGTTTGATGACGATGATATCCATGTGATTGGGTTTGTTGACAGTTTATCAGAATACTATAGTTACGCAGATATGGTAATAGCACCCTTAACAGATGGTGGAGGTATGAAAATAAAAACTGCAGAGGCAATCTCCTATGGAAAGATGTTTTTAGGGTCTTCAGAAAGCCTATATGGATACTGGGAGGAAATTCCCGATGATTTGAAAGGTAAAGTTGTGTTTAAATGTGATACAGCGGAAGAATATCTGAATGCTTTCAACAAGATAGATGAGAAGCCAATCTGTAAGAAAAATGAGGAACTGATCACGCTTTATGATCGACTTTATTCTGAAAATGCAGCTTATAATATCATGAAAGATATTGTCGAAAAAACAACAGGAGTAAAACTATGATTATCACAAAAACACCATTCCGTATGTCTTTTTTTGGCGGCGGAACAGATATGGAAAGTTTTTTTAGAGAAAACGGTGGAGCTGTTTTATCTACCACATTTGACAAATATTGTTATGTAAATGTACGCCATTTACCAAGGTTCTTTGACTATTCTACGGAGTTGTCTTATTCAAAGACGGAGCGCGTGACAAACATTGACGATATTCAGCATCCGGCAATCCGCAATGCAATGAAAATGTTAGACATGCATGAGATTCGTCTTACATATGAAGCAGATCTTCCAGCACGTTCTGGCCTAGGAACATCAAGTTCTTTCGCAGTTGGAATGTTGAATGCCTTCTATGCCTTAAAGGGTAAGTATGCTGACAAGAAGAAATTGGCTGATGAAGCAATTTATCTGGAGCGCAATCTCTGTCAGGAAGCTGGTGGCTGGCAGGATCAAATTGCAGCTTCCTTTGGTGGGTTCAACCGTATCAACTTTAATGCGGATGGATATGAAGTCCTGCCGGTTATTATTTCGCCGGAGAGAAAGAAGCAGCTCAATCAGAATTTAATGATGTTCTTTACTGGGTTTACCCGTTTTTCTTCTGATGTGCAGAAAGCAAATGCAGCAGGAAAACAAGATAAGACTGCTCAGTTGAAAGAGATGCTTGCTCTAGTTGATGATGCTGAACGTGTTTTGACGGATAAGAATGCGGATCTTGATGATTTTGGCAGAATGCTGGATCACACCTGGAGACTAAAGCGTCAAACTGGATCGGCTGTTTCGACGAACAGTATTGATGATTTGTATGCCAAAGGCGTGGCTGCTGGTGCGTTGGGTGGAAAACTTCTCGGCGCCGGCGGTGGTGGATTCCTCGTATTCTATGTTCAGCCTGAACGTCAGGATGCGGTGCGTTGGGCGATGCGTGACCTGATGCATATTCCGTTTGCGTTTGAAGATGGCGGTACGAGGGTGATTCATTATACACCGGAGACATACATTCCGAAGGAGTAAGAATGAAAAGATTAAGAGTTTTACAGATATTGAATTTCTGGCGCTTAATACCAGCCTATATGTGTATTTGTATGGCACCAGTAGAAGTGAAGCATGTAGTGATAGAGGAACTGTATCATTGGAAAAAATGTGATAAGAGAAAAGAAGTTTCCAGATTTGATATTTTTTCTGGATTGATGTTGGAACGGAAAGAGTATCGGTCGTTGCTGCAATACCGATTCAATCGGGGGGGGGCAAAACTTTTGCTGAAGGTTTTGTTTCCTGGGATGGAAACGCTTTATATTAATACACCAAAGATTGGCCCCAGATTGTTTATTCAGCATGGATTTGCAACAAACATTAGTGCAAAACAAATTGGGAGTGATTGCTGGATTAACCAGCAGGTTACCATAGGGTATACCTTTGCACCAGATCCCCCAATCATTGGAAATGGAGTTCGCGTTTCTGCTGGAGCAAAGGTGGTTGGAAATATCACAATTGGCGATAATGCAATTATTGCTGCAAATGCAGCAGTAGTAAAAGATGTCAGAGAAAACGAAGTAGTTGGTGGTGTTCCGGCAAAAACCATTGGTGAAAATGTGGAACATAAATTGTATTTTGGCGAGAACGAAGGCATACGAAAATGATGCTATGAGGTAAAAGCATGAAGGATTTAATGAAGCATCTAGATATACTAATTAGTAGATATCCAGTTTTAGAGGAATCAAGGCAAGATATTGAAAAGGCATATTTAGTTCTTGAAGAGTGTTACGGGGAAAAGAAAAAAGTTCTAATAGCCGGAAATGGCGGGTCGGCAGCAGATGCGGAGCATATTGTCGGGGAATTGATGAAGGGATTTAAACTTCCCAGAAAACCTGATATGGGGTTTGCCAGTAAGTTAATTGAAAAAGATGAAGAACTGGGACGTGTTTTGGCGGAAAATCTTCAAGGTGCACTTCCAGCTATTGCATTAGATGGTCATCCGGCGCTATCAACAGCATATATGAATGATTGTGAACCATTACTTTGTTTTGCGCAGCAGATTAATGGCTACGGGACAGAAGGAGATGTGTTTTTAGGCATATCCACAAGTGGAAATAGCAAGAACATCTTGTATGCAGCGGTTACTGCACATGCAAAGGGCATGAAAGTAATTGGGTTGACAGGTGCTAAAGATAGTAAACTTGAGACTTTGAGTGATGTATGTATTAAAGCTCCTCAGACAGAGACTTATATGATCCAAGAATTACATTTGCCAATATATCATTGCTTGTGTCTGATGCTGGAGGATAGATTTTTTTGACATTTATAATTTGTGGAATGCGAGGTGAGATTGTTGCTAGATTTAAAGGTTAAAAAATCATCGATTCTCTTGGCTGTGTACTTGTTTTCAATGTTTTTGCCCGGATATTTTTCAAGCCAAGTTATGCAAATGGTATCAAATATAATGATGGTTGGAGTAGCAATTTATCTTTTTTCAGTAAAATACAAGCCGTCGCGTTTTATGATACTAACAATATGCTATTTTGCATATTTAATCGCAATAACATTCATATATCATAATAAGGCAGCAGATGTTCATTTAATTATTTCGAATTTAAAAATTGTATTTATGCTTTGTGTTATTGAGTATTTACTTAAAAGAACACCGGATAGCACAATCAATATAATGTTTTTTATATTGATAACATTTGTTTTAATTGACTTCGCTTCAATAGTGTTGTTTCCGAATGGGTTATATCAAACAGAACAGATTTGGAATGAGTGGTCATCTTCACAAGAAGCACATTGGATATATGGAAATAAAAATAATCGGGTCTATTGGTATGTGTTATTATCTATAATTACATGGCTAAGATACATCTTTAATAATAAAAGTAAAGTGATGGTTTTGATAACATCTGGAATTTCTATTGTTGCTATGATGCTGGTCAAATCAAGTACTGCAACAATTGTTGCTATTCTTGTTGGCGTGGGTGTCTTTTATTTAACATATAAAAAGCAAACAAATTTAAATATGAATTCATACGCTATTTTAGTGATTTATGGATGTATAACGGTTTTGATTTTATTGGGATCCACTTCGTTGCTGAAACCATTTGTTGAAGGCGTATTACATAAGGATATGACATTTACAGGTCGTAGCACAGCCTGGGAGAGAGTATTGTTGTTAATTGCTAGCAAACCCGTATTTGGTTGGGGAGTAATTGATAGCGAAACGGCAACGAGACTTTTGAAAAGTATTGCCTTTGTAAATCCGCATAATCAGTTACTGAATTGTCTTTGGCAAGGTGGTATTATACTTGTCTTCATTTTAAGTTTAATAATGACTACTACAGCTTTTAATATCGCTAAAACTCCGAATAGACCTGAAAGAACGGGAATTCAATTTGTTTGGATAGGATTGCTAATAGATATGATATTTGAGGTATTACTCGGTACGGGCGCAACATGGATTTGTTTGCTATTAATTAATCATTTGTACGAATTTATATATGAACGAGAGGGTTCGTAGAGTGTAAGGAGATAAGATGAATAAAGTAAAGAGACTGTTAATGACAATTTTGACATCAGGGATAGCAACGATATTGAGCTTTTTGATTAGCTTTATCTTAACTCCGTATATTACAAATAAACTTGGTGTTGAGGCATACGGATTTGTTACGTTAGCAAAGAACTTTACTCAGTATGCTACTATTATTACAATTGCTTTGAACTCGTATGCAGCTAGGTATATTACGGTTTCATATCATAATAATGATATGGAAAAGGCTCAAGAATATATTTCTTCTGTATATTATGGAGATGTGGCAATTTCAGCAGTAATTATGATTGTTGCTGGCGGATTTATTTTGTTTTTAGATAGAATACTTAACATCTCGTTAGAACTAGTTATTTCTGTAAAATTGCTTTTTCTTTTTGTTTTTTTTGGTTTCGTTCTGACAACTGTTGGTACATCTTACACGGCGGCGGCTTATATAAAAAACAGATTAGATATTGTAGGAATTTTTCGGAGCCTCTCTTATATTTTTGAGGTGCTGTTTTACGTTGTTGTATTCGCTTTTTTTACTCCAGAAGTTTGGCAAGTGGGAGTGGCCATCTGCATAGCTCAGTTGGTGATATTCGGCGGTAATTACTACATATATAAAAAATATACACCAGAATTAAAGATAAGGCGGAAAAGCGTTTCGTTTAATGCAATAAAAAAGTTAGTGGTGAATGGCATTTGGAATTCTATTAATAGCCTTGGGAATACACTAAATTCAGGATTGGATTTAATAGTGACAAATCTGTGGTTGTCTGATTTGGCAATGGGACAAATTGCAATAACAAAAACAATTTCAAGTATTTTTATGAGTTTTAATCAGCTGCTAGCACAACCTTTTCAGCCGCTACTTTTGAAGAGCTATTCGGATGGAAATAAGAATAAACTTGTTTCTGAATTAAAGCTCTCAATGAAATTAACGGGTCTGTTTTCAAGTATCGTTTTCGCTGGTTTTTTTTCTTTAGGAAAAGTTTTTTATGCCCTTTGGATACCAGGACAGGATATTGATTTGATATATGTACTAACAGTTATCACGATGATATCTTCCGTTATCGAGGGACCGGTATATCCGCTATATTATATATATACACTGACTGTTAAAAATAAAATTCCTTGTATTGTTACAGTTATAGGTGGAATATTTAATGTGGCAGGTATGGCAATCCTAGTAAAATATAGTTCGCTGGGTATATATTCTATTGTATTAACAACAACGGTCATTATGCTATTTATCAATCTTGTGACGAACCCGATTTATATGACACACTGCTTAAAAATAGAATGGTTTACATTTTATCCAACGCTTTTAAGAACGATAATTTCTTGCACTTGTATGGCAATAAGTTTTACTTTAATTGCAAAAACATTGAATCCAAACACATGGGTGTCATTTGTTTTAACCGCAATCTTATGTGGCTTTATAGGGTGTATAATACATTTGGTTCTTGTATTTTCACGTGATGAAAAATCGAGGATTTTAGTCATTATTAAGAGTAAAGAAAAATAATGTAAAAGATAAGAACAATGTTACATAGGGGAGAAAGGGTAGAATGATATCAACAAGAGAAGAATTGAAAAATGTAATTGAGCTTGAAAAAAAGGATATTCAAGAAAAAGCTTAATTCGACGATATTTGCGCGAATTAAGAATTTGTGAATATTATAAAAATTGTGCGGGGGGGGGCACAACACGACTCTTATTTAAACTCCATAACTTTTATAGAAATAGGTTAGGGTTGCGATTAGGGTTTGAAATTCCGTTAAATGTTTTTGGAAAAGGACTCCATATATTTCATACAGGAAACATTATCATCAATGAAACTTCATCCGTCGGAGAATATTGTAATATAATTGGATCAACTTGTTTGGGCAGTAAAGATGGTGGAAACGGTCCCACAATAGGAAATCATTGCGAATTGGGGATGAATTCAGTTGTCATTGGAAATGTTAAAATAGGAAATAATGTTTATATTGGAGCTGGGGCAGTGGTAACTAAAAGCTTTGAACAGAATGGAGTTTCTTTGGCTGGGGTTCCAGCTAAAATTGTAGCAAGCAGAAAAGATAGTAAGAAAGCTGATTGAAAAATTATGAAAACAGTAATAATGGCCGGAGGGCGAGGAACTCGAATATCTGAATTATTCCCTGATATTCCGAAACCTTTGATTCCGATAGAAGGTGTTCCAGTTCTTGAGCGAGAGATTATCTCGTTAAGGAATCAGGGATTTAAAGATATCATTATGACTGTTTCCCATATGGGAGACAAAATCATGAACCATTTTGGAGATGGCGCTAAATTGGGAGTGGCGATTCAGTACTACAATGAAGTCACACCGCTTGGAAATGCTGGTGCACTTTTTAAGCTACGAGAGCAACTAGGAGATGAACCGTTCCTGCTTTTGAATGCAGATGCCATTTTTGATGTTGATTTCAACCGCATGGTAAGATTTCATCAGGAACATGGTGGATTAGTGACGCTATTCACTCATCCAAATAATCATCCTTATGATAGTGGTCTTATCATTGCAGAAAAAGATATGTCGGTTCAATCTTGGCTGGCAAAGGAAGATGTTCGCCCGACATATTATAAAAATAGAGTCAATGCGGGCTTGCATGTAATCGATCCTAAAGTCCTTGATATGGTGTCGATTGATGCAGACAAAATCGGTACTGTGGACAAGACGACAGGGAAGACTGTAAAAGTTGATTTGGATCGTCAGCTTCTGAAACCATTGGCTGGAACTGGTAAGATGTTCTGCTATGATTCGCCAGAGTATGTAAAGGATATGGGTACACCAGATCGTTTCCATCAGGTAGAAGAGGACTTCAAAGCAGGAAGAGTAGCGGCTAAGAATCTTTCAAACAAGCAGAAGGCTGTGTTCCTTGATAGGGATGGTACAATCAATAAATATGTCGGATTCCTTAGAAACATTAATGAATTTGAGTTGATTAATGGCGTGGCAGAAGCAATCAAGAAAATCAATGCGTCTGGTTATCTTGCAATTGTAGTCACAAATCAGCCTGTTATTGCTAGAGGAGAGGTGACCTTTCAAGAACTGGAAGAGATCCATAATAAGATGGAGACAGAACTTGGCTTGCAGGGAGCCTACCTTGATGCAATCTATTATTGCCCTCATCATCCACACAAGGGATATGAAGGCGAAGTACCAGAATTGAAGATTGAATGCGATTGTCGCAAACCGAAGCCGGGAATGTTGCTAAAGGCGGCTACCGATTATAATATTGATTTGAGCCAGAGCTATATGATTGGCGATGGTGAAAACGATATTAAAGCTGGATTGGCAGCTAGATGCAAAGCAATCCTGGTTAATGGAACTGGAACAGATGCTAAGAGTGAAGACTTTGGACAAGCCGACACATTGGCTTCAGTATTGGAATTTGTAGACAAGTATTTGTGTTGAGAAAAGTCAAGACAGTTTTTTGGGTTTAATTAAATTGTGAGTACAGAGAGGAGAGAGTATGAAAACAACATTACTTATCATGGCAGCCGGAATCGGCAGTCGCTTCGGAACGGGTATTAAGCAGTTGGAGCCCGTGGATGCTTCTAATCACATTATCATGGATTACTCGATCCATGATGCGATCGAGGCTGGTTTCAATCATGTGGTCTTTATTATCCGCAAGGATATCGAGAAAGAGTTCAAAGAGGTGATCGGTGATCGCATTGCCTCCATTTGCTCTTCTCATAATGTAACTGTTGACTATGCTTTCCAAGATATTAATGATATCCCGGGAATTCTGCCAGAAGGCCGGACAAAGCCGTGGGGAACCGGTCAGGCTGTGCTTGCCGCCAAGAAGGTCATCAAGACTCCGTTTATTGTGATTAATGCAGATGATTATTATGGCAAGGAAGGCTTCAAGGCGGTTCATGAGTATCTGGTGAACGGCGGAAAGTCTTGCATGGCTGGCTTCGTGCTGAAGAATACGCTGTCTGATAACGGTGGCGTGACTCGTGGCATCTGCAAGATGGACGAGCAGAGTAATCTGACCGAGGTTGTGGAGACCAAGAATATTGTAAAAACTGCAACTGGGGCAGAAGCAGACGGCATGGCTGTGGATGTGAATTCTCTGGTATCCATGAATATGTGGGGCCTGACTCCGGAGTTCCTGGATGTACTGGAGGAAGGCTTCAAAGAGTTCTTTGAGAAAGAAGTTCCGGGTAATCCGCTGAAAGCAGAGTATCTGATCCCTATCTTCATCGGCGAACTGCTGGAGCAGGGAAAGATGTCCGTGAAGGTTTTGAAAACCAATGATACTTGGTATGGTATGACCTACCATGAGGACGTTGCAGCAGTAAAGGACAGCTTTAAGAAGATGCTGGAGAGCGGTGTGTACAAAGCTGACTTGTTTAGTGATCTGTAAACGACGATGAAAGAAACGATTGATTTACTCGGAAAGATCCTCACAAACATCCTGACTGCTCTATATGAGCCATTTGGTTTTTCACTCCTGATTTCCTTCCTGGCCTTGTTTTTCTACCTATATGCATATGAGCCTACACATGCTGGCAAGGGCTGGAAGAGCGCCATAGTGACTTGGTATCAGAAATTTAAAGAGAGTGCGTTTTTCCGGAAGTTGTTCCTATTGGTTTTCGTGACTTCGATGATCCTGTTTAGAACGCTGCTAAACCGTAATCTGTGGATGAATCCGTTGTCCAATGTCATGGGCGGATGGGGTATTTGGGAGACCGTGAACGGCGAGCAGAAACTTACAACTGAGTGCATTGAGAACGTGATTATGATGGTGCCGTTATCAGCAGTGGTGATGTGGACATTCGGAGAGAAGATAGGAAAAAGCTGGAAGAAGATACTGTGGCAAAGTGGTAAAATAGCATTTTGCTTTTCGGTAAGCATTGAGATGCTACAGTTATTGCTTCGATTGGGTACATTCCAGCTATCAGACATCTTCTACAACACATTCGGCGGAGTGCTAGGTGGGTTATTGTACTGTGTAGCGATGAAGACAAGAAAGCGTCTGTAAAACTGGATGAAATTGTGATATACTGGGAGCGGTAGCTCCCATGCTGCTCGGATAATCACACACCTCTCCGTGGTGAGCAGCAGGCAACGATTTAAGAACCAGGAATGCGATGATCGGCTGAGATGTGAGAAAGATAAAAAAGTAAAGGAGATCTGACGATGATTCATCGAGTGACTTGTGATAGATGTGGTTCCATTTCGGAATATGATGATAAATCTATATGGGAAGGAAACCGCGAACATGAAGATGTAGAGTGCCCTGTGTGTGGAAATATCATCGGCAGTGCATTTACAGACCTTACTCCGGTAGCCAGACTTATCAAGAAAGGCGAGAAAAACTGATTCGAATTTCAGAATGATTGACTGGCATTAAATTATAAGATTGGAAATACTGCGAAATGTCGTATCAAAATATTATGAGTGCTCCCTTATTTGATTTTGGAGATATTAAGAAAAGTGAAGCTACAATAAAAAATACATGGAATGAATTTCGAATTGCTTTGGCGAATAAGGCATTTAAATATGATGAAGTCGATTCAGCATTGACAACAACATTTTTGAAAGTGTTTGATGATTTGTTTTCCAATTGTTGTGCACAATTGGAATGTTCATTGAATTCTTTTCAAGCGAATGGATATCTGGCCAGAGGTACAAAACTAAAAGCTCTGGAGACAGTATCATATGATCGCTTCTTGCCAAAAGCAGAATTTATTAATGAAGATAACAGATTTAGTCCTGTTGGCGTTGAATGGCTGTATTTAGCATGGTCAAATGACAAAAATTTAGCAGATAAATGTACGATAAAAGAATGTCGCGCATCAACAGGAAATCGTTTTGGGATTTGTTCGTTTGAAATAAATTCGGCTAACAAGGATAAAAAAATAATTGATTTAACCTTGGCTGATGAGATGACATATGAGGATATAAATTCTCAGCTTGAAAATAGCGGAAAAGTTTATTTCTCGCGTTGCTATGAGCGAAGTATGAAGGCGGGACGAGCGGTTACTCTTACTGAAAATGAAATTAATGAAATGAAAGTAGAAATAAGTTTTTGGGCGCTGCATACATATCTTAAGCTGCTCTCTGAACAGATTTTTACACCATTGGCTGATGCAGATGATAAGAGTTTAATGTATGCACCTTTTCAGTGTATGGCTAAGTACTTTTTGAATAAGGGATACGTGGGAATTAAGTATAAAAGTACCGTTTGTACGGGAGCAAAGGACATTGTGCTTTTTGATAAAACAATGGCAACTCCGGTTGGAACGATTCAGGATTTCATAATTTGAAATATGAATGATAGTCGGGTGCGTATATTGCCCTCAACCCAACACAGTGCTATACTTAAACAATTAAATGAGGAAAGAGGTATATACCTATGCCCAGAACGAAAGGCAGCAAAAACCGTCCCAAAACCAATACGACCAAAGACTACGCATCCCAGATCACAGAGAAGCAGGAGACGATTGCGTCTCTGAATACTGAGATCGCATCCATCACCGCAAACATTGACACTTTGAAGGCTGATCTGAAAGAGAAGAAGACTGCTCTGAAGAAGGCCGAAAAAGAAGTGGTAACGCTGGAAGCGAAGAAGGCCAAGGCAGATGTAAAGGCCGCTGAAGAAGCGAAGAAGGCTGAAGCCGAGAGTGTGTTGAAGAAACTGCTGGCAAGCGGCATGAGTGCGGATGAGATCCTTGAAAAACTGAAATAAAACAAGAACCCAAGAAAAAAATAAGTGCCGTGTGGACAAACTGAACTCCAGGAGTTCACACGGTAATTTTTGAAGGTTGATGTATAGTTTGTAACGGAAATAAAAGAAATGGAGCGTGAGAAAATGAATCTGTCAAAAATACACCACATCGCAATCATCGTATCTGACTACGAAGCCGCAAAGAATTTTTATGTGAACAAGCTGGGCTTCTCTGTCATCAGGGAAAACTATCGCCCGGAGCGTAAGGACTGGAAGCTGGATCTGCGTGTCAATGAATACACAGAGCTGGAGATTTTCGCTGAGGAAAACCCGCCGAAGCGTGTGAACTGCCCGGAGGCCTGTGGCCTGCGTCACCTTGCGTTCTGCGTTGATAACGTGGGACAGACAGTGAAAGAACTGGCAACGGTCGGAATTGAATGTGAGCCGATCCGGGTTGACGATTATACCGGCAAGAAGATGACTTTCTTCCACGACCCGGACGGACTGCCACTGGAGCTGCACGAATAAAGGATGGACAAAATGATATTTCGTAAGGCAGAAAAAGAAGATTTCGACAAAATAAGATCCCTGTACTGGAACTTGATTGATCAGGAGCAGGATGACCCGTCATTTCCGCATTGGAAGAAAGGCATCCATCCATCTGATAAGATGATACAGAACAGTATTGATGGGGAAGAGCTATATGTGTTGGCAGATGGTGATGAAATCGCAGCGTGTGTCATAGCAAACGATGAAAAGGTTGATGGCTATTCAGATGCTCCGTGGCAAATTGATTCGGACGAGGTGATAGTTCTTCATGTTCTGGCGGTTCATCCGAATCATCGTGGAAAAGGACTTGCACGGAAATTAGTAGAGAATGTAATTGAACAGGAAAGAAAAGCTGGCAAGAAAGCATTGCGACTTGATGTGATCGAGAATAACACAACGGCTGAAAAGCTGTATCAGAAACTGGGCTTTCGATATATCCAGGCCAAGACACTTTATTATGATGTGGTCGGGGAGATGACGTTCAAATTGTATGAACTGGTGCTGTGAGCTATGGGAGAGAAAAGAGCGTATAAACCCCGGAAGCCAGGCGGCGGCAGGAAGAAGCTGAAGCCGGAGTTCGATGCCGGGAAGAATCTGAAAGAGCAGATGGATGCGGCTGTGGCGCTTTATGAGGAGGACTGCTCCCTCCAATTAATCGCCGATGCTCTGAATCTGAATCCTATCAAGGTGAGAAAGCTGCTCATCACAGCCGGTGTGTATGAATCAGAAGTGGCGGAGAAAGTGAAAAACACTTTTGAAGAGTACCGAGAAACACAGCGCTATAAAGAAGCTATACTCTCAACCGCAAATACTCTTCAACTCTCCAAAGCCTCCGTTACCTCGTATCTACCATATCAGAAAGGCGTGTATTACCCAAGTACAGCAGATAAAGAGAAAATCAGCGTAGGAGCAGAGCGGCAGCGGAGATACAGAGCGGTAAGAAAACTGAGAACCGAGCCGACAGAAGAGCATCTGTGGGAGGTGGTTCTTCTCTATGCTGGTGTGCGTTTCAAAACGTACTCGGGTTTACCCTTTACCTATGAAATACGAAAAGGCCGGAATGGGCAATACACAAAGGAACTGTGGATCGACAGACGTGAAAAGAGTAAAAGTCTGGCGTGGAGTACTGTGTTGCTGGCTCTGGGCAATATTAAAGAGGTAGGAGAAGTAGTTGAACGACCGAAAGCTCTGGGCGATATCCGGGGAGTGACCTATATATACGGAATATTCTATCGGTTTGGACTGATCGATGTGCCGGAAGAAGTGAAGGAGAAGAAAAATGATCGAGGCAATAAAAAACAGAAGAAGCATCAGAAAATATAAGAACGAAGCGGTGGACAAAGAAGCAATCGTACAGATTCTTCAAGCAGGAATGCTTGCACCATCTTCAAAGAATCGCCAGCCGTGGAAGTTTGTTGTGGCAACGGAAAGTGCAAAAGCGGAAGCCTGTCAAGCAATGGAAGAGGGAATCAGGCGAGAGAAGAAAGAACCTTTTATTCCGGATAGCAGCCCGTATATCAATGGAGCAGAGCATACGCTTCGAATCATGCAGCAGGCTCCGGTACTGATTTTTATTGTGAACACACTGGCGACACCTTTCAATAAAGAACTCTCGATGGATGAGCGGGTATCTGAAATTTGCAATGCGCAGTCAATCGGTGCGGCCATTGAAAATATGACACTGGAAGCTACTGCGCAGGGACTTGGAAGTTTGTGGATTTGTGATTCGTTTTTCGCACAGAAAGAGCTGAGTGCCTGGGCTGGCGGTGAGCTGTATGCGGTTCTGGCAGTTGGTTATGCGGATGAAGCACCGGCGGCACGACCGAGGAAAAAAGTAGAAGAGGTGGTTGAGTGGAGAGGGTAAAAAATAGGTTGCTATGTGCAAAAGTCTACGGTAATATGTGCCGTAACTGAGGAAGTGAATCTCAGTTGGGAAGGATCGATAACAGTTACACAACGTTAAAATAGCAATATGTCCACGATGAGCAGGCACGACACCTGTCTACCGCAGCATTTTTACTTTATAAGACATCTCTATGAATGACGGTAAGGTTCGATTTTGAACTTTGCCGTTTTTCTTTTTGTCCAAATTTGTGAAATTTTCAAAACTGTATTCCAAAACAGCTCTGCGGATTCCTATTAGTGTAGGGGCTTTCAAAACCTTTTGTGAAACGGCTTTCCTCTGGTTTTATGAGTGGAAAATAAACAAAATCTATATTCTAAAATTAGTCAGTTCAACAAAATTTGAAAAACTGGTTGCCAAACACCCATTTTAGAATGTTATAGGTAGAGGGGAACATTGAAAAAAGTGAATTTTCTTTGAATTTTCAAAAGACCCGGTTTAAAAATCCCCCTTTAAGTTTGTATAGGGTGTAAGGACTATTTTCTCAAACAGACCTATTCACTTTTGGCTTTACTTCTGAAAATTCCTGATTCCTTACAAAGTCACATCGCACCTTGAAAATTTCATGAGCCACCCCAGCAGGATACCTCTGGTACTGAATGTGCATTCTGCGCGTCTTACCAGAAAATACGCCGGAGAAAATCGGGCAGGAACGAGCCGGGACAGAGTGGACGCTAGTTAAGAGCAAGATTCGCCTTCGTATACGAAATCGCTCCTGCGGGCGGTTTCTCCACGGCGGCATCTTGATGGGAATTGTGCTCCCCATACCCTCACATCGTGCAAAATCACATGATTTTGCCCATTGGTGGCCTGCTGCAGCAGGTCACAGCCGGAGTGCAGATGCACTTCCGGGAAAATCAAATTCTTGATTTTGGAAAGGAGACCCCATGCCACGAACGAAGAAAAAAGTGAAATCTATCGTAAAGACAAAAGTAATCTCCGCACGAGTTACTGAAGTGGTACATGAACTTTTACACCAGCAGGCCGAAGATGCCGGAATGACCCTCTCTGAATTTGCTGCACAGATGCTGATGAAAGGCCGCGTGAATACCTCGTATGTATTCTATGTCCACCCGGACGAGATTGAAGCCATCACACGGGAGTTTGCCGCCATCGGGAACAACCTGAACCAGATCGCGGCGTTCTTCAACAGCGGCGGTATCCAGTCGCGCGCTATGCTCGAAAACATCAACCATGCGATTTCCTGTATTTTTGAAATGCGGGAGCAGGTCGCAGAAATGGCAGGAAAGAACTATGGCAATCTTAAAGCACATCGCAAGTAAGAGTTCAAACTATGGTGCTGCGCTGGAGTACCTGATTTTCAAGCATGACGAACTTCGGAAAACTCCAATCCTTGACCAAAACGGAAATCGTATCATGCGGAATGAGTTTTATCTGGATGGTCTGAACTGTGAACCCTATTCTTTCGATGCAGCCTGCCAGCAGCTGAACCGCGAATATCAGAAGAACAAAAACAAGGATGAGATCAAAAGCCACCATTACATCATCAGCTTTGATCCACGGGACAGCGCAGAAAATTGCTTGACGGGAAAACGGGCACAGGAGCTTGGACTGGAATATGCAAAAGCAAATTTTCCGGGGCATCAGGCATTGGTCTGTACGCACATGGACGGGCACAATGGCAGCGGCAACATTCATGTGCATATCGTAATCAACAGTCTGCGAAAACTGGATGTGCCTCAGCAGCCCTTCATGGAGCGGCCCATCGACTGCAAGGCAGGGTACAAGCACCATGTGACGAATGACTATCTGAAACACCTGCAGAAATCCCTCATGGATTTGTGCAACCGCGAATTTCTGTATCAGGTCGATTTACTGTCACCATCCAAAACGGGTGTGACCGAAGCGGAGTACTGGGCGCAGCGGCGGCTGGATGAGAAAAAACAGGAAATCGAAAAGGAAGGATTTACGCCAAACCCGACAAAGTTTCAAACGCAGAAACAGCTTATCCGGGATGCCGTTGCCGCTGCTCGTGAAAAAGCAATCTCGTATGAAGATTTTCAAAACATCCTGCAGGATGAATATAATATTTTCGTCAAAACACAACGTGGGCGTTATAGCTATCTGCCGCCGGAACGGAATAAGTTCATGTCGGAACGCTCTCTGGGAGAAAGCTGCAAAAGAGAATGTCTGGAAGGATTCTTTGTTCAGAATGCCGAGAAGAATCTGCGGTACAAGGAAGACCCCATACTGATCTTTACGACCAGAACCAGGCTGCGGCTCGTTGTGGACCTGCAGGAGAATGTCAAGGCACAGGAAAATCTGGCCTATGCACTAAAGGTCAAAATCAGCAATTTGCAGAAAATGGCTGAAACGCTGGTATGGGTACAGGAAAACAACATCAATGACCTGACGGAACTGAACGATCTGTGTAAGACAGCGCAGGCCAGCGCACAAGCAGCATATGAACGGCTGTCACAGGCAGAGGATGAACTGTACAAAACCAATGAACAGATTCATTATGCGGGGCAGTATCTTTCTACAAAAGATGTCCAGCAGCAATTTACGAAAGCAATTTTCAAGAAGAAATTCCGTGCAGAGCATTCCAAGGAATTGGATGCCTATGCAGAATCCGTGAAATATTTCCGGGAAGAAAACGATGGAAAGCTGCCATCGCTGAAATCCTTGAAAAAACGGAAAGAAGAACTGACGAACGAAATCGCGGAGAGGAAAAAGGCATATGCTCCCTTGAAAGAAGAATCCCGGCGTCTGGAAATTGCATCGGATAATGTGTACAGCATCTTCCGAAAAACCAATGAGATGAAATCCGACCTTGCGTGGAAACGCGAGTGGGAGGCCAATGTCCGCGAAAAGGCAAGGCAGGAGCAGGCTCGACAGGAACAGCGAGAGCGTCAACCGAAACGCAAGAAGCGCAGCTACGATATGAGCTTGTAAATCAGCAGGGTCTTCCACCCCGCACCCCGGAACCCTATCGGATGCGTAAGCCTATGCAGGGCTTTCTCATCCGGCAGGGACTTTTGAAAACGACTAGGAGGAAGTTTGAGTAAAGAGTACATCAAAGCACAAACCCCACTGCCCGCGTATTTCCCTTATCCAAAATTTCTGCTGCAGATGAGCTTGTCCCATACAGCGCGGCTGACCTATGTTCTGCTGCTGGACCGCATGACCCTTTCCCAGAAGAACAGCTGGGTGGATGCGCAGGGCCGGGCATATGTGCTTTATCCGCTGGCAGGACTGGCGGCAGATCTGCAGAGCAGTATTTCCAGTGTCACCCGTGCTCTGCGGGAACTGGAAGCCGCACGGCTGATTGAACGGCGGTCCAATGGCTTTTCCAAGCCGAACCAGATATTTCTTGGTGTTCCTCAGACTGTGCAGAAATGCGCAATCGAGATGGTCAAAAATGAGCAGCCTGATTGCTCAAAAGTGAGCAATACGATTGCGCAAAACTGCACACCTAACCAAATAAATAAGAACAACCTAAGATTAAACAAAATAAATAGAACCAAAGAGGCATATGGGCGTTATCAGAATGTTTTTCTGGAAAATTATTCGGAACTGAAAATCGAAATTGCAGAGTTGGATGCACTGATTGAAGACCTTTCGGCTTATATGCAGTCTACAGGCAAAAAGTACGCAGACCACGCGGCGACCCTGCGCAGCTGGTCAGCACGGAAGAAAAAACAACAGAAACCGGGAACAGGCATCCCGGACTACACCTACAACGAGGAGGAAAGTTTATGACAGAAACGATTCGGACAGCGATGGACAGGCTTATGACGACCGCTGTAGAACCGCAGGACTATGTTGCAGAAGATGGGCTGCTGTACTGCGGCAGCTGCAATACCCCCAAGGAAGCGTTCTTCCCGAACGGAAGAAAGCTGTTTGGGCGTGACCGCCATCCGGCTGAATGCCTGTGCCGACAAGAAGCAAGGGAAAAGCAGGAGGAAGAAGAACGTACAAGGCTGCATCACGAGAAAGTGCGGCGGCTGAAGCTGCAGGGCTTTACCGACTGGGCGATGCAGAATTGGACGTTTGAAAACGATCATGGGCAGAACCCACAGATGCAGCTGGCACGGCGGTATGTGAATCATTGGCCGGAAATGCGGGAAAAGAATGTGGGGCTGCTGCTCTGGGGCGGTGTTGGAACAGGGAAAAGCTATACGGCGGGCTGTATTGCCAATGCCCTGATGGAACAGGAGGTGGCAGTCTGCATGACGAATTTTGCCCGGATCATGAATGAACTGAACAGCACCTTTGCCGGACGAAATGAAGTCGTGGACAAGCTTTGCAGTTATCCGCTGCTTGTCATTGATGATTTTGGCATGGAGCGCGGCACAGAATATGCATTGGAGCAGATTTATAACATCATCGACAGCCGTTACCGCAGTCGGAAACCGCTGATCGTTACCACGAATCTGACCCTGACGGAGTTGAAGAACCCGCAGGATACCGCACACGCCCGTATCTATGACCGTCTGCTGGAACTGTGTACGCCGATTGCCTGCACAGGTCCCAGTATGAGAAAGAACATAGGACAGGCAAAATTGAACTTGCTGAAAACACTTCTGGCTTGAATGGGAGGTACGCGATTGAAAGAAAACGGCACAATGAATTGGTTGGAACAGATCCACCAGATGAGGAACCGGGATATCCGCACGATAGAACAGCATGAACTGCAGGAACTGCCGCGGGATGCAGTGGAACACGGATTGCCGCAGGAGGAAAGGCTGAAAAATCTGCTGGATAAAGTCGGAAATCCTTACTGCTATCTGGACAACGGAATTATTGTGAAGCTGAATTTCGCACCGAGAGGGAGCAGTACACTGTCTGAGCGCATTGGCAGATGTTTTCGGTCAGCAAGCTGAAAAGGCAGAGAATCTTTCGGCAAGCTGCTGAAAAATCACACAGAAAATTTCACACTTTAATGCGATAAAGCACTGGACAAAGGATGATGATTCTGGTAAGCTGTTTGTGGGTAAGAAAATAGGAATGTGCCAGCTGAGTAAAGTTTGCTCGGCAGGCTTGTTCTACATAGAAAAATGTGGAGCCTTTCGCTTCTCTGACGAACAGTATTGCCGATTCGTTAAGGAGGTGGAAGGCTTTTGTTATACCCTGATATCAATTCACAGAAGAAAACACAGCAAAAATTAACTCGTTATCGTACAGCCCTGTATTTGCGTTTATCCCGTGAGGATGGCGATAAGACAGAGAGCGACAGCATTGCAAACCAGCGCACCCTGCTGGAAGCCTATGCCGCAGATCACCCGGAACTGTGTATCGTGGACGAATTTGTGGACGATGGCTATTCCGGCTCGAATTTTGAACGGCCCGCGTTCCAAAACCTGTTCAAGGAACTGGAACAAGGGACTGTCAACTGCATTCTGGTCAAAGACTTATCCCGATTCGGGCGAAACTATATTGAAGTGGGACGCTATCTGGAACGGATTTTCCCGGTCATGCGAGTCCGGCTGATTGCTGTGACAGATAATTATGACAGCCAATCCTCGTGGAAAACCAGTGATTCCATCATGGTCCCGATGAGGAATCTGCTCAATGATGCTTACTGCCGGGATATTTCCGTCAAGATCAAGAGCCAGCTTGCGGTTAAGCGCAAGCGCGGCGATTTTGTGGGGAGCTTTGCAGCGTATGGATACCAAAAGGACCCTGCCAATCACACCAAGCTGATTGTGGACGAACTGGCCGCAGAGAATGTGCAAAGTATTTTCCGCTGGAAGGTTGCTGGCATGAGCAATCAGGGCATCGCAGACCGTTTGAATGCAGAGAAAGTGCCGTCTCCCGCCGCGCGAAAGCTGCAGAGCGGCGCAAAGCTGAGCCTGCATTTCCGCAAGAGCGATGAGCCGCCGTGGTCTGCCAAGGCAGTGGATCGCATCCTGCACAATGAAGTCTATACTGGAAAACTGGTACAGGGAAAGACCCGGCGATTGGATTATCGCTCTAAAAAGAAAATGAGCGTACCGATGCGGGACTGGACGATCGTGGACAACACCCATGAAGCAATCGTTCCGGCAGAGCAGTTTGAACTGGTGCAGCGGATTCTGGAAACCGAAACCCGCAGGCCGAACGATGCCGAAACGGTGGCTCTGTTTGCAGGCTTTCTCTACTGCGGGGACTGCGGTAGTCGGCTGGTGCGCAGATCGGCCAGCTATAAGGGAAAGCGGTACATCTATTATCAGTGTTCCGGCAGCAAGCAGAACAAAGGAAGCTGCACGAGCCATAACCTGCGGGATGAAAAGCTCTATAACATCGTGCGGAACGCACTCCAGATGCAGATCCAGCTCGTGATGGAGGAAGCCGAGTTTGTAGAAAGCATTCGGCAGGCTCGGCAGGAGCCATACCGTGTGCGGCGCATTGAGCGGCAGATTCGGCAGTTGACCGCAGAAAAGGCCCATACGCAGGGCATTAAGGAAAAGCTGTACGGGGACTATGCAGACGAAATCCTCACACGGGAGGATTTTCTGAACTACAACGAACTGTACAGCAAGCGGATCGAAGAGTATGACCGAAAAATCACCGAACTGGAAGCAGAGCAGCAAAATCTGCAGACTGCCCCGAATGCTTATCCGTTTCTGGACGTGTACCGCAAGTATCGAAAATTAGAAGAAATCACCCGCCCGATGGTTGTCGAACTGATCGAGAAAATCGAAGTCTATGAGGGCAATCGGGTGGAAATTACGTTCCGATTTCAGGATGAAATTTCGGACCTGCTGGAAGAACTGCATCAAAAGCAGATGGGGCAGCATGAAGTATCTGCATGAAAGGAGAGTCTGACCTATGGCAAGAGTAAGCAAGAAAGTAAGCGCGGCACGGCAAGAAGCAGAAAATGCGCAGCACCGTGTCTGGAAAGCTGCAATTTACGCACGACTGTCCGATTTTGATGATACGCTTCGGGATGCGGAATCGCTGGAAGTACAGATTTCCTATATTAAGGAATATATCAACCACCGGGATGACCTGATGCTGCTGGATGTGTTTGCGGACAAACGCTGCACGGGAACAAATTTTGACCGCCCGGAATTTGAACGGCTGCTGAAAGCCCTGCAGGAGAGGAAAATCAACTGCATCGTGGTAAAGGACTTCTCCCGACTGGGCCGTAATTTTGTGGAAACAGGTCAGTATCTGGAACAGGTGTTTCCGATGTTCGGCGTAAGATTTATCGCCATCAATGATAATTATGACAGCCTGAACAGCCAGAACCGGGACGGGATGCTGGTGCCGATCAAGAGCATGATCAATGAAATGTACTCGAAGGACCTGTCCCAGAAAATTCAGTCGTGCTTTCGCTCCAAGGAAGCGAGGGGAGAAATCTATACCCCGGTTCCGTTCGGTTACAAGAGAAATCAGCAGAATCATTTGGTTCTGGATGAGGAAGTCAGCGATGTGGTGATGCAGATTTTCCTCTGGAAAAAATCCGGCATGAAAGAGTACGAGATTGCAAAGAAGCTGTCCGCACAGGGAATCCCGACACCCTTTACGCGCCGATGTCAGTTGGGTTATATGAGAAATACCTCACGGGTAAAGAACCCTGCATGGCAGCCAGCTTTCGTGACAAAGGTGCTGGAAAATCCAATCTACACAGGAACAATGGTCTACAACCGCATTGCCTACGATGAAACGTATCGGAAAATCGGAGAAAACCCACGGGAAAACTGGCGTATGGTGCCGCACAGCCACCCGGCAATTATCAGCTGGGAACTGTTTGATGAAGTTTCCGCATTGCGGGAAGCCGAGGAAGCAGTCAGGGAGGAGCGGAAAAAGTGGTGCAGACAGCGCAGAGAGAACAATCCGAACATTTTCAAAGGCAGAATATTTTGCAAGGAGTGCGGCGAAAAGCTGGTTTGTCATTGGCAAAGGGATGGTTCGCTGTATTTTTACTGTAAATTCTGCCATGTTTCCATCTCAGAGAAAGATCTCTGGAACGGCATCAATCAGGAACTGCACCAGCGATTAGAAGAACATAAGAACTTGAAAAAACTGATGCAGAAGAATTCTGGGAAAAGCAAACTCCAATCAAAAGAAATAGCTATAAAACGTGAAATAGAACAGCTGTCGGGCAATATCATTCGACTGGAATCACAGAAGCGCAGCAGCTATGAGCAGTATGTCCTTGGAAAAATTTCAAAAGAAAAGTTTTTGGAATTAAAGCAGGACTTGGAAAATGAAATCGTAGAGCCAAAACGGGAAAAAGCAACAAAGGAGAAAGAACGGACTGTTGTTCAAGAAGAATTGCAGCAGAAAAAGCAGATTGCAGGTAACACAGAAATCCTTTTGGCGGCAGATAACCTGCAGCAGTATGTAAAGAAAATTGAAGTGGATCGCATGAAAATTACTTACACAGAATTTTTACTGTGATGAAAAAGGAGAACAGACGATGAAAGAGAAAATCTATGGTGCCCGGACAGGGATGGAATATGCTTTGGTTGGCGATTATTACCTGCCAGCCTTGAAACTGCCACGGACTTGTCCGATTGGCCGCTGGGGGATGCTGCACAAGGCATACCTGAAACTGCGAAAACCAGCCTATTATCAGAGCCTGCTGCTGAGTGGAAAACTGGACGATGTTTTGGCAGACGTGGAAGAGCAGGCAGCAGAGCGATATGAGGTTTTGATCGAGCAGATGAGCCAGCGGGAGGACATTTCAGAAAAACTGAAAGAAGAAAATCAGATGGAGTGGGTACGCCGTATGAGCAATCTGGAAAATCGTGCAGCGGAAATTGTAAAGACAGAATTGATCTACACGTATGAAAGGCGGTGAGTGGAAGATGATCGGAACCTATTACCGACTTTCTCTTGCGGACGAGGATGTGGGTGCTGATAAGGCCGAAAGCAACAGCATTCAGGGCCAGCGCGGACTGGTAGAGGGGTACATCATGGTTCGCCCGGAACTGGCTGCAGAGCCGCGACAGGAGTACATGGATGATGGCTACTCCGGCACCTCTACAAGCCGCCCGGCGTTTCAGCGGCTGATTCAGGACGCACAGGACGGAAAGGTGAAAACGATTATTGTAAAGGATTTCTCCCGGTTTGCCCGTGATTACATTGAGGCGGGCGATTATATGGAGCGCATCTTCCCGCTGCTGGGCGTTCGCTTTATTGCTGTCAACGATGGGTATGACAGTGGGATGCAGGCCGGAAACGATGTGCGCGGACTGGAGGTAGCCATCAAGAACATCATCAACGCATCCTACAGCCGGGACCTTTCCGCCAAAATCGCAGCGGCCGACCATGTGATGCAAAAGAAAGGAATGTATCTCGGAGGATACCGCCCGTTTGGATTCCTACCGGACCCGAATGACTGCCATAAGCTAATTCTCGACCCGGTAGCCAGTCAATATGTGCGCCTGATCTTTGAACTGGCATTGCAGGGCAACAGAACAGGAACCATCGCAAAAATCCTGAATGAAAAGCAGATTCCAACCCCGGCAGCATATCATGTGGCGGAAAATCATGTGTACAGTGAGCAGAAGGCATGGGACTTGCAGAGCAGCCATTGGACAAGCGGCGGGGTTTACCATATTTTGAAGAACGAAAAATACAAAGGAACCTATGTAGGCGCGAAATTTATAATGCCTGTTCCCTGTAAGCATCGGGTCCTGCGCGCTCCTTTGGAACAGCAGGTACGAATTGAGGACAGCCATGCCGCCATTGTGACCCCGGAAGAATTTGAACAGGCACAAATGGTCATTATGCTGCAGCATGGGAACCACCAGGCCGGGAACTACACAAAACACCAGTATCCCTTAAAAGGCAAGGTCTACTGCGGTTACTGCCAGAAGCTGATGAAATATCGTGTCCTCAAGAAACTTGGCCCTTCTTTTAACTGCAGATTCTCAGCGACAGCGGTGGACAGTCCCTGCAAACGAATCCCGATCTCTGAAGAACTGCTGGAAGAGATTGTCCGAAACGCACTGACAGCGCAGATAAAGCAGGCGGAGCATATACTGGAAATCCTGCACGAACGGGAACGCAAAGCATTGATCTGCTTTTCCGCACTGGAACGACAGGAAGAAAAGCTGAGTGCAGAAAAGGCAGAGATCGTAAAACAGCGCGTTGCACTGTATGAGCAGTATGCCGATGGAAACATGAGCAAGGAAGAATTTATCCGGCAGAGAGATGCCTACAGAGCGCAGGAAGATGAACAAATGGAACAGATTCAAAGGTTGCGTACCGAGAAAAATCAAATTTTCCAGCCTGTGAAAAAGGATACGGATAATTTGCAAGCCGTGATGAATACGGTGAGAGAAGCAGGCGATGTGATGCACTTATCGCAGAATGTGGTGGAAACCTTTATTGACCGTATTGAGGTTTTCAACAATGAGAGCGTGAAAATTCGTTTTACATTTGAAGATGTACTGAAAAGTTACGAAGCAGAGTGAGAAATGATATTTGCGTTTTTGAAAAGTTCATGCTACAATAACTATAGAAGGGAGTGTGGAGGAAATGGTTCTCCAGTACTATGTGGTAGAAAACGAGACCGGGAAACAAATTGAGATTGATATTGAATCGGCAACCAACGAAGACCTGACCTCTACAAAGGAAAAGTGGCAATCTGATTGGACGAGTGAATTTATCCGCGATCCAAAGCTGGAAAAGTATGCGGCGAAAACAGATGCTGGCGAAATTGTAGCATTGGGTGCATATCGAGAAGATGATCACGGAATATCTGTTTTTATTGCTAATATTGAAGCGCATCCTGAGAGTAATCCGACAATTAGCACAGTGCGGAAATACGCAGGCATTGGCCGAATGATGATTGCCTATGGTATTCAATTGTCAATTGATAGTGGGCATGGCGGCATTGTTACCTTTGAAGCAAAAACAGATGAACTGTATGATCACTACATCAAAGATTTTCATGCAGTTCCGATTTTTCAGCCACATTCGGGAGGCCCAAAGCTGCTTATGCTAGCTGATGAAGGCGCACAAGAAATTTTCAGTACCTACTTATCTTAAAGATTGGAGGGTTCAGTATGAAAGATCAAGAACTTGAACTGCAGGTTGCTCCTATGAGCAATGATACAATGGAATATTTGAATGTTTTATTTGGCGTATGCAAACGCTTTAAAACAGATTATTACCATGCAACACCGAAGCAGCGTGAATTTATTGATGCAGTGGCTACGCACGAGTACCAGCTGATGAAAGCCCATGAGAAAGGACTGAGCCGTGCTTCTGTTCCTCCTTTTATGGGAATGAAGCGGAGTGAACGTAGTAACAATATGCCTGCTTGATAGTAAGAGAATAAGCTAACATAATAACTGCTCGCATAAACCACAGACAGCACCCAAGATGATTCGAGGGTGCGTCTGCGGCTTATGCGGGCCTTTTTATTTTGTGATTTTAATACGGATGGATGTTAAATTCCAAGGCTGACAAGAGTGGCCTTTAACTCCCTCGCCGTGCGGATAATGATTTCCTGCTCAGTTTCGTTGCAGTCCAATAACAGACGATGCAATTCGGTGTTGGAAGTTAAAACGGAATAGTGAAGACTGTCTATCAACAAATTATCAACGGAAATGCAGAGGGCGTCGGCAATATCGACCAGAGTGGCAACGCTGGGGTGTTCTGTGCCTTTTTCAATTTTGGCCAGAAATTCACGACTGCGATTGATTTTAGAGGCTAAGGCTTCCTGGGTGATATTACCACACTGCATTCTGAAATAACCAATACGTTTTCCCAAAGCAACATAATTGACGGACATAAGTAAATCTTCCTTTCGAATGCCCGCATAAGAGTACTTTTATTATCTGGCCTATGGAAAAACGAATCAAGAAGAACGAAAAGAGTAGCCAACATAGAAGTCAGAATTTTCGTTTTTCCCCTCTAGCGGAGATGGCTTCTGAGGCCAAAATGTGACCCAGTAGGTCACATTTTAAGGAACAAGTGACCTGCTGGGTCACAGAAAAATTATCTGACAGGTGTATAATAAAACCATAAAATTGAACAGCACGATAATGTGAGTGAGAACGAAGTGAAAAAGTTACTGACGCTGTACAGCGGGGTTCAGTTAGCGGATGTACTTTCATTTGTATAGAGAAAATGATGAAAATGTGGCTCAGAATTTGGCGGGGCCACCCCTAGCGGTCGTGTGTTCTGAGGCAATTTTGTGAAGTGTTACATCACAATTTGCTGCACATGTGAAGTGCCACTTCACAGAAAAAATCATCTGATAAGAGTATAATAAAAGCATGAAATCAAGCTGCGAAAATAAAGTGGGGAAAACGAAATGGAACGGCTGCTGACACTGTATAGCGAAGTTCAGTCAACGAATGTACGGTGGCTGTGGTATCCCTTTATTGCAATCGGAAAAATCACACTGCTGCAAGGTGATCCCGGCGATGGAAAATCCACCATGATGATGAATCTGATGGCGGAACTTTCAACAGGAGGTAAGACCCCGGACGGATGTAAAATTGGTGCGCCGCAAAAAGTGATTTATCAGTGCTCTGAGGATGGCGTTTCAGACACGATAAAGCCCCGTCTGGAACGCTGCGGAGCAGACTGCAGGAAGATTGCTTTCATCAACGAAGAAGTTTATAACGGCCTCACATTGGACGATGAGCGCATCCGTCAGGCAATCATTGAATTCCGGCCACGATTGGTCGTGATCGACCCGATTCAGGCTTATCTTGGCAGTGATTCTGATTTGCAGATTGCAGGCAGAGCGCGAAAACTCATGCGCCGCCTTGGAATGTGGGCTGCTGGTTACGACTGCGCTATCGTTCTGATTGGACATCTCAACAAAAAAGAAGGTTCCAAAGGGCTGTACCGTAGCCTTGGCAGCATTGATGTTGTGGCAGCAGCACGAAGTGTTTTGCAGGTTGAACGGGATGCCGAGAACCCTGATATAAGAATCGTACATCAAATCAAAAACAGCCTTGCACCTACGGCAGAAGACATCCGCTTTTCCATTTCTGCCGACAAGGGCTTTCGGTGGCTGGAATGCAGGCCACAGTTCTTTGAAAAACAACAGCCGGATACCGAACCAAAATTTGATACCGAGCAGCAAAAAGCTGTCTACTGGATCAAGCATTTCCTTGAAAAAGGCGATATGAGCGCAAATGAAATTTATTGCCGTCTGGACAACGAGGGGGTCAGCAAACGTGTGGCGCGGATGGTAAAAACAGAAATGGGAATCCACTGCTACCAGAAGAAGCGGAGATGGTATTGGAGTGTTCAGCCGGAAGAAGGTGCTGTAAATGGACCACAGGTATAAGGTTGGCGGCTATGTGAAACTTGCAAAACTGTGGGAACGCTCTAAGGATGCAGCAGTGGCCTATCACAGTTCCTACTATGCTGAAAAGTTCAGGGATGATGCGGATAAAAGGCTGGTTGGTGTCTATATTGACATCACAGGGAATAAGGAAATTTATAAACGCCCGGAAATGGTGCATCTGCTCAAAGATTGCAAAAATGGTTCCGTAAATCTGATTTTCTCGCAGACAAGGGCCTATCTTGCAGCAAACACCTGTGATTTCTGCTTTCTGTTGAAATATCTGTTTGACTTGCCGATGCGAGTGGACATTGTTACAGACGATGATGACCAGAGAATCGACACCATTCTTGACGTTGATAACCAGCGGCAGAGCCTGAAAGATTTGGCTGAAAAATATACATCGATTCGCAGGAAAGATTATCTTGAGTGGAGAATCCGACTGGAACATGAAATGACAAAGGCTGAAAAAAATGAACGTGGAAGGACAGTATAATCCAAAAGACGTAGAGTGTATTCCGGTAGAAAACCTTGAAGTGCTGCCGAGTGGAGCAGACTGGCAGAGCCGACATCTGGAATCTGAAAGGCGAAAAGCAGAGATTCGTGACAGAATCCATAAGCAGACAGAACAGGGGCAGAAAACGGCAAAAGATTACTTTCGTCCGGCGAAACCGACGCCGTCGATTTACGACAGCGACCTGAAGCGTGTGGCGGTTTATGCCCGTGTCAGTACATCAAGCGAAGAGCAGATTTCTTCCATCGAGAATCAGACCCTCTATTACACCAAGAAGATTGCAGAAACGGAAAACTGGAATCTGCAGGATATTTACAGCGATGAGGGAAAATCCGGCACATCGCTGCGCAAGCGGGACGCTTTCAAGCGCATGATGCAGGATGCCAAAGACCAGAAGATGGATTTGATTATCTGTGCCAGCATTTCGCGGTTTGCTCGAAATTTTACGGATTGTATGACGCAGATTGCAGCACTGAAAACCATGCACCCGGCACATCCCATCGGTGTGTACTTTGAAACCGAAAATATTTACACGCTTAACCCGAATAGCCAGTACAACCTCGATATACAGGCACTTCTGGCGGATTGGGAATCGGGCAACAAGAGCCGCCGGATGATTCTTTCGTATGATCAGCGTATTATGACAGGTCAGTACCCGGTGGCTGACCTGATGGGGTATCGGCATACCAAGGATGGACAGTTGGTAATTGAGCCGGAAGAAGCAAAGACGGTGCGGTTTATCTTTCTGGCGTTTATTCAGGGCTATAACTACGATCAGATTGCAATGATCCTGACGCAGAAGAAGCGCAGCACCCTGCGCGGCAGGCAGGAGTGGAATGGCGTAATGGTGGCAAACATCATGAAAAATGAACGCCGCTGGGGTGCTCTGGAAGCCCGGAAGAGCATTGTAGTGGACTACAAGCTGGGAAAGGTCACAAAGAATAACGGCAATCGCTGCTCTGCCTATGTCCCGGAACATCACGAAGCGATTGTTTCGCCGGAGATTGCACGGGCTGCACATCTGGTGGCATCCAGCAACAAAAAGTGCGGTGTGCAGGATATTGTAGTGATCCGGCAGGGAGCATTGAAAGGCTTTGTGGGTATCCATCCGAACTGGAACGGCATTAATGCCGAAAGCATCCGCAGCCTTTGCCTGAATGCTTATTTGCCAGAAGAGGTGATGAAACTGAACGATATAGCAGAGATGAGGGCTGGGGCAACGCTGGGAAAGGCACTTCAATCTGAATACCTGACGGTTTCAGGCACTTGCTTTATCAACCAGAGCAGCCCGGTTATGACGGTTTCTAAAAATGGAATCCGTTTCAGCAAGGCCTGCCATACCCGGTTGGACGACTGCGAGTATGTGGAACTACTCTATCATCCGATTCTGCAGGTCGTGATCCTGCGAAAGACCAACTGTGACTCTTCAACGGCGATGCACTGGAGAGATGACAATGACGTTCATAGTAGTTTTTCAGCAAGAGCATTTTCTGGCCTGGTCTTTCAAACACTGAACTGGAAAATGAATTACCGCTACCAGTGCCGTGGTATCTGCAGGGGTCAGGGAAATGCAAAATTTCTGATTTTTGAATTAGATGAGCCCCGGATTTTGACTGGGAAAAATCAGTATGAACAAGAAAATTGTTCGATGAATCTGAAATGCCGGTTATATCGGAGTAAATGGGTTCAAAGCATTACAGTTAGTGATGTGATGGAATCTGGCCAAGTCGTAGAAAATCCCATGATTGGTGCAATTCCAAGCAGAAATGAAGTTCAACGTGAACTGGATGATCTTTTAATGTCAATGTGATGGAGGTATCAGAAAATGGCTGAAGTAGATAAACGGCAGGAATTATCCTTGCGCGAAGTTGAATTGATTCGTGAACTGGCGCAGATTCGCAAGGAAAAGAGCGAAGAATTGGAATTTGAGAAGTTTGATGGATACGAACTGCCGCCTCGGACACAGTTTTCTATGGTCAAAAAGCCCGCTGTCAGCATCAAATACGGCGAAATGACATTCAATATGGCCTGCATCCGGCTGTTTGAGGGCATAAAGTACATTTTACCCATTGTTAATACAGCAAAGAAGCGGATGGCCTTGATTATGTGCCCCGAAGAAGATAGTGCGTCTGTAGAATGGGCACGGCAAAAGAATGGTGTATGGGTAAACAAGTCTATTTCGTCACTGGAGTTTCTGGAAAAGATGTTCCGCATGATGAACTGGAATCGGGAGTGCCGTTACAAGGTGTTAGGCCGCGTAGCTAATTCAGATCAGGGACTGGTCATGCTATTTGATTTGGAAGAAGCTATTATGTTTACTCCGCAGCCACAGGAGTTTACAGACCCAATGACGGGAGAAGTGAAGAAAAAGCACGTCAAATTCTTCCCGGATATTTATAAAGGCAGAATTGGACGGTCTTACAATGACTACGTGGCAACACACCAGATGAGTATGTTTGAAAATATCGTCAGCTATCAGGGTGATGAGCAAGCACAAGCGGCGATTACTGCAGCAAAAAATGAAGGAGTAGAGGAAAAAACGAATGGTGAGGTCGTGCAGCCAGCCTCTTCTGCAGCGACTGGAACAGAACAGATAGATTGCGAAATCAATCCATCAGGCCCATCATCAACACAAACGATAAATACGGAAGAAGGTCAAAATCAATATCTGTATGAGAAGAGAGGTGCGACTACATGAGCAGTGAGAGAGTGATGCGCCTTGGACTGACGATTTCTGCAAAACAGAGCCAGTTGACAATCAGCAAAGATGTGATTCGCATTTTGGGGAGTCCAAGCTATGTTTGTGTGCTGCAGGGAAAGGATAAGCAATCTGTTGCAGTAGCATGTTGTGAAGCATCTCATCCGATGTCGTTTAAAGTGCCGGAAAATCTTCTGATGGATAACAGGTGCAATATGCGGATTTGCAGTCAGCAGTTCATCAATCGGCTAGTTGAAGCAAACAATTTTTCTCCGTTAGAATTTCATAGGGTAGAGGGTAAGTATCTATCCGGCCTTAATGCAGTTGTGTTTCCAATAAAAGTAATGTGAAAAAGAATGGGCTGTTCTGCACTGGTGGCAGAACGGTCTATTGAATGTTTGTTTTTTGAAAATCACTTTTTACACAGAAATAGGATAAAAAATTAGGCATAATAACGAAACAAGCCTTTCTGAGTTTGAAACCACATCGGTTTCGGCTCAGAAAGGCTTATTTTTTTGCAAAAATTTTTGTTCCTTACTTGACAACCGCATATGGTCAACTGAGAAAAACTACGATAACTAAAGGCTTTTTTTACGGCTTGAGTTGTTCTTTAAAAGTTTTATTTGTTGAAAAACTGCAAGAAGGCCGTGTGACAATTGAAGAAGCAGCGGAAGATGCTGGAATGACAGTAGAGGAATTCAAGAAAGTGATGGAAAACACCTCTCTGCAGGCGGTCTAAGAAAAAACATATAGAGTAAACTGTTAAGCCCTACAAGGCTCAGATCGGTTCGATACCGACTGAAAGCCTTGTAGGGCTTATTTTTTTGCTTTTTTTTCAAATTTATTTGTGAAAAATGTTGTCCAAGACTTGACATCGGCCGGCGGATACTGCCTGCCGAAAGACACCAAGCAGCTGCTGGCGAACTACGCAGATGTGCCGGAGAATCTGATTCAGAGCATTTTGCAGAGGAAAGATCGGAAGTCTATTGCGATTACTCCGTGCACCGCTGAACATCCCATGTCCTTTAAGGTTCCAGACAGGCTGTTGACCGATGGGCAGTGCCGAATGATGATTAACGGAATACAGTTCATTCAGGCGTTGCTGGAGGCAAATGAACTAGCCGTAGGAAAGGATCATCAGTTTAAGGGGAGATATGAAGCTGAGAAAAACGCAGTTATCATTTCACTTGAAAAAGATGAACGGGAATGGTAGTCAAGGCGGGAAGAATCTTGAATATAGGTGTTGCTCTATTGAAATATTATGCTGACTTGAATTTAAACCAGAGTGGGCAATATGGACAAATCTATGCTGAAAAGTTTACATCTGCCAGCTTGATATGCCGCTAAGTCTACTGGAAGCAATGAGCTACGGCAACTGCTGTTTGGTTTCGGATATTCCGGAGTGCGCAGAGGTTGTGGAAGATAAGGCATGAACTGCTGAAGCGTGGCCATGAAGGCGTTGGTTCTGATATTCAGGAAAACTACAGCGGTGTAGCAGATGGCTCTGCAGTAACAAAAGCACCGTATGTCGCTCTGGACATTACCGATAAGAATGCTGTTGAAAAGGTAATTACAGAAGTAAATCCGGATGCCGTGATCCATTGTGCAGCATTCGGAATGTGCAATAATATTTCATATTTTCCTCTTGACACCGCGACACTACTTGCATATAATATATGCTATATTCTTTCAACTTTTATGGCTATTATACTGGAAAATGCGTAAATATGCAAGCGAAAAAGGTGAAATTCAAGAAAAGTTCAGAAGAGTCCATTAAGTTGAAACGGAATGAACGAAAAGGTGAAATTCAAACCGGAAAAAGGAGGCTGTGAAGATTACATTTCTGCTGAATCTCTGGTGGAGCGCATTCACGGCCTGCCCGTGAAGAGTATCGAGTTTATCACAGAGGAGGATCAGCGAAAAGATGCCTGAAGCAGAGTGCTTCATCGGACACTGAAAGCGCAGAGGTGGAATCTTAGGCGGCACCTGGTTAGCCGATCAGCTCCACCAGACGTTCTTTTGGGTCTACAATATAATATCTGCTTGTTTAGAGCGATACCGTAGCAATATGGAAGAAAAAATCAGACTTGCGGTTTTCGGCCAGAAACGTCTTTCTTGTGAAGGTGGGATCTTCTCGGCTATGAGAGTGTTTCATAAGCCCTTTATCTATGATTTTCCGCAAACATCCGGCCAAGCTGCGGCAGGATATCATGCGGCAGCATCCCGTACTCCCCGCAAAGCGCAGCAGCACGGTCAGCTGCGGCACCATGCAGGTACACCGCACAGGAAGCAGCTTCAAACGCAGGCAGACGGCAGGCCAGCAGGGCCGCCGTCATACCGGCCAGTACATCCCCGCTGCCGCCCCGGGCAAGGCCCGGGTTGCCGGTGGGATTCACGCATGCACGGCCATCCGGCGCAGCTACAATGGTGCGGGAACCCTTGAGTACCACCACGACGTTCCATTTTTTTGCATACTGCCGGGCAATTTTCTCACGGTCGGCGCTGATTTCTGCCACGGAAAGGCCGGTGAGCCGGGCCATTTCACCGGGATGCGGCGTAAGGATCAACTCGCCCGTCGGATGGGGCAGTGTTTTCCCCTCAGCCAAAAGCTGCGCGGCGGCATTCAGGCCATCAGCGTCCAGCACTGCACTGCCCGCAAAGCCCGGCAGAAGCCTTTGTACCAGTACGCGTGTCTCTGCTGCGCGGGCTGCACTCTGGGCCGTACCGCCAAGGCCCGGGCCCAGCAGCAGCACCGTGGCCTTCTGCCGCTGAATAAACGGGATGCTTTCCGGTGAGATGCCGCCGTCGGCCCCTGCGGCGCACGGGCACAGACAGCACTCCGGCAGGCGGGCTGCGGCAGCAGCGAGCACCGGCTCCACACTGGCAAGGGTCACGATGCCCGCACCGGTGCGCAGAGCTCCCTCGGCAGCAAGCAGGGCCGCACCACGGTAAGACGCACTGCCCGCAACGGCCAGAACAGTGCCAAAGGTGCCCTTGTGGCTGTTACGCGGACGCGGCGGGATGGCCTGCCAGACGAAATCTTTGGTTATTTCCACAGCCATAAAGACACCTCCAGAAAACGATTTGAAATCTGCTGCTTTTCAAAGCTCAGGCCTGCCCCTGTACAAGGGCGCGGATCTGCTTTTCCACGTTCTGCACTTCCTCGTGGAACATGCGGGCCGAGACGCGCAGCGCACCGTGCCCCAGAATGATGATCTGTTCCATACCGTCGGAAGTGGCCACGCGCACGCGGCGTCCTTTTCCGATCTCGTGGGTGACATGTTCAATGAACATGTCCGCCGTTTCTGCTTCCTTCGTGTAGACCACATGGATGTTGTGGTACTGCTCGATGGAGCCCGGACTGCCCGGCACCCGGTAGGCGTCGAACACAAGGATGAGGTTGCATTTCTGGTAGCCTTGATAGTTGCACAGAATGTCCATCAGCTTATGCCGGGCGGCTTCCAGACTATCCTTTGCAAGGGCGTTCAGCTCGTCCCATGCGAAGATGATGTTATAGCCGTCCACCAGCAGATATTCCGGCAGGATCTCCCACTGCTGAGCGTCAAAATCCGGACGTTCCCGCTTTTGCGTCGGGCGGAATGCGGCCAGCGGGTCCCGCTTGATGGGGCCATAGGTGCGCTCAAAAATTTTGAGCAGTTCGGCATCCTCTTCCAGAGTGGCGCGGTAGGCCATGGCCCGGCGCTGCGGCACAGTCTGCGCCTCCGGTTCCGGGCGCGCGGCTTTTCCCCAGCCGCTGTCCACATGCATGTGACTGCGCACCTGATCCCATGGTACCACAAAGCCTGCTCCATGGGCACAGAACACCGAATCTGCGGGATTTTCAAGGTCATGTTCCGGCTTATAGCCTGCGGCTTCGATGACCTGCGCTGCGTTGTGGCAGGGCCGGCAGCCATCCGGCGTCAGAGTCAGCCGTCCACGACCGCGGGTATAGCTGACCACTTCCATGGGGTAGCTGCGCATGGCAGCTACCGGCGCAAAACCGGTGAGCACAGCAGTTTCTTCTCCGCTTTCCGGCGGGTCAAAGCTGCCTTCCATGCGCTGGATATCGGTCATGGCACGACCAAGGCTTTCCACTGGCACTTCCAGCCGGAAGGCATACCACGGCTCCAGCAGCTGGCTTTTGGCCATCATCAGGCCCTGCCGCACAGCGCGGTAGGTCGCTTGCCGGAAATCTCCGCCCTCTGTGTGCTTCAGGTGGGCACGGCCCGCAATGAGGGTGATCTTCACGTCCGTCAACGGCGCTCCGATCAGCACGCCAAGGTGCTGTTTCTCTTCCAGATGGGTCAGCACAAGGCGCTGCCAGTTTTTGTCCAGCACTTCTTCCCGGCAGTCGGTGGCAAACTGCATTCCGCTGCCGCGCGGCAGCGGTTCCAGCTTGACATGCACTTCTGCGTAGTGGCGCAGCGGCTCGTAATGGCCTACACCCTCCATGGGCTCCGTGATGGTCTCTTTATAAAGGATGCCGCCGGGGCCGAACTCCACGTTCAGACCAAACCGCTCTGCCAGCAGGCTGCGCAGCACTTCCAGCTGGATCTCGCCCATGAGCTGGACATGGATCTCGCCCAGCGTTTCGTTCCAGACCACGTGGAGCTGAGGTTCCTCTTCCTCCAGCCGATGCAGCTTGCCCAGCGCCGCGTGCACATCTGCGCCCTCCGGCAGCAGTACCTGATAGCTGAGCACCGGTTCCAGCACCGGCAGGTCGCTGTCGCGCTCTGCGCCAAGGCCTTCGCCCTGACGGGCTTTGGTCAGGCCGGTGACAGCACACACCTGCCCGGGGTGGATGGTCTCTGCCAGTGTATACTTTGTGCCGGAGTACAGCCGCAGCTGGTTGGCCTTTTCGGCCCAAGGCTCGCCGTCCGCTTCGCCCGAGAGCTGTGCTTTTACCTTCAGCTCCCCGCCGGTAACGCGCAGCCAGGTCAGGCGGGCACCCTGCTCATCCTGCGAGACCTTGAACACTTTGGCCCCAAAGGTATCCAGTGCAGGAGCCGGGCGTGTAAGGCGGTCCAGCCCGCCGAGAAGCTCCTCCACGCCGTCCAGCTTGAGCGCCGAGCCGAACCAGCACGGGAAAACATGCCGCCGGGCAATGGCCGGGATGATCTCGGCATCTGTCAGCAGTCCAGCCTCCAGCATCCGGTTCATCAGGTTCTCATCGCAAAGGGCCAATGCGTCATCCCGGTCTGCCTGCGGCATGCCAAAATCCACAAACCCTTCGCCGAGGCGATGATTCAGCTGGGCCAGCAACTCTTCCTTACTCTTGCCGGGCAGGTCGGTCTTGTTTACAAACACAAAGGTGGGCACATGGTAGCGCCGCAGCAGCCGCCAGAGCGTTTCGGTGTGGCTCTGCACGCCATCGGTACCGCTGACCACCAGCACGGCATAATCCAAAACCTGCAGAGTGCGCTCGGTCTCGGTGGAAAAATCCACATGGCCGGGAGTGTCCAGCAGGGTGATATCCGTGCTGCCTGCCGTCAGCAGTGCCTGCTTGGAAAAAATAGTGATCCCACGGGCTTTTTCCAGCGCGTCTGTGTCCAGAAAGGCGTCCTTGTGATCTACGCGCCCCAGTTTGCGGATCGCGCCGGAACGGTAGAGCATGGCTTCCGAAAGGGTGGTCTTGCCAGAGTCCACATGGGCCAGAATGCCCAGAACGATATGCTTGTGAATAGTTTCCATCCGCTTCTCCTACAATTCATAATTCATGTTTATTGTAGCACGGATGGGGAAAAAAGAAAAGTTTTGATTGAAAATGGCCTCCGCTGCGCTCTGGCAATCTTCAGCGGAAAGTTTATTTTCATTTTGGGTTTGTTGCGGCCTGCGGGCCGCTCCAAACGCCTTTTCACGAATGGGGCCAAAACCGGAAGATTCAGTTTTTATCATCGACTTTTTTCATGAAAAAACAGCTCTGGAAAATCCACGGATTTTCCAGAGCTGTAAATATAAGAGTTATAATTCCGCTATTGATGCAACAACGATGACCGCCGCCAGTGGCGGGAACAGGGAAGAGTTGTTGGGGCAGTGGCCAGCAAGACATGAGCGCCGTTTAAGGCGCGAAATGGATGCTGGGAGCCACAACTCGTCCCAAAGCGAACGCGTCGGCCATTTTAACGGTCAATTACTCCACAATGATGCTCTTGCCGGTCATTTCAGCCGGGACGGGCAGGCCGATATAGGGCAGCATGGTGGGTGCGATGTCGGCAAGGCAGCCGCCCTCACGCAGCTTCACATCGCCGCAGCCAACAGCCACAAAGGGCACCACGTTGGTGGTGTGTGCGGTGAAGGGGGTGCCGTCCGGGTTCATCATCTTCTCGGCGTTGCCATGGTCGGCGGTGATGAAGGCGCAGCCGCCGGCCTTCAGCACAGCGGACACTACCTGATCCACAGCGGTATCCACAGCCTCAACGGCCTTGACCGCAGCATCGAATACGCCGGTGTGGCCCACCATATCGCAGTTTGCGAAGTTCAGGATGACCACATCGTACTTGCCGCTCTCGATGCGCTTGACGCACTCGGCAGCAACCTCGGGGGCGCTCATCTCGGGCTTCAGGTCATAGGTTGCTACCTTCGGGCTGGGAATCACGCAGCGGTCCTCGCCCTCGTAGGGAGCCTCGACGCCGCCGTTGAAGAAGAAGGTGACGTGGGCGTACTTCTCGGTCTCGGCAATGCGCAGCTGGGTCTTGCCGTTCTCGGACAGGTACTGGCCCAGAACGTTCTTCAGCTCCACAGGGGGATAGGCCACCTCGCAGTTGGGCATGGTGGCGTCGTACTCGGCCATGCAGACATAGTTCACCTGCTTGCGGCCACCGCGGCGCTCAAAGCCGGTGAAAGCGTCGTCGCAGAAGATACGGGTCATCTGGCGGGCACGGTCGGGGCGGAAGTTCATGAAGATCACAGTGTCGCCGTCCTGCACGCGGCCACCCTCACAGGTGACGCAGGGCAGAACGAACTCGTCGGTCTTGTCTGCTGCATAGGAAGCCTCGATGGCCTCGGCAGCGTTGGCGGCATGATTGCCCTCGCCGTAGACAAAGGCAGCATATGCCTTCTCTTCACGATCCCAGTTGTTATCGCGGTCCATGGCGTAGTAGCGGCCGGAGACGCTGGCGATCTTGCCAATGCCCAGCTCGTCCAGCTTGGCCTGCAGGTCGGCCAGGAAGCCCTTACCGGAGTGCGGGTCGGTATCACGGCCATCGGTGATGCAGTGCAGGTAGACGTCCTTTGCACCCAGATGCTTTGCCATTTCCAGCACGCCGAACCAGTGGTCTGCGTGGCTGTGCACACCGCCGGTGCCCACCAGACCCATCAGATGGATGGCCTTGCCGGCATCGATGGCAGCCTTCATGTTCTTGACCAGAACCGGGTTCTGGAGCATCTCGCCGTCCTTGATGGACTTGGTAATGAGGGTGAGCTGCTGATACACGATGCGGCCTGCGCCCATGTTGGTATGGCCGACTTCGGAGTTGCCCATCTGGCCATCAGGCAGGCCGACAGCCATGCCGGAAGCGTTGATGGTGGTCATGGGATATTTTGCCATCAGAGCATCAAGATGGGGCTTCTTGGCGGCGACCACGGCGTTGCCGAAGGTCTCCTCCGGCACCCAGCCGAAGCCATCCATGATGCACAGAAGAACAGGTTTCTTTGCCATAAAAATGAATCTCCTTTGATTTGAGAACACTATTTTCAATAAAAACAAGGGGCAGCGCCTGCAATGTGCCCGATAGAGCGCATTCTCCGCAGCTACCCCTCATCCGGCACTTCGTGCCGCCTTTCCGCAGTGGAAAAGGCTTATTTTGCGGTTTTATCAGCCCTTGGTGGCTGCGTTGACGATCACTGCAAAGTCGGGAGCCTTCAGGGATGCGCCGCCGATCAGGCCGCCATCCACATCCTTTTTGCTCAGCAGCTCCTCGCAGTTCTTGGCGTTCATGCTGCCGCCGTACTGGACAGTGGTAGCCTCGGCAACTGCCTCGCCGTACACCTCACCGATGACCTTGCGGATCTGGCCGCAGACTTCCTCAGCCTGATCGGCGGTAGCGGTCTTGCCGGTGCCGATGGCCCAGATGGGCTCGTAGGCGATAACGACATTTGCCATCTGCTCAGCGGTCACGTCGCGCAGAGCGATCTTGGTCTGCATCCGGACCAGCTCCTCGGTGACGCCCTCCTCACGCTGCT
>OHPI01000196.1_pt1 | contig 47120 bp, 37 predicted proteins | sample 1577651 | NCBI WGS metagenome assembly OHPI01 (sample SAMEA3879578, study PRJEB24766) | human gut metagenome | biome: human-associated habitat; feature: feces | place: USA | collected 1985/1987
ATCAGAAAGTTGGACTCACTGCTTTATGGTTTAGCGGACAGTAATAATAAAAAATAACGGGAGGCTCCGCAATGGATGCCTCCCGTTATTTTTATGATATGTCCTTTGTTAGAAGGGGAAGTTCAGACCGAAGTTGAACGAAGCGTTGGAGTTGAGTGGAATAAACTGCTTGCAGACCTTTCCGAGGGTATGGTCCATGCCGAGGAAGAGGTTTACTCCTTTGGTGTGTAGGTTGAGCATCCAGCCGAATCCTACGCCATAGGTTCCTGCGGCCACATTGACATCAGCGGAGAATATCTTCACAGGAGCCACGTTTGCCGAGAGCCGGAATTGCGTCCAGGAGTATGCGCCGTTGATGCGGGTAGAATTCAAGAGGCCGAAATGCAGTTTGCGGTAGTAGGGAAACTCATAGTCGACACCGAAGTTGAGAGTGGCGGCCAAAGCGCGGGTATAGGAGTTCTTCTCCCCCATATCTTTCAGCTGATAAAGCTTCGAGAGGTCATCCTTGAGGTTGTCCATCTCGTTGTCGAAGGAATTGTCGGCCGAACCGTCCGTGCTGAAAATGTATGAATTTGTGTTTATTGTCTGCGTTCCGTCGGTCGAAGCCCAGCGGGTCTTCCCCCAGGCCATGAACCCGAGGTCGAGCACGGCGGCCGAGAACTTGAAATCGTTCCACTTATATTCCGCACCAAGATCAAATCCGAGGCCGAATCCGTTGATACCGAATCCATCGTCGAGGTTGGCTCCCGACACATATTCGCGTGGAGCACCCCCGTTGGGGCCCGACGGGGTATATGTGTCATGATCGAAGCGCAGACCGGTGACGGAGGCATAAATGTCGGCGTTTGTCCGGGCCGTCCAACTGTCGGTGCCGAGTGTGAGGTCGGCTTCCCTGAACCGGAAATCAACGCTTCCGACGCCGATGAGGAACTTCACTGCCGCACCGACGCGCAGACCGGGAACCTGCTTGATGTCGCGCGAATGGTTAAGGGCGATCTGGGCATAGGCGTTGGCATAGGCGAACATGTCCTTGATGTCGTATGTTCGGTTGGTGATACCCTCCTTTGCCAGAGAGAAGAACGCCTTTGGCACCGACGCCTCCACGTTGGCAAGCGCCGATATCGACACGGTGTTGTAGCCTCCGAAAGCCTTGAAGCCTGCGGAAAGAATGTCGATTTTATTGTTGGTCCCGATTTTGTTGCGGTTGCCGAACTTCTTCATAGCCTCCGCAGCCGACACTCCGGGATTGGTGAAGAGAGATGTCTTGCCGTCGACATTATATAGCACATCGGTGAGGTGTAGGTTGCCGCGGATTGCGGTGTTGAGGTTGCCCAATGCCGGCATGGAGACGAATCCGAGATCATTCCCGAAAGCCGGGTTCATCTGGAAGCGGTAAGTGTAGCCGTCGAGGAAATATCCCGAATAAGTGTTCTGGGCGCCGAGGGAGAATGCACCCGCAACGGCCGTGGCTATGACAATTAGTCTTTTGAACTGTTTCATGATCTATATCTGATAGTTGCGGGTTTTAGAAATCTGTGGTATATGAGCCGGACACTTTTGCCTTGATGTTTTCGAGGCTTATAGTCTGGTTGGGGGAAAGTGTCTCTTCGCTTCCTGGGCGAACCACTGCGTCGAACGTGATTCCGTCGAGGTGACGGATCTCGCCGGTAGCACGGATGTTGATATGTTTCCCTTTTGCGAGGGCTTCAATGTCGGCACCTTCTATGTGGACATCGCCGATGCGGTGTCCAACCTTGTCGATAGGCCATGCCGTGAGCTTGGCGCCTAACGGGATTGTGCTTGTCACGTCGGCTTCGATTTCAAGAGTCTCGATAATGATTTTGTCGACATCCTCATCGTTCCAGCCGTCTATTCGGTCGCTATAGATGATCACCGAGCCGTCCTTGAGAGCGAGGGGCGCGAAGAATTCATACGATCCCGTTACGCCGGGAATTGTCTTGTTGAGCTCGAAATGCTCCATGTGCTGCGACGGGAGTTCCGGGTTTATGAGATTTATCTCGATGGACGAGGGGAGACCTTCACCGCTGAGCACATCGGAGAGACCGGTGAAAGGCACATGTTTCAGCCCGGTGGCATAGTCCTTGAGCGGCTCTGTCGGCATCGAGGGTGAGAGCACGAAATTGAACGGGCCGGCGGAAGTCTTCTCCACCCGGACAACGCCATCGTTGTCGAGCTCATAATATTTGATGGATCCGTTTCTCACGGCGCCGAGCTCGAGACCGGTCTGATAATAGAGTCCGTCGGCTGCCACCGGATTGGAGAGGTTGAGATAGATCTGCGGATTCGCCAGACGCAGGTCGGTGCCCGATTCATTGAGGAAGTCGGGTATGTCGGAGAGATCCACGGGATTGATGTTGAGGCCGTCGCCTTCGAGGTGATATTCGATATCTCCTGTGACATAAGTGGCCGTCATGGCTTCGGCAGTGGTGATGACGATAAATTCGATTTCATTCAATACCGAAGGAGTCGTGCCGGTTTCGAAAGTGCTCACGGTCTTAACTCTTCCGGAGATAGGCTTTACCTCCGATTTGAAATCGAGGCTGTTGCCTGCGATGTCGGTGCCCGAGGCCGTGAAGTCGATTGCCGTGGCCACGAGGTTTATTTCGGCCTTATGGTTGGGGCAAGGGAGATTCTCAATCTTAAGCACACCCGTGGAAGCATTATATTGATAGCCGGCCGGGAGGGATTCGAATGTGAGGCCTTTGAGGAACTGAAGTTCGAGTACAGGGAAGGAGATCACCGTCTCGTCGCCGAATCCGTTTGTGGTCATGGTCAGGTCGATATGCAGAGGTTGCATGCCGATCGAACTGAGGCTTTTGATTGAGCTGTCGATGTTTTCTGCGCGGAATTCCACTGTCTGCGCCGAGAAAGAGGACAGTTCATAATAATTTTCCAGCGTAACTCCGCGAGTAGCCGGGGTGTCGAGGCGATAACGGGCATAGGCCGTGTTTACGGTCGGAGCCGGTGCCGTGAACCCGTCGACGGTGATGCCGTCGGAGGTAATGGATCCTGATTCGGTCACTGCGTAGAATTCTTTACCGTCGATCTCCACGGTCTTGATCTTGCTGTCCTGATCGACATCGATGATGTCGTTGAGTGTGACAGCCTGAATATTGACCGGAAGAACCAGATCTTTCACCTTAATCTCGGTTGTTGTGTCGATGTTCGACAGGTCATAGTCGTTGTCGACGCAACCGGAAAGAACCAATGAGAGGAGGCATGCGCTGATGCCCGCCTTGATAAATGGTTGATTCATGATGTTGTATATAAATTAATAAATCGTCTGCAAGTCTGATGTGAAGATTTTTGTTCAGAAGCAAAAATGCATTGAAAGTGCAAAGATAATAAAAAAAGTGTGAATTTAACCAAAAAAGCACCGACGGAATCAGGGAGACGACAACTCCCTGATTCCGTCGGTAGAAAATATGAGCGATTTCGCCTTATTGAGGTGTATGCAGCCAGATTATTTACCGGTCACCTTGCATTGCCATGCCCAGGCGTTTTTCATTGTCTCGTCTACGGGCACTTCAGCTTTCCAGCCGAGCACTTCGTTGGCTTTCTTCGGATCGGCCCAGATTTTCTCGATATCGCCTGCCCGGCGCTCACCGATCTTGTGGGGCACTTTCACGCCCGTGGCACGCTCGAAGGAGTTGATGAGCTCAAGCACGGAGAGGCCGCGGCCTGTGCCGAGGTTGAAGATCTCCACGGGCTCTGTGTCCTTCTCGAGGATGCGCCGGATGGCGATCACATGCGCTTTGGCGAGGTCAACAACATCGATATAGTCGCGGATGCAGGAACCGTCGGGCGTGTTGTAGTCGTCGCCGAACACGGTGAGCTCCTTGCGGATGCCGGCAGCGGCCTGTGTGAGGTATGGCACCAGGTTCTGGGGCACTCCGAGGGGCAGCTCGCCGATGCAAGCCGACGGGTGGGCGCCGATCGGGTTGAAATAGCGTAGGAGAATGGTCTTGATGGGAGCCCCGGAGCGGATATAGTCTTCGATTATCTCCTCGGAAATCTGCTTGGTGTTGCCATAAGGCGATGTGGCGGGCTTGATGGGCGCTGTCTCGTCGATCGGGTTCTTGTCCGGCTCCCCATAGACGGTGCACGACGAAGAGAATACGATTCCTTTCGTGCCGAACTCAGGCATAAGCTGCAGAAGGTTTATCAGCGTGTTGAGGTTGTTGCGATAATAGAGGAGCGGTTTCTGCACGGATTCGCCTACGGCTTTCGAGGCGGCGAAGTTGATGATGCCCTTGATGCCGGGATTGTCCTCGAAGAGTTTGCGGAGGGCATTGATGTCGGTGCAGTCTGCCTCGACGAACACGGGGCGTTTGCCTGTTATTGCCTCGATTCCGTCGAGCACCTCGATGTTGGAATTCGAGAGATTGTCGACAATTACCACCTCATAGCCTGCATTCTGAAGCTCCACCACGGTATGGCTGCCGATGTAACCGGTTCCACCGGTCACGAGTATTTTGTCTTTCATTATTATATTTCTTATAATATTATTTGAAAAGGGGAGAGGGGTAGAGACCCTCCTCTACGAGCTTCGCGAACTGGGCCACAGTTGCGGGGCGATCGGCGGCATATGTCACGCCGAACCATTTCGAGGGGGTGCCGATCACCTTAAGGCTGATGGTGCCGTTGTTGATGAGGTCGTTGACCACGGTCGGGATGTAGAACTCCGCTTTGAGCTGGTTCTGGTTCTCGGTGAGGAATTTAACGAATGCCTTTTCGGAATAGTCGAAATAGTCGGGAGTGAAGCCCCACATGTTCATCGATACGTTGGCATCTTCGGGGAAGGGCACTTCCTCGCCTTCCACAACCTGAATGAGTTTCCCATCCTTGCGCTCGATGCCGTGGCATTCGGTCACGCCGGTGAGGTTCCCCTCGGCGTCAACCTCGCAGAGGCCGCGGCTTACACCTCCGTTCTCGCTCAGTGTGTTTTCGATGTTGAAGCCGATCATGCAATAGCAGTTCTTCTTTCCCTCTACAGAGCGGAGGAAATCGCCGAGCATACGGAAACTCTCGGCACCGTAGTAATCGTCGGCATTGATCACGCCGAAGGGCTCTTTTATCACGTCCTTGCCCATAAGCACGGCGTGGTTGGTTCCCCAAGGTTTCGAGCGTTCCGGATTCGGGGTGAATCCTTCGGGAATCTTGTCGATCGACTGGAACACAACCTCGACCGGAACGTGTCCCTCATATTTGGAGATGATTTTTTCGCGGAATTCCTGCTCGAAATCCTTGCGGATCACGAACACGATTTTACCGAATCCGGCGCGCAATGCGTCGTAAACGGAATAATCCATGATCGTTTCGCCCGAGGGGCCGAGGCCGTCGAGCTGTTTGAGACCTCCGTAGCGGCTTCCCATACCGGCCGCGAGAATAAAAAGAGTTGGTTTCATAAGTAAGATATTGGTTATGTGTTTGGGTAAATACAATCAAGAAGGTTTGCGATGGAGGAGGGGTATGATTTTAAGGAAGAGAGAGAAGAGTACGAGTTTGGAATTGCCGTTGCGCTCAATGTCGCGCGAGGCGCATTCGATCTCGCGGGTGAGGTCTTCCACATTTCCATGATTGATGAAAGGGGAGAAGCGGCTTGAGAAAGTCTCTTCCTCGCGTGTCATGGCCGTGAGCGCCGGCAGGCGGAGATTATATATGAAGTTCTCGCGGGCCATCATGGTCATATAGGCAAGGAAGCGGCGGAGTTTCTCACGTCCCATACCGGCGGCTTCGTCGCCGATGCGGCGCAGAGACATCGGCTTCTTGGCAAAGGCCGTGCGCATGATTTTTTGGAAAAGGAGGTTGAACTCATCGCGCTCGCCGCTGTGGGAAGCGATTTCCACTGCCTTCGATAGGCGACCCTCGGCAAGACGGGCCACGCGCATGGCTGTCGGCGCATCGAGTTCGAAACGGCTCAGGATATAAGGGATGAGTTCCTCTTCGGCTACCGGGCGCATGTTGAAACGTTGCGTGCGCGAGGAAATGGTGGGAAGCACTTCGGCCTCATTGTCGGAGACAAGGATGAAGACGGTGCCTTCCGTAGGTTCTTCGATCACTTTCAGCAATTTGTTGGCCGCGGCGGGGTGGAGCTTCTCAGGAAGCCATATCACGAAAAACTTATATTTGGAGCTGAACGACGAATAGGCGTCGCAACGCACGATATAATCGCTGTCTTCCGTGGTGATCAGCGGCTGGGAGTTGCCCACTTCCAGAATCTGATACCAGTGCTCGGGAATCATTTCCGGGCATTCCTGAAGCATCCTGCGCCAATGATCGATACGGTCGGCAGAAGTCAGAATTTTCTTCTCCTTGCTTTTTGCAATCGGATAGATGAAATGCACATCGGGATGGTTCAGAGAGGCATGCTGGCGGCAAGAGGGGCAGACACCGCAGGGCTCGCCGTCGTGGCGCGAACTGCAATGGGCGTATTGCATGAAAGCCCGCGCCAGATTCATCTTGCCTATCCCCGCAGGGCCGCAAAGCATGATGGCGTGGGGTATGCGGTCGCTGTCGACCAATTCTTTCAATGCATCTTTTACCTTTCTGTTACCTGGGTTTTCGCTGAAATTCATCCCTCTCATAATAGTCCGGAAACTCTGGTCCGGCCGTTTCCACAAAATTAATAAAAAGTTTCAATAAATATCGTTAAATTTGCAAGTAAGTCGCAAAGAAGAAGTTTAAACTGGTTTAAACTTCCTCAAAGTTTCAGAATCAATCGGTTTTTTATGTCGGATAAAGCATCTGCCAACGTCGGCGCATGCGAGGGTTTCCTCGAGTCGGTGGCCCGCGCCTATCTCGAGAATTTCGACGATCTGTCGGAATTCTGTTTCGTATTTCCCAACAAACGAAGCGGCACGTTCTTTCTCCGCGCCCTTTCCCGGCTGATGGACCGGCACGTGCTTATAGCTCCCGATGTGAAATCTATCAGCGACTTCACCGAATATCTTTCCGGCCGCACAGCCGCCACGCGCATCGACCTTCTTTTCCGCCTTTACGGCATCTATCGAAAGATGAATGGAGGAGCGAAAGAAGCGTCCGCCTCCGGGGATGATTCCGACCTTCTTGATTTCGATGCCTTTCGTGGCTGGGGCGAGATACTTCTTGCCGATTTCAGTGAAGTCGACCAGTATGATGTGGATGCCGACCGCCTTTTTGTCAACGTCAGCGATTTCCGCGAGATATCCTCCAACTTTCTGACAGAGGAGCAGACCGCCATCCTTGAGAAATATTTCGGTTATACTCCCTCGCGGCGTGATGTGGAAAGCTTCTGGAAGAATCTCGTTCCCCCCGAAGGACTCTCGGATATCAAGAGCCGGTTCATGTATCTCTGGCAGATGATGGGTCCGCTCTATCATGCGCTCAACGATCAGCTCGCAGAGGCCGGTCTCGCCACGCCGGGAGGCATCTACCGTCTTGCCGCGCGTCGTGTAGAGGAATTTGGCGCGGAGATTTTTCCATGGAAGAAAGTTGTGTTTGTCGGCTTCAACGCCCTCTCCACCACAGAGGCTCTCCTTTTCGAACAGACGCGCAAGGCCGCGGGCTATCGCGAAAAGGAGAAAGATAGCTTCGCCGATTTTTTCTGGGATGGCACCGGGCCGGTGCTGGAGTCGTCAGAGAGCGATGCCGCATCTTTTCTGCGCCTTAACCGTCGCAATTTCCCCTCGCCCGACTGGGCGCAGCCATATATGGAGATGTCGCGGCGCGATTCGATGCCGCCGGATATCCGGGTGGTGGCTTCTCCGTCCAATTCCGCCCAGGCCAAACTCGCATCGGCCCGCGTGGCGGAGATTCTTGATTCTATAGGCGATGAGAATATGCAGGATGCCAAAGTAGCCGTTGTGCTCCCCGATGAGAATCTTTTGCTCCCCTTGCTCTATTCCCTTCCGGAGAGGCTCGGGGCCGTGAATCTTACAATGGGCTATTCGCTGCGGCTCACTTCCGTGGCCTCGTTTCTGCATCATCTGCGGCGGCTTCATGCCCGCGAACGCCGTTCCGGCGGCAAACCGGCATTCTATCATGAGGATTTGCGTATGCTCATGTCGCATCCTTTCGCCCATGCCCTTTTCGGCAGCAAGGGAATCTCCGCTCTAAATGCCTATATGACGCTTCATCACCGGCTGGCAGTGACACTTCCCGAAATTTCGGAAGTCTTTTCCGACAGTCGTCCTGCCGGCGGTGTGGCTGTAGAAGATATCCTATATTATGATCCTGTAACATTCGGCGAGGGAACACAGGGCGGAATAACATATATCGACAATGTGCTGGCCGCGGCCGATACCGCCCTTGCCGGCCGTAATTCGGGAGTGGTCAAATCTCGGATCGACCGCTCGCATATCGCCCTCTATCGCGATGCGCTTCGCCGGCTCGAGCGCTCGGCATCGGAGCATTCGGTGGAGATGAGTCTGGCGGGAGTCTTCTATATGGTGGATAAGCTTCTTGCCGGAGAACATGTCACGTTCGAGGGAGAACCGCTCGAAGGTCTGCAGGTGATGGGCCTTCTCGAAACGCGCGCCATCGATTTCGAACACCTTGTGATTCCCTCGATGAACGACCGCATAATGCCCCGCAAGTCGCGCCATGCCACCTTTATCCCCGATGCGCTCCGGCGCGGCTACGGCCTCCCCTATGCAAACTATCAGGAGGGCCTCTTCTCCTATTATTTCTACCGCATGATCTCGCGGGCTAAAAGCGTGACGCTTATCTATGACGCGCGCAGCGGCGAGGGCATGCGCTCCGGCGGCGAATCGCGCTATCTGATGCAGCTCCGCTATCTCCACGCCCGCGGAAAAATCCGATTCGAAAACCATCGTTTCATGCTGTCAGAGCCGGAAGGCGAGGCAAAGCCTGTAGAGAAGTCGCCGGAAGTGATGCGCAAGATAGAAGCATTTGCCGAAAATGGGTCGAAGCGCAATTTCTCCGCCTCGGCTTTGCGGAAATATGGAGAATGTCAGGTGAAATTCTTCTTCGAAGTAATCGAGAACCTCCGCACCGACGATACCCCCGATGATTTCATCGACCCGATCACTCAGGGCAACATCATACATGATACGATGCTGAGGCTCTATTTCCCGGAGAAATTGCGACGCAAGTATCTTCCTGAGCGGATTGTGATGAAGCCGGAGACGTTCGATGCCTTGCTCGCCGACCGAGAGCGGATTGCGCGCGAAGTGGTGAGAGCGGTCAATAAACAGCATTTCAAACGGCCCAAAGAGGAGGAGGATACGCCTCTGGAAGGATCGGCGCGCATGGTGGCGTCGCATCTGGAGCGTCAGGTGAGGGAGATAATAGCCTACGACCGCACGCTTGCGCCCCTCCATCTCGCCGGCGGGGAGATGGAAGGACTGGTGCGCTGGGAATATGAACCGGGAAAAGCGGTGAACGTGAAATATGCCATCGACCGCCTTGATATTCTCAATCCCGGGGGCAATGATTCGGTGGCAACCGGTGCTGCGAATGGAGGAATCTGGCGCATTGTCGACTATAAGACCGGCGCCTCGCTTGTGGAAGGCGAGGGTATGGAAAGTGTTTTTAACGGCGATCCGAAGGCGAAAAATATTTTCCAGCTTCTGCTATATGCCAATGTGATGAACCGCGACCTGGGTCTCGATGAGGATGTGCGCGTGGCGATATACGAGGTCAACCGTCTTCGACGAGAAGGGGAGAGGCTGCCGGTGATCGACGGTACGCGCCTTACCGGCCACAAGGCCGTCAACGACCGATTCCTCGCCGGCGTCAACTCCATGATAGCCGATATCTTCAACGCTGCCAAACCCTTCGAACCCACCTCCGATCCCGACCACTGCACCTACTGTAAGCTCCAGGACCTCTGCGGCAAGGGTAATTGATAATTTTAACGACTAATTCTTGAACGCCTATGGGTCGTAAAGCCTTTAAATTAGAAGAACAGATCCGCCTACTGAAAAGTAGGGGGCTAATTATTAATAATGTCGAGAAATCAAAAGAGGTGCTTCTTGATGTTGGTTATTACAGGTTGGGCTTTTATTGGTTTCCTTTTGAAAAGACTTATCCTAAGCTCGAAAACAGATCTCATGAATTTAAAGAGAACTCAAGTTTTGATGATGCTGTAAAATTATATTATTTCGATTTCAATCTTAGGAATATTCTTCATAAGGTATTAAGTCGTATAGAAATAGCTGTGAGAACTTATATGACTTATTCCGTTTCCAATGTATATGATTGTCATCCTACGTGGTTTGCGGATCCCGCTATTGTGTCAAAAGGCTATGTTAAGACCTTTCCGATAAAAGTATATAATGATACATTTAAACGTATCCCGGAAATTGCCCGCCATCATCGCAAATATCTTAATGATGTCTATGCTCCGGCTTGGAAGACGATAGAGAATATGACAATGGGTGCAATGCTTGCCCTATATAAGGCAATTCTCGACAAAAAATTGAAAATAGATATTTCAAAACATTTCGGAATTAACTTTCCGGAAGTATTTGAAAACTATATGGAACTACTTCGCAATCTGCGGAACACATGTGCCCATGGGAGAGTTCTGTATGATTTCAGACCTGAACATTCAATAAGAAAAGGCCCTGCATTGATGAGTGGAGTAGGTCGAAATCAGAACTTAAATGGGGCGATACATATAGTTCTATATCTGATAAAACAGATCTCTGTAAATCGATATAATGAATATAAAACTGAGATAGAGGATTTAATTGAAAAATATGGGGCATTCCCGGCGGTGCGTGGAATTCTGGAGGAAGTGAGCGGCTTGCGATTATCTCAACTTTTTGCTCGATAATTTTGTTGGTTTAGAAAGAATTATTATTTTTGTGTCGAAATAGTGCCGGTATTGACTTTAGGCTCAATGCCAACACTCTAAAAGGTAAAAAGAGGTCGCGCATTTTTGCTGCGCGACCTCGCCTTTTATTTTGTTATGTCGTGGAAAAATGTTAACTTTGCGGCGCTTTTGAGCAAAAACGTGTGATGGGAAATTTGCAGGCTCCGTGAGAGCCGCTCCCCGAAGGCGATATGCCGGAGCAGACTTATTTTGAGTAACACAAACAAAGAAAGAAAATGAAAGTATTCGAACTGAATGCAGATCCCCGCGTAGAGCTGGGCAAGAAATCGGTGAAGGCACTCCGCAAGGAGGGCAAGATTCCCGCAGTGATCAATGGCGGAGCAGTTGTAGAGCTCCCCTACAAAGAGGCTCTTCAGCCGGGCGAGAAGCTCGTGGAACTCGATGAGAAACGCGGTATCCTCACAACCGACATCACCGTCAGCAACGAGGATGTGCGCAAGCTTATCTACACCCCCGACATCTTCGAGGTAGATATCAAGCTCAACGGAAAAGTAAGAAAGACAGTGATGAAGGATCTTCAGTTCCAGCCTGTCAAAGACACCGTTCTTCACATCGATTTCCTTGAGGTTTATCCCGACAAGCCTATCGTGATGGAAGTTCCCGTGCAGATCGTAGGTCACGCCGAGGGTGTGAAAGCCGGTGGTAAGCTCACCGTGTCGATGCGCAAACTCAAAGTTAAAGCGCCCTATACCGACATCCCCGAGCGTCTCACAATCAACGTCGACACTCTTGGCCTCGGCAAATCGCTGGCCGTAGGCGACCTCCACTTCGAGGGCCTCGAGCTGATGAACGCCAAGAACGCAGTTGTCTGCGCCGTTCAGCTTACGCGTGCCGCCCGTGGCGCCGCCGCCAAAGCCGCCGAAGCATAATAACGCACTCGGCATATACCGAATCTATAGCGGTGTGTCAAAATCATGTTTTGACACACCGTTTATTATTCAACCTGTTTAGATATAGGGTATTAAATCAGTTTGGATATGGGATTTTTTACAAGGCTTTTCCGTCGCGACAAATCTGCATCCGAAAAGCATGAAGATGAGAATATGAAGAAATATCTGATAGCCTGTCTGGGCAATATCGGCTCCGAATATGTCGGGACACGCCATAACGCAGGATTCATGACCGGCGATTATATCGCCGAAGAGGCCGGAGTCGCATTCCAGTCGTGCCGCTATGGCGACATGGCGCGCGTGCGCGTCAAGAATTGCGAGCTGCTTCTGCTGAAACCCTCCACGTTCATGAACCTCAGCGGGGTGGCCGTAAGATACTGGATGAACAAAGAGAAACTGCCGTTGGAGAATCTTCTGGTGGTGGTCGACGACCTTGCCATTCCCTTCGGGACGCTGAGGCTGCGCAAACAAGGTTCCGATGCCGGACATAACGGGCTGAAGAACATAGCCTCCGAGCTTGGCATTCAGAACTACGCCCGGCTGCGTTTCGGTGTCGGCAACGGCTTCCCGCGCGGCGGCCAGATCGACTACGTCCTCGGCCGCTTCCCCGCCGAAGAGATGGCGCAGATGCCCGAGGTCCTCAAGAAAGCATCGGAGGCCGTAAAGGCCTACTGCCTCTCCGGCCCCGACTTCGCCATGACCCACTTCAACCACTAAATGCGATTGGCCAGGGCTGCCGTCATTTGCATTTGTGGATTAAAAACGTTATTTTTGTAAATGACTGATTTAAACACCTTATCTGACATGGCACAGACTCCTGTTCGCTATCCCATCGGAATACAAAGCTTCGAATCACTTCGCAAGCTTTCGTATCTCTATGTAGATAAAACCGATCTTATCTACAATCTCGTAACAACGAGCAAATATGTGTTCATGTCGCGGCCGCGCCGTTTTGGCAAGAGTCTGCTCCTCTCTACTATCCAGGCATATTTTGAAGGGAAGAAAGAGCTTTTCGAGGGTCTTGCCATCGAGCGGATGGAGTCGGAATGGCAGGTGCATCCGGTGCTCAAGCTAAGTCTCGCCACATACAATCCGGCTAATGACGGCAACCTTGAGGAAATCCTTTCCAATCAATTCCGCGAGTGGGAGGAAAAATATGATGTTGTTGCAGAAACCTCCGATCTTTCAGTGCGTTTCGGTAATATCATAAGGCGAGCACACGAAAAGACCGGACAACAGGTGGTAATTCTGGTCGACGAGTATGACAATCCTTTGCTTGAGACAATGCATCTCCCGGAAAGAAGCGAGGCACACCGCCTTTTGCTAAAGTCCATATACGTCAATATCAAAGATTTCGACCAATATATACGGTTCGCGATGCTGACGGGAGTGAGCCGTTTCAGCAAGATGACAATCTTCAGCGGACTCAATAATCTCGAGGATATATCGATGGATAGGGCTTATGCATCGATATGCGGAGTGACGGAAGCTGAGCTTACAACTTATTTCAAAGAGGGCATAGACAACATTGCGAAGAGCTATGGCATCGATCACGATGGAGCCTCTAACCTTCTGAAAGCCAATTACGACGGTTATCATTTTACGAAAGGCTGCCCGGATATCTACAATCCATTCAGCCTGTTGAATGCCTTCAAGAAGCGGGAGATAGGTTCTTACTGGTTTCAGAGCGGGACGCCGGAGTTCCTGATACGACAGATCCAGAAAAGCGGCAGCTTCCTCCCTGAAATGTTCAACGAGACGGTGGAAGAGAGTGTACTTTCCGACACTGACATATTCGAGACAACGCCCTACGCACTGCTGTATCAGACAGGCTATCTGACAATCAAAGGATATGAAGAGCCGGATCTCTACCATCTCGGCATCCCCAACTTAGAAGTGCGCCGCGGTCTCTTCAATAATCTTGCGAGATACTATTTCAATGAGCAGCCTACAGCAATTTCCCGAAGTGTTCGAGATGTGAGGCGTATGCTTGAGGGAAGAGACATCGACGGCGCGATGGAGTGCCTGAGAACGTTTATGGCGGGTATTCCCTATGAGCTTTCCGACAAGGCTACCGAACTCCACTACGAGAACAATCTCTTCATCATCTTCATGCTTATCGGCGTAGACGCCCGACCGGAATGGCACACATCCGCCGGCCGCATCGACCTGCTTTTAAGGATGCGCAACTACATCTACGTGATCGAACTCAAACGAGACGGGACTCCCGCAGAAGCGCTTGCGCAGATTCGCGAGAAAGACTACGCCCGTCAGTTCAGCGGCGACCCCCGTCCGGTTGTCAGCCTCGGCATTACTTTCAGCACCGCCACCCGCAACATCACCGCCTGGCAAGCCGCGGAATAGTACGCTACCATCAAAAATCAAATATAAGAACAGAGTCTGACCTCTCTTATATTATTTCATGCGTTTGAGGAGGTTGTAGGACGGGAGGACGCCGAGCTCGCCGGCTTTGCTGAGGTCGGCGAAGGCGAGGCGCTTGTTGCCGACATGCAGGTAGGAGATGCCGCGGTTGAAATAGGCGGGACCGAATGAGGGGTCGAGCGCGAGGGCTTCGTTGTAGCATTGCATGGCCGATGTATAATCGCCGAGGGCGTAATGCAGATTACCTTTGTTGAACCAGGCATAGACGAGGCGGGGGTTGAGGCGAAGCGCGGCGTCATAGTCGGCGGTGATCGCCGCTACCGAATGAGCGAGCTGCTGGCGGCGCAACGATGCCGAAGCGGCATCCTCTTCGCCGGAGGCCGCAGCCTGAGAGAGTGCAAGGGCCTGACGGGCACAGCCACGAGCCATGTAGGCCACGACGAAGCCGGGGTCGCGGGCAAGCGCGCTGTCCAATGCGGCTATGGCCGCCGAGTAATCCTTAAGCATGGTGCGAGCCACGCCGAGCGCGAGCCAGTCGGCCGGACGGGCTGTCTTCTCATCGGCAATCTCCTGATAATAGTCGGCGCGGGCGAACACTTTGCGCAGGCTATTCTCGTCGGAAGCAAGCGTCGGTCCGGCCGAGAGATAGATATGGTCGGCAATATAATTACGCTGGTTAAAATCGTCGAGCTCGCGGAAATAGTTGGAGGTGGAGCGAAGCGAGGAGGGGGAGTCGCTGAAGGAGAGTATATATGCAGGCTCAGCCTCGATCTGCTGGTCGCGGTCCTGAACGCGTCCCTTTATCTTTTCATTATACGAGAGATGCGTCTCGTTGGCGCCTGCGCCGACAGTGACAAGCTGGTTGAAGCGGTTCATCACATCGATCTCGCTCTCTTCCGAATCGGCATCTGCCCGGTCGTTGCGCGTCTTGCCGGCGGCTATGGCCGGGCGGTCGAGGGGATTTTTCTCCGGGTTGGTCACATAGCGCTTCACGAGCTCATCGCCCGTATGGGCGTTCTGCATCGCGGCGCGCATGTTACCCATGTCGCGGCATACCTCAGCCTTGGCATAATAGGCGGGATAAAAGCGGGGATAACGCCGGGTGATCCGGTCGAGCGAGGAGAGCGCTTCGCGGTGATGACCCCGCTCCATGTCGACAAGTCCGAGATTATAGAGGGCATGAAAATTGTCGGGCTCATATTTAAGAACCGCAGAGAAGTCGCGGGCGGCGCGATCGAGATCTTTCACTTCATATCGGAGCAGACCGCGGTTGAAGAGCGCCGCCACATTGTAGGGCTCCAGCTCGAGAGTATAGTTATAGTCGGACATGGCGCCGAAATAGTCGTCGAGGTTATAGCGCAGATAGGCGCGGTTCACGTAAAGATCGGCCTCCTGCGGTTCGAGGCGGATCGCGGCGTCCATATCCTCGAGGGCTTTGTCCCATCTCTTCTGTCCTGCCTCGATTTCGGCGCGCATCAGAAAGGCGTTGATGAGGTTTTTTGATATGGAGATGGCTTTGTCGAGATCGGCGAGTGCTCCTACGGTATCCCCCTCGGCGGCCCGCAGGCGTCCCCGCGCCGCGTAACCCTCCTCAAACAGGGGATAGATGCGGAGAAGGCGCCCGAAGGTCTCCTCCGCGGCCTCCCGCTTTTTCATCTCCGTTTGGGCCACAGCCTTATAAAAGAGGAAATACTTATCTTCGGGGTTATATTGAAGGCCGGTGTCGTAATCCTCCACGGCCAGAGAATCCCTCCCCATGTTCTGACGGGCGAAACCGCGCACCTTATAGCTTTCGGTCTTGAATTTATTGCGTTCGATGGCCAAAGTGCAATCCTCCTCGGCCCCTTTGTAATCTTCGAGATATAGCTTGGCGAGAGCCCTGAAGAAATAAGGATCGGAAAGATAGGGCTTGGCCTTTATGGCCTGATTGAAATATTGGATGGAAAGCATGTAATCCTCCATCGAGAGCACATTGCGCCCGATCTGAAGCACCTGCTCGGCATTCACCTGCCCGCGGGCCGTGAGCGGCGAAAACGCCGACATAACGATACACAGCGAGAGGAGACACAGCATGCTGATTCCCCTCTTCCTATTTATTAGTTTTTTGTTCACTCCGCAAAAATAACAAATAATTCAAACATATTCTCAACTTTATAGGATTCTATACCGTTAAAAAAACAGAAGATTCCGGCTATCCGCTTATTTGGGCGGTGAAGAAACTATGCGGAATCCTATGGTTTATGGAAAGAATAGTTGTGATAGGAGGCGGTTTCGCCGGATTGAATCTCTGCAAACGTCTCGATAAAAAGAAATATGAAGTGGCGTTGGTCGACAGAAACAATTTCCATTGTTTCCCGCCCCTCTTCTATCAGATAGCGTCGTCGGGACTGGTGAGCGCCAACATCTGCTTCCCTTTCCGCCGCGAGTTCAAGAAGCTGAAGAATGTATCCTATCACATGGGACATGTGAAGAATATCGACCTCGCGGCGCGCACCGTCACCACGAGTTATGAGACGCTACACTACGACCGCCTCGTGATAGCCGCCGGTGCCACCAACAATTATTTCGGAATGGAGAATCTCGGCCGGGAAACGTATGGCATCAAGACTGTGGCCGAGGCCGCCCATACGCGCGATGAGATCCTCGACCGCCTCGAACGCGGAGCCTTATGCCCCGATCCGGTACGCCGCCGGCAACTGCTGAGCTTCCTGGTTGTAGGGGGAGGTCCCTCGGGCGTGGAAATAGCCGGCGCTATCGGCGAAATGAAGAAGTATATCCTCGAAAAGGAATATCCCGAACTGAGTCCCGACGACGTGACGGTGACTCTCATAGAGGCTTCCGGCACTCTGTTGGGGGCGATGCGGGAGAAGTCGAGAAAGAAGGCTCTGCGCGATCTGGAGAGCCTGATGGTGAACGTCCGCCTCAACACGGGGCTGAAAAGCTATGATGACAAATATGTGACATTCGCCGACGGCCACCGCGAATATTTCGAAACCCTGATATGGACCGCCGGCGTAAAAGGGGAACCGATGCCGGGAATTCCCGCAGAGAGTGTAGGGCGAGGCAACCGGATCATTGTCGATGAGTTCAACCGCGTAAAGGGTTTCGAAGATTCTGTGATGGCCATAGGCGACATAGCGCTGATGCAGACCGCCGATTATCCCCACGGGCATCCGCAGATGGCGCAGCCTGCGATCCAGCAGGCACGCAACCTCGCACGCAACCTCAACGACGGGGAGTTCTCTCGCCCGTTCAGATACCGCGACAAGGGGTTGATGGCCACCATCGGCAAATATTGCGCCGTAGCCGACCTACCCTCCTGCTCTTTTTCGGGATATTTCGCATGGCTCGCATGGCTGTTCGTGCATCTGATGTCAATCCTGGGAATGAGAAATAAGCTAAGCGTGCTCGTCAACTGGTTCTGGAATTATATTTTCTACAGCACATCGCTCAGACTGCTGCTACGCCCCACCAAATTCCCCATGCGCCGGCATTGGGGCGACTGATACCGGATTTTTTGTTAATTTTGCAAAACAAGAGTCAGAGCAGCCGAAAAACGCTGCACTTCGACCTAAAGTATTATAGATATGAAAATCGAAAACAAAACTTTAATAGCCATAACAGCCACAGCAGCTTTGATGCTGTCGGGGTGTTCATTTGTCAACAGTATCACTCACAAAGCCGGATCCACCGGAAAAAATGTGAGTCAGGAAGCGGTGCTCCCCCACGACCGCCAGCATATCGAGGAGAAGACCGAATTGCATAAATATACGTCGGAGGATATCGCCAAAGGAGTTGTCAAAGGCGACTGGGCAATCGAGAAGGTCAACGGCAAGGAGGCCGTTGGCGAGAAAGCGCCGTTCCTGAAGTTCGTACCTTCGGAGAAAAGGGTCTACGGCAACAACGGCTGCAATGTGCTCAACGGCACCTATGCCTATAATCCCAAAGACAGCACACTTCGTTTCAACGACATGGCCACCACGATGATGATGTGTGCCAAGGATGGTATCACCGATTATGAGATCAATCTGGCGCTCGAGGCCGTAAGACATTACACCTGGGACAGGAACGGCGATGACTATTATCTGCATCTCCTTGATGCGGGAGGCCGCGAGGTAATGACGCTCATGCATCAGAACTTCCAGTTCCTCAACGGCACCTGGGCAGTGCGCCGCATCAACGACACCGCTGTCGACGACCCGGAGATGAAGCTCGTGATAGATGTTGACGAAGGGAAGGTTCACGGCAACACCGGATGCAACATCTTCAACGGCTCTTTCGAGACCGACATGGATGCTGCGAACTCTATTTCATTCAGCGCGATAGCCACCACACGGATGGCATGCCCGACGCCCAACCACGAGACCGAGTTCATTGTGGCGCTCGAAGAGGCGTCGTCGGCCAAACCGATAAGCCCCGACAAGGTGGTGCTCCTCGGCAGTCAGGGGAAACAGGTGATGCTCCTCGAAAGGACAACCGACAAATAACGAAACAGAATACACAGTGGCAACAGAAGAAAGAATCGATAAATGGCTCTGGGCGATGCGCGTCTTCAAGACGCGCACCATCGCCACGGAGGCCTGTAAGAAAGGGCGCGTCACGATGGGCGGCGTCGCAGTGAAACCATCCCGCACGGTGAAGCCGGGCGACATTATCGATGTGAAGAAACCGCCTATCACCTATACTTTCCGCGTGCTTCAGGTTACGGGCAACCGTCTCGGTGCCAAGCTCGTGCCCGAATATCTGGAGAACATCACCCCGCAGTCGCAATACGACCTGCTCGAGATGACCCGCATCTCCGGATTCGTTGACCGCCGCAAAGGCCTCGGCCGCCCCACAAAACGAGACAGCCGCGAGCTCTCCCGCTTCAAAGAGGACACCTACACCGCCGACGAGTTCTTCCTCGACTGGGAGGACGACGAATAGGCATTATCGATTAGGCTCTGTTCCTTGAGGAATGGAGCCTTAAAATTTCGGAAATTTATCTGTTCCTGATGAAGCGGGCCAGACCGTAGACGTAGCGGCGGAAGCCGGGGCGATAAGCGAGAAGACGGTCGAACCATCCCATGTGGGGGTTGACAAGCTTCACCACATAGCCTACATAGAACATCGCGAAGAGCGTGCCGGGACCGACCACGGTCCATGGCCAGCTCCCGAAGAGGCAGATTCCGCAAAGGGCGGCTGTCAGAGCAAGTATCGTGTCGACAAGCATTTTGACTTTAGGGAACGCCCATCCGCTCACGCGGCTGATGGCTATCTGTATCCCTTCGCCGGGCATCGTTACCGAGCCGCAGCGGATCTCGGCGGCAACGGCCAGTCCCAGGATGGTGCATCCGGCAAACTGGGCGATAATCTGTGATGCGAGGGTGGTGTAATCGCTGAAATGCGAAGTGATGGCCATATTGATGTCGAGCATGCCCCCGAAGAGGAAGCCGACCACGAGTTGGAGTAGCTGTATCTTCTCGAACTGGCGGCGTAGCACCAGTATCTAGCACAACACGAGCACAACATTCATGATATTGGTATATCCTTCGATCGAAAGGGGAGGGGCAAGTCCGGCTTCTCCCGCTGTGGAGAATGCCATGGGGATGGCGGAGATCACTCCCGACCCAAGATTCGAACGCACGCAGAGCGCAACGCCGAAAGTCATGAAAAACATTGAAATAAGCAACAGCACATGCTGCCATAGAAATCCGAGAACCCGGATTGCCGTTGTCTCTTTAGATATAGCTTTTTCCATAGTGCGAATTGATTTTTTTCTTGGATTCTCACGAATCTTTTGCAAAGTTACCACTTTTTAGTGAGATAACCCATATCAGGAGACTTTGGGCTTTGTTCATGATAGGGGGATGGCAATATTAAAGCCCCGGCCGTCAGGGTCGGGGCTTTGAAGACTATGTTTCCCGGTAGGTTATCTCACGTAGAGTTTGCGGACAGTATTTCCCACTCTCGCTATATAGACACCTTTTTCTACAGGAATTCTCATATACGCTGAACCATCGGCAGAAAGAACGAGCTTGCCTGAGGCATCGAACAGCAGGATTCTTTCTCTTTCGGCTCCTGCGACAACCACCGCTCCGGCTTCAGTACCGATCATGATGCCATCCGAGGCAAGATCTTCTACCGAGGACACTGTTATCTCCACTTCGTTGGAAGCTTTCGACTCTCCTTCGCCATCATAGAGCGCGGTCACGACATATCGTACTCCTCCGGCAGGCATCTCGTCGGAGTCGAGATATTCGAAATCCTCTACAGGCTCGGTATTGATTTTCTCACCATTGCGGTAAACGTTGAATCCCGCCAGAGTGAGAGTCGTAGCCTCGAAATGCGTTGAGTATTTTATGTCATCGATCAGAAGCAATGCGCCGTCGGGAGCGCAGGAATTGATGGCAAACCGTTTTGCTCCCTCAGGCAGTTCAGCTTTGCACAGCTGCCAGTTCTCGGAAACTTTTTCGAATACAGCCGCCTCTTTGAAATCGGCAGGATCGGTGCTCCCCGTGCTATAGAGAACCCGGATTTTTTCAGGATTGGAATCAGTGAGACTCAAGGCATTGAACGTTATGGTCTGTTTCTCGCCGGAAAGCTCCGGAGAGATTGCCCAATCATCGGCGGCGCCCGATTTCGGAGCAATGGCAGCAAGGGCGAAATTGCCGGAGGTAGCCTGCAGACTATTGTCGATGTAGGTGATGGTGCGGGTGTCGAATGTCAGGAAGGATGTCTTGGTCTCTCCGGGAACCACGCCTGCTATCGCGATATTGCCCTTGCCGTCGCTCAGAACAGCTGCCGGAGTGTCATCGCGGTCGATGAACGTCCAGCCGTCCACCTGCACTGTGGCGGCAGGATAGCTGTCGAAGTTCTCGGTCACGGAATTGGCGCCTCCCAGATAAGGTTCGCTCCAGGTGAGCATTCGTCCCCGATCGGTATTGCTGCCCGTCAGGTCGGTCACGGCGGGAAGGGTGGAGATAACAGGTTCTAACTTAAGAACTGCGGTTTTGTTGTTGGCTGCATTGCTGTCGTCGGGGTGGTTCACCTCCGCGTGATACTCGACAGCGGAATCTGCCAGAGGATGCATCGTCACGTCGAACTGGACAGTAGCCTTTGCGCCCGATGCCAGAGGTTCGCAATTCTTTGTTTCCAAGAGTTTGCCATCGGCATAAAGTCCGACGGAGTGTCCCTTGACTTCTTTTCCGCCCTCATTGGCGATTTCCACGCGCACCGCGAATGCGGATCCCGCTTTCACCCTCGAAGGCCCTGTTATTGCCCGGGCGCATAGATCATTGTCGACAAGCGAGACAAGACGGAAAGCATCGACAGGCACAAACTGGAAATTAAGCGCCGAAGCCTGAATCTTTATCTGCACTGTTTTCCCGGCAAAAGCCGTGAGACTCGCGCTCGCGTCATACCATCCTTCTACAGCGCCGCCGATCTCGCCGGGCTTCACTGTAGCCACTGAAGCCCATGTATCGGTTCCTGCCTCGCATACATCAATACTTACTTCATTAAGGTCTTTGGTGGTTGCGTCCGACCAATTGTATACTTTAAAGGTGAGCGCGGGATTCATGAAGCCAGAGAGATCGATTTTGCCAGTTACGAGACCTGCGTTTCCGCCTGTAGCCGAATACATGGCTGCAAAACCGTTGTCACCGTCTGCCGACTTGATATCCTGCATGTCGGGAAGAAGTTGCCATTCCCCGTTGTTTTCGTATCCGGTGGCCAAAGCAGTCGAAGGAGATCCGTTGGGGAATGATTCATCGAAAGAGATCATCGGTTTACCTACCGGAAGGGCGTTGGTGACCGCACCTTTGGAGCGTCCGCGTTCCGTGACGGCATAGACTATGAACTGCATGAACTGCTGGGTTCCGTTTTCCGGAACAGCCACGAATGTCTTGGAATTGCCGGTAAGATTCTCAAAGAGCGGTTGTGCCGTGTCATCGTCAGCAACCGGGCAGATGGTGTAGCTGATCTTCGAAACGTCGAGAGGCTGTCCGTCGGCATCGGTCGTGACAGGGGTCCATGTGACGGTAACCTCGCCCGGTGTGGCGGTCTCTTTGAAGGAGGCGGTGGAAATATCGGCAGGAAGAGGATTGCCGACATAGACCGTTGCGGAAGTCTTCTGACCGGGCACCTCCCCGGTATATGGGGTCACAGTATAAGTATAGTCGCCGGCCTGCGCCAGTTCATGACGGAAGCTCTTGCTTTCGCCTGCCGTGACATCAGTGAAGGTCTCAACTACTTTGTTGCCGCAGGCAATCTCGATTTTTGAAATCTTCGCGAGAGCGTTGCCCGCAAGGTCTTTGGAAGGAGCATCGAAAGATATGGCGGCCTCTTTGGCACCATTGGCCCCCGGAATCACTTTAAGGTTAGCTACCGCTACCGGGGCGGAGGCGGAAATGCCTTCGGCGATTTCCAGATCATCGATATAAAGATAAGCCTGATTGGGCTCTGAGATTCCGTGGATTCCAATATAATACAATCCATCTGTATCCGCCGTCACGTAGCCTTCGAGAGGGGTGGCGTCGGCTCCTCTAACTTCGGAGGGAGCAACAGCAGTCTCCGTCATAGCGCTTGCCTTGGGTTCTTTACCGTATTTGATCTCAATTTTCTCGACGCTTGCCGAAGCAGTTGCGAAAGCGTTAAGATTCACTCTGTAGGCTTTCCCGGCTTCAAGCCTCACGGGAGCAGTGATCATCCAGGAATCAAGCGCCGACGACAGACTGTAACGCAAAGAGGGTTGATTCTGTTTCTGATTCTCATTATAAGAGAATTGCCAGTCTCTGCCCATAATTCCCGAGTGCTCGAGGGTGAACTCTACCATAGATGTCTCGGTGTCGAACGTCTGTTTGTAAGGAGGAACGATGTTGCCGAACACGAGATCGTTGGCCGAAGTAAAGTCGGAAACCAGATCGGAGAACTTGGCGGATACCGAATATTTGAAAACGTGAAGGCCGTCTCCTATTTCCGTCAGCTCTTCGTAGGAAGTGCCCTTTTGATCGATAGCGACCTCGACATTGCCTTTCTTCACGGTATAAGTAACCTCTGCAGGATCCATATATCCTCCTTTTGCGGATTCAGTCACCGGATCCCATGTCACGGTCACTTTCCCGTCGGCATATGTAGCCTTGACATTTTCGGGGGCCTTCGGAGCGCTTTTACCGATAAAAGACTTGATGGATGCTTTCGGACTGTTTCCGGCGGCATTCGAGAGCACCACTACGAACATATACTCTCCGTCTTCCTCTACTGTTATGGGCACAGACACGCTCGCTCCGTATGTTGTCTTGCCGGTATAATCCTTGCCGTCGACGCTGACTTTATAGTCGAGTTCTCCAGATGCCGGAGTGCCGTCGAAGGTTGTTGAGGGCACCTTGAATTCAAGATTCCCGGAATGGTTGCCTCCGGGGAACACGGCCTTGAGGTCTGTAGCCTGAGCCGGGGCGCTGTCATCCGCGGGCGGGGAGGGAACCACAAGACCGATGATCTGCGCATTGCCGCTGAGATAGCTCTTCAACGCCGCGGCTTCACCGGTGGCAGGGTCTACTTCGTATAAGGCAGTAATGGAACCGACCGCGGTTGTCCAAAACATGCGCCCGGTTTTGGGATCGATCGTGGCCGAGCCCTTATTGGCAGTGTTCACGCCTGTCGGGCCGACCTTTACTGTTGCCGCGGTCTGCTTGTCGACTTTATAGAGAGTGGCGTTTTCTCCGTTGGCAATCGCATACAGCTGTCCGTTGGCATCGCAGGCAAGAGAGTTCCAGTCGCCGCTCATGGGGGCGACGGTTTCCACCGTTACCTCGGCCTGCTGGCCTTCGACAGCCTCGCCGTAGGTAATTGTGCCGAGACGGTATCCGTCGCCCGACGTGTTGTTGAAAATACCGTATATTTTGCCCGATACGGGGTCGAGAGCCATGTCTATGCCCGTTGTGGCATTGCTTCCCATGCCGGTATAAACATATGCTCCGGTCTGGATATCGATACCTTTTACATAATACGAAAACCAGGAACTGCCGAAGCTGATGGCGGAATGGATGTAATAGACTCCCTCTTTTTCAATCCCGTTGAAGACGATATCAAAATTGTCGGTCTTGATCGGAGAGAAGGGGCTGAAGGAAGCTCCGGAAATCTTGTATAATCCCCGGTAGTCGCCACTGAGCATGTAACAGTCGTTGATGGCCCCGATCAAATTGTCGGGAAACTGACCGGCTGAAAACGCCTTTTCAGAGGCCTGTCGGGTTGCTACTCTCATGGTTCCCGTTCCTGGCGAACCGTTGAGTTTCTGCACCGCGCGTTGGGAAGCGCCGGCAAATCCCGCCATTCCCAGCAGTAGCGACGCTGCCGCACAGATGAATAGTTTTTTTGTCATGATGAATAGGAGTTATTTTGGGAATTTATTGCTTTACGATTATTTTACGGCGCAGGCCATTGCCTGAGATGCCTACAATGTAGATTCCTGCCGCAGGAAGATGCAGGGTTGCGGTGCCTCGGGTGTCGGCCAAAGCGGATGCAATGGTGCGCCCGGCGATATCAAACGCGTTTACAATGGCTCCTTCCGGAATCCCGCTGACGCAGGCATCTGTGCCGACAGTGGTTATTGTTATGACCTTCTCCTCCATATCGCCTAAGCCACTCCCTTCCGCTGTCTTGACGGCAATCTCATCCGATGCTTTCGACACGAGCGTTCCGTCCGTGGCCTTGACAGAGTAGAAATATTCTGTATCGGGAATGAGACCTTCGATTTTCATTGATGCCGCGTCGCCGGTATGCTCGCCGTTGTAGGCGGGAAGATTCTGCGGAACAAGTTTTACGCCGTGTAGCAGTTTTACGTCGTCAATGGCCAGCGAGCTTCGCGCACCGGTCATTTTGAATCCGATACGCATGGCGGTTGTTCCCGAGGGAATCTCTTTTACCTCTGTTGTTTTTCCACCCTTTGCTGTTTCTATTGGGGAAGCGTACAGCTCTTTCCAGCCGTCGGCAGTCTTTGCGCTGACGGAAACGCGATCGGCTTCGTTAGTGTTCTGGCCTCGATGCCAGAAGCTTAAACCCTTGATGCCATCGGAATATTCAGGAGTCGTCAGGCAATCGCCGTCAGTTGCCATACGCAGCGACGGTGTGGCCTCGCCGGCATATGATCCCATGCTATAGGCGGTAGGGGACGTGGAAACCCACCCCGCGGGAAGATTGTCGATGCCGGCGGAGAAATCACATACGTCGGAAAGGGGACCACCCGGAACTTTGCGGTAGACCTCGATAAGATAATCGTTTGCTTCCGGAAGCTGTTCCCAGCGGGCGGTGAAGCTGTCGGAGGTGATGTCGGTCGCCTCGGCGGCGAGAACCTGAAGACGGTCGAGCGGCATCCTTCGAGTCTCTATCGAAATAACTTCCGAAGGAGCGGAGATTTCGAGCCCGCGCACAGAGCGCACAGTGTATTTATATGTGCGGTCGGGCGCAAGCCCCTTGATTTCGCAGGAAGTCGCATTCCCGACATTACGCATGAAGTATCCCGGGAGATATTCAGGCTCTCCTCCTTCGTCAATCGTATATACCGACAGCAGATGTTCCATTCCCTGACGGGCGGGTTCCCAAAGAGCGGTGAAACTCTCATGGTCGGCCTGCTCCGGCTCTTTCGCCACCGGTGAGCCAAGAGGCTCCGGCGAGCCTCCAAGCACTTTGAAAGTGATCAACCCGTCGGATTCAGCGATGTCCGTTATCGGGAGGCTGAGGGGAGTATTGTTCCAAGGTCTCATGGAAGGGCGGGTGTCGTCGGTGAAGGCTGTGATTCCCGCTGTGCCGGGAAAAGCGTCGCCGTCACGAGTGGCGGCCGTTTTTATATTGTCGGCCTCCTCCAGATCGACATATTGATGGTTCTCATCGTTGTTCACGGCATTGGTGAACCATATGCTTTTTTCATAGTCCACATGCCATACGAGCATTCCGTGGCCCGGAAGATATTTGTCCCATCCGGTCTGCTGGCGGTTCTCGAGAAGGAAAAATTCATTGGAATCGGATGTGGGAATTATTGCGGCCATATTCGCGAGAAGAGACGGAAGCGTTGCACTTACCGATCCGTCGATCGTCACGGGTTTTATCCAGTCGAGGGCATAGCGTTCGTAGGCGGAATAAAGCGGAGGAGTGCAGCCGTTGTTGTTATAAGGACCCGCATCGAGAGTGCTCCACGACCCGGGGGTGAACGACGCCATGTTGTAATTGGTGGTGTAAAGATCGGGGAGTCCCATCACGTGCGAGAACTCATGTACGAACGTTCCCACTCCGTCCGGACGTCCCTCCACCCACTCGCATGTGCATCCGTAGCGGTCGAGGCGCACGCCGTCGAACATATATGGGGTGGAATCCTTGTCGCTGATATTATAGGCGTGGGGCCATACGGAATCAGAGCTTGCGCCCATGTGCTCTCCCTCTCCGGCGTAGAACAGGAATACATTGTCGATATATCCGTCGCCATCGCGGTCATACTGGGTAAAGTCGACAGTGCCGTCGAGCTGCTGGCAGGCCTCTATTACCATTCGGTAGGCGTTGGTGTCTTTGCCCTGAAGCCCGTTGCTGCCATAGTAAGCCCTGTTTTTAGTGAGTGCTATCGGTCCGTAGACATCGAATTCCGGTTCGAACTGGCCCATGGATGAATCCATAAAGAAATCGCGTGCGGAACCGGTGCCTCCAAAAAGGCTGAATCCCTCGCCGGTCATCATGCCGGTAAAATAATCCTTGGGATTATAGCCCTCGGCCTCATGGAATTTCACATCCGTGTATTCCACAAGAATCACTATCGCTTTCTGTTTCCCTTTTGAGGGGAAAGCAGAACGTCCCGTGAGTCCGGGCCCTTTGGAGGGCGCTTTGGTCGGATGGTTCGTTGCCCACCTCTTTTTCAGGCGAGCATTCAGTTTCTCGGATACGCTCTTTTTGTCGACGGAATTCAGAAACGATGCTGCCTCAGGGCTTCGTCGAGAGGGTTCCGTGGCTCTGATGCCGGAAGATACGGGCACTCCGTCATCGTCGACGCCCGCGTAATAATAGATGTCGTCTACATTGATGAGGAGATAGCCGTCGGTAGAAAAATACTGATGATCGTATTCGTCCCCTATGATTCGGAGTGTGAGGGGAGTGCCGTCAGCCTGTGTGACGGTTACCGGCCTCGGACTTGCCGGGACAGCATGCGACGGCTGAACCGCCATAATTAATGCCGATAGTGTTAATAAGCTTATTAACAGACGTTTACGGCAAATGGGGGGGGGGTAAAGGTAAGGAACATAAATGTATTAAATGATGGATTCAGTTAGATTTGATTCGGTTAGGTCAAGCCTATATATATAACATTTGCTCTTGAATTGACAAAAGTAATAATTAATTTATGAATTGCAACAAATTTTATTAAAAATGAGATAAAAATTCAAAATCATATATTCCGGAGGGGACGATTATGAATATTTTGTGTATATCCGTCAGGAAAAATGAGTTGATTATACGACAATAATGGCAAAATCAACAAATTTGCGAGGATGAGAAAAATTTTGTATCTTTGCGCGATTGTTGTATCCCTGTGGTTCGCGAGGCGGACAACGGGGAGGCAATAATGCGCTGAAAGTGGAAATGTGAAGGCGCAAAAAATTGAAAATTAGAGAATAATAAAAAACGACATAATTATGATTAACATAACTTTCCCCGACGGCAGTGTTAAGCAGTTTGAAAAGGGCGTTACTCCTTTTCAGGTTGCCGAGGGCATCAGCCCCCGTTTTGCCGCCGATGTTCTCGCCGCCAAAGTGAACGGCGAGGAATGGGACATCTCGCGGCCGATCGAATCGGATGCCTCCATCGAGCTCTTCAAATGGGACTCCGACGAAGGCAAGCATGCGTTCTGGCATTCGTCGGCCCACCTTCTGGCCGAGGCGCTTCAGGAGCTTTATCCCGGCGTGAAGTTCGGTATCGGTCCCGCCATCGAGAGCGGTTTCTACTACGACATCGATCCGGGAGAACATAAGATCACTTCCGAAGATTTCCCGAAAATCGAGAAGAAGATGATGGAGCTTGCCGCCCGCAAAGAGGATATCGTGCGCAAGGACATTTCGAAGGCCGACGCGCTGAAGATGTTCGGCGACCGCGGCGAGAACTATAAATGCGAGCTCATCAGCGAGCTTGAGGACGGACATATCACCACCTACACCCAGGGTGCGTTTACCGACCTCTGCCGCGGCCCGCACCTCCCCTCCACGGCTCCTATCAAGGCCGTGAAAATCCTCTCCCTCGCCGGCGCTTACTGGCGCGGCGACGAGAAGCGCGACCAGCTCGTGCGCGTATATGGCATCACCTTCCCCAAGAAGAAGATGCTCGATGAATATTTAGCTCTGCTCGAAGAGGCCAAGAAGCGCGACCACCGCAAGCTCGGCAAGGAGATGGAGCTTTTCGCTTTCTCCTCCACAGTCGGTCAGGGGTTGCCCCTCTGGCTCCCCAAAGGTGCCGCCCTGCGCGACCGCCTCGAGCAGTTCCTGCGCAAGATCCAGAAAGAATACGGTTATCTTCAGGTGATAACCCCTCATATCGGCAACAAGCAGCTTTACGTAACCTCCGGCCACTGGGCAAAATACGGCAAGGATTCCTTCCAGCCCATCAAAACCCCGCAGGAGGGTGAGGAATATATGCTCAAGCCGATGAACTGCCCCCACCACTGCGAGATTTACAAGGCATCGCCCCGCTCATATCGCGACCTGCCTCTGCGTCTCGCCGAATTCGGCACCGTCTATCGCTACGAGCAGAGCGGCGAGCTCCACGGACTTACCCGCGTGCGCGGATTCACGCAGGACGACGCCCATATCTTCTGCGCTCCCGAGCAGATAAAAGGGGAGTTCCTGAAGGTTATGGATATCATCCTCTATATCTTCAAAGCGCTCGACTTCGAGAACTTCGAGGCTCAGATCTCACTCCGCGATCCCTCCAACAAGGAGAAATATATCGGAAGCGATGAAAACTGGCATCTCGCCGAAAGCGCCATCATCGAGGCCTGCGCCGAGAAAGGTCTCAAAGCCAAACAGGTAGAGGGTGAGGCCGCGTTCTACGGTCCGAAGCTCGACTTTATGGTGAAAGACGCCATCGGCCGTCGCTGGCAACTCGGCACGATTCAGGTGGACTATAACCTTCCCGAGCGATTCGCACTCGAATATACGGGCAGCGACAACCAGAAGCATCGTCCGGTGATGATCCACCGCGCCCCCTTCGGCTCGATGGAGCGTTTCGTGGCCGTATTGCTTGAGCACACCGCCGGCAAGCTTCCTCTCTGGCTCATCCCCGAGCAGTGCGTGGTGCTTCCGATCAGCGAGAAGTTCAACGACTATGCCTACCATGTTGTCAAAGAGCTCGACAAAGCCGGGGTTCGTGCCGCCGTCGACGACCGCAACGAGAAAATCGGCAAGAAAATCCGCGACAACGAGCTTAAGAAAATACCCTATCTTCTGATTGTGGGCGAAAAAGAGGCCCAAAATGAGGAAGTTTCTGTAAGAAAACAGGGCGAAGGTGACAAAGGTACGATGAAAATCATTAACTTTGCAGACGAAATCAACGCGGAGGTGTCCGCGATGACAAATAAATAAAACTGAAAGAGGAAAAAGAACTGAATGAATAACAGACCCCAATTCAGCGGCCCGCGTCGGCCTGCCGCGCCGGCACCGAAGCCGCGTCCGGGCCAGCGTCCGCGCCGCGGAAACGAGCGTAACAGCCGCGACCCGTATGTGATCAACGAGTATATCCGCGCCCGCGAAGTGCGTCTTGTCGGCGACAATGTGGAGCAGGGAATCTATCCCATCGACAAAGCCCGCCGCCTCGCAGAGCAGATGGAGCTTGACCTTATAGAGATCTCGCCCAACGCCGAGCCGCCGGTATGCCGGATTCTGGATTACCAGAAATTCCTCTATCAGCAGAAAAAACGGCAGAAAGAGCAGAAAGCGAAAGCCGCTAAGGTAGTGGTGAAAGAGATCCGTTTCGGACCCCAGACCGACGACCATGACTATAACTTCAAGCTCAAGCATGCCATAGGCTTCCTCAAAGAGGGTTCGAAAGTGAAGGCTTATGTCTTCTTCCGCGGCCGCTCCATCCTCTTCAAAGAGCAGGGCGAGGTGCTTCTCCTCAGATTCGCCAATGATCTGGAGGAATATGGCAAGGTGGAGATGATGCCCGTGCTCGAAGGAAAACGGATGACCATCATGATCACCCCCTTGAAGACCGCTCCTAAGAAAGAGGCTCCCAAGGATACAGCCAAGGAGGCTCCCAAAGCGGCGGCAACAGAGCCGGCCGAAGAGTGAAAGAAACGGGCGGCGACGCCCGAATGAATCAATAGAGACCGTAGGCACCAAGTGCCGAGGTGAATTTTTAAACAACTAAATTTTTCAAAACAATGCCTAAAGTAAAGACCAATGCCGCGTCAAAGAAGCGTTTCGCGCTCACCGGCACAGGGAAAATCAAAAGGAAACACGCTTATCATAGCCACATCCTTACAAAGAAGAGCAAAAAGCGCAAGAGAAACCTCGACCACACAGGTCTGGTTCAGGAAGCCAACCTCAAGCAGGTGCGCGAGCTGCTTTGCCTCCGTTGATGAGAGCGACAAGCCTTTTGAATTTTACTTTTATCAATTTTTATTAACCGAATGCTCAGCTCCGCAAGTGCATAATCAGAAAAATTGCCGCTGACATTCAAAAAACGAAAAAAGATGCCAAGATCAGTAAATCATGTGGCTTCAAGAGCCAAAAGAAAGAAAATCCTTAAACTCACCCGCGGTTATTATGGCAGCCGCCGCAATGTGTGGACGGTAGCAAAAAACACCTGGGAGAAGGGTCTTACTTACGCATATCGCGACCGCAAGCAGAAAAAGCGTGACTTCCGCGCTCTCTGGATCCAGCGTATCAACGCTGCCGCCCGTCAGGAGGGTCTTTCTTATTCCATGCTCATGGGCCTCATCCATAAAGCCGGAATCGAGATCAACCGCAAGGTGCTCGCCGAGCTGGCCATGAACAATCCCGCGGCTTTCAAAGCCATCGTCGACAAGGTGAAAGCCTGAGAAACGAAAGGATCGTTTCCCCGAGGCATAAGAATGCCGGAGGAAACCGCGAAAATATCAGTCCCGGAACCAATCGGCTCCGGGACTATCTTTTTTTCAAAAAAAATGGGAGAGCTATTGCATAATCGAACCCGAGGCATTATCTTTGCGTTATACAAACAAAGCAAGAGAGCTTCCGGAACAAGTCAGCGATCCGATTCCTTCCTGAACGCATGGGGTCCTGAGCACTGAAAGTTCCGTCAAAAGTTACCACATCAAAGCAAATTGGGAAACTCATCAAATTTTATAGAAATACCGAGACAAGCTTGTCTGTCGATGGCGGGCCCCACGCCGCAAGGCGTTGATTACCATCACAGGCGGATTACAAAGACAGTCAAGTCCTCAAATCCTGTCATTCGGAGTTTCGTCACATTCCTTTGATGTGGATCTTATAAGACCGGTGGGCTTCGCTTACCGGTCTTCTTTTTTATAATACAAATAACCCTACGATATGAAAAGTGTAAAGGAATCGCTACTGGAGCGCACGAGCGTGCGCCGTTATGAATACGACGACATCCCCGCCGAGTCGATGGATTTCATCTATCGCGCTGTGGAGAACACTCCGACTTCCTACAACGGGCAGCAGTTCTCGGTGATAGATATCGATGACCAGGCCCTCAAAGAGGAACTCTATGCCATCACCGGGCAGAAGCAGATCAAGACCTGCAAGCGTCTGCTGATTTTCTGCTCGGATTATAACAAAATCTCGCTTCTTGCCGAGCGCAAGGGTCTGAAGATGCCGCGTCTCACCGACACGATGGATGGCGTGACGATCGGTATCATAGATGCCTCTTTGGCCATGATGAGCGCTGTAGTGGCTGCCCAGAGCGTGGGGCTCGGCAGCAACTGCATCGGCTATCTGCGCACGGCAGATCCCGAGGCTATCGCCGCGTTGCTCAACCTTCCCAAAGGGGTGTTCGTGGTCTGCGGACTCGCCATCGGCGTTCCCCGTGAACAACCCGACCTGAAGCCGAAGCAACCGAAATCTCTCGTGTTCCACCACAATGTCTACCGCACCGACAACGACAGGATGGTAGAAGAATTAGAGGCTTACGACGAAGTCGTGAAGCAATACAACCGCACCCGTTCAGGGGGCACCACCGACAACGACTGGGTGGCCCATATCCTTGAATATTACGACCACGCCATGACCTATCATATCCTCGACTATCTGAAAGGCCAAGGATACGAGATTCACCGCTGACAGTTAATCAGAACCTAAAAAAAGTTTGTAATTAAAAAAATAGGTTAAAGCGGACTTGGTGAATAAACTAATTTAGATTATCTTTGTCTTAGATATAGGTAATTGTCGCAGACGTTGCCGAAAATAATAAAACAATGCTTAGCGACAAAACGGAGCAAAGGTCGAGGCCTTCGCTCCGTTTTTCTTTTAAAATTCGCTGGAGAAATGGAAGCGGATCTTCGGGAAATCGCTCTGCGCCATCTGCAGCACATAATTGCTGTCGGCAAGGAAGACATCGCGTCCCTCCTTGTCGGTGGCCATGAACTGATGCTTGCGCTTCTTGAAAGCCTCCAGAGCCGCTTCGTCGTCGCTCTCTATCCAGCAGGCCTTATAGAGGCTGATAGGCTCCCAGCGGCACTGCGCCCCGTATTCATGCAGCAACCGGTATTGAATCACCTCGAACTGCAACTGGCCGACGGTGCCTATGATCTTGCGGCCGTTGAAGCTGTTGGTGAACATCTGCGCAACGCCTTCGTCCATTAGCTGATGGATGCCCTTGTCGAGCTGTTTGGCCTTCATCGGGTCTGCATTCTCGATATATTTGAACATTTCCGGGGAGAATGAGGGGAGACCTTTGAAATGCAGGTTCTCGCCGGAGGTGAGGGTGTCGCCGATCTTGAAATTGCCCGTGTCGGGGATGCCTACGATGTCGCCCGGATAAGCTTCGTCAACGATGCTCTTCTTCTGGGCCATGAACGCAGTGGGCGCCGCGAATCGCATCATCTTGTCGTTGCGGACATGGCGGTAGTTCACATTCCGCTCGAACTTGCCGGAGCAAACCTTCACGAAAGCTATGCACGACCGGTGGTTGGGGTCCATGTTGGCATGAATCTTGAACACAAATCCCGAGAACGACTCCTCCTCGGGACGCACCTCCCGCTCGATGGCCATGACGGGACGAGGCGACGGAGCTATCTTCACGAAGCAGTCGAGCAGCTCTTTTACTCCGAAAGTATTGAGCGCCGAGCCGAAGAAGACCGGCGCCGTCTCACCCTTCAGATACGAATCAACGTCGAAATCGGGATATACTCCCTCGATAAGCTCGAGGTCCTCGCGGAGCTTGGAGGCATCGGCCTCGCCGACGAGTCTGTCTACTTCCGGCGAATTCACGTCGTCGATCTCAATGCGCTCGCTCACCGTCTGCTTCGAAGGGGTGAACAGGTCGAGTCCATGCTCGTAGATATTGTAGACACCCTTGAATTTGGCGCCGATATTTATTGGCCAGGAGAGGGGACGCACCGAAATCTGAAGCTCCTTCTCCAGTTCGTCGAGAATATCGAACGGGTCGCGACCCTCGCGGTCGAGCTTGTTGACGAAAATGATGACGGGAGTCTTGCGCATGCGGCAAACCTCCATCAGGCGTCGCGTCTGCGTCTCCACGCCCTTGGCCACGTCGACAACGATGATTACCGAGTCCACAGCCGTGAGGGTGCGGAAGGTATCCTCGGCGAAATCCTGGTGGCCCGGAGTGTCGAGTATGTTTATCTTGTAGTCGCCGTAGTTGAATCCCATCACCGACGTGGCTACCGAGATGCCTCTCTGCTTCTCGATCTCCATCCAGTCGGAGGTGGCTGTCTTCTTGATCTTGTTGCTCTTCACGGCTCCGGCCACATGGATTGCGCCTCCGAAGAGGAGAAGTTTCTCGGTGAGGGTGGTCTTTCCCGCGTCAGGGTGCGAGATGATGGCGAACGTGCGTCTGCGTTCTATTTCCTTGTTAAGTTCTTCGCTCATTTATACGGTCGTTTCAGGCGTTCTGTGTATTCCCGAGGCGACCGATGCATTTCTCAAGCGATTCGCGCCAATAAGGAATATCGATATTGTAGGTGCGTTTGATCTTGTTTTTGCTGAGCACCGAATACATCGGGCGGCGTGCGGCCGTGGGGTATTCCGAAGTGAGGAGGGGTTTCACGCGGATATCCTTCCCTGCAATCTCGAAGATACTTTTTGCGAAATCATACCAGGAGGCCACGCCCTCGTCGGTGAAATGATAGATTCCCGGCTTCCATTCATCGCTGCGGATCACAGCATGGATTGCTGCCGCCAGATCTCCCGCATAGGTAGGGGTGCCGATCTGGTCGCTCACGACTCCGAGTTCCTCCCTCTCGCCTGCGAGGCGGAGCATTGTCTTTACGAAATTGTTGCCGAATTCCGAATAGAGCCATGCCGTGCGGATAATCACCGCATCTTTGCAGAAAGAGGTAAGCAGCCCCTCTCCTTCGAGTTTAGTCCGGCCGTAGATGCTCTGAGGGAACGGCTCATCCTTCTCTTCGTAGGGACGGTAGCTTTCTCCCGAGAAGACATAATCTGTCGAGATATGGATCACCCTGATGCCGAGTCGTCCTGCTGCCTGTCCGATAATACCGACAGCCTCAGTATTGATGGCTGCGGCGCGGAGTTCATCGCTCTCGGCGCGGTCCACGGCTGTGTAGGCCGCGCAGTTCACCATCATTTCGATGGCATTGTCGCGCAGAAAATTCTCCACGGCTTCGGCATTGGTGATGTCGAGATCCTCTACATCCGTATACACCGCGTCGATGTTCGGATCGCCGGCGAGTTCGAGTCTGAGGGCATTGCCGAGCTGCCCGTTGGCTCCGGTGATAAGTATTCTGGTCATAATGTTGTCAGTACGAACAAGTGTCCGTTTCTACGCAAAGGGATGGGGAGAAACGGGAGGCACTCAGTCCTCAAGTTCGTTGTTGTAATCTTTTTTATAATAAGCTGCAAGCGTGGCGAGAAAGCGCGAGATCTGTGCCGCCGCATCAGCGGTCTCCTTCGAAATCTCCTTGCCGCTGAGGCGCAGCATCAGGATGCCGTAGAGGGCGTCGAAGCAGGATTCGAGCTCGTCTTTGCGGTTTTCGCCGGCCTTTGCGCGAATCTCCACGATGAAAGGGAGAGTCTTGTAATATTCAGCCGAATAGTTCGCGTATTTGGGATTCTTCAGAAGGCGGTTGTGGAGGTCGCGGAGGTCGATGAGCACATTGCGGTTTATCTGGAGATGGCCCGATTTCTCCACTCCCTCGCGGCGCATCATGTCGATGAGCGATTCATACCATTCCGTCATCTCCTTACGCTGAGCTTCGGTGAGGGAAGTATACTTGTCGACTATATTCTCGCGTATCTTGTCGATATCGAGACCATAGGCCCTTATAATATCCTCGATCTGCCACATATAGAGCAGATATTCGGCAATGTTCTCGCGTTTTTTTGCAGAAGCGGTTATCATGAGTCTTATGATTTGGCGTGCAATGGCGCATACGCCGTTGCAAAATTACTAAAAATTCGTCATTTCTTTACTATTGAAATAACAAACCTCTCCGATTTAGAGTTTTTTAAACATACTATCATACTCTTTTGAATATGGAAATTAAATATATCTGGCACGACTGCTTTACGGTGCGCACTCCGGAATGCTCCGTGGTGTTCGACTATTGGAAGGATCCTGCCGTCGGAGAGGGGAAGCCGCCGCGGTTTATCGAAAGCGTGGACCCTTCCGAAATGCTTCCCCGCGACCTTCCGCTCTATGTGGTGGTGTCGCACCATCACAAAGACCATTTCAACCGCGAGATCTTCCGCTGGGCGGCGCTTTTCCCGAACATCCGTTATATCCTTAGCCGCGACACGATGCGTATGTGCCGCCATGTGTTCAGTCCGGATTCGGTTTATGCCGGTCCGAAAGTGGACTCTTCGCGGGCGACGGTGCTTCGCCCCGGGGAATCGTTCTCCGACGGGGTGATGAAAGTCGCGGCTTTCGGCTCCACCGATATCGGCAATTCCTATATAGTGGAGACAGGCGGTTACCGGCTTTTTCATGCCGGCGACCTTAACGCCTGGGTATGGGCCGACGAGTCGACTCCGGCCGAAGTACGGGCAGCCATCAGGGATTTCGAAGCGAAATTGGAACCGATATGCCGGTATCTTGTCGAAGCTCACGATGGGGGCTGCGTGGATGTGGCGATGTTTCCCGTGGACTCGCGCATAGGGAGCGGCTACTACACCGGCGCTAAGATATTTGTGCGGGCCGTAGACACGGCGCGCTTCCTGCCGATGCACTTCGGCCTCGGCGATGCCGCCGAGCAGGCCCGCTACGAGCGCGACGCGCTCCGCTTCAGCCTCTACGCCAACCCGGACCGCGGAGATTATCTGGAGCCGGGAATCTTCAGGATGGGGCCCAAAAAAACTTAGCGGCCTCGCCGGGTTTGGCGGGGCCGCTGTTTTCGGGTCTATACTGAAAAGTAATTCCTGAATATTGCTCCGATGGAGCGCGAATTTAGTTAGTTTTCAATCGATAGCTGCTATCTATAGTCTTTGAGCAATGTCTGAAGGCGCTTGCGGGCGAAGAATATGCGGCTTTTCACCGTGCCGAGGGGGAGTCCCATCTTCTCGGCGATCTCACTATATTTATAGCCGGCGATATACATCGTGAACGGCACCTTATATTCCTTTGAAAAACCGTTGATAGCCACGGAAATCTCCTTGGCGGCAAAAGAGCCTTCCGGAGTGGTGAGGCCTGATTCCTGCGAGAGGTTGAGGTGATAGAGATCTTCGGTTGTGTCCACGACAGTGGCGCATCTCACCTGACGTCGGTAATTGTTGATGAAGATGTTCCGCATAATGGTGAACACCCACCCCTTGAAGTTGATGTTGTCGACATATTTTTCTTCGTTGTCGAGAACTTTCAGTGTGGTGTCCTGCACTAAATCCTGTGCGGCCTCGCGGTTGGAGGTTAGCTGACAGGCGAAATTGAAGAGGTTGCCTTGCAGCCCAAGTAGCCTCTGTTTGAAAGTTGATTTGTCAGCCATAGCGGTATAGTTTAAATTGTGGTTTTTCATATTCGACGCTTTCAGCGTCTGTATACTAATATAACACCCTCCGGAGGAAATCTATCGTATGGGATATGCAATTTTTTGCTTTGCCGCTGGTGATGCGGGTCGATAAGCAAAAAAAAGTAAAAATTAATATCAATTCGCCGATAATTGTATTATTATGATTAATTTTGCAGTGGAAAACAAGAAGTCTTCAGGCACTTGAATGAGCAGAAGAATCAAGAAGATGAATTTCTGGGTGAGACGCCGTTCTCATCTTGCGTTGCTTGTTATCGGCAGCGTGGTGGTTCTGTTGCTCTTTTTTAACGAAGACGCCTCGATGCGGCTCAATATGCAATATCAGGAGAAGATACGCCAGCTCTCGCTTGAAATCAGGGAATGCGAGGACTCGGCGGCCTGGTATAAGGCGCGGAGGGAGGCCCTCTTTATCGGCACCGACGAGCTCGAGCATGTGGTCCGCGAAGAATACCACATGCAGAAGCCCGGCGAGGATGTCTTCATAATCAAGGAATCGGGACAATAAGCCCCATGCTATATGGCAGATAAAAAGAGAAACCCCGAGAAACTGGAAGGCCTGCGCAAGGTTGTGGAGGGATGCTCCACGTTCGGCCTCCTGCTGGTGGCCGCCGGACTGGTGGCTCCTTTCGCGAATATAGATAGCGCCGCGCTCGCCACCGCTGTGAAATGGATATATGCCGCGGGAGCGCTGATATTCACCATCGCGCGAATGGTGAACGTGAACGACCCCGAGGATTCCGCGCGCCTGCGGCGTCTGCGCCGCATGGAGATGTGGGCAGGCTTCTGCTTCTGCATCGGGGCCGCTTTCTGGATCTACAACGCCACGCGCTGGCCCGGCACGGGCTTCACCCTGCCGATGCTGCGCGACACGATAGGTTTCACTCTTGCCGGCGCGGCTATCCAGGTGATCGCATCCTGGATGATCTCCTCGCTCGCCGCCAAAGAGGCGCGGCATAGACGCGAAAGCAAACGAGAGAACGATCGGAAATGAGGATCCTGACCGTCGATATCGGCAATACGGCTGTGAAGGGCAGCGTCTTCGAAGAGGGGTGTTTGCTCGGCTCCACGCTTCTTGAGACGCGCGACCCGTCGCTGTTGCTTCCTCTTGTCGGAGAGCTCGCCCCGCAGGGTGCTATCTGTTGCTGCACGGGCAGTGACGCCGCAGAGTTCACCGCCGAACTCGAGAGCCTCACCGGCCTGCAGGCGCAGATGCTCTCGCATGCCACTCCGCTGCCGATAAGGATCGAATATACCACCCCCTCCACGCTCGGCCTCGACCGCGTGGCGGCAGCTGCCGGAGCGTCACTCCGGGGCGGCGAGATACTCGTGGCGGATGCCGGAACGGCCGTCACCCTCGACCTCGTGGCCGGCGATACGTTCCTCGGCGGCAATATCTCGCCGGGACTCGGACTCCGGTTCCGCTCCCTCAACAAGTTCACCTCGCGCTTGCCGCTGATTGGCCCGCAGGGTGAGTTGCCCGCTTTCGGCCACGACACGGCCACTGCCATCCGCGCCGGAGTGGTGCGCGGTATGGTTGCCGAGATCGCCGATACTTTCCGGCGGGCGTGCCGCCGCTTCCCGCACGTTCGGATGCTCCTGACAGGAGGCGATGCCGATTTCCTTGCTCCGCTCATTGAGGAGGCGGGAGTAGAAACGGAGATTTGCCATTCGCTCGTGGGCGAGGGTCTGGAGCGGATTTATCTCCATATGATTGCTTTGTAAAGAAATATATACCTAATGAATAAGATAAGAACAATAATCGCGGCTGTTTCGATAGTAGTTGCCGCCTCGGCTTCGGCTCAGACCACAAGCCCCTATTCCATGTATGGATACGGCATCATCGGCGACCGCGCCACTTCCCACCAGCGCGCCATGGGCGGCGTGGGCTATGCGATGAATTCCGGTCGCCAGATCAATGTGATGAACCCCGCATCGTATGCCTCGATCGACTCACTGACCTTCCTCTTCGACCTCGGCGCCGACGTGTCGCTGCTCTGGAGCAAAGAGGGGAGCGCTCGCAAGAATTCCACCGGGGGCGGCGTCGACTATCTCACCATGCAGTTCCCGATATGCAAGTTTATGGGTGGATCTGTCGGTCTGCTTCCCTATAGCAATGTGGGATATTCTTTCGGAAATGAAATACAACACGGAACATCCTCCAATCAGGGTTCCGGAGGCATCAACCAGCTCTATCTCGGCGTCAGCGGCAAGGTGGCCGGCTTCTCGATCGGCGCCAACGTGAGCTATGACTTCGGAACGATTCTCCACGACGTGTTCGCCAACCCCGTGACCGGCGGCCAGACCAAGTTCGAGCAGGTGATGGAGATCCGCGACTGGAACATCACCCTCGGCGCCCAGTATACCTTCAACTGGAACAAATGGAACAAGCTCGTTGTCGGTCTGACCTATTCCCCGAAGAAATCGCTCCACGGCAAGACCTGGGCAACCATGCAGGAGACCTCGCAGGATTCCCAGCCTGATACCGTGGCGTCCGGCAAGCTTAAGAACAAATATTATATGCCCCAGACCTTCGGCGGCGGTATCAGCTATACTTACGAGCGCAACTACCGCGTGATGGTCGAAGCCGACTTCACCTTCCAGCAGTGGAGCAAGGCTCCCTACTCGGCTCTCTACGGGCCGGAGGATATCGCCAACCACCGTCCGGCGGAGATCGTCGCTCCCGGCATGAGGTTCAACGACCGCACAAAATATGCAGTCGGCGCCGAGTTCGTGCCCCGTCTGCGAGGCAACTACGGCGAGAGGATAGCCTACCGCCTCGGAGGCTATTATGCCAACGACTACCTGAACATCAACGGCAACAAGGTGAAGGAATACGGCGTTACGGCCGGTTTCGGCTTCCCGACGCCGGAGGGTAAGACGCAGATCAACCTCGGCCTCGAATGGAAGCGCCGTTACGGCACTCCGCACCAGCTCATCGGCGAGAATTATCTCAACATCACCGTGGGCGTGAACTTCAACGAAGTCTGGTTCTGGAAACGCAAGATCAGATAATTGCGAGATGACGCAGCGCAGACTCCTTTCGCTCATCGCCGACAGGCGGCGGATCCTGCTGCTCGCACTTCCCGCGCTTCTTTTAGCGGGCTGCCGCGAGGAGAAGAAGGTGTACGTGGCGGCGGGTCTCAACCCGGCGCGCATGGCCACTATGTCGACGCGCAACATTTCTACGCTCATCTCGGATTCGGGAGTGATACAGTATAAGATAGTGGCCCCCCTCTGGAAGGTCTACGACGAGGTCGATACACCCTACTGGGAATTCCCGGAAGGTCTCTATCTGCAGAAATACGACCCCTATTTCCACGTGATCGCCACCGTGGCGGCCGATTCCGCACGCTATTTCAAAAACCAACGACTCTGGCGCCTCGACGGGCATGTGGAGATGACGAAAGTGCCCAAAGAGCTTTTCCTCTCCGAGCGTCTTTTCTGGGACCAGCGCAACGGCCGCATCTACAGCGATACATTCATACATATTGAGAACGCCACTCATGTGCTCGAAGGCACCGGCTTCGTCTCGAATGAAAAACTTACCAACTACAGAATTTTGAATCCGGAGGGCATTTTCCCCGTGAACCGCGACAGCCTCTGAGCTGCTGCGGGTCCGGAATTGTTGTAATATAGAATCCGGTATTGAATTTAGAATATGGAACTTGAAACCGGCATTGCCGTAATAATAACCGTGGTGGCCGTGATATTCTCCGGCCTCTTCTCCGGCCTGGAGATAGCTTTTGTGCAATCGAGCAAGGTGCGCATGGAGATCGATGCCGCGCGAGGCGGTCTCGTGGACCGCATCATCAAAGGCTTCTCACGCCATGAGGATATGTTCATCTCGACGCTCCTCGTGGGCAACAACGTGGTTCTCGTAATCTATGGTATCGCGCTCTCAGCCCTTATCAATCCGATTCTCATCAACTGGTTCGATGGCAACGAGGGGCTCGTGCTCATATGCAACACTGTCTTTTCCACAGGCGTGATCCTTCTCTTAGGCGAGTTTCTTCCCAAGACCACCTTCCGTATCAACCCCAATTTCATGCTGCGTCTGCTGGCTTTGCCGACGTTCCTGATCTATCTGGCGCTCTATCCCGTGTCATGGCTCGTGTCGGCCATTTCGAAGGGACTGATGAAGCTTTTCGGGCTCCATTCGGAAGAGGAAGAGGGGCAGAAGCTCACCATGGATGAGCTCGACGACTATATCCAGCGCAGCATCGGCGACCGCCGGGGCGAGGAAACCGTGGAGAATGAGGTGAAGATCTTCCGCAAGGCTATAGATTTCAAAGATACCGATATCTCCGAGTGCATGATTCCGCGCAATGAGATAGTGGCCGTGCCGCTGAAGGATACAACCCGCGAGCAACTCGTGAAGGTCTTTATCGATACGGGGCTTTCCAAAGTGGTGGTCTATCGCGAGGATATCGACGATGTGGCCGGCTATATCCATGTCTCGGAACTATTCAACAACTCCTCCGACTGGCGCCGCAAGCTCAAGCCGGTGATATTCACTCCCGAGACCATGCTCGCCAACAGGATGATGCGGAGAATGATGAGTGAGAAGCGCACATTAGCCATCGTGGTGGATGAGTTCGGCGGTACGGCAGGCCTCGTTTCGCTCGAGGATATCGTGGAGGAGATCTTCGGCGAAATAGAGGATGAACACGACATCCGGAAACTCGTGGCACGCAAACTTCCCGATGGCGGTTATGAATTCTCCGGACGCATAGAAGTCTCGGCGCTCAACGAGGATTTCGGCCTCGACATCAAAGAGAGCGAGGAATACCATACCCTCTCTGGATATATCCTCGAGAGCCTGCAGGAACTCCCCTCGCAAGGCGACACCTTCGAGATCGGCGACCTGCGCTTCACTATCGAAAAGATGGCGACCGCACGTATCGAACTTGTAAGGATAGAGAAGATTGCGGATTGAGTCGGCCGCGGTCAGCTCGATTTTTAAAACGTTTTAAAAATTTTTCAAAAAAATTTCAAAAGATAATACGAAATATTAAAAAAAGTATTACCTTTGGACGTGGTAAGAAATGTTTTCAGGGAACAGAACGTTTCTTCCCGATAACCAAAAATTCCAATTTTAAAGTCGATGAGCAAACACAACACCTTCAAATCCTCTATTATCGGGATGCAGGGCAATCTTCTTTCTTTTGCGCTCAAGTTGACGATGGATAAAGATGAAGCACACGACCTTGTGCAGGATACCACCCTCAAGGCGCTCGACAACGAAGAGAAATTCGTGGAGAGCACAAACCTCAAGGGCTGGATGCTCACAATAATGCGCAACATCTTTATCAACAATTACCGGAAAAGCGTCAGAGAAAAAACGGTGATGGACTCCACTGAGGATCTCCATCGTCTGAATCTATCTCAGGATTCCGGTCTGGAAACGCCCGATGGTGCTTATGTTATGAATGAGATCACACAGATTCTCTCAAAATTCCCCACGGATTTCCGTCAACCTTTTTCGATGCATGTGGCAGGTTACAAGTACGAAGAGATCTCCGAGAAGCTCTCGATGCCGCTTGGCACGGTGAAAAGCCGTATCTTCTTCACTCGCAAACGCCTCCGTGAAATCCTTAAAGATTACCGTTGATCCCTTCTATTAGATAAGGCCGGAACAAATACTTCGGAAAGTTCCCGCCGATGCTATTCGGATTCTATCTAAAACAATATGCTCCGCATCTTTCGATGCGGAGCACATTTTTTTGTTGCTTTAGCGGTTTTGAATCGGAAGCAGTAGCGTGAGCGCACTTTAGTGCGCCGCTTGTCTGTTCATTTGCCTCGCTTGCTTATTTCACAAGAACCTTCTCGGCCTTGCCGCCCTGCAGGCGGATATAAACGCCGCTATCGAGTTTATCGCCCTTCACCTCGCGGCCATTAAGGTCGTAATAGCGGGCCGGAGCCTCCTCGACGCCCTCGATCTCCTCGACACCGGTCGTGAAGCTCAGCGCGATCTGACGCTTGGGCGACTTGTAGCCATAGTTGGCAATATAGAATTCGAGGTTACCGCTGGTTTTGGCAGGAATATTGATACTTTCATCATAAAGATTAAAGCCAGCCTCCTGATTCTCGTCAACATCTCCATCAGCATAGGTAATAGGAGCCGGAGAATCAGAAACAATGCGATAATAAAGATTGGCATTTGCCGGCACATCGAATGTCAAAGTGCTTGCAACATCAGTCTTAAGGGCATCCTCTGTGAGAGTTTCTCCATCGGAATACACTGCAAGATGACGGAATACATTCAGACGCATGATCGCGAAACCATCGCGATATTCATTATCCGGAGCGCTTATAGCCTTTAATGTATATGAACCCGGAACAGAAACATTCACCTTTAGATTATCGCCATCTTCGGTAATTTGGTATTCAGTATCCTCAAGGCCTTCGATGCTGTATGTTACGACTCGATTGAACGGATTGTTGACTGCATTGATTGTGAATTCCTCGTTCACAATAATTCCATTCACATTCGGAGTAAATGTCAGATTCGCGGACTTAAGATCCGAAGAAGCCGCATCATACATCACGTTGATCTTGTTGATTTTAGATACGTCGCTACTTCCGGCGTTGAAGGTCACCTCTCTTTGCACATCTGTATCATTTGCAGGAACCCAAATATAGCTGAAAGTTCCTCCATCAGGATCTGAAGAATCTGTTACGGTTCCGCTTGTCGGACTCCAAGAAGCCCCGCTATTGATAGTTCCTGTCATTCCTATCTTGGTGATCTTATATCCTTCGGGAACTTCCACTTTCAGCGTCGAACCCTTTTGCATTCGAAGATAATACAAATTGTTTTCTTTCCAAGACCTGTAATTACCACCGAATGTAATCTTCACGGTATTGTTCTCTCCACTAATGGACTTAACTTTTGTCTCATACGAGGAACCTGTTTGCGTAGTCATGCCATAAGGATTCACTTCTGTAAAATCGAAAACGGTATTGTCCGGTTGAATTGCTGCGTTGGGGTCTATAACGATAATCTTATAAGAAGCAGACCCTTCAGCATAATCACCCTCGGCAGCCATTGTTGCTGTTATAACAGCAGTACCGGCTTTCTTGATGTCGTCAGGAGTAATCTGACCGGTGCTTGAATTCACCGTAACAACCTCGGGGTCTGATGAAGAATATGTAATTGCACCATGATTATCAGCAGGCTCTTCAATCGTTACTCCATGCCATACTACGCCGGTTCCGAGTTTGCCGTATTCTACCTGAGGAAAGAAGCTCATCTTAGGTTCTTTCCCGTTCACCGTCACCTCAAACGATCCGCTCCCGGCATTATACATTTCGGTTGCTTGTGTTGTGAAATTAACTGTAGCAGAACCTAAGCCAATAGCCTTGATAGTCTTTGCGGCATTATCAATTTCGATAATACCAGTATTATCAGTCGAGAAAGAATATGTAAGATTAGCCGGAGAAATAGAAGGCAAGCCTTTTGTTTCCCCGATTGTGAGATCATATTCATATTCTTCTGTTCCTCTTATCGGGACATTTGAGAAGGAGGGGTTTATAGGGCCCGACGGGTCATCGTATTCTACAGATACTGCACAAAACTTAAAACCACCTGTTGTGTTGGTAGTTGTCCCTTTTTGAGTAATTGTAAAGGCAAGATTAGTGCAAGAAGTATTCGGAGTAAATACTGCCTCGCCCGCTGTATTGGCAGACCCAGAATTGTTTTGGTAAAGAACTTTTTCTTTTTCTTCTGAGAAATCTCCTGCATTCAAAGAAACGTTATATGAACATTTTTTTGACACTGAAGCTATCTTAACCGAAACCTTCTTTATAATTCTTCCGGAAAAGCCGTTGGTAGAAAAAGTGACGGTTGAGAAAGGACTACTTGCAGATCCCATTGTGATGCCTTTAGGAGCATTACCGTCTTTCGAAGGAGTATTGCCGGTTCCTGTATAAGAATAGGCCCAATTGATCTGGTTTATATCCCCTGTGTGCGATGTGGGAGATATATTTGCATTTTTGTCTGCACTTTTGACTAAATTAAGCCAAGTGAGTGTGCTATAATCACTTGTGACATCATAAGTCCAAGTACCCGCTGCGCCGGCGGTCAGCCCGGCCCCCAGCAGACACAATAGCGATAGTAAATACTTTTTCATAAGTTATTAAGGACGCTATTTGAGCCGCTGAAATTTGCTAAATAATTATTTCATAAGTTATTACGAGAACAAGGGGCAGATAAGTGCTGGCGAGAAGGGGCATTAGATCTCGGGGCACTAAAGTGCCTTCACGCGACCGCCCCGCCGCACAAAGAATTTTGAATTTTGAATGGAGCGGGGCAGGCAAGAAGAATTTGGAATTTGGAATGGAAGCCGCAGGGGAAGCGAAGCTAATTCAAAATTCAAAATTCAAAATTATTTGAAGTTCAACATTCAAAATTGCTTGTGTCGGAGGGGTCGCGTGAAGGCACTTTAGTGCCCCGAAGTCTTATGTTTCTCTTCCTATTTTAAAGTTTTTTCTTTGTTTTCGAATTTTTCCTTGGAAAAATCTTGCCTATTATGCTCGAAATCTTTATCTTGCGCTTTTCTAAAGCGATAGTTCCGTTCCGAGCCTTATGAATCCGAAGAAAGCCTCCTCCAAAATGAATCATCCGGGCAGGCATTCGATGAAACGGCGCTCCCTGCGCAATGATTATCGGGGAAAGCGCATCTATATGATAACCATGACAAAACATCCGGAAGCCCCATGGTTCGGCAATCTTACAGGCAATCCACATATTGCTCCCGGGCAGCCCGGAGCTCCGGGAATAGAGCTGTTGCCTTTCGGCAAGAAGATCGACATGGCTATCCTCAAAATATGGGCTATAGACTCAAGCATCGAAACCATCAGCAGGATAGTGATACCCGATCATATTCATTTCATAGTCTTCGTAAAAGAGCCGATTGAGAGGCATGTCGGCAAAATCTTCGGAATCTTCAAGCACAATATCACCAAGGCGATGTGGGAGCTTTTCCCGGAACTCGGCGAGAAGCGGATATCATGCTTCGAAGAGAACTACAACGACCGCATCCTGCTGAAGCGAGGGCAACTCGAAACCATGAAGAAATATATCGCCGACAATCCGCGGAGGCTCGCCATCAAGCGGCTTTATCCGGATTTCTTCCGGCGCCTTATCAGTGTGATGATCGGTGAGCGGATCTTCAACTGCTATGGCAACCCGTTTCTATTGCAATGTCCCGACAAGATGGCGATCAAGGTGCGATCGCGCTGGAGTGATCAGGAATTCGAGGAGCATCGCCGGCGCTGGATGTCTTATTGTGAGCGAGGGGCGATAGCGATTTCGCCATTCATCAGCGCAAGAGAGAAGCGAATCCGCGATGAGGTGATTGATATGGGCGGTTCTCTGATTGTTATCCGGAAGGAGAATTTTCCTGCTCGGTTCAAGCCATCGGGCCGAGAGTTCGAATTATGCAGCGAAGGGCGGCTTTTGCTTATCTGCGACCCGGCGGCCCTCGATCATGACCGGAGCCTCTTTCGTGAGGAAGCACTGCGAATGAACGGCTTCGCCGAGATGATATCGGCAATGGCGGCCGAAAGAATAGTTTTTAATTTGGCAAGAGAATATTTAAGCGAAGATTTTTAGTGTTAAATTATATTAAGATATAGGAATTAATAGCTATATTTGTAGCAGATAAAAATGGAGCGATGCAGCAATCATGAAGAACCGCACTCTCTAAAACACAAAGACTTGTTAATCAGATAATTACCGAATATCATCAATAACAACTTTAATTAATAACTTATGAAAAAGTATTTACTATCGCTATTGTGTCTGCTGGGG
>OHPI01000238.1_pt1 | contig 42714 bp, 50 predicted proteins | sample 1577651 | NCBI WGS metagenome assembly OHPI01 (sample SAMEA3879578, study PRJEB24766) | human gut metagenome | biome: human-associated habitat; feature: feces | place: USA | collected 1985/1987
GCTGCGTTCGCAACGCAGAGGTCAAGGGTTCGAATCCCTCCGGGTCCACCATAAGTCCACCGTAATTTTGATAGAATTGCGGTGGACTTTTTCTATGCCCGAAAACCGCTTGAAATAAGGCTTTTCGGCTATTCCGCACATAAGCGAACCCCGCTGCAGAGCAATTCTGCGGCGGGGTTTCGTGCGTTTTATAGGGTTCGTGGACTTCTATGCCGTTGTAATCGTTAAACGGCTGAGGTAATCGTTGAACTACTGGGAATATTCGTTAAACTACCGAGGTAATCGTTAAACAGCCGAGTTCTGATAATACCCCTTATGAGAAAATCGGCGAAGAAGTGCGGTCGCTGGATACTCCCTTTGATATTCCCGAAAGCTGGGAGTGGATTCGATTTAAAGATTTAGTCGACTATTCGATGGGAAAAACGCCTCCGCGGAAAGAGACGGAATATTGGAGCAACGGTACGCTTCCTTGGGTTTCTATTGCGGATTTGGTGGCAGACGGGACTGTGACTGGAACTAAAGAATGTGTCAATAGCTTTGCGGCTGAAAACACATTCAAAGGAAAAATCAGCAAGGCTGGCACCTTGTTGATGAGTTTTAAATTGACGGTCGGAAAGGTGTCGATATTGGGAATCGACGCGTTTCATAACGAAGCCATCATTTCAATATACCCGTTTGTAGATCCCGATAAGATAACCACAATGTTCTTGTTCGCTACGCTGCCGCTTCTCTCACAAAGTGGCGATACAAAATCGGCAATTAAGGGTAACACTCTTAACTCGGATAGTTTGGATGCGCTATTGATTCCGTTGCCGCCAATAATGGAGCAGAAACGCATTATTGATAAGCTACATGAATTGACCACACCGTTGCTCGATTATGGTGTAGCGGAGCAAAAGGTAACCGATCTCAATGCAAATTTCCCAGAAGCCCTCAAGAAGTCGATACTGCAAGAGGCAGTCCAGGGCAAGCTGGTTCCCCAAGACCCGTCTGACGAGCCCGCAGAGGCTCTGCTGGAGCGTATCCGGGCGGAGAAACAGCGGCTCATCAAAGAAGGCAAAATCAAAAAGGACAAGCACGAATCCGTCATTTTCAGACGGGATAATTCTCATTATGAAAAGCGGGGTTCCGAAGAGGTCTGTATCGACGAGGAGCTTCCGTTTGAAATACCCAGCGGATGGAGTTGGTCGAGGCTTGGGACTTGTTTAGATGTACGGGACGGAACACATGACACTCCTCGCTATGTTTCCGAAGGAGTCCCACTCGTTACAAGCAAAAATCTATCCAATGGGCGTATAGATTTCTCCACGGCTAAACTGATTTCCAGAGAGGACAGCCAAGCGATTAACCAACGCTCAAAGGTCGATAGCGGCGACATTATGTATGCGATGATTGGTAGTATTGGGAACCCGGTTTTATACCAAGGGACCGATGAGTTTAGCATCAAAAATATGGCGCTATTTAAAAATATCCCCGCTGGGATGTATATGGAGTATGTGTACTGGTTTCTTGTGCTGGCGCAAGAGGATATGAGGAAAGCAGCTTCTGGTGGTGTTCAGGCGTTTGTATCCCTCGGTTATCTGCGAAACTATCTTATCGCGGTTCCACCAATCGCAGAGCAAAAGCGAATCTGTGATACCATTAAGCAGACTCTACCGTTGCTGGCTGCTTTGTAAAGTTCTCATTATGAGAAGTTGGACGGTGTGGAGCGCTGTATCGACGAAGAAATGCCCTTTGAGATACCGGATTCTTGGGAGTGGGTAAGGCTCGGTACTGTTTTTCAACACAACACGGGAAAAGCCTTAAATGCCTCAAATCGGGACGGAGAGAAGCTCGCTTACATCACGACATCCAACTTATACTGGGACCGCTTTGTTTTGGATAACCTCAAAACCATGCCCTTTACGGATTCAGAGGTCGATAAATGTACAGTACAACAGGGCGATCTCTTAGTTTGTGAGGGTGGGGATATCGGTCGTGCTGCTATCTGGGGAAGCCCCGAACCCATGCGTATCCAAAATCATATTCACAGACTACGAGCTTATGTGCCTGTCTGTACTCGGTTTTTTTACTATCTCTTTTACCTTTACAAAGGCGCAGGCTGGATTGGCGGGAAAGGCATTGCTATTCAGGGCTTATCCTCCAATGCAATCCACAATCTGCTGTTCCCGTTACCGCCACTCCACGAACAAGAACGCATTGTCAGCGCCATCGATACGGCGCTCAGCATAGCACAGAAACTGTAAAACAACCAGGCATACGCCAAAGCAGTGCGTATGCCTGGTTTCGCTTTACCAGTCTATGACCTCGTCGACGATGGCTCGTTGCTCGGTTGAGGTTTTGCGGAGGTATATGCGGGTGGTTTCAATACTTTCATGCCCCATAAGGTCGGCGAGGAATGCGATGTCATTGCAGCGCTCCAAGAAGCTCTTTGCAAAGCGGTGACGGAAAGAATGTGGGTAAATGACCACCGGGTCGATGCCATACCGGACTGCCAACTTCTTTAGCTGCCCGGAAATACCTCTGGTGGTGATTCTGTCACCGTATTTGTTCAAAAAAATGAAGCCGCTTTCTTGGTGCTTATCGTTCAGCCAAGAAAGGGCTTCATTTTGCAGAGCCTTTGGTATGTATATTCGTCGGAGTTTACCGCCCTTCGAATATAAGTCCAAATGCCCCAGCTTGATGTGTTCCACCTTGATCTGTATGAGCTCACTGACTCGTGCGCCGGTAGCGGCCAGGAAGCGTATTACAAAGTACCAGAACAGCTCGTCATCCCGCTTGAGACAGTTTTTGAAATACTCATAATCTGCTTCGCTGATGACATTTTCCAGAAAGGCTTTCTGCTGCACTCGTACAAACGGCATTTTCCAGCTCTCTTTGCCGATGCTCTCCAAGTAGCAGTTGATTGCCCTCAGACGCAGATTGACGGTCTTGGGCTTGTAGTTCTCAATCAACCACACCTTATACGCCCGCAGGTTCTTTTTCGTGATACCGTCGTACTGCGAGCTGTATTGCCGGATGGCAAAAAGGTACGAGGATATCGTGTTTTCCGAGAGGTTTGTGCCTCTCAAGTGTCTTTCGAATTCTTCTATCATAGTGAAAGACCTCCTTTCACTATGATATTATACCGTGTTCCTTTTACAGCCCTTTGACCAGGGGGAGCAATTCCTCAATTCGCTGGACGATACGATGCTGCTCAGCGAGTGGCGGCAAAGGAATAAGAGTATTTGCCATCTCTTTAGCGGGTAGCTGTCTGACTGCGGTACCGGTGATTTTTGATTCAATCGATCTGCAATAATACGGGGAATTAATGACTGTGTATACGAATTCCTGGATGTTGCTTTCAATGCAACGAATAATTAGCATTTGGGCGCAAATGAAACCAGTATGGTATTTTTCGTTTTCCTTGTAAATGCGAGTTTTACCAACATTTCCGCGCAACAGGCATACGAAATCGCCGTCTTTAAGTTTTCCATTACCAAGTTCCTCATATTTTTGTGGAGTAATAAACCTTACTGCCGAATACTCCATAAACCTTTCTCCCATGTCCTTGGCACCGAAGAAGGGTATGCCGTCTGGCACATAGTCTGATTCAACAGGGTATCTGCTGCTTCGATCTCCGTTTTCAAAAATAGCTATGTCAGAAAATCGCACCCATACCCACGACTCCGGTATCTCAAAGGGCAGTTCATCGTCGATACAGTACTCCCCACCGTCCAACTTCTCATAATGAGAATTATCCCGTCTGAAAATGACGGATTCGTGCTTGTCCTTTTTGATTTTGCCTTCTTTGATGAGCCGCTGTTTCTCCGCCCGGATACGCTCCAGCAGAGCCTCTGCAGACTCGTCAGATGGGTCTTGCGATACCAGCTTGCCCTGCACTGCCTCTTGCAGTATCGACTTCTTGAGGGCTTCTGGGAAGGCTGAGTTTAAGGTTTCGGTTTTTTGGTACGCCACATCGTATGCGGAAATAGCAGAGGCAACCCCGTCAATCTTCTCAACGATACGCCGCTGCTCCTCCAGCGGAGGTATTGGTACTAATAGAGAGGTCATTGTTTCTGTGCCGACCCTGGGCATTTTTACGCCGTAAGTAATGTTGTTGATGAGATTATCGACATAAGGGGATTTCAGATAATTGACGATGTAGTTTGGGTCGATTCCGCCGTATACACGAAATGGTACGATTTCTGGCGTACAAATGCCGTCATCGGGGGCGACAAGAATTTTCAATAGATATGGGCGTAACTTGCTGTAGAGAATGTCACCCTTTGCAAATACGGTCTTGTCACCAACCGCTCTGCGTTCACCGACTGTTTTATGCTCTAAAAGCCTGCCGCCTTTTTCGATGTCCTCCAAATCCAGACCCCAAATCGAAGGATCGGCGCTTGTTGCATTTACTTTCTGCTTTGTTTCTGCATAGGACGAAATGTTGCCCAGCCGTACCCACTCCCACGAATCGGGGATGTCAAACGGTACCTCATCCGCCAGCGACCGCACTTCATCGCCAATTTTCTCATAAGGGGTATTATCGGTACCTTTGAAGATAACGGAGGGGTTCTTTTCACGCTTGATCTTCTTCTCTTTAATGAGCCGCTCTTTCTCCGCACGGATGCGTTCCAGCAGAACGCTGGCTGGCTCGTCATTCGGGTCCTGCGGCACGAGCTTGCCCTGAACAGCCATCTGGAGAATGGAGTTTTTCAGTTGCTGCGCAGTCATTCGTCGCCCTCCTCCGTAATGTCAATGCCAAGGATGTCGGTAATCTGGGCAAGGATGCGGTCAATGTCAGCGTTCAGGCTGGCCCGCTTCTCCTGGTACTGCTGAATCAGTTCCTTCGGCGGCAGAATCTCCTCCTCTTCGTGAGGATAGCCGCAGAGGTCAATGTTAAAGCTCCGAGCTTTCAGCTCCTCGACGGTGTACTTCTTCGCCTTGTCAAAACCGTCGATGGTGATTTCCTCACGGTTGTCCCACCACTCAACAGCCGGGGCAAAGTGCTCCAGCTTCATGGGCTTCGTCTTGGAGAAGTTCTTGTACCCCTCCGGCATATCCAAACGGTAGAACCAAGTCTCCGTCGTGGGATGCGTCCGGTCGAAGAACAGAATATTTGTCGTAATAGAGGTATACGGCGCAAAAACGCTGTGCGGCATACGAATGACCGTATGGAGGTTAAACTCGGACAGCAGCTTTTCTTTGATCGCCATTTTGGCATTATCTGTGCCGAACAGGAAGCCGTCAGGCAAAATGATAGCGCAGCGACCGTTCTGCTTCAGCCGATACATGATGACCGACATAAAGAGGTCGGCGGTTTCGCTGCTGCGAAGGTCAGCCGGGAAATTCTGCTTCACGCCCTCTTTTTCGTTGCCGCCATAAGGAGGATTCATCAGAATGACATCGAAGCGGTCACTCTCTTTGTACTCACGCACATTCTTTTCCAGACTGTTGCCATGAATGATGCGAGGATTGTCGATGTCGTGGAGCAGCATATTCGTGGCGCACAGAAGGAACGGCAGCGCCTTCTTTTCAATGCCATAGATGGAGTTGCTGTAAACCGTTCTGTCCTCGACTGTCTGCACTTGGGCATCCAGCACCTTCAGCGCAGAGGTGAGGAAGCCGCCTGTACCGCAGGCGAAGTCCGCAATAGACTCGCCGAGCTTTGGCTTGATCATCTGCACCATAAAATCCGTGACAGCACGGGGCGTATAGAATTCACCGGAGTTACCGGCGCTCTGCAAGCTGCGGAGGATCGTTTCGTAAATCTCGCCGAAGGCGTGGCGGTCCTCGTACTCTTCAAAGTCTATCTCGTCAATGACATTGATAACCTGGCGAAGCAGGATACCGTCCTTCATGTAGTTGTTGTTGTCCTCGAAGGCGGTGCGGACAATGATCTGGCTCATGGGGGTATTCTCATCGATTTCGATGGCTTTGAGGGTCGGGAACAGTTTTCCGTTCACGAAATCCAGAAGGGCATCGCCGGTGAGCGCCTTGCCGTCCTTGTGGTCAACGGCCCAATTGCGCCAGCGCAGCTCCTCCGGGATGATGGAAGTGTAATTCTCGTCGTAAAACTCCCAGATCTCCTCCTTGGCGTCATACACCTTCAAAAAGAGAATCCAAACCATCTGCTCGATGCGCTGGGCATCGCCGTTGATGCCCGCATCATTCCGCATAATGTCCTGCAGTCGTTTTACCAGGTTATTTAAACTCATATCTTATATCTCCTTACGCAGCGTAGATTTCCTTCTGCAAATCACGGATAGCTTGAATGTACCCGTTTTTGCCACCGAACAGCTTTGCGATTTTCATGGGGGTGCCGAATTTGCGGAACGGGTCATTGGACAGAATTTCGAGGTTCTCGATGTCCTGAATGCCCTCGTTCATGTATTTGTCCAGCAACGCACTCAGAACTTCCTGTGCCAAGCCGGAGTACTTGTAGAGGTATCCACGCTTGCGGACATTGTTCGCCCGTTCTGCCTTCGTCAGCGGTGCCTTGTCGTAGGCAATGTGGCAGATAAGGTCGAAATCGTCAATATCCTTATTCCCGGCGATCTGCCGCAGCGCTTCCAGAAGGACGCCGCGCTCCCGCAGTTCGTCAATGATGGCTTGTTTCTTCTCCTCGGAATTCCAGGCACTAAGGAAAGAATCCAGGGTGGCATACTCGCCGAGGATGTTCTTCTTGGAGTAGTCCGTCACGCTTTCCGTGATGAGCTTGCCGTCCTTGTCGTAGTATTGGACACGCTCATTCAGGATCGTGACCTCGACACCACGTACCCGGAATTTATGCTTCTTTTCGGGCGGGTCGTCGGTGTCCCCACCGGGACCGGGAGTCGGGATGGGCGGCTTCGGCGGATCGATGGTCGGCTCTTCGCCGGGATCATCGCTATCATCAATGATAGAGATCGGGTCGCCATCGAATTCCGGGTCTGCAAAGAGTCGGCAGGCGTTGCGGAAATCCATGATGGTGAAATACTCTTTGCCATAATCGGGCTTGAGCCGTGTGCCACGACCGATGATCTGCTTGAACTCGGTCATGGAGTTTATGTTGTTATCCAGAACGATGAGCCGGCACGTTTTGCAGTCCACGCCAGTCGTCATCAGTTTGGAGGTCGTAACGATCACGGGATATTTGCTGTCCTCTGCGATAAAGTAGTCGAGCTGCGCCTTGCCCTCGGCGTTGTCACCGGTGATGCGCATGACATACTTGGCATTCTCCGCCACCAGGTCACTGTTCTCGTTCACGAGCGCCTGCCGCATTCGCTCGGCATGGTCGATGTCTACACAGAAAACGATGGTCTTGGCAAAGCGGTCGTTCTCCTTCAAAAAGCGAGTGATGCGCTTTGCCACGGCGGTGGTACGCTCATCAATGATGAGGTTTTTATCATAGTCCTTGGTGTTGTACTCCCGGTCCTCGATCTCGTAACCGTAGATGTCGTGCTGTCCTGCCGTGGGACGCCAACCTTCCAGGTCTTTATCCAGGCCGACACGGAGGACTTTGTACGGAGCGAGGAAGCCGTCGTCGATACCTTGTTTCAGACTATATGTATAAAGGGGTTCGCCGAAGTAAGAGATATTGGATACCTCTTTTGTTTCCTTGGGTGTAGCAGTCATACCGATCTGCGTGGCGCTGTGGAAATATTCGAGTATCCTGCGCCAACGGGAGTCCTCCTTGGCGCTGCCACGGTGACACTCATCAATGACAATGAGGTCAAAGAAATCCGGCTGGAATGCTCGGAACGGCTCTTCGTTCTCGTCACCCGCCAACTGCTGATAGAGGGACAGATACAGCTCATAGGAGCTATCCAGCTTTTTGCCCTCGATTTTCGTCATGACCTTTGCAAAAGGCTTGAAGTCCTGTTGCATGGTCTGGTCAACGAGGATGTTGCGGTCAGCAAGGAACAGGATCTTTTTCTTTCGACCGGATTTCCAAAGGCGGTGGATGATCTGAAACGCAGTATAGGTCTTGCCGGTACCGGTCGCCATAACGAGGAGGATACGATCCTGCCCACGGGCTACTGCATCAACGGTGCGGTTGATGGCGATACGCTGATAGTAGCGAGGGGTCTTATCACCAGGCTGGAAATAATACGGCTCGGTAATGAGCTGCTCCTGCTCCGGCGTGAAGTGCTCGTCGCCGATATGCCGTTGCCAGAGATCCTGCGGCGAAGGAAACTGCTCAAGCGTCAGTTCACGCTCTTTCCCGGTTTTCATATCGTGTTCCAGGAAACCGTCGCCATTCGAGCTGTACACAAACGGAATGTCCAGCACTTCGGCATATTCGATGGCCTGCTGCATCCCGGCTCCAACGCTGTGCCGGTTATCTTTCGCCTCGACAATAGCCAGCGGGATATTGGGCTTGTAGTAAAGCAGATAGTCTGTGCGCTTTCTCTTTCCTCTGGCGGTGACATTTCCGCGGACGATGACACGACCGTCCGTGAAGTTGTACTCCATGCGGATCTGCTTCTGCCTGTCCCAGCCAGCGCCCTCAATGGCTGGGGTAATAAACTGAAGTTTGATGTCCTCCTCAGTCATTTCATGTTTTTTCATAAGGTCGCCCATGCCAATGCCTCCTTCTGTTGCTTCCGATAACTCAAAATTATCGGAAGTTAATGGGGGTAAAAGAGCGCAGCGCGGCTGCGGACTTTTACAAAATAAACTTGATCTATTTGTAGATGCCTTTATTCATCTTTTGTGACTTCCATGATGTCACCGATATCGACGCCCAATGCACAGCAAACTCTTACAAGCACATCGAGCCGTACATACTCATCTTTTGCGAGCTTTGTAACTGCTGCAGGACTGAGGTCTGCCGCCTCTTGCAGGTCTTTCTTCTTCATACCCCGATCGATAAGCAGCTTAAATAATTTCTTGTAAGAAACGCCCATTTGACCGTCCTCGCTTTCTGCACATACTAATTCAAGATTATTATATCACCAATCCTGCTGAAAAACAAGATAATCCTCAAATTTGTGAAGAAAACTTTCATGTTTCGGAGAGTATATTCCAGCACGGAACACTCTTCCGCTTGGCATAATCAATCGTGTTCTTGGTGCCACTGGGCTGACCGTTGAACACAGCAATTACCAGAGCCGAATGGTCGACCATCCACTCATTGCGGATCTGGAAGCAGGCTCGGCTGTACCCCGGACAGATAAAACGAACAAGGTCGGCGGCGGCAAGAATGACATTGTACCGTCGTTGCCATTCGGCACTCCATCCACGCTCAAAGCCTTCGTATGGGCTGGCACAAATCAGTTTTACATTCGCACCCTCTTTCCGCAGACGCAGCACGATCTCAGCCGCCCAGATATCCACCCCACGAGCCATGCCGGAAATAAATACATTCTTGCCATCGGCAATTGCCTCTTTGATCGCAGTTTCCAGAGCCTTCACGATCACGCTTTCAGACTGTTTCAGCTTCTCTGGGCGGTGGCCAGTAAAACACACTCTGTGCATCCGTTTCTGTTCCTCGGTCAGCATTGTCATCCCTCCGTACTGAATTCCCGTTTTTATACAGTTTAACATAACGGTATGCTCAGTACAAGTAGCCAGTACAATACCTTTTAGTTTGCGGGTAAAATAATTACAGGAAGGGTGGTGATGCTATGGACACGCACGAGAGGCTCCGGCAGCTCTTAAACGAGCGCGGGTGGACTGAGTATAGGCTGGCAAAGAACTGCGGCTTATCCGAGTCCACGATTGCGAATATTTATAGGAGGAATACAGTCCCCTCACTCGCAACGCTGGAAGCGATCTGTAAGGGATTCGGCATCACGATGGCGCAGTTCTTTGCCGAGGGTGAGATGGTCGAAATCAACCCAGAACTCAAAGAGCTGTTTGAAAACTGGGTCAACCTCACACCGGAACAAAAGAAAGCGGCGAACCAGATGCTGAAAGCCATGAATAAGGACAAGTAAATCACCGATGTTGAAATAAGGAGCTGAAAGGCTTCTTATTTTTTTGCTCCCAATACCGTTAACCTGAGCACTATATACCATTTAAGTTAACGGTTTTTATATTTCCACGATATAATAGAATTCGCCGGCTCCGAGCTGCGGTGTGGGCTTATCTGCCTACATAATCTGCGGCAGGAGGAGGTGAACCTATGAAGATAACGAAAAAACAACCACTTCGACCTCGCGGTCGCAGCGAGGAAAAAAGGCAGTCCACCAAGAATGCCATCCGTGATGCATACATCAACGGTCCGCAAAAGGAGGTACAGATCATTCCTGCAAAAAGGGATATGGAAGCGGAAACCGAAAAGAAAAAACTTCGTGTGTGTGCGTACTGCCGTGTCAGCACGGATGAGGACACTCAGGCAAGCAGTTACGAGCTTCAAGTTCAAAACTATACCCGTATGATCCAGGAGAATCCGGAATGGGAGTTTGCCGGTATTTTCGCCGATGAGGGCATTTCCGGCACTTCCGTTCTGCACCGTGAGCACTTTCTCGAAATGATCGAGAAATGCAAAGCGGGAGAGATCGACCTTATCATCACGAAGCAAGTCAGCCGTTTTGCCAGAAATGTGCTTGACAGTCTGAACTACATTTTCATGCTGCGAAAGCTCGACCCGCCTGTGGGCGTGTACTTCGAGACCGAGAAGCTCAACACGCTGGATAAGAGCAGCGATATGGTCATTACCGTATTGAGCCTTGTGGCGCAAAGTGAGTCCGAGCAAAAATCCAACAGTCTGAAATGGTCATTCAAGCGCCGAAGGGCGCAGGGGCTTGGGATCTATCCAAGTTGGGCTCTGCTCGGCTATCGGCTGGATGATGAAAAGAGCTGGGAAATCGTAGAGGATGAAGCGGATATTGTCAGAACCATATACAGTCTCTACCTGGACGGCTATTCATCCACGCAAATTGCGGAATTGCTGACAAAAAGCGGCATTCCCACTGTAAAAGGTCTATCGGTTTGGAGTTCCGGCAGTGTCCTGGGCATCCTCAAAAACGAAAAATACTGTGGGGACGCCTTGTGTCAAAAAACAGTTACGATAGACTTTTTCACGCATAAGAGTGTAAAGAACAACGGCATAGAACCGCAGTATTTCGTTGAGGGGCATCATATCCCCATCATCGAGAAAAACGACTGGCTGTTGGCACAGCAGATCCGTAAAGAACGACGGTATCGGAAACGGCGCAGCACCCACCGGAAGCCACGCATCGTGGTCAAGGGAGTACTGTCCGGCTTCATGATCGTTGACCCATCGTGGGACGAGGAGTATGTGGACAATCTACTTATCTCTGCGACCCAAAAACCAGAACCCGCCCCGGCAGTTGCCGAGGAGGACGAAAACTTTATTGTAATTGAGAAGGAGTAACTACCATGTTTGAAAAATTTTCTGTCATCGACCTTATTAAAACCCGTTCCGCCTCTGTCTGCACTTTCGCAGGCAATATCGTGAAGTTCAATGTGCAGACCGCACAGGAGCTCCACTTCCCGGAGTACATCCAGTTTCTGATCGAGCCGAAGTCGAAGCAGTTCGCTATCCGGGCCTGCAAGGAGGATGCCCCGAATGCCGTGCGCTTCTCCAAGCCGGAGGGCGCGCAGAAAGCGCAGATCAAAATCAGCAACGCCACGGTCGTGGATATGGTCAGAAAACTGATGGACTGGAATGCCGAGGATAATTGGAACGTCCCCGGTATTTACTTTGCCGACGAACAGGGCATCATGTATGCACTGGAATCGGCATACGCACCCAGATCGAAAGGTGGCTGGGCAGCCCGCCGTGAGCGTGAAGCTGCCGCCGCTATCGCAGAGGACATCATAGACAACGAGGAGGTCGATAACTAAGTGAAAGATGCCGGACTGCCCACGCTTTTGGTGTCAGTCCGGCATCGTTTTTGCTTATTCATCCGCACTTTCGCCGCTATGCTCGTTTTCGGAGAGGCTTGGGTCTGCGAGTTTCCGAAACATTTCTTCCATGTTGATGGGATGTAAAGAGGCTGTGACCTCATCCCAATCGATAAGCTCATAGTTGTAAAAATCGAATTTTTCCTTATTTTCTTTATAGTACCCCTTGGCGCACAAACACAGCACCATGCACAGCCTCCGCACATTTACTCGGTAACTGCGGACTTCCGTGCCGTCAGAGCTTGTCATTACACTGCTTTCTTCTCCGCCGTAAATGCGAAACGGTTGCTCTGACTGAATTACCAACGAAAAGCGGTCGATTGGGATGGGATGCTTTCCGTTCTTTTGCAGGTTCGGATTTCCTTCATGGAGCAATGAGCAGCGGAGGCTATATACCACCTCACCGCTTAAGTACGGCATTTCCGGTTCGTCCTCAGTACACTTTGGAGGTTTCTCCGTCACCCCCACAATTTTATCGTACCACTGTATATAGCGCTCTCTGGTACTACGCAAAGATGGATATTCCGCCTTTCCGCAGATGTCCGGCAGTGTGAGCGCCAGGTTCAGCGCTGCAAAATAGAGGTCGTGGTTCAGCGCTTTTTCTATCTCATCTATGATTCGCAGTATCATCGCCTACTGCCTCCGCTCTACAAACCATCGTCCGATGTTGTTTCCTGTAAGGTCTGCGCTGCGCTCGAAAAACAGATAGCTCTGGTGATCGCCGATCCATATCGTATAGCGGTCGCCCTGGCCTCCGGCTTTCAGCGCAGGAGCTTGACGGATATCGGACACACGGTCTATCTCATATTTCTCGCCGTCCTCCCAAGTGATGATCCTGGGGAACATCGTGCCGTCAGCAGCAAAATCTGCTTTGACGGCTACATATACTTTCAGCGGCTTATTCACCGTAGCAGTCTGCATCGTCCGGCACCTCCATATTGGCAAGGAAATTACTCCGCGCCGAGATCGGCGGCTCTATCAGCTTATAGCCCTTCCACTTCAGCACACGGAATTTAAAATCAAGCAGTTCCGCTGGGACACGGAGCATTGCGGCGGCAGAGAAAAAAGTGGTGTCACGGTTGAGTGTTTCAAGGACATCCTGGTCTCTGAGTAAATACTCGGCAGCAAACAGATTGGCGTCCTTCTCCAACAGCGAGCTCTCATCGAATAGGCCAATATCGTGAAATGCGTGAATACCCGAATGGCGGTGCAGCACCGCATGACCCAGCTCATGGGCTACAATGATTTTCTGAACCGCTTCCGGCAGGTCACAGTTGACCGTGATCGTTCGTATCCGCTTGCTCTCTAAGTAAAACCCTTTTATGGCATCCGGGGTGTTTCCGAGAGCCTGACTGAGCAGAAGGATATTCATATCCTCGCAAAGCCGGAACGGATTGCTTTCGTGGTATTTCTTTTGTAGGGCTTCGACTGCGCCGCACACTTCTGCGTATGACACAGGCTCACCTCCTCCTTATGTAAAATGGGTATACTGACCCCATGCTGTAATTATACAATGGTAACTGTCCCATAAAACGGACATTACTTGTTCTTGCGACCAAATTTCACCTTTGCTTCATCCTTGCAGGCGACATACGCCCGCATGACCGCCTCAAAGAACTGGTCTTTCTGTTCCTGGGACAGTTCACCACCTGCGAACAACGCAGCATTGTCTCGGAGGAGCTGGTCGACATCACGGGCTCCGGAAGATCCATACCGTTCGCGGGCTTCTTCAAGATAGCCGTCCTTCTCAATGTCAGCCATTGGGTCGAGGCAGGAATCGTCGGAAAGATACTTTGAGGATATATTCAGCGCTTTTGCGAGCTTCAACATCGTGGAAGCCCTGGCAATTGCGCCACCGGACTCATAGGAAGCAATTGTCCGCTTGGAAACGCCAGTGCTATCAGCAAGTTGCTGTTGGGTCAGACCCGCTTGCTCTCTGGCCACCTTGATCTTGTCCGAGAAAGTCATAGGATACCTTCTTTCGATAAATTTCATCTCGTAACTTCATCAACTTCATCTGAGCTATTGACAAAACTTCATCGACAGGCTATTATGTAGGTGAAGTTTGATGAAGTTACGCATATAATATACTTCACTTTCTTCACCTTGTCAATAGGTTTTGATGAAGTTTTGTTGAAGGAGATGGAATTATGCAGAATCATGCCATTCTCCACAGTGATCTGAATTGCTTTTACGCTTCCGTTGAGACAATGCTCGACCCAAGTCTTAGAGGAAAGGCGGTGGCAGTCTGCGGCTGCACGGAGGACAGACACGGCATTGTGCTTGCCAAGTCTGAACTGGCGAAGAAAGCTGGTGTAAAAACTGGGATGGTCAACTGGGAGGCGAAACAGTGCTGTCGTGACCTCATCATCGTGCCGCCGCAATACGACCAATACCTCAAATACTCAAAGCTGACCCAGGCTATTTACCAGAGGTACACCGATATGGTGGAACCTTTTGGCATGGACGAATGCTGGCTCGATGTGACCGGCAGCCGGTGTGTCTGCGGCGATGCCAGAACGATTGCGGAAAATATTCGGTGCTCTGTAAAGGAGGAGCTCGGTCTGACCGTCAGCATCGGCGTATCCTTTAATAAGGTGTTCGCCAAATTGGGGTCCGATCTAAAAAAGCCGGATGCCATCACAGAGATCTCACCGGAGTCATACAAAGAGAAGGTCTGGCCGCTCCCATGCAGTGATATGATCTATTGCGGTCCCGCCACCACCAAGAAGCTGGCGCAGTACGGCATCCATACGATCGGAGAAGTTGCTGGGTGCGACCCACTGTTTCTGAAAGGGCTTCTGGGGGTGAACGGTCTTGCGCTGTGGACTTATGCCAATGGCAGAGACCATTCCAGGGTCATGCACAAGGATTTTGTTTCCCCGGTCAAATCGGTCGGTCACGGCATTACCTGTGTTTCCGACCTGGAAAACGAAGAAGAGGTATGGAAAGTCATATTCGCTCTTTCGCAGGATATCGGTCACCGACTTCGGCTGCATAACCTCGCCACCCGTACCGTCCAAGTCCATGTCCGAGGCAATGATCTGTTCGGCTCACAGTATCAATGCAAGCTGCCGCTCAAGACTCAGCTTCCCTCGGAGATCGCCGCTGCCGCATTTCGGAGTTTTAAAGAGCGGTATCCCTGGAACACGAAGGTCAGAGCGGTCACCGTCCGTGCCATTGAACTCTCGCCCAAAGACAGTGCGGAGCAACTCACGCTGTTTGATAATGTCCAGCACCGCATGGCAATGGAGAAAGTCCAGGACGCTGTGGAGGAGATCCGTGGTCGCTTTGGCAAGAGCGCCATCACCTACGCCTGCCTCATGGGCGATTTAAAAATGCCCATGGATGGAAGAGATAAAGTCAAAATGCCGGGGTTAATGTACCAATAAGAGATATTTTCCAAATATTTTTCTGCTTTACCTCTTGACAAGTCATTATGTCTTGCGTATAATAGTGTTAGCAAGGTTGCTAACAAGCATACAAGCATCCGTGCTAATTCGATTCACCGTTGTGATGAGAAGTTGCCCACAAGTATGATAACAGTGCCGCAAACAGGCTGAACGAATCAAGATAGGGCTTATAATGTAAAGTAGAAAAGGTGAACGACATGAACACACAGTACCAGAATTTTGGAGAGTTCCTTCAAAGGAAACGCACAGAGAAACAAATCACGCTCCGCAAAATGGCGGAAATGATAGGGATCACTGCGCCCTATTTGACCGACATCGAGAAGGATCGCCGCAATCCTCCCGAAATGGAGAAGTTGGAGCTGATTTCCCAAATTCTCATGCTGAACGACGAGGATAAGACTACGATGTACGATCTGGCCGGCAAGAAGAGAAACTCTGTTGCCCCAGACCTGCCTGACTATATCATGGAACACGACTATGTGTCCGCTGCGCTTCGCACGGCACGTGACCTTGATGCAAGCGAGGCTGACTGGTTGAAGTTCGTCGAGGAGCTCAAGCAGCGAAAGGGGTAATTTATAAAGATGTACACTCCCTCTCTTCGAGTGAAGAACAACGGCGTACCGATTTTGAGCAAAGCCGAGATCGATGCCATCGGAGAGCGTTTCGTACAGGATTTTCAGCCGGAAGTCCTGACGAACCCCTCTCCCGTGGACATTGAGGGCTTTATTGAATTCTATCTCGGAATGACGCCGGATTATCAATATCTGTCCCATAATGGCGTGTACCTTGGGATGACTGTTTTTAACGACACCAATAAGGTGCCGGTTTTTGACCCTGCCACAAATCGGGCGGAGTATATCAGTGCCAAGGCCCGTACCGTCATCATCGACAACCGCCTTCTGGATGAGGGCCAACGACATCGTTACCGCTTTACGCTCGGACATGAGGGTGGGCATGACATCTTCCATTCCGGCTATTTCTCGTATAACCCCGACCAGGTATCCATTTTTGACGATGAGCTCATCGCCCCCATGATACAGTGCCGGGTCGACAATGGCATGACAAATAAATCGGACACTCGCAAATGGGACGACCATGACTGGATGGAATGGCAGGCCAACCATCTGTCCGCTGCCGTTTTGATGCCGAAGACACCCATCATACAAATGGCAAAGTACCACGGGGACAAGCTGAAATATCCTCCCTCTATGGGGATGTTTATCGCCCAAGTCTCCGCAGTCTTTGATGTTTCCGTTACAGCGGCGACCAATCGCCTAAAGGATCTTGGTATCATCCGAAGAAGTGATACGACCGATTATTCCTACGCTTCTGCCATCATGGATTTTGCAGGCGTGGTCGGTTCTTGAGCGTCCATATCGAAAACTACAGCGGGTTTTACCGCCCGCTGTGTTTTTTTACAGCAAGCGTTAGCAAGTTTGCTAACAAGGTAACATTAAGGAGGTGGTGCCTATGACTACTGCAAGAAAGGAGGACCCCGATGGTAGCGTACCGAGATTGTAAAGGACATCTCGTCTGCATGGCGGATGCCCAGACAGGGATCGTTGAGATCCAGCACAAAGACCGTGCGGTAAGAATGACCGTGCCTGTGGGCGACAGCTTCACAGTAACACTGCGAGATACCGAAACGGTTATGACGCGAATCAGCACAAGGGCTTTTCATGTAAAAAGCCATCCCCGTGCTGCGTAAGCACAAAAGAGAATAACAAGTCCGCAGAGCTGCAAGACGGCCAGGATTTAGCCTCCCCTTTATGGGGCGCGCTATGTCCCGGCCGTCTTTTGTTTTTCCCATAAACCCGAAAAACCTTATATACCCCTTGGGGCAAGTAGCCCCACCAAATTTAATCTCAAAGCCTTGAGATGCGCATTAGAGGCGGCGGGATACATGGAGAACCGAAAACCCCACCAAGTTTTTTTGAACTCGATGTACCCACCGTGCTTTGCCATGCCTTCTTGTAGGTTCTGTCTGCCGGTGTTGTCCATCGTGACCACCGGCTCTTTTTGTGTCCCGACCGCTCAGTGCCGTCTCAAGCGGAAAGGACACATTATGAAAATCAAATACGCATTCTTGGACGGAACAGTGACGGAGGTCGAGGTTTCTGACGAAATCGGTGCCGTCATCATCGACAGCCGTAAGGCGGAGCACGCGCAGGACGAGCGTCATCGCTACCATTGCTACTCCTACGACGCCATCGACTACGAGGGCGAGGAGTACGGTGCTTGCGACGAATATGCCGTAGAGGATGATTCGGCAGAACAGACCGCTCGTATCCGAGAAGCCTTCTCGCATTTGACTGCCACCCAGCAGCGCCGGCTTCGAATGTACGCAAACGGCAAGACCCTGCGGAAAATCGCTGCCATCGAAGAGGCCAGCTTTCAGTCTGTTTCCGAGTCCATCGAGGCAGGCAGAAAAAAGTTTTTGAAAATTTTCCGCCAGACACCCTGACAAATCCACGATTTTTCTGGGTACACCGGAAGGCAACAAAATACAAGCCCTCCGGAAAGGACGGTAACCCCGTATGAGACACAACTTGAATATCCGTGTTTCAGAAAAGCCCAGAAACGGCGGCGTAGTTGCTTGCAGAACGGTCAGCATCCGCGAGAAACTCTTCACCCTGCTTCTGGGTCCCAAGCAGAAGGTCATGGTCGTGGTTCCCGGCAACTCGGTCGAGTCCATTGCCATCACCGAAGTTCCGATGGGAGGTGGTGTACATGAGTAAGGTCAAGCTCCTGCTCGATGTGGTCGAGGATCTTCGCTCACTGGCGGACAGCGTTCAGGCTGTGGCAGATGCCATGGTGCAGAATGAGCCGACTGTCGATGCAGAGGCGAAGACGCCTGCACCCGTTCCCAAGAAGGAACTGACGCTGGAAGAAGTCCGAGCAGTCCTCGGTGAAAAGAGCCGAGCCGGATTCACGGCCGAGATCCAGGCGCTCCTCAAAAAGTACGGCGCTCCGAAGCTCTCCGGCATCGACCCCAAGCACTACGAGGCACTGCTCAAGGATGTGGAGGTGCTGAAAGATGCCCCCTAATCGTCACGCAGTCCTCTCGGCCTCTTCCTCCCACCGCTGGCTCCACTGCAATCCATCCGCAAGGTTGGAATTGGAGTTCGAGGACAGAGAAACGGAAGCCGCAGCCGAAGGCACCGCCGCTCATGCGCTGGCGGAACACAAGCTCCGCAAGGCGCTGAAGATGCGCTCCACCCGCCCGGTCAGCAAGTACGACTCCGACGAAATGGAGATGTACACGGACGGCTACCTGGAATTCGTTCTGGAAGCCATCGAGGAAGCCCGGCAGGACTGCCCGGACCCCAAGGTGCTCATTGAGCAGCGGCTGGACTTCTCCTGCTATGTGCCGGACGGTTTCGGCACAGGCGACTGCCTCATCGTGGCAGACAAGCTCCTCCACATTATCGATCTGAAGTACGGCCAGGGCGTGTTGGTGAATGCCGAGGAAAATCCGCAGATGATGCTGTATGCGCTCGGTGCGCTCCGTATCTTCGATTGTCTCTACGACATTGAGACAGTTTCTATGACCATCTACCAGCCCCGCCGAGAGAATGTCAGCACCTGGGTCATTTCCGTTGCCGAGCTTCGGGATTGGGCGGAAAAGACGCTGAAACCCAAAGCAGAGCTTGCCTTCAAAGGCGAAGGTGAATACTGCCCCGGAAGCTGGTGCCAATTCTGCAAGGCGGCGGTCAAGTGCCGAGCCAGAGCTGATGCCAAGCTCCAACTTGCCAAATACGAGTTTGCCCAGCCACCTCTGCTTTCCGATGCTGAGATCGGCGACATTCTCGGCAAGCTGGATGACCTCACTAAATGGGCAAATGAACTCATGGCCTACGCCCAGGAAGCAGCGGTCAACCACGGAAAACAGTGGCCCGGCTACAAGCTGGTGGAGAGCCGCACCAATCGCAAGTACACCGATGAGGATGCCGTTGTCGCTGCTGCCCGTGCGGCCGGGTATACCGACATCTTCAAGAAGTCCCTCATTCCCATCACTGAGATGGAGAAGCTCATGGGCAAAAAGACCTTTGCTGAGGTGCTCGGCAGTCTGGTCATTAAGCCCAAAGGAAAGCCGACGCTCGTTCCCGCATCCGACCGGCGTCCGGCTATTTCGACCACGGGTGCAAAACAAGACTTTACCGACTATAAAGGAGAACTGTAATTATGGCTAACAAGATGAATTCGACCAAAGTTGTGACCGGCGTTGTCCGCCTGTCCTACGCAAACGTGTGGGAGCCTGCCTCCATCAACGGCAGCAACCCCAAGTATTCCGTGTCCCTCATTATCCCGAAATCCGATAAGCAGACCCTCGACGCCATCAACGCCGCCGTGGACGCTGCCATCAAGGAGGGCGTCGCCAAGTTCGGCGGGAAGATCCCCAACAAGGCGGCTCTGAAGCTCCCGCTCCGTGACGGCGATACCGAGCGTGACGATGAAGCCTACAAGAACAGCTTCTTCGTGAACGCCAACAGCACTACCGCCCCTCAGATCGTGGACCGCAGCGTTCAGCCGATCCTTGACCGCTCCGAGGTGTATTCCGGCTGCTACGCCAGAGTGTCCGTAAACTTCTACGCCTTCAATTCCAACGGTAACCGCGGCATCGCCTGTGGTCTTGGCAACATCCAGAAGGTTCGTGACGGTGAGCCTCTCGGTGGCAAGTCCTCTGCGGCTGACGATTTCGCCACCGACCTGGACGACGACTTCCTGTCCTGAGAAAGGAGTGCAACACAATGGAACTGATTCAGAACATCCTGGTAACCGCCCTCCTTGGCATCTGAGCCTGCCTCAGCATCGGCTTCTTCGTTTGGTTGGTGCAGGGCATCAGCAATGACCACAAGCGTGAAAAGCGTGAGAAGGAACAGGCTTCCCGTGACCTGGAATACCACGAGAAGCGCATGAAGGAATTCAAGTAACCCCAGACGGCTCTGTGGGTGGCAGAAATTGACCTCTGCCACCCATATTCCGTAGGAAGGAATGCGTATGAAAACACTTAGCATCGATATCGAGACCTTCTCCTCCGAAAACCTCACCAAGTGCGGCGTGTACCGCTATGCCGAAGCCCCAGACTTTGAGGTGCTGCTCTTCGGCTACTCCGCAGACGGTGCTCCGGTGAAGGTCGTGGATCTGGCTGCCGGAGAAACGATTCCTGCTGATGTCCGCTCTGCGCTGACCGACCCTGCCGTGACCAAATGGGCATTCAATGCACAATTCGAGCGCGTGTGTCTGTCCCGCTATCTTGGATACCCAACCGGACAATATCTCGACCCGTCCTCCTGGCACTGCACGATGGTCTGGGCGGCGACCCTTGGACTGCCGCTTTCGCTGGAAGGCGTCGGTGCCGTGCTGGGTCTGGAAAAGCAGAAGCTCAAAGAAGGCAAAGACCTCATCCGGTATTTCTGCACTCCGGCAAAAGCAAGAGACGGTTCGCCCATTCGACATTATCCGACAGATGCGCTGGAGAAATGGTCGCTTTTCAAAGCCTACAACCTTCGGGATGTGGAAACGGAAATGTCCATTCAGCAGAAGCTCTCCAAGTTCCCGGTCACGGAGTCGGAGTGGCGTAACTACACCCTCGACCAGCAGATCAATGACCGGGGCATCATGCTCGACCGCACCCTCGTCACCCAGGCGATTCGCTGTGATGAACGCTTCAAGCGGACGCACATGGAGCAGGCTCGCTCCGTCACCGGCTTGGATAACCCCAACAGTCCGGTGCAGCTCAAAGCATGGCTTGCCGAAAAAGGTGTGGAGGCGGATTCGCTCTCCAAAGCCGCCGTGGCAGAAATGCTTGAAAAAGCGGACGGAGCAATCGAACTTGCCCTCTCCCTGCGGCAGGAGCTTGCCAAAAGCAGCGTCAAGAAATACACCGCCATGCAGACGGTGGTCGGTTCGGATGATCGAGCCAGAGGGCTGATCCAGTTTTACGGTGCCAACCGCACCGGTCGCTATGCCGGTCGACTCATCCAGGTGCAGAACCTGCCGCAGAACCATCTGCCGGATCTGGATATCGCACGTGCACTGGTCCGCAGTGGCAATACGGACGCCGTGGAAATGCTCTATGACTCCGTACCGCTGGTACTGTCCGAGCTTATCCGCACCGCTTTTGTGCCGAAACCCGGCTGCCGCTTTTATGTGGCAGACTTCTCCGCCATCGAGGCGAGAGTCATCGCGTGGATTGCCGGGGAGCATTGGCGGCAGGAGGTTTTTGCAAAGGGTGGCGACATTTACTGCGCTTCCGCTTCGCAGATGTTCCATGTCCCCGTGGAAAAGCACGGCGTGAACGGGCATCTGCGGCAGAAAGGGAAAATTGCCGAGCTGGCTCTTGGCTACGGTGGCTCCGTGGGTGCGCTGAAAGCAATGGGCGCACTGAACTACGGCTTACAGGAAGAAGAACTGAAACCGCTGGTGGATGCCTGGCGTCTGTCCAACCCCCATATTACAAAGTTCTGGTGGGATGTGGACAAAGCAGCTTCCACCTGCGTCCGAGAGCGAACTGCCACAGAAACGCACGGCATTCGCTTCTATTATCAGAGCGGCATGATGTTCGTGGTGCTGCCTTCCGGCAGACGGCTCGTGTATGTGAAGCCGAAAATGGGTCTGAACCGCTTCGACAATGAGTCCGTGACCTATGAAGGTGTCGGCGAACAGAAAAAGTGGCTGCGGCTGGAAAGCTACGGACCCAAGTTCGTGGAGAACATCGTCCAGGCAACAGCAAGGGACATCCTTGCGGAAGCCATGCTCCGGCTGAATGCTGCCGGGTACCGCATCGTCATGCACGTCCACGATGAAGCGGTCATCGAAGCACCGCCGGATACTTCTTTGGAGAATATCTGCTCCGTCATGGGGCAAACGCCCACTTGGGCATCGGGGCTGCTGCTCCGAGCAGATGGCTATGTCTGCGATTTTTATAAGAAAGACTGAGGTGACCCAAATGGGAGTCAATAAATTTAATTGCGAGGGGTATTACGACCCCACTGCCTACGAGGCACTGACGAAAATTGAGAAAGAAGCAAAGGCACTTCGAGCCTTCCGTCCTGTGGTGTATATCTGCTCTCCGCTGGCCGGGGATATGTTGAAAAACCAGGAGAACGCCCGTACTTACTGCCGCTTCGCCGTGGAAGCTGGGTGCGTACCCATCGCGCCGCACATCTATTTCACCCAATTCATGAACGACAATGACCACAAGGAGCGTGACCTGGCACTATTCATGGACATCGTTCTGCTCTCCAAATGCGCCGAGCTGTGGGTATTCGGAGAGAAAATCACCAGCGGCATGAGCATTGAGATCGAGAAGGCCAAGCGGAAAGGACAGCTTATCCGCTACTTTACCGAAACCTGTGAGGAGGTACACAGATGAAGATCGCAGTCGGCAACAGCCGCATGGATAAAAAGTGGAAGAACCAGGACATCTCCTGGGCGGATCTCTGCGCCCGCTGCGGCAGCACCATCCGCACCACGGAAACGGTTGAAGAATACCGCAAGCTGAAAAAGGGTCAGCAGGACGGCATCAAGGATGTGGGCGGCTTCGTCGGAGGGCATCTTCGGGAAGGTCGCCGCAAAAACGGCATGGTGCTGTGCCGCTCTCTGCTTACCTTGGATATGGACTATGGCACCCCGGATATCTGGGATGAAATTACGCTGTTCCACGATTTCAAGTGCTGCGTCTATTCCACCCATAAACACACGCCGGAGCATCCCCGCCTTCGTTTGCTCATTCCGCTGAAACGGGAGATCAGCGAGGAGGAATATCCGGCAGTCGCCCGCATGGTGGCAAAGGAGATCGGCATTGACCTCTTTGACGATACCACCTACGAGGCATCCCGGCTCATGTATTGGCCTTCCACCTCTGCCAACGGCGAGTTTTTCTACAAGGTGCAGGACGGCGCAGAGCTTGACCCGGATGAATACCTTTCTCGTTACGACGATTGGCACGATGCCTCCACCTGGCCCGTATCCAGTCGCCAGTCCGAGGTGGTACAGCACAGCATTGCCCAGCAGGCCGATCCGCTGACGAAGCCAGGTGTGGTGGGGGCTTTCTGCCGTGCCTATACCGTGGAGGAAGCCATCGATGCCTTTCTCTCGGAAGTGTATGCGCCGTCTGCGATGAACGGCCGTTACGACTATATCCCCGCCGATTCGTCTGCCGGTGTCATCGTCTACGACGGCAAGTTCGCATACAGCCACCATGCCACAGACCCCGTCTGCGGTCGGCTGCTGAACGCCTTCGATCTGGTGCGACTGCACCGCTTCCGTGACCTGGACGATAAGTGCGCCCCGGATACCGCTCCCAGCAAGCTGCCGTCCTTCCAGGCGATGTCGGACTTTGCCCTTAAAGACGAGAATGTTAAGGCGGTTTTTGCCAAGGAACGCAAAGCCCAGGCAAATGAGGAGTTCTCGGACGAGGACTGGCAGAAAGCCTTAGAGCTGGACAAGGCCGGCAAGGTGAAAAACACGCTGCAGAACCTCACCGTGATCCTCATGAACGACCCGCTTCTGAAACCGCTGGTGTTCAATCAGCTTCTGGACGGCATGGAGATCAAGGGCGATGTGCCTTGGCGGCACCCCTCGAAATTCTGGCGGGATGCGGATGATGCCCAGCTTATCAGCTATGTGGATTCCCACTACGGCACCTTTTCTGCAAGAAACTATGACATCGCCGTGGCGAAGGTCACGGACGACCGCTCCTACCATCCCATTCGGGAGTTCATTGAAAATCTGCCGGAGTGGGACAAGGTTCCCCGTGTGGATACGCTGCTCATCGACTACCTCGGTGCGGACGATAACGAATATGTCCGTGCCGTCACCCGGAAAACGCTCTGCGCCGCCATCAAGCGTGTGCTGTATCCCGGCTGCAAATTTGACTCCATGCTGGTGCTGAACGGTCCCCAGGGTGTCGGTAAAAGCACCCTTATCGCCAAGCTGGCCGGAGAGTGGTTTTCGGACAGTCTGAACCTGGGCGACACCAAGGATAAGACCGCTGCAGAGAAATTGCAGGGGTACTGGATCTTGGAGATCGGCGAACTGGCAGGTCTGAAGAAGGCCGAGGTGGAAACGCTGCGTTCCTTCCTCTCCCGTCAGAACGACATTTACCGTGCGGCATTCGGCAAACGGGCGACGCCGCATCTGCGCCAGTGCGTGTTCTTCGGCACCACCAATGCCGAGTCCGGCTATCTCCGGGACACTACCGGAAACCGCCGCTTCTGGCCGGTCAAGACGCCGGGTACTGGCATCAAGCACTCCTGGGATCTGACCCCGGAGCTGATCTGCCAGATCTGGGCGGAAACGCTGGTGTATGTGAAACAGGGCGAGAAGCTCTATCTGAGCGCCGAATTGGAAGCTCTGTCGAAGGCAGAACAGCGGGAGGCAATGGAGTCCGATGAGCGTGAAGGGCTTGTCCGTCTGTATCTCGACACGCTGCTCCCGGAGGATTGGGACGGCATGGACATCTTCGAGCGCCGCAATTTCCTCACCGGCAGCGACTTCGGCGACACCCAAAAGCATGGTACGGTCAAGCGCACCCAGGTGTCCAACATGGAGATTTGGTGCGAGTGCTTCGGCAAGGAACGTGCCAATATCCGCAGAACGGACAGCAACGAGCTGACCGCCATCCTTGCCCGTCTTGGCTGGAAGCGGCTGGACAGCAAGGTGCGTATCCCGCTCTACGGTCCGCAGTACGTCTTTGTTCCCAAGGAGTGTTCCTAATGAAAATGACTGTACCCGACATTCTTCGGAACAGGTTCCGGGGAGAAGCATACCCGCTCGGCACATTTATGGGAACACCTCATGGGAACGGCGGCAGCCCCATAAGTACCAAAGAAAACAGGCGGTCTTGTTCCTGTGTTCCTAACCTTTCTTATATATCGAAAGAAGAAGGAATAAAGAGCAACAAGCACGCAATACCCGCATTTGCGCGCGTAAAGGACTTTTCGGGTTTTGAGAACACAGGAGGTCATTATGCGTGAGAAAAAGATAGAAGCAAAGCTGGTGCAGGCTGTACGCACAAAAGGCGGTCTTGCACCGAAGTTTACAAGCCCCGGCCTTGATGGAGTACCGGACCGTCTGGTACTCCTGCCCGGCGGCAGAATTGCCTTCATTGAGTTGAAAGCACCGGGCAAAACACTCCGCCCTCTGCAAGTAAGGCGAAAAAGGCAGTTAGAAGCACTCGGCTTTTCGGTGTACTGCATCGATAGCCCCGAACAGATTGGAGGGATACTCAGTGAAATACAAGGCGCATGACTACCAGGCGTATGCCACGAACTTCATCCTGGAGCATCCAATCTCCGCTGTATTCCTCGACATGGGTCTTGGTAAGAGCATCATCACGCTTTCCGCCATCTTCGACCTTTGCCTCGACAGTTTTCTGGTTCGCAAGGTGCTGGTCATCGCTCCGCTGCGTGTCGCCAGAGATACATGGCCTGCGGAAATCCACAAGTGGGATCATCTGCATGGGCTGACCTACTCGGTGGCTGTCGGTACAGAAGCAGAGCGCAAGGCGGCACTCCGGCAGCGGGTCAGCGTGTACATCATCAACCGGGAGAATGTCCAGTGGCTCATTGAGGAGAGCGGCATCCCTTTCGACTACGACATGGTGGTCATCGATGAGCTGTCCTCCTTCAAGAGCTATCAGGCAAAGCGGTTCAGAACTCTTCTGAAAGTCCGTCCCGGCATCAAGCGCATCGTGGGCCTGACCGGCACGCCAAGCAGCAACGGTCTTATGGATCTGTGGGCGGAGTTTCGCATCCTCGATATGGGCAAGAGGCTCGGTCGGTTCATCACCCATTATCGCAACACTTTCTTCCGCCCGGACAAGCGCAACGGACAGGTGGTGTTCAGCTACAAGCCGCTGCCCGGTGCGGAGGAACAGATCTACGATGCCATCTCCGACATCACCATCTCCATGAAAGCCGTCGACCATTTGGATATGCCGGAGTGCGTTCATAATGACGCTATTGTGACGCTATCCGAAACAGAGCGCAAAGCCTACGATGCCATGAAACAAGACCTGGTTATCTCGCTGAAAGGCGAAGAAATCGACGCCGGGAACGCCGCAGCACTGGCAAACAAGCTCTCTCAGATGGCAAACGGAGCAGTCTACGGAGAGGACAAGCGTGTGTTTCAGATACACGACCGCAAGCTGGATATGCTGGAGGATCTCATCGAAGCCGCAAATGGGAAACCCGTCCTTGTGGCGTACTGGTTCAAGCACGACCTGGAGCGCATCTCCGAGTGGCTGCACAAACGACACATCCCGTTCAGTCTGCTGGACGATTCCGACAGCATCCGCAGATGGAACAGCGGTGAGCTGCCCGTGGCACTCATCCACCCGGCTTCTGCCGGTCATGGGCTGAACCTGCAGGCAGGCGGCTCGACCCTCATCTGGTTTGGGCTGACCTGGTCGCTGGAGCTTTACCAGCAGACCAACGCCCGACTGTGGCGACAGGGACAGACCGCCGATACCGTGGTCATTCACCACATCATTGCCAAAGACACCATCGACGAGCGCATCATGACTGCGCTCCGAAAAAAAGAAAAGACCCAGACCGCACTCATCGATGCGGTCAAGGCCAACTTGGAGGGATGAGAATGGAAACCTGTTATACGAACCTCGCAAACGCTATTATTCTGGCGGCAGCGAAAGACCATCGCCGTGCGCTGCGCCGTTTGAAGAAATACCCCTGGGACAAGGATGCCGAATCCGTCAGAAAGGATTGTGAGCGGTTTTTCCGCTCCGGCTGGTTTCAGACGCTTACTTCTCTGGACGGTGAGGTGCTGATCGAAAAATTCCACCGGGAGGTGTACGGCGTATGACGGCAAAGGAATATCTCAGTCAGGCATACCGCCTCGACCAGCGTATCGATTCCAACATTGCGGAGATCACCCGCCTGCGGGAAATGGCCTGCGGTATCTCCTCGCCGTCCTGGGAGGAAAAAGTGCAGACCTCTCGCAACACGGATGCGCCCTTCGTGCGGTGCCTGGAAAAGATCATGGACCTTGAAAAAGTGGTCAACAGTGAGATTGACACCCTCGTTGACTTGAAGCGGCAGATCCGCACGACCGTGGACACCGTTGCCAATGTCAACGAGCGCATGGTTCTCCGCTACCGCTACATCCACAACATGACCTGGGAGCAGATTGGCGGAGAACTGAACGCAGACGAAAGCACCATCCGCAGATGGCACAAGGCTGCGCTTTCGGCGGTAGTTGTACCCGATGACCCGATTCGGATCTGAAAGACGCCGGAAATACCCGCCTTTGTCGGTAGATGCCCACCTCGCCATTATGCTATGATATAATCAGCGAAAAAGAATCGAGGACAGCCTCATGGGAGCAATCCCGTGGGGCTTTTCTCATGCCCAAGGAGGTGAAACGATGCCGAAGAAACCGTTGCGACCCTGCTCTCATCCCGGCTGTCCCAACCTCTGTGAAGGACAGTTTTGTGAACAACACCGTGTGGAGGAACGCCGCAAGTACGACAAATACGAGCGCAGCTCCGATGTCAACCGCAAGTACGGCAGAGCGTGGAAACGCATCCGTGACCGCTATGCGGCGGAGCATCCCCTCTGTGAGATGTGCCTCAAGGAAGGTCGGCTGACCCCGGTACAGGAAGTTCACCACATCCTGCCCGTTTCCAAAGGCGGCACTCACGCAAGGGACAACCTGATGAGCCTCTGTCAGTCCTGCCACACCAAGATCCACCACGACCTCGGCGACCGGTAGGGGGATGAAAATCTCCGGGACCTTTTCGGTCGGGCAACGGCCCGGGGTCACGTGTGCGAAAAAGGCGAAATCAAAAGGGTAATTAAGGGAGGTGAACTCGGATGCCCACAAAATCGAATAACACAGGCGGGCGCGGCGGTGCAAGACCCGGTGCGGGAAGGAAGAAATCCGCAGTCAAGGATAAGGCCGAAAACGGGAATCCCGGCGGCAGAAAACTTGAAGTGCTGGATATTCCCGAAGTCGAGGGTGTTGCTATGCCGAAGCCCCATGATTTTCTTTCCGCCGAGCAGCGGGACGGCAGCGTCCTGCAGGCGCAGGAAATTTACACGGAAACCTGGCAGTGGCTCAAAGGCATCGGCTGTGCCGCAAAGGTGTCGCCGCAGCTCTTGGAGCGCTATGCCATGTGTTCCGCCCGCTGGGTGCAGTGCGAGGAAATGACCAACCGCATGGGTTTCCTCTCCAAGCACCCCACCACGGGAAAGCCAATCCCGTCCCCGTTTATCAATATCGGCATCAACTACATGAACCAGGCGGTTCGGCTCTGGAATGAGATATTCCAGATCGTGAAAGAAAACTGCAGCACGGAATACGGCGAGTCTACGCCGCAGGATGACCTTATGGAACGCCTGCTCCGTGCGAGAAAGGGGTAACACCATGTTTGAAAAAGTAAATCCGTGCCACCCGGATAAGGTGGCAGACAGAATTGCCGGTGCGCTCGTTGACCTGGCATACAAGAAAGCAGAAAATCCCCGCATCGCTGTTGAAGTCCTCATTGGTCACGGTGTGTGCCACATCATTGCGGAGGCTTCGGTGAGTATTCCGATAGAGGAAATCACCGCTGCCGTTCACCGCATTGCCGGAAATCTCACTGTAGACTATGTGGAAGTGCCGCAGGACGGTCACCTTGCCGATAACCAGGCAGACGGCGTCCGCTGCGGCGATAACGGCATCTTCAAGGGAATGCCCGTGACCAAGGAGCAGAAAATGCTGTCGCAGATCGCACGGAACATTTTCTCCGTGTATCCCTTTGACGGCAAGTACATCCTGGACGGCAACCGGCTCATTCTCTGTCAGAGCAATGCGCCTTCGGATGCGCTCCGAGAGCTGTATCCCGATGCGGAGATCAACCCGCTCGGCGACTGGACGGGTGGCACCGATGTGGACACCGGCGCTACCAACCGCAAGCTTGGTTCGGATATGGCTGACTCGGTGACCGGCGGCGGTCTGCACGGCAAGGATCTGTCCAAGGCGGATGTGTCCGTGAATATCTACGCTTTCCTCAAAGCCCAGGAAACCGGCAAGCCCGTGACGCTCTGCTGCGCCATCGGGGACGATACCGTGGACGGCAGACCGTATGAGAAAATCGTGGAGATTGCTCGAAACTATATCCGCTCGGTCGGCGGCTTTGAGAAGTTTGCGGAATGGGGGCTGGTCTGATGAAAACAACGACCGAAATGAAACTCGTCCCCATTGTGAAACTCGTTCCCTATGTGAACAATGCCCGAACCCATAGCCCGGAGCAGATCAACAAACTACGCTCTTCGCTGCGTGAGTTCGGCTTCATCAATCCCGTTATCATCGACCGTGACTATGGCGTTATTGCCGGCCACGGTCGTATTCTTGCCGCCAAGGAGGAAGGCATCGCTGAGGTGCCGTGTGTCTTTGCCGACCACCTTACCGAAGCCCAGAAGAAAGCCTACATCATTGCCGACAACCGCATGGCGATGGATGCCGGATGGGACGAAGAGCTTCTGCGTGTGGAGATTGAGTCTCTGCAGGCGGCGGACTTTGACCCGCTCCTCACCGGCTTTGACGAAAAAGAATTATCAAAACTTTTTGATGACGGCATCGAAGCCGAAGAGGATGATTTTGATGTGGATGCCGAGCTGCAAAAGCCGACCTTCACGAAGCCCGGCGACATCTGGACGCTGGGGCGGCATCGGCTCATCTGCGGCGACAGTACCGAGGGGGAAACCTACACCGCTCTCATGGACGGCCGCAAAGCAAACCTCGTCATCACCGACCCGCCCTACAATGTGAACTACGAGGGCAGCGCCGGAAAAATCAAGAATGACAATATGGCATCGGAGAAGTTTTTCGACTTCCTCTTCGATGCCTTTTCCAATATGGAGAAGGTCATGGCGGACGATGCCTCCATCTATGTGTTCCACGCCGACACCGAGGGGCTGAACTTCCGAAAGGCGTTTGATGCCGCAGGGTTCTACCTCTCCGGCTGCTGTATCTGGAAGAAGCAGTCGCTGGTGCTGGGACGCTCCCCGTACCAGTGGCAGCACGAGCCGTGCCTCTACGGCTGGAAAAAGAAAGGCAAGCACCAGTGGTACACCGGGCGCAAAGAGTCCACCATCTGGGAGTTCGACAAGCCCAAGAAAAGCGGCGACCATCCTACCATGAAGCCGATTCCGCTGCTTGCCTATCCCATTCAGAACAGCTCTATGGCAAACTCCGTGGTGCTCGACCCCTTCGGCGGGTCCGGCTCCACACTCATAGCCTGCGAGCAAACCGGCCGCATCTGCTATAACATCGAGCTGGACGAGAAGTTCTGCGACGTCATCGTAAAACGGTACATCGAGCAGGTCGGCGCGGATGAAAAGGTCAGCGTTCTGCGGGATGGGAAAGTACTGCCCTTCACTGAGGTGGCAAATACCGCAGCGGAGGTGTGAGCATGAAAGAGCAATATCACCTTGTTTCCTTTTCCGGCGGCAAGGACTCAACCGCCATGCTTCTTGGGATGCTGGAGCGCGACATGAAAATTGACTGCATTCTTTTCTGTGATACAGGGCTTGAATTTCCTGCTATGTATGATCATATCGCAAAGGTTGAAAAGGACATCGGTCGGAAAATTACCAGCGTCAGAGCCGAGCATACCTATGAGGAACTCATGTTTGATGTTCCGGTACGGCGTAGTGCAGATTCGCCTGTCGTCCGGCAATACGGAGCGCAATTGAATGGCTACGGATGGCCTGGCCCTCGGCAGCGGTGGTGTACCACACGGCTCAAGGCGATGCCGCGAGAGCGTTTTCTGAGGGGACTGCGGAAGCAGTATGAGGTCATTGAATATGTCGGCATTGCCGCCGATGAGCAATATCGTCTGGAACGAGCGAACAATCAGAATCCCAACCACCGACACCCCTTGGTGGATTGGGGCTGGACGGAGCGCGACTGCCTGCGGTACTGCTATGAGCGTGGATATGATTGGGATGGCCTGTATGAGCATTTCAAGCGTGTGTCCTGCTGGTGCTGTCCGCTGCAATCGTTGACGGAGCTGCGGGAGCTGCATCAGCACTTCCCAAAGCTTTGGGAGCAACTGAAAACATGGGATAAACGAACCTGGCGAAACTTCCGTGCCGACTACAGCGTTGAGAATTTGGAGGTTCGTTTTTTGCTGGAGCGCGAGTGGACGGCTGCCGGAAAGTCTATCCGAAGCAAAGCGTTCTACACTGCGCTGAGAGAACGATTGGAGGCATCCAGATGAAAACTGAAAAGCCTTTGACCCTCGGAAGCCTGTTTGACGGCTCCGGGGGCTTTCCTTTGGGCGGACTGCTTGCCGGTATCACTCCCGTGTGGGCTTCGGAGATTGAGCCGTTTCCCAATCGGGTGACCACCAAGCGTCTGCCTTTTATGAAGCACTACGGGAACATCTCCGCTATGGACGGCGGCAAAATTGAACCCGTGGACATCATCACCTTCGGCTCACCGTGCCAGGACATGAGCGTGGCAGGCCGAAGAGACGGCTTGGACGGAAAGCGTTCCAGTCTTTTTTATGAAGCCGTCCGCATTATCAAAGAAATGAGGTGTGCCACCGATGGCAAATATCCAAGATACATCGTATGGGAGAACGTCCCCGGTGCCTTCTCCTCGAACAAGGGCGAGGACTTCAAAGCCGTCCTCGAAGCGGTCATCGGCATCGCCGAGCCGAATGCCGAGGTGCCTATGCCTGAAAAGGCACGATGGCCCTACGCCGACCTATACATGGGAGATGGATGGAGCGTTGCGTACCGAACTCTTGACGCACAATACTGGGGAGTTCCCCAGCGAAGACGCCGCATCTACCTTGTCGCAGATCTTGCAGGCGGAAGTGCCGGAAAAGTATTATTTGAGTCAGAAGGCCTGTCTGGGTATTCTGCGGAGGGCTTCCGCTCGTGGCAAAGAGCTGCCGGAAGTTTTACGCCTTGCGCTGGAGCGACAGGCTTCGATGGATACAACGGCAGTCTGACGGACGACACTTCCGCCACCCTCGGCGTGAACTGCGGAATGAGTACCGGTCGGAATGGTATTGTTTTGAATGACCAGGGCGGCAACCGCATGGAAGTTTCCGAGGATGTTGCGGCAACGCTCCGAGCAGAAAATCACGGGCATCCGCCCTGCGTGATGGAGTCTGCGGGTTTCTGCACCGAGCATTCTGCCAAGAGCCGCACCATCGGCTATGAGGAAGAGTGTTCTCCCACGCTCCGTGCAGGCGTTGTTCCTGCGGCGGTGGCGCTGGAAAACCATCCGACCGACAGCAGAGTCAAACTTTCCGAGGACGGCAATGTGCAGACGCTGACCTCCCGCATGGGGACGGGCGGCAACAATGTGCCGCTTGTGATGAAGATCCGCTCCGGCTGCGAAGGCGGCGGCAAGGGACCTCTCATCCAAGAAAACAAATCTGCAACGCTATCCTGCAACAACGACCAGACGCTGTTCGAGCCTTGCGGCTGGGACGGCGGACAGGTTTCTCCGACCCTCACCAAGCAGAATGCCGGAGGAAATCAGCGGATGCCGGACAAGGAGAATTTCACCTGCGTCCTTCAGCCCTTCGGCATCTGCTCCAAGGATTCCAATGCCATGAAGTCGGATAATCCCCACAGCGGGATCTACGAAGCGGAAACCGCACGGACGCTTGACGGCAACGGCGGCAACCCCTCCTGCAATCAGGGCGGCATTGCCGTTGTTGCTTTCACGCAACATCAGCGTGATGAAGTTCGTGACCTGGGCGACCGCTCCTCTGTGGTGTGCGCCAACGCAGGGACGAAACAGCAGACCTTTGTGCTGCAAGGCTCCATGATCGGCCGTGAGGACAAGAACGGTCCCCAGGGCGATGGCATCAACGAAGATGTATCCTTCACCCTCAATACCGTTGACCGCCACGCTGTCTATACCATGACAAGCGGCAGCTTTGCCCAGGTTTCCGAAGATAAGGCTCCTACCGTCCTTGCCCGTGACTACAAAGACCCCACCGCTGTTTGTTACGGCATCGGCAGAGATACCTTCAACCAGGGGCAGAACGCCAAGTTCGCTCCGACCTTTGAGAAAGAGCTTCAGCCGACACTGGTGGCAAAAGGCCCGGGTGCTATCCAAAGCGGATACACCGTCCGCCGTTTGACGCCAACCGAGTGCGCCAGACTTCAAGGCTTCCCGGACAACTGGTGTGCCGACCTCGGTACGGAAAAACCGACCGATGAAGAGGTGTACTTCTGGCACAAGGTATTCAAGACCTACTCCGAAGTGACCGGCTGCAAAATGAAATCCGACAAGCAGGTTGCAAAATGGCTGAAAGACCCGTATTCCGACAGTGCGGAATATAAGATGTGGGGCAACGGCGTGGCACTCCCGTGCGTATGGTTCGTGCTCTGCGGGATCGTGTGGTATGCACAGTCCGGCGGCGATAATGCGCCGATATAATCTACACCGGAAATGTGAAGATATAACTGGATATATGCCGAGCATGACGGTAATATGTGACTACCAAAAATCAAGGAGGTCACTTAAATGACGATTACAATTAATGCCCAGGGCGCAGAGCGCAAGCGGCTGGTGCAGACCATCTCCGACTGGCTCGGCGTTCCCGCAAAGTACTGTGGCGCACCCACATTCAACTATGAGGTGGATTACTTCACCATTGACCGAAACGGCAGTCTTTCCTTTGACGACCATGCCGACAGCGAGGTCATTGAAAGATTGCTGGAGCATATCTACGATGAGGGCTTTGACATCGACCAGAGCCACACCGAGGATGAGGACGAGCCCTGCGCCGTCTGCGTTTCCATGCCGAGGAGCCTGTTCACCGACAGCAACCTGGAAAACCTCAAGGCACTCATCACTGCCAAGGGCAGTCTTATCAAGAAAGCTCTCGGAGTCCCTGACCTGCCACTGGAAATCACGGACACGAAGGTATCCTTCCCTTGGTTCCCGGCGACTCCAACCCCGGGCGAGATGAAAGCCTATGACACCTTTATTTGCAAGCTGTGCGAGATGGCACGGAATCAGAAACGGATCAACGCAACGGAAAAGCCGACCGACAATGAGAAATATGCATTCCGCTGCTTTCTCCTGCGGCTCGGCTTTATCGGTGCGGAATACAAGACCGCTCGAAAAATCCTGCTGAAGAACCTCTCCGGCTCTTCGGCTTTCAAAAACGGAGGTGCGCAGCATGAGATTTCCGAGTAAAGAGACGGTCGAGCGTATCCGTAAGGAATACCCGGTCGGCACCCGTGTGGAGCTTGTTCAGATGGATGACCCACAGGCACCGCCTGTCGGCACGAAAGGCACCGTGCGATGTGTGGATGACATCGGCAGCATCATGGTTGCCTGGGATAACGGCTGCGGTCTGAGCGTGGCTTACGGGGAGGATATTTGCCGTAAACTGCTGTAATATACACAGTTTCCGAACCACAAGATCGTGTAGTTTATGACTCAGATATAACTGGATATAGTGTGCTTTCAGAGGTAATATGTGACTACCGAAAGGGAAAACAAAGCAAAACGGAGGGCACAAAAATGAGCCAGAGAACAGAAAACCAGGTAGCCGAAATGAAGAAGCAGACCATCGGGGTCGAGGTCGAAATGAACAGCATCACCAGAGAGAAGGCCGCAAGGCTGGCAGCCACCTTCTTCGGTACCGGGCGGTACGAGAACACCGCTTGCCGCAACGGCTACTGCACTTGGTCGGCTTGGGATGAGAGCGGACGCGAGTGGAAATTCCAGAAGGACGTCAGCATCGCGGGCCCGGACAGCGAGAAATGCGAGATGGTCACGCCGATCCTCACCTACGTTGACATGGAGACCTTGCAGGAGCTGGTTCGCCGCCTCCGCAAAGCCGGAGCAAAAAGTGATGCCACAAGAGGCTGCGGTGTTCACATCCACATCGGTGCCAAGGGGCACACGCCCCAAACGCTCCGAAACCTCGCAAACATCATGGCAAGCCACGAAGACCTCCTGGCAAGCGCACTGAACCTCGACAGAGGCCGCATCAGCCGCTACTGCCGCACGGTTGACCCCAGATTCCTGGAACGGCTGAACAACAGAAAACCCACCACCATGGCAGCCTTGGCTGATATTTGGTACGGTAGCCAGAACGCCGACTACGGCAGAAGCCAGCACTACAACGACAGCCGCTACCATATGCTGAACCTCCACGCCACCTTCACCAAGGGAACGGTCGAGTTCCGGCTCTTCCAGTTCGATGCTCCGGCAGACGGCAAGCAGAACGGACTCCACGCTGGGCAACTCAAGAGTTACATTCAGCTGTGCCTCGCCCTGAGCCAGATGGCAAAGACGGTCAGAACCGCAAGCCCCAAGCCCCAGCAGAACGAGAACCCCAAATACGCAATGCGCACTTGGCTCCTTCGCCTCGGCTTTATTGGCGACGAGTTCAAGACCGCAAGAGAGCTCCTCACGAAGCGCCTGGATGGGGATGCAGCTTTCCGCAGCGGCAGAGCAGCCGCTTGAAGGACGCAGCCCAGAGGCCCCCGAACCCGCTGATGGCGGGCTTTCGGTGGTAGAAGGCAACTTCGGAAAGGAGTATTTTTTATGGAAAAACGCTATTACATCGCTTATGGCAGCAACCTCAATGTCCGTCAGATGCGGATGCGCTGCCCGTCGGCACGGATCATCGGCACATCGGTTCTCAAGGATTACGAACTGCTTTTCAAGGGCAGCAAAACAGGCTCTTACCTTACGGTGGAAAAGAAGTCCGGCGTCTCAGTTCCTGTTGCTGTATGGGAAGTCACCGCAGAGGATGAAAAAGCCCTGGACCGTTACGAGGGTTTCCCGAACTTCTATTACAAGAAGGAGTTGACCCTACCAATCAAGGGTATCCGCACGGGCAAAATCCGTAAGCGCCGGGTATTCGTGTACATCATGCATGAGGACAGGCCCATCGGCATTCCGTCCATTCCTTATATGCAGACCTGCATCCAGGGCTACGACGATTTTGGCTTTGACCGGCTTGTGCTGATAGACGCTTATCTCAAATGTGGGGAGGAACATCATGAGGGAAAATAAAATCATCCGAATATCGGTCTGTCCCAGGTGCGGGCAAGCTTACCGGGAGCATCCGGCTCTTTCAAGGCTCGACAACGAAACACTCATCTGCCCAGATTGTGGCACACGGGAAGCACTCGACTCCATCGGCGTAAAGCCGAAGGAGCAGGAGCAGATCATCGCCTCCATTCACCGCTGCCGTCAGCCGGAATAACGCTGTAAAATGCACAGTTTTTACTCCGAATGATCGTGTACTATATGACTCCGAAATGACTGGATATATCCCAGACATGACGGTAATATACACTCACAACAAAACAAACGGAGGTACACGATTATGTGGAAAGAAGGCAGCATCAGAGTTAACGGTGAGGTTTTTCACTACTGGATGAAGCAGTACGACAAAGGCTCCGAGTGGGGCATCGACGGCGGACGCATTTCCAAGCTAATGTTCAAGCGGGACGGATACATCGTCTGCAACTACGACAGAGGCTGGGACATCGAACCCGCCGATGAGAACACGCAGCTTGCGCTGGAGCTTCTGCTCCACAGCGAGAACTGGTAAAAAACCAAAATTTCAAAGCAACGGCTCCGAAAGGGGCTGCTGCTCGTTGTACGGAAGGTCGCACCGATTTCGGTGGCGGCTATTTTTATTGCTCTGCCGGAGGGGGTGAGAAATTGCGAAAGCTGAAAAACTACAAGCCGACAAGGTTCATGGAGAAAACCTCCCACTACGATGTGGACGCAGCGGATTATGCCGTCATGTTCATCGAGAGCCTGTGCCACACCAAAGGCACCTGGGCGAGAAAGCCTTTCGAGCTGATTGACTGGCAGGAGCAGATTATTCGGGACATCTTCGGTGTCCTCAAGCCCAACGGCTATCGGCAGTTCAATACCGCCTACATCGAGATTCCGAAAAAGCAGGGCAAGTCCGAGCTTGCTGCTGCGGTGGCACTTCTGCTCACCTGCGGTGACGGAGAGGAACGAGCCGAGGTATACGGCTGCGCCGCCGACCGTCAGCAGGCGTCCATCGTTTTCAACGTGGCGGCCGACATGGTGCGGATGTGTCCGGCACTCTCCAAACGGGTCAAGATACTGGATTCCCAGAAGCGGCTCATTTATCAGCCAACGGGCAGTATCTACCAGGTGCTCTCTGCCGATGTCGGCAACAAGCACGGCTTCAACACTCACGGTGTGGTATTCGATGAACTGCACACGCAGCCGAACCGCAAGCTCTTTGATGTCATGACCAAAGGCTCCGGTGATGCCCGTATGCAGCCGCTGTATTTCCTCATCACTACAGCCGGCAACGACACGAAGTCCATCTGCTATGAGATCCACCAAAAGGCCAAAGACATCATCGAGGGACGCAAGATCGACCACACCTTCTATCCCGTCATCTACGGTGCGGAGGAATCGGACGATTGGACAGACCCGAAGGTCTGGAAGAAGGCCAATCCCTCCCTCGGCATTACGGTCGGTATCGACAAGGTGAAGGATGCCTGCGAATCTGCCAAGCAGAACCCCGGCGAGGAGAACTCCTTCCGACAGCTGAGACTCAACCAATGGGTCAAACAGGCGGTACGCTGGATGCCGATGGACAAGTGGGACAAATGTGAGTTCGCCGTCAGCGAGGACGATCTGGAAGGCCGTGTCTGTTACGGCGGTCTGGACTTGTCCTCCACAACGGATATTACAGCATTCGTTCTGGTGTTTCCGCCGGAAGATGAGAACGACAAATACATCATCCTGCCGTACTTCTGGATACCGGAGGACAACCTCGACCTTCGAGTCCGGCGCGACCATGTGCCATACGATGTATGGGAGCGGCAAGGCTTTTTACAGACCACCGAGGGTAATGTTGTTCATTACGGCTACATCGAGAAGTTCATCGAGAGCCTGGGTGAGCGTTTCAATATCCGGGAGATCGCTTTTGACCGCTGGGGTGCTGTGCAGATGGTACAGAACCTTGAGGGCATGGGCTTCACGGTCGTTCCTTTCGGACAGGGCTTCAAGGATATGTCCCCACCCACCAAGGAACTGATGAAACTGGTGCTGGAGCAGCGCATTGCCCACGGCGGGCATCCTGTCCTCCGCTGGATGATGGATAACATCTTCATCCGCACCGATCCGGCTGGGAACATCAAGCCGGACAAGGAAAAATCCACAGAGAAAATCGACGGCGCTGTGGCAACGATAATGGCACTCGACCGCGCTATCCGCTGCGGCAATGAGAATGTAGAGAGCGTATACGACACAAGGGGCCTGCTGTTTATCTGAAATTGTAAACTTCTTGCGAACTGCTTGCATATCGCAAGCAAAAGTGGTATACTATATTCGCAAGGAGGCGATAAGCTATGGCAAGAACTTCTAATGTATTCGCGCGTGTAGAGCCTGAAATCAAAGAGCAGGCAGAACAGGTGCTTGATCAATTGGGAATCCCCATGTCCAATGCGGTCAGTATGTTTCTTCGGCAGATCGTTCTGCAGCGTGGCATTCCGTTTGAAATGAAACTGCCGGAGCGCAAACCGGTGGCTTTCGGATCTTTAACAAAGGAGCAGCAGGATGCAGAGCTTGAGAAAGGCATGGCAGATATCCGTGCTGGTCGCACCCATTCTGCACAAAGCGTCATGGATGAACTGAAAAGAGACTACGGCGTATGAACTGGGAAATAGAGTTCACCGACCAGGCAAAACAAGACCTTCGAGATATTCTGGACTATATCACCTATGAGTTACAGGAACCGAAGGTCGCTGTGAACCTGGTGCGGCAAATTACAAAAGAAATCCTCTCTTTGAACCAGATGCCCATGCGGTATCGGCTTTATGATGAGGAACCTTGGAAAAATCAAGGCTTGCGCTGTTTCCCGGTCAAGAACTATCTCATTTTCTACTACCCGGACGAAACCAAAAACACGGTTTATGCCGTCCGTATAATTTATGGTGGACGGGACATCAGCCGTCAACTGAGCGAAACCGAAACGATCTGAATTCAACACTACGAGAGCATCTGTCTACGGACAGGTGCTTTTCTTTTGCCCATTTTGAAGGAGAGTGATTTAGGTGGGTATTTTTTCAGGGCTGTTCAAATCCAGGGACAAGCCTCAGAACCGCACATCGGGCAGCAACTACGCCTTTTTCTTCGGTGGAACGACCTCCGGCAAAGCGGTGACAGAACGCTCCGCCATGCAGATGACTGCCGTGTATTCCTGCGTCCGTATCTTGTCGGAAGCTGTCGCAGGACTGCCGCTGCACCTTTATAGATACACGGAAAGCGGCGGCAAGGCAATGGCACTCGACCATCCGCTCTACCGCTTGCTCCACGATGAGCCGAACCCGGAAATGAGTTCCTTCGTATTCCGGGAAACGCTCATGACGCACCTACTCCTCTGGGGCAACGCTTACGCTCAGATCATCCGAAACGGCAAGGGCGAAGTGGTGGCGCTGTACCCGCTTATGCCCAACCGCATGGAGGTCAACCGGGATAAAAACGGCAAGCTCTACTACCTCTATTCTACCCAGTCCGACGATGCACCCACCATGAAAGGCTCAACGGTCTATCTTGACCCATCCGAAGTGCTTCACATTCCCGGTTTGGGTTTTGACGGCTTGGTGGGCTACAGTCCCATCGCTATGGCAAAGAACGCCATTGGCATGGCGATTGCCTGTGAGGAATACGGTGCAAAGTTCTTCGCCAACGGTGCCGCCCCGGGCGGTGTGTTAGAACACCCCGGTACGATCAAAGACCCGCAGCGTGTGCGTGAGAGCTGGCAGTCCACCTTCGGTGGCAGCGGAAACGCAAACAAAATCGCCGTACTGGAAGAAGGCATGAAATATACGCCAATCGGCATCTCGCCGGAGCAGGCGCAGTTCCTCGAAACACGAAAATTCCAAATCAATGAGATCGCTCGAATTTTCCGAGTGCCGCCCCACATGGTGGGTGACCTGGAAAAGTCGAGCTTTTCTAATATTGAGCAGCAGTCCCTCGAGTTCGTGAAATACACCCTTGACCCTTGGGTCATCCGCTGGGAGCAGTCCATTCAGCGGTCACTCCTGTCCAAGGACGAAAAAGCCATGTATTTCGTGAAGTTCAATCTGGAAGGCTTGCTTCGCGGCGATTACCAGAGCCGCATGAACGGGTACGCTATCGGCCGCCAGAACGGCTGGATGTCCGCCAACGACATCCGTGAGCTGGAAAACCTCGACCGCATCCCGGCAGAGGACGGCGGCGACTTATACCTCATCAACGGCAATATGCTCCCGCTGCAAAACGCCGGAGCTTTTGCAAATATCAACACCGATAACGGAAAGGAGGAAAAATCCGATGAAGAAGTTCTGGAATTGGAAAAACAGGACAGTGACAAACGAGGAGACGCAGGAACAGATCCAAGAGAGAACCCTGTTCTTAAACGGCACGATCGCTGAGGAGAGCTGGTTTGACGATGATGTCACGCCGCAGCTTTTCAAGGATGAGCTGATGTCCGGCTCTGGGAATATCACCGTCTGGATCAACTCGCCCGGTGGTGACTGCGTGGCTGCGGCGCAAATCTACAATATGCTGATGGACTACCACGGCGACGTCACAGTCAAGATCGACGGCATTGCTGCCTCTGCCGCATCCGTCATTGCGATGGCAGGTACGAAGGTGCTCATGTCGCCCACGGCGCTCATGATGATCCACAACCCCTTGACGGTCGCTATCGGTGACAGCGAGGAGATGCAGAAGGCAATCGATATGCTCTCCGAAGTCAAGGAAAGCATCATCAATGCCTACGAGATCAAGACCGGCCTGTCCCGTGCCAAGCTCAGCCACCTCATGGATGCCGAGACCTGGATGAATGCCAACAAGGCTGTGGAGCTGGGCTTTGCCGATGATTTGCTGTTCAAGGCAGACGGTGAAAGCGCCGCTGCGGAGGACAGCTTCGTGTTCAGCCGCAGAGCCGTCACCAACTCGCTCATGTCCAAGGTCAAGAGTCATCACACCCCGTCCGAACTTGCGAAACCCGCAGGCACACCCATCTCCGAGCTCGAAAAGAGACTCGCACTTATCAAACCTTAAGGAGGATACAAACAATGAGTAAGATCAACGAACTGCGCGCACAGCGTGCAAAGACCTGGGAGCAGACGAAGGCGTTCCTCGACTCCCACAGAAGTGACAAAGGCGTCCTCTCTGCTGAGGACACCGCCACCTATGAGAAGATGGAACAGGAGATCGTCGACCTCGGCCGTGAGATCGAGCGCCAGGAGCGTCTGGACGCTTTTGAGCGTGAACTGAACACTCCGGTCAATACCCCCATCACCCAGAAGCCCGACACCGCAAAGGTAGACACCAAGACCGGTCGTGCCTCCGACACCTATAAGAAGGCGTTCTGGGCACAGTCCCGCACCAAGGGCGGTATGCTGACTGCAGAAATCCGCAACGCTCTGCAGGAGGGCGTGGACAGTGAGGGCGGCTACCTTGTTCCCGACGAATTCGAGCAGACCCTGGTGCAGTCCCTCGAAGCCGAGAATGTGGTCAGGAGCTTGGCTCATGTCATTACCACTGCCTCCGGCAGTCACAAGATCCCCATCGTCGCCACCAAAGGCACTGCTGCCTGGGTCGATGAGGAAGGCACCATTCCCGAAGGCGACGATGCTTTCGGTCAGCAGCTCATCGGCGCACACAAGGTAGCCACCATGATCAAGGTGTCCGAGGAGCTTCTGAACGACTCTGCCTTTGACCTGGAAGCCTACTTCCGCACCGAGTTCGCCCGTCGCATCGGCAACAAGGAGGAAGAGGCGTTCCTCACCGGCGACGGCAGCGGCAAGCCCACGGGTATTTTCAATGCCACGGGCGGCGGTCAGCTTGGTGTCACGGCGGCTTCCGCGACCGCCATCACTGCCGACGAGCTGATCGACCTGTTCTACTCTCTGAACAGTGCCTATCGCAAGAATGCCGTGTGGCTTCTGAACGACTCCTCCATGAAGAACATCCGCAAGCTGAAGGACTCCAATGGTCAGTATCTGTGGCAGCCCTCCCTGCAGGCGGGTCAGCCGGACAGACTGCTCGGTTACGAGATTTACACCAGCCCGTATGCTCCCACGCTGGCGGCAGGTGCGCTCTCCATTGCCTTCGGCGATTTCCAGAGCTACTGGATCGCTGACCGCACCGGCAGAACCGTTCAGCGTCTGAACGAGCTGTATTCCACCAACGGTCAGGTCGGCTTTGTTGCCACCGAGCGTGTGGACGGCAAGATCATCCTGCCGGAGGGTATCCAGCTTCTGAAGATGAAGGCGTCTTGATGAAGGGAGGCGGCGGTGATGGACGAGCTTCTCTCCAAAGTGAAAGCTAACCTTATCCTGGAACACACGGCGGATGATGCCTTGCTAAAAAGCTACATCACCGCCGCTGTTTCTTACGCCGAAAGCTACCAGCACATCCCGGAGGGCTATTACACGGAGAACCCCATGCCTCCCACCAC
>OHPI01000243.1_pt1 | contig 42356 bp, 30 predicted proteins | sample 1577651 | NCBI WGS metagenome assembly OHPI01 (sample SAMEA3879578, study PRJEB24766) | human gut metagenome | biome: human-associated habitat; feature: feces | place: USA | collected 1985/1987
CACTACCCTCCGGCCGCTGTGAAAGTGTCGGAACAGCCCCGCACGGGGTTTATTTCAGCAGAAAAAACGGCTTTCTCAGAGTGGGTGCTCTGCGCCGACGGACACGCTGTTCCCTCCTGCACACAGCGCTTTTTCGGCGTTCCTGCATGGGGGTGGTATCATTACCCTCGGCGTGCGCTTCATGCCGTTGAAACACTGGACGCGCAGGAGCTACGGCGGCTTATTTGCCGTTTTTATGCCACCGCGGTGCTCGCCCTGTGCGGGCTGAATATCCCCTCGGCGGGTACACACGCCACCCCAGCCCCTAACCGCACAAACAGCGGCTCACACGCCGAAACACGGGGCGTTTTCACCGCCTGAGACATCGGCAGGGTCGATAGGGTCAACAGCTTGGGTACCCTGTGCATCGTCACTTTCGGCACGGCGTAGTTCGATGAGCCGCTTTCCGTTGCTGCGGCGCACCACGGCGGAAATACCGATTTTGCTTAGTGCGGCAACGCTTTGCAGGATCAGACGGGATACCTTTTTCGGCGTGATGCCCTCGCTGCCCGCAGGGTCGATCTGCGCGGACAGCTCCGTGGGAGTGCCTATAAATTCCGCACGGTCACGCATCAACTCAGAGAGAAGAATGACGATCCGGCCGCCCAGCAGCTCCGGCTGCGTCCGGCTGTCCGACACCAGCTCCCACACATTTTCCGCGTTGCGCTCCAGCGTCAGCTCACGATATTCAATGTCACGCCCGATGCAGAAGAACTTTGCGGTGCTCTCACTCGTTCTTCCTTCTGAGAAGAAGATCACTTTTTTGCCGCATCGCCTCTCCACGCAAAGCCAACGGCTTTGCGCGTCTCTCCGTTCAGAACCCAGCAAAGCGGTTCTGAACGGAAAAGGAGGAGCGACGGAATGAGTGAGTTTTCGGCGCAGGCGGAAACGAAGGATATGAAGTCCGCGACGACGCAGCGTATGTGTTGTCATAACCGGTGCCGCGGATCATTTGCAGCGTGTCGATGATGACCAGCACCGTGTCGGGATGCTCAGCGAGGAACGCACAGAGCTGTTCCTCCAGGCCCTTGCCAAGGGTGTCGCTGTTGGTAGAGAAGTGGACGTTGGCGGGGGCGTCCTCCGTGATCTCAAACAGGCGGTTCTGGATGCGGAGGGTGGAGTCTTCCAAGCGGAGGTAGAGCGTGGTGCCCTGCTTCACACCCATGCCCCAGACGGCTTCGCCCTTCGCCACCGTGACGGCCAGCCATGACTTTCCCACCTTGGGTGAGCCGGCGAGGATGTGCAGGCCCTGGGACAGCAACGTATCCACCACAAAGTTCAGCGGTGTGAGCGGCTGACTCATTAACGTTTCACCGTCGATGGTCAGCAATCTGTTTTCTTTTTTCAATTTTTGTTCCTCCAGATAAAAGGATAAGGGCAGAGACCTCGCTGCAGTCGAGGCTCTAACCCTTTCACTTGATTATTCTGTATTTTTTGATAGAATGAGAATATCACCGGACAGCCGTAAAACAGATATGGGACAGGAGGCGGGCTTTTGAAGATCGGGACGGATCAGTATAACACGTTTGACACCATGACAATGGACTGCTGGAATGACCGTGTGTACTACGAGGGAAAGGAGTTTCCGGCAGGACAGTTTGCAGCGGAGATTTTGAACTTTGCCGGAGAGATCCACGATCCTCTTCTGGAGCGTATCACTGTGCTGACGGCGCTTGTGGACGATTTGAGCACAGCCGAAAAGAGCAAGCGCCATGATATTGCGGCACAATTGAAACCGCTGCTGCATGACACGGTTTCCTGGCTGTATACTTGCCCTCCGTTTTGCTATTGCGAAGAGCAACGCGCGTATGAGGCTCTTGAACATGCCTTGAGCGAGGAGCGGCTCGATCGGGACTATGAGGAAGAGGAGGCGCATCTTCCGTACTTGGCGCTTTCCTTTTGCGAGCCGATCCTGAGAATCTTGGTGGCGATCTATAATTTTTGCCTGCTCATCCGCGCATTCGAAAAGAAATATCTGCGCAGAGCGAAGCGGCGTAATGCAGACGCCTTCGCAAAGGCGGCGCATGAGTGCTTTGACGAGGATGACAGCTTTCTGATCCTGTTGGAGCAAATGCCGTTTGGCGGGGTAGAGGAATTTTTCTCTTATCCGAGAGTTATCACAGGATTCAAATATTTTCAGGATGAGAACGATGAGGAAAAATGGAAAACCGCACAGCGCGTGATTTGCAGGCGCACCATTGACTTCTATGTATTCGACCTGGTGAACGGATTGCACCACGGCCACGCACCCAGCCAGTGCCAAGGCTGCGGGAGATACTTTCTGACCACCAACGGTCACATCCCCAAATACTGCGACGGCATCGCCCCGCAGGACAGCCGCTATACCTGTCGGCAGTACGGCGCGATGATGCACCAGAAGGAGCAGAACAAACAGCACCCGGTCTACCGCCTGTTCAATACCCGCACCGACACCATCCGCAAACATCACTGGCGGGGAAAGATCTCCGACGAACTAAGGCAGGAGGCGCTCTATCTGGCGGGGAACTACCGGGACAAGGCGCTGATGGACAATGACTACGCCGCTGACGTGTATGTGCGGGATATGGAATTGGAACACATTTACGCGGAGGCGGAAAAACGGCTGAAATGAGGAAGGGGGGCGTTCCTGTGACGAAAAATATGTACACCGTTGCCGGGGACGGCCCCTGCAATGAAGAACTGGCTTTGCGGATGCAAGCCGGAGACAAAAACGCCGCGGAGCGGCTCATCGCACAGAACGAGGGCTACCTCACCGAACTGGCGCGGGCGTGCACACCGTGGTGTGAGTTGGAGGACTTGAAGCAGGAGGGAGCGCTGGCACTGCTGGACGCGGCGGGGCACTTTGATCCCGCCTACGGAACAAAGCTGCTGACCTATGCAACACCAGCGATAGAAGCGGCGATGATGGACTACGCCGCACGGTATTCTTCCTCTCTGTCCATTTCCATCAGCCGGTACAATCAACTGCGCAGGGTGGCATACCTCTGTGCCGAGGGATGGGACTCATCTGATGCTGAGTTGGTCAAGGTGGTGTGCGGAGAACTGAATGTATCTGCCAAGGTAGCTGGGGCATTGATAAAAGAATACCGGACGCTGTTTTGCGTCCGGCAGTTAGGTGACGATGTGTTCTCCGTCAGCTGCGGCGGCAATCCCGCCGTGGCCTATGACCGCCTCATGCGCCGGACGCTGCTGATGCAGCGGATGGAGGAGGTGCTGACGCCCAGAGAGCTGAATCTGGTGCGGAGCTACCTTGGCATCGGTCAGCCGGACGAGATTGGCATGACCTTTCAGGAGCTGGCGATCTATCTCCACTACAACGGCCCCAGCGGAGCGGAGAAGGCATATAAGGCCGCGCTGCGGAAGCTGAAAAGGGACTTGTATGGCGGGGCTTACGGCCGGTGGCTCTCCGCTCAGAAGGCCATCCGCGCCGCCAAAGCGGAGGCGGAGCAGGACGCGGGGCATGACACAACGCCGCAGAGAACATGGTGGGGCGAAAAAGAGCTGATGGCGCGGTTTATCTGCGAGGTCGTTTCGCTGATCCGTGTTCATGAGATTTTCAGTGACGCATTGGAGAATATTGCTGCAAAAATTTTTGAGGAGTCTTGAAAATTGTACGTTTTCAAGACTCCTCAAGATCATTCCAGCTCAAATGCGCCGGTATAAAGCTGATAATACTTTCCCTTCTTTGCAATCAGCTCATCATGACTTCCCCTTTCAATAATGCGTCCCTGCTCCAAAACCATAATGCAGTCACTGTTTCTGACAGTAGAAAGCCTGTGTGCGATAACAAATGTAGTACGGCCATGCATGAGCTTATCCATGCCGTCTTGAACAATACGCTCGGTACGTGTATCAATTGAGCTTGTAGCCTCATCGAGGATGAGTACAGGCGGATCGGCGATAGCGGCACGCGCAATGGCTAGAAGCTGGCGCTGGCCCTGGCTTAGGTTTGCACCGTCACCTGTCAGTACAGTATTGTAGCCGTCAGGAAGCTGGCGGATAAACGTATCGGCGTTTGCCAGGCGGGCAGCTGCGTATACTTCATCATCTGTGGCATCAAGCTTGCCGTAGCGGATGTTTTCCATGACAGTAGCTGTGAAAAGGTGGGTATCCTGCAAAACAATGCCAAGAGAGTGGCGCAGATCAACCTTTTTAATCTTGTTTATATTGATGCCGTCATATCTTATCTTGCCGTCTGCTATATCGTAGAAGCGGTTGATAAGGTTAGTGATGGTAGTCTTTCCAGCTCCGGTGGTGCCAACAAAGGCAATCTTCTGACCGGGTGTTGCAAAAAGATCCACATCGTGCAGTACAATTTTCTCAGGTACATATCCGAAATCCACATCGTTAAATACCACATCGCCCTCAAGCTTTTTATAGTCCACAGAGCCGTCAGCCTGATGAGTATGCTTCCATGCCCATAAGCCGGTGCGTTCATGGGTTTCGGTAAGTTTTCCGTTTTCTTCCTTAGCATTTACCAGTGTGACATAGCCCTCGTCAGTCTCAGGCGTTTCGTCGAGCAGAGAGAAGATACGGTCACATCCGGCAAGCGCCATGATGATACTGTTGAACTGCTGGCTGACCTGCGAGATAGGCATGTTAAAGCTCTTGTTAAAGGTCAGAAAGCTCGCAAGCTTACCAAGGGTCAGACCGCCAAAGCCTGAAAGAGCCATAACACCGCCTGCAAGAGCGCAGAGCACGTAGCTTAGATTTCCAATCTGTGCGTTTACAGGACCGAGCATGTTGGAGTACATGTTGGCATTGTAGGCGCTTTCAAAGAGTTCATCGTTTATTTTGTCGAAGGCTTCAATATTTTCCTGCTCGTGGGTAAATACCTTGACTACCTTCTGGCCGTTGAGCATTTCCTCAATGAAGCCGTTAACCTTGCCGAGGTCGCGCTGCTGTGCAAGGAAATAGCGGCTGGAGAAGCCTGCAAATTTCTTTGTCACGACTGTTGTTACGATTACCATCACGATAGTTAGTACGGTGAGCGGAATATTTAATATGACCATTGAAACAAAAACGCTCACAACAGTGATAGCACTGTTAAGTATCTGCGGAAGACTCTGGCTGATGAGCTGGCGGAGTGTATCGATATCGTTTGTATAAATTGACATGATATCGCCGTGCGCATGTGAGTCAAAGTATCGGATTGGCAGATCCTGCATATGGGAAAAGAGCTCAACACGCAGGTTCTTAATGGTGCCCTGTGATACGTAGATCATTATTTTGCTGTATGCAAACGTACTGATGACGCCGATGCCGTAGAATACGGCAACTCTTCCCATTGCTGCAAGGAGTGGTCCGTAGTCGGGACTTCCTGTCTTAAGCAGTGGTACTATATAGTCATCAATCAAATTTTTGGTAAACATGGTTCCCTGCACATTTGCAAGTACACTGACAAAGATACATATCACAACAATTATGCAGGCCGGTAAATATTTCTTGAAAATAAATCCCATGAGGCGCGCAAAAAGCTTACCGGGATTTTTAATTTTGGGTTTTGGACCTCGTGGTCCTCTTGGTCCTGGCATCAGGCAGCACCTCCTTCATCAAAGTCTCCTCCGCCGTTTGTCTGGGAATCGTAAACATCGCGGTAGATTTCATTATTTTTAAGCAGATTTTCGTGAGTGTCAAAGCCGTCCACTTTTCCGTCATTCATCACGATGATACGGTCAGCATCCATGACTGATGAGATACGCTGTGCGATGATGAGCTTAGTGGTTCCCGGTATTGTTTTTGCGAGGGCAGCACGGATTTTTGAATCTGTTGCTGTATCTACAGCCGAGGTGCTGTCATCGAGTATGAGTATCCTTGGCTTTTTAAGCAGAGCTCTTGCGATACACAGACGCTGCTTCTGGCCACCGGATACGTTGGTTCCGCCCTGCTCTATGTAGGTGTTGTACTTGTCAGGGAAGGACTCGATAAAGTCATCGGCGCATGCCATTTTGCAGGCCTCAATACACTCATCCGTGGTAGCATTTTTGTCACCCCAACGCAGATTTTCGAGTATGGTGCCCGAGAAAAGCACGTTCTGCTGGAGCACGACAGCTACCTTGTTTCTGAGAGTGTCCATGTCGTATTCACGCACATCGTGGCCTCCGACGATTACAGAGCCGGTGTCTGTGTCGTAGAGACGGCTTATCAGGTTTACAAGGGAAGATTTCGAGCTTCCGGTTCCTCCTATGATGCCGATTGTCTCACCGGATTTTATGTCTAGATTTATATCCGACAGAACCGGAGTTTCAGCGGTGTCTGAATATCTGAAGGTTACATGCTTAAAGCTTATGCTTCCGTCAGGCACATCGTAAAGCGGCTCCTTTGGATTGTGCAGTGTGCTCTGCTCATTTAATACTTCGCTGATTCGTCTTGCAGATGCGAGTGAGAGTGAAATCATTACAAAAACCATCGAGAGCATCATGAGGTTCATCAGAATATTCATGCAATAGGTGAGAAGAGCCATCAGATCACCTGTAGTGAGAGTGCTGCTTACCACCATATGAGCTCCGAGCCAGCTTATTAACAGGATGCAGGCATACACTGTAAACTGCATGAGCGGAGAGTTGTATACCACAAGGCTTTCTGCCTTCACAAATACATCGTAGATATTCTGTGCTGCCTTTGAAAAACGTTTCTTCTCATAATCCTCACGGACGTATGCCTTTACAACGCGGATAGCGGATACGTTTTCCTGTACGCTTTCATTCAGGTCATCATAGCGCTTGAAGGCTCTGTCGAAGTATTTCATGGCTGCCTTGCTGATGAAAAGCAGTAAAGCTCCAAGCACAATGACAGCGATTAAGTATATTGTCGCAAGGCGAGGGCTGATGAAAAATGACATAGCCATCGCACATATTATGGACGCAGGGGCTCTCATAGCCATGCGAAGCAGCATCATGTAAGCATTCTGGATGTTGGTCACATCGGTTGTCATACGTGTGACAAGACTCGCGGATGAGAATCTGTCGATATTTGCAAAGGAAAAGGTCTGGATGTTGCGAAACATTGCAGCACGCAGATTCTTTCCAAAGCCCATGGCGGCCTTTGCACCATATTTTGCACCGAGACATCCTGTCAAAAGACCAAACAGTGCTGCGACAATCATCCACACACCCATGATATAGATATGCCTTGTGTCGCCCATATTGACACCGTTGTCGATGATTGATGCCATGAGAAGAGGGATTATGGTATCCACAGCCACCTCAAGCAGCATGAAAACAGGTGTCGCAATCGAAGCCCATTTGTATTCCTTTATTTGGGCACCTAGTGTTTTTAACATATGTTTTGTCCTTTCTTCTTATATTTATATTTGATTAAAACAAACTTCCCACATTTATGGTAATGTGGTTAACTAAAAAATACTTGCATTTAATTAGTTAGTGTGCTAACTATATTATAGATATAATTTTTTTATTGTCAAGAAAAATCTATGAAAGGATTTCAGATATGAAGGAGTTTACACCGGATAAATACTTAGGACACAAGATAAACCGCATCAGCAGGAGCATAGACAGATATTTTGACAGAAAAAGGTGCAGTAAAACAGAATGTATACCGCGAAGCCAGGGTATGATGATTGGATATATAATGGATAATCAGGGCCAAAATATATTTCAAAAGGATATCGAAGCAAAGTTTCATCTGTCAGGAGCTACAGTGACAAATATGCTTAAAAGTCTTGAAAAAAACGGATATATCGTGCGCACACCTATGGAAAATGATGCAAGGCTTAAGAGGATTGAGCTGACGCAAAAAGCACTGGACCACGAAAACAGGGTGAGGGAAAATATAATGGTAATAGAGGAAGCCATGCACGAAGGCTTTTCTAAGGAGGAGTTTAACATGATGCTTGGCTTTTTGGACAGAGTGATTGACAATATGGAAAAGCTTAACAAGTAACAAAATAATTACAGAGTTGAAAAAGTAGCATAAATATTGTGGTTTTTTTTGTGCAATAAGTCAAAATGCTACAAAATATTGTTGAGCGTATTGACATAGCAACAATATCTTGTATAATTTAGATTGTCATCAAAAGACAGATGCACAGATTTGTATTAAATAATATGGCATTTTATATGTAGCTATATCGTAATTGTTTGGTGAAAAGCCTGCTTTACATTGCAGGGCAGTGACATGAATTAATGATTACATCTCATTTATAGCTGCATATTTTGTGCCATTACACATGATAAAATACATATATATAGTATGCGTATTGAATAACAACACTATATATAGTACACTACATTATATGAAATATAGTATACAGAGAGGAGAAATTTACATGAAAATCATCAAGCGAAGCGGCAGTGAGGACATATTTGATGCAGCCAAAATAGTAGCTGCCATTAGAAAGGCAAACGATTCAGTGCTGGACTATGAGAAGCTTACTGCTGATCAGATTGAGGAAATTGCAAGCAACGTGGAGACTGCATGTGAGAACATGAAGCGCTCTCCAAGCGTTGAGGAGATACAGGATATGGTGGAGAACCAGCTCATGAACAAGCGTGCCTTTACCGTAGCCAGAAACTACATTACTTACAGATATAAGAGAGCCATCGTCCGTAAGTCAAACTCTACGGACCAGCAGATTCTTAGCCTTCTTGAGTGCAATAACGAGGAGGTAAAGCAGGAAAACTCCAACAAGAATCCTACTGTAAACAGCGTGCAGCGTGACTACATGGCAGGTGAGGTGAGCAAGGATATCACACGCCGTTTCCTGCTTCCTGAGGATATAGTGGAGGCTCATGAGAAGGGGCTTATCCATTTCCACGATGCAGATTATTTTGCACAGCATATGCACAACTGCTGTCTTGTAAACCTTGAGGACATGCTTCAGAACGGCACAGTAATCAGTGAGACTATGATTGACACACCAAAGAGCTTTTCAACAGCCTGCAACATTGCTACACAGGCTATCGCACAGATTGCCAGCTCACAGTATGGTGGACAGAGTATCTCGCTTGCACATCTGGCACCATTTGTACAGGTCAGTCGTGAGAAGTTCAGAAAGCAGGTGCAAAAGGAATTCGAGAGCGTAGGCCTTGATTTGGATGAAGAAAAAATTAACGAGGTAGCAGAGCTTCGTGTCAAGGAAGAAATCAACCGCGGTGTGCAGATGATTCAGTATCAGGTCATCACACTCATGACTACAAACGGACAGGCACCGTTTATCACAGTATTCATGTACCTCAACGAGGTATCCGATCCGCAGACAAAGGCAGATCTTGCCGCAATCATTGAGGAGATGCTGCACCAGAGAATAAAGGGTGTAAAGAACGAAAAGGGTGTATATATCACACCGGCATTCCCTAAGCTCATATATGTGCTTGAGGATGACAATATCACAGAGGATTCAAAGTACTGGAATCTCACAGTGCTTGCGGCACAGTGCTCTGCAAAGAGAATGGTGCCTGACTATATTTCAGAGAAGGTCATGAAGGAGCTTAAGGACGGAGATGTGTATACATGCATGGGCTGCCGTTCATTCCTCACAGTGGACAGATGCTCACAGACAGCAGGCAATGTGGCACATGCCAAGAACTTTGATCCAAACAAGCGTAAGTACTATGGACGTTTCAACCAGGGTGTTGTCACCTTAAATCTCGTTGATGTGGCATGCTCATCAGAAAAGGATGAGGAAAAATTCTGGAAGATACTTGATGAGAGACTTGAGCTGTGTCACAGAGCACTTATGTGCAGACATAAGAGACTTCTTGGTACCAAATCCGATGTAGCACCGATTCTCTGGCAGAACGGAGCACTTGCACGTCTGAAAAAGGGAGAGGTGATAGACCCATTATTATTTAACGGATACTCAACAATCTCACTCGGCTATGCAGGACTTTGTGAGTGTGTGCGCTATATGAAGGGAGTATCACACACAGAGCCAAAGGAAGGCACACCGTTTGCACTTAAGGTAATGCAGCGTTTAAACGATGCATGTGAGCAGTGGAAAAAGGAGTCAAACATCGATTTCAGTATATATGGCACACCGCTTGAGTCTACCACCTATAAGTTTGCTAAGTGCTTACAGAAGCGCTTTGGTATCATCAAGGGTGTTACCGACAAGAACTATATTACAAATAGCTACCATGTGCATGTAACAGAGAAGATTAATGCATTTGACAAGCTAAAGTTTGAGTCCCAGTTCCAGAAGCTGTCTCCGGGTGGCGCTATCAGCTACGTGGAGGTACCAAACATGCAGGACAATATCCCTGCAGTGCTTTCAGTAATGCAGTACATTTACGACAATATCATGTACGCAGAGCTGAATACAAAGAGCGACTATTGCCAGGTATGCGGCTACGACGGAGAAATCAAAATCGTAGAGGAAGAGGGCTCAGGCAAGCTTATCTGGGAGTGCCCACACTGTGGCAACCGTGACCAGAACAAGATGAGTGTAGCCCGCCGTACATGTGGATATATAGGCACACAGTTCTGGAATCAGGGAAGAACTCAGGAGATTAAAGAGCGAGTACTACATCTGTAGAAGGTAAAGGAGGATTTTGTTTATGACTAATGAAGAAATCTGGAATATTGGTCTTGAGGAGCGTACAGACGAGCTTTCAAAGCTGCAAAGCGAATATGACAGGCTCGACGTGGAGTGCCGCAAGGCAGAATTTGAAAAGGATATGTATGCACGTCTCAGGGACGTAAACAATGCAATGCTTTATAAGCAGAAATTCTCAGAAAAATATGAGAAATGTGCCAGGGCATCTGAAAAGCTTACGAAACAGAAGAATGCACTTGAGAATGAGATTAGTGTTCTGAAAAAAGAGATATATTACATTAATAGCTTGATGTAACATAAAAATTTGCCTTTGTAAAGGTAAATACCAATGCAGGTACTAAAGCAGCTCTTCTAAAAGAACAACATAAAGCATAAGAAAAATAAAACCGTCGTACCGGGCCGTAAATGGCTGGGTACGACGGTTTTACTTATTTTCTTAAATGATTAATTATTTCAATTACTCATCAAATTTTTGAGCCTTATCGAAGAGCTCATAAACCTCTTTTGAAGGCTCATTTGTGCAAAGTGTCACAACAACGGCTGCGATAAGTCCGAAAACAAATCCCGGCAGCAGCTCGTAGATTCCGGTTGATGTGAGGAATGCATACCACAATATATCAACGGCAGCACCTGTTATGATTCCTGCAACAGCACCTTTGAAGTTAAAGCGCTTCCAGAAGAGGCTGAGCATGATTGCAGGTCCAAAGGCAGCTCCAAAGATACCCCATGCATTGGAAACAAGTGCCATGATAGAGCCGGCATTAGGGTTTGATGCGATGATGAGTGCTGCAACAGCGATTCCAAGAACGACAATACGGCCGGTCCACATCATCTCTTTGTCACTTGCCTTACCTTTTCTGATGACAGGCTTGTACACATCACTCGAAAAAGCAGATGAAGCAGCAAGCAGCTGGCTGTCTGCGGTACTCATGGAAGCAGCAAGCACTGCTGAGAGGAGTATACCTGAGATAACACCCGGGAAAATCTTTCTTACAATCTGGATGAAAACAAGAGAGTTATCATTGATTGATTCGTCAAAGCCAAGGAAAAGTCTTCCGATTACTCCGATTAAGGTTGCAAAAAATACAATAAGCAAGGTCCATGTGATTCCTATTTTTGCTGATTTTTTCAAATCCTTCTGTGATTTGATGGACATGAATCTGATGATGATATGTGGCATACCAAAGTAACCAAGTCCCCATGCCAGTCCTGACACGATATCCTGCCAGCTTGAGAATGGATTTAAGTAACCGCCCGGGAGTGATGACATAGATGATGTATCAAGCATAAATGCTGCAAAAATCGGTGCTATAAACATAGAACCAAGCACAAGCATGCCCTGGAAAAAATCGGTCCAGCATACAGCCGAGAAGCCGCCGAGGAAGGTATAGCCTACGATGACAACTGCTGCAAGATACATGGCAATCTGTGGATCCATTCCTATTACAGTGTGGAAAAGAGTACCGCATGCCTTTACGCTTGATGCCGCATAAATAGTGTATGCAACCAAAAACACAATTGCACATATCACCTGTAGTGCAAGTGATTTGGACAGGAATCTGTTGGTCAGATACTGCGGAATGGTGATTGAGTCGTTTGCTACAATCGAGAATTTTCTCAGTCTCGGTGCTTCAAGCAGCCAGCTTATAGTGTAGCCGATTGCAAGTCCTACAGGAATCCATACCTGACCTAAGCCCAGTGCATAGATAGAAGTAGGAAGTCCCATGAGTACCCATGCACTCATGTCTGAGGCTCCGGCTGACAGTGCCGCAACCCATGGTCCCATCTCACGTCCGCCGAGGAAGTAGGTCTTTTCTCCACCGTTTTTGTTTTTCACGAAGAAGAAGATACCGATACCCAGCATGCACAGCAGATAGACGATAAATACAATAATTTCTGATGTTTTCATTTGTAGTACCTCTTTAATAGTTTATTTAGTAACCATGCTACCACGTTAGCGTGATAAAGGCAAGAAAAACTTTCTCTTGACGAATCCCCTGCGTTGACATATCATAGTACATAAGTGAAAGGGAGTAGCCGGCACGAAAGTGCTTACTTATCCGTCAGTACGATTGCTCATACATATATGACAGCAATCCGGAGAGTGATTAAATGGCGAGACTTTTGTTGTTTTATACAGCAGAAGTGTCGCCTTTTTTTGTATATAAAAGCCTTCTGCTGATAAGACATAGATGTATCTATCAATTAATCAGGCATCCTTAAAAAGGACAGCAGAAGGAGGAAAATTATGATTTTTGTAGCAATTTTACTGCTTATAGCAGGCTTTGTAGCACTGGTGAAGGGCGCGGATGTGTTTGTGGATGGAGCGGCGGCGCTCGCCGGGAAATTTGGTATTCCGCAGCTTGTGATTGGACTGACGATTGTGGCGATGGGTACGTCGCTGCCGGAGGCGGCAGTCAGCATCACTGCGGGAATAAAGGGTAATGCAGGGATTACAGTTGGCAATATTGTCGGCAGCAATATCCTAAATATCCTTATAATCCTGGGAGTGACGGCACTCATCACAAATGTAGCCATACAAAAAACAACCTTCAAATACGAGATACCGTACATGCTTCTTATCACAGCGGTGCTTCTCGTGATGGGAATGACAGGCAATGAAATCACATTCATTGAGGGTGTTATACTGTGGATTTTATTTATTGCATATCTGCTTTATTTGTATATTCTGGCAAAAAAGGGCAATGACAGCGGCGATGAGCAGTCGGTAAAGCTATATCCGGTATGGAAATGTCTGCTATTTATTGTGCTGGGCGGTGTGTGCGTCGTAATTGGAAGCCAGTTTGTCGTAAACGGTGCCACGACCATAGCAAGAGCCTGCGGCATGAGTGAGCGCTTTATCGGACTGACAATCGTTGCATTCGGCACATCTCTTCCGGAGCTTGTTACATCTGTTTCAGCAGCACGCAAGGGAAATGCCGGTATAGCGATTGGAAATATAGTCGGCAGTAATATTTTCAATATACTCTTTGTAGTCGGAACAGTAGCTCTCATTTGTCCGGTACCGTTTGAGAGCAGGTTTGTGATTGATACAGTTGTGGCAATCCTGTGCGGTGTGCTCCTGTGGGTCGGTACGATAAGACATAAAGAGCTTAGAAAGCCATGCGGAGTGGTGATGCTGCTTTGCTATGCGGCATATTTTGTATATTTGGCAGCTATGTAATGATGTATTTTTTGAATTGCGGTGACTGTGTTTAAAAAGAGTGTGATGAAGAGATAATAATTAAATTTAGCAAACTGTCAATAATTGTGCATACAAATCAACACTTTGATATCAAAATGATTGCGATTTCACATTAAATATAAATAATTAATTAAAAATAGCACTCTTGCTTGACAAGTGCTGATTACAGGTGTATAACGTAGTCAGAACGAACGGAAGGAAGCGATTATAATGGATAAAAACCCAAAGCATCCATTGAAGAAAAAGAATAAGGCAGATGCAAAGAAGCATCAGAAGCATGTATACGAATAGCGCTTCCACTAAGGAATACTATCCAGTAAGCACAATGTACCCCAGCCCGTCACAGGGTTGGGGTATTTTGTGTTTTTGGAACTGTTTTCGGAGACAGCCCGTGAGGCAGTTGTAAATACATTTTCACCGGCACCTTTTATGAGAGAAGCCTTAAGCTTGTCGCCATACATATAGAGGTCATTTCCACGCACAATTCCCCATTCCATCAGAAGCGCAGCCGCACCGGTCACAAACGGTGCAGCCATAGATGTCCCTGTTTTTGAAGTGTAGCCTCCGGTGTTTGAGCATGAAATAATGTCTACACCGGGCGCAATGATATCTGGCTTTATGCTGTCAAAGGCCCAGGTATAGCCTCGGCCGGAAAAGGCGGCTGTGCGGTTTGTTCGGCTGTCATAGGCCCCGACAGATATGACATTTTGAGCGGTTGAGGGGATGGTCAGGGTGATATCAGGTGATGCATGGATAAATGAGGTCTGTGCATTGCGCAGAGCATCTGACGGCAGCCATATATCCCATGAGCCGTCCTTTACAGATATAGGTTCAAGTGATATTTTCCAGATGCCTGGTGAGATGTATTCCGATCCCATGAGTTCAATGAATATTTCCTGAAAAGGAGAGTAGGGAGAGGGACCGCCTCCTGTTATATATATGTCTGTCCCATCGAGATTGTATCTGTATGTAAAGCCCTTTGCCTGATTGGTAATTGTATCGGGAATCTCCAGCATATCATTATTTGGTGCACTAATGCGCAGCTGTATCTCATCCCAGTATTTTTTCCATAAATCAATGGAAAGAGACGGCTCAGGATAGCCTATCGCAAGCTCTGCATCGGCAGGGTATGAGCTGCCGTTTGCATGACCAAAGCCGGCTCCATCGTTACCTGAGCCGACTGAGACAGCGCAGCGGTAGTTTCCTGCTATATAGTCCAGGTATGCTTCAAGCAGTGAGGTGCCGCTGTGCGAGCCGTTGCTTGTGCCAAAGCTTAGGTTTATGACGATAGGCATGTTCATATCGATTGATTTTCTTATGCAAAAGTCCACTGCCAGCATAATCTGCGTGGTTGTGGGAAAGCTGGCACCTCCTGAGGTTTTGAGTTTTACGATTATAAGAGTGCTTTCATAAGCAACACCGCGGTATTTTGTGTTTTGTTCATTACCATTACCATTTCCGTTTCCGGCAGCGATTCCTGCCACATGAGTGCCGTGCCCGGATATGTCGATGCTTGGACAGATGCGCTGCATTTCTAAGCTGTTTTCTGCATTTATGGCTTTGGTGATTGTATCGCGGTCATATAAGGTGCCGAAAGGGAGGATATCACTGTGTGAGGAATCATCGGAAACAGTCTGGTCCCACAGATAGGCGATTCTGCTTACACCATCCTGTATAAAAGCCGGATGGGCATAGTAAATTCCGGAGTCGATAATGCCTACGAGCACACCTTTTCCGGTCAGATTATATGGATTGGTGTGTACGGGAGTGATGCATGAGGCCTGCGAGCCCTCGTACACATCGTAGTTAAATTGCTTTGGCTTTTCCATATATATGATTTCATCGCACAGGGCAACGGTATTTACAAGTGATTTCTCAATTACGAGCACCGCATAGTTTCCGAGCAGCCTCGTGATGAGTACAGAAGGATACTTTTCTTTTATTTTTTCGATGTCACCGACATATTTTACTATCACTTCCCAGCTATCACTCTCCGGCAGATAGCCGCTTGAAAGCCCTCCCTCTTTTCCAAGCTCATAAGGGGTGGATAACAGGGCGGCGGACAGCTGTGGAGAAATTTTCTCACTAAATGCTATTTCCATACTAACCTCCATTTTTTATTAGTAAAATATTAAAAAAATCTTAAAAGACAGATGCAATATATATTTGGTATGATTAATTCATAATCAATCAATTAATTATAAGAAACTGGGAGGTCGAAATGAGTAAAAAGAAAAAGATAATCATTTCAGTGATTGCAGCTGTGCTTATCATAGCAGTGATTGTGTCAGCTGTTGTCATTGCAATGACAAAGGGAAAGAATGCAGCAAAGGCATCGGGAGTCTATGCAAACAAGGTCGCTGATGTCATGTATCAGGCGGGAAGTACTGACAAGTACAGCGGTGTCGTGGAAGCAGCCGATACCATGAATATCAAGGCTGACAGTGAAAAAACGGTAAAGGATATTCTTGTGTCAGAGGGGGATGAGGTACAGGTGGGCACACCTCTTTTTACCTATGATACAAAGGAGCTTGCTGCGAAAAAGGAAAGCGCCACGCTTGAGCTTGAGAGCTTAAACAATACGCTTTCCGGCTATGATGCACAGATAGAGCAGCTCACCAAGGAAAAGAAGGAAGCGCCAAAGGATCAGCAGCTTGACTATACACTGCAGATTCAGCAGGTGCAGACACAGCAGAAGCAGACTCAGTACGATATTGCCACGAAGAAGGCAGAGATAGAAAAGTATGATGAGAGCATCAAAAATGCCACCGTAAACAGCACAATGATTGGTGTTGTAAAGAAAATCAATGAGAATCAGAGTGCAGACACAGCAGATACTGCATTTATGACAATCGTTGCCACGGGTGATTACAGGGTAAAGGGCACAATTGATGAGCAGAGCTTTTTAAACAGTGGACTTGCAGAGGGGCAGGCAGTTATAGTGCGCTCGAGAGTTGATGAGTCAAAGACATGGCAGGGTACCATCAGCAAGGTTGATACTGAGAATCCTCAGACTGATAACAGCAATTCCGGCATGTATGATGATGGAAGCAGCGAGCAGAAGGCATCAAAGTACAACTTCTATGTGCAGCTTACAGGCACAGGCGACATGCTTTTAGGACAGCATGTATATGTGGAGCCGGATTTCGGACAGACAGAGGTGAAGGATGGTATTTGGATTGATGAGAGCTATGTCGTAAAGGATGGCGATGATGCATATGTATGGACGCTTAATAAAAAGGATAAGCTTGAGAAGACAAAGGTTGAGCTTGGAGACTATGACGAGAATCTCATGATGTATGAAATCAAGTCAGGGCTTACAAAGGATGACTATATAGTATGGGCATCTGATGACCTTTATGAGGGTGAGCCGGCACAGACATGGGAAGAGTACGTTGAAAATGGCGGCGGTGAAGATTCAGTCTATGACGATATGGGTACAGAAGCTCTTGATGACCAGATGCTTGAGGGCACTGAGGGCGGTCCTGTTGATGATGGCACAATGGACGAAGGTGCTGCAGATGCCACCGGTTCAGGTGACGCGGAGGTACAGTAGATGATTCTAGAACTCCAGCATATTTATAAAAACTATGACCAGGATAAGCTCGTGGTGCCGGTTTTAAAGGATGTTTCACTCCAGATTGAGGAGGGAGAGTACGTGGCAATTATGGGGCCGTCGGGCTCCGGCAAGACCACTCTCATGAATATAGTGGGATGTCTTGATCTGCCAACATCGGGCACATATATACTTGACGGCAGACCTGTCAGTGAGCTTAAGGAAAAGGAGCTTACGAGAGTCAGACGGGATACAATTGGATTTGTATTCCAGAATTTCCAGCTCATGCCGCGTGAGAGTGCACTGGACAATGTATGCCTGCCACTCATATATGCCGGTGTGAGCAAAAAGGACAGAAGGCAGATGGGTATGGAGGCATTAGAGCGTGTAGGGCTTTCAGACAGGGCTGATTTCAAGCCGACACAGCTTTCAGGAGGACAGAAGCAGAGAGTGGCGATAGCGAGAGCTATGGTCAATCATCCAAAGCTTCTGCTTGCAGATGAGCCTACGGGAGCACTTGATTCAAAGTCCGGCAGGCAGGTGCTTGAGCTCTTTGAGAGCCTTAATGAGTCCGGTGTGACGGTTGTCATGATTACACATGACAGAAAGGTAGCCGAGCAGGCAAAGCGCATCGTCCACATTATAGACGGCGAGATAACAGAGGAAGGACAGGAGGCAGGTAATGAAAAAGAAAAAGAGAATTAAGATCATTATAATAGCTGTCCTTGTAGTTGCAGTTGCAGCGGGAAGCATTACAGGAGTTGTTTATTACAGGAACTCCAAGGGGCTTGCTTCCGTCATGAGTGTTTCAATGATCAGCACGACAAACGACTACACATCCATGACCAGTGAGGGAATGGTGTGTGATGATGCATGTCAGACAATCAATTTAAAGGATGGACAGAAGGTGACAGAGGTTTATGTCACAAAGGATCAGCAGGTAAAGGCCGGAGATAAGCTACTTGCATATGATGTGACGAGTCTTTCGCTCTCGGTTGAGATGAAGCAGCTTGAGATACAGAGTCTTGAGAACCAGCTTGCATCGGAAAAGCAGAAGCTTGACAAGCTAAAGAACACTAAACCGGTTGAAAAGCAGCCCGAGACTCCTGTTACACCTGAGCCACAGCCTGACACACAGCCGTCTGCGCCTGAGCAAACGCCTGATGAACAGCATGATGTGATATCTGATTTGTCAGAGGCCAAAGGAAGCGGTACAGAGGACGATCCTTATGTATTTACATGTACAGAAGCTTCATATGTATCAGGAGAGCTTTTGAATACACTCTCAGAAAAGAGCGCGATAGCGCGGTTTGTAATAGGAGATGCGGATGCACCTGATATGGAGCTTATCGTAAGAGGAGATAGGCTTGGCGGCTATGATGAAAGCGATGAGATAAAGCTTTTCCTTGCAGGCACAACTACAGCAGGAGATGCTTCTGATGATACAGAAGGAAGTGAGCCGTCAGATACCAAAACAGACAGTGCCACAGAGCAGACCGCACAGACAGAAGCTGATACCGCGGCAGAAGAAAAGACATACACAGCAGATGAGCTTAAGGATGCCATAAAGGAGCAGACCAGAAGTGTTGCCGATGTTGATTTACAAAAGAGAATTGCACAGGCCGATTTAAAGGAACTGCAGAGCGAGCTTGAGGATGGCGTGGTATATGCAAAGAAGGATGGGATCGTGACAACAGTCTGTGATCCTGCCAATCCACCGCAGGACGGTACACCTTTCCTGCAGCTTTCGGGAGCATCAGGACTGTATATCAGCGGAACAATCGGTGAGCTGGATCTGGATACGGTAAAAATAGGACAGAGCGTATCAGCAGTCAACTACATGACAGGTGATACATATGAGGGCACGATATCCGAGATAAGCAATGTGCCGTCAGACAGCGTAAACTATTATGGAGACAGCAATCCAAACTCCTCATTCTATGAGTACACTGCATACATTGAGAATCCGCAGAATCTCAAAAAGGGCGATTCACTTGAGTTGACTATAGATACATCATCAAAGGGCTCTGACAGCGGACTATATATCGACAAGTCATATGTCAGAACCGAGAACGGACAGTCATATATATACAAGGATGATAACGGAAAGCTCAAAAAGCAGTCTGTCAAAACAGGCAAGTCGCTCTGGGGCTCATATGTGGAGATAAAGTCAGGTCTGACAAATGATGACTATATCGCATTCCCGTATGGAGTCAGGGAGGGCGAGAAAACCAAGGTGTCGGAAGATGGTATGTATTAGTTTAGCAGGGAGGATTAAAGATGCTTGAAAATATTAGATTGTCCTTTAGGGGAATCTGGTCACATAAGATGCGTTCGTTTCTGACCATGCTTGGAATCATCATCGGAATTGCAGCAATTATTGCGATTGTTTCCACAATTCAGGGCACAAACGAACAGATAGAAAAGAACCTCATAGGTTCGGGAAGTAATAACGTAAAGGTCACACTGCAGAAGGATGGCTATGATATGGATCTATCATATGATACGGCGCCGGCGGGAGTGACTGAGGTATCGGCTGCCACACTTGACAGCATAAAGGAGCTCGACCATGTGCAAAATGCAGCTCTTTACCGTACAAGACAGGCTTCCAATGCAGTCTATTATCTGAACACGGCGCTTTCGGGCGGCAATATAACAGGTGTCGATGACGGATATTTCGATACTGCAAGTTATGTAGTCATGAAGGGCAGAGGCTTCTCAAAGAATGACTATGCAAAGGCCCGCAGGGTGGCACTCATCGATGAGAGCGTGGAGAGCAGTCTGTTTTCAGGAGAGAGCGCGCTCGGCAAGACAGTAGAGATACAGGGATATCCGTTTACAGTAGTCGGTGTAGTCACGGAAAAGGACAGCTATGACCTGGTAATAAACTCAATGGATGATTACTATATGTATGCCTATGATGACAGCCAGGGCAATGTATTTGTGCCAAGCGGAACATGGCCGGTTATATTTGGTTATGATGAGCCGCAGAACCTTTTGCTTAAGGCAGACAGCACGGATACCATGGCTACAGTGGGAAAGGCCGCTGAGGAGATACTTAACAGCAATTTAAATGTCACAGACGGCTCTGATGTGACCTACAAGGCACAGGATTTACAGGAGCAGGCAAAGCAGATACAGCAGCTCAGCCAGTCAACCAATATGATGCTCATATGGATAGCCGGAATATCACTGCTCGTCGGTGGTATCGGCGTCATGAATATCATGCTTGTGTCAGTCACAGAGCGTACCTCGGAGATAGGACTTAAAAAGGCAATCGGAGCGGGAAAGGGAGCAATACTTGGACAGTTCCTCACAGAGGCAGTTGTTCTCACAAGTCTTGGAGGTCTGGTCGGAGTGCTGGTTGGAGTGATACTCTCTAAGGTCATCTCAATGCTAAACGGCACGCCGACAGCGATAAGTCCGGCAGCAGCTATACTTGCGGTGCTTTTTTCAATGGCAATCGGAATTATATTCGGTATGCTTCCTTCATACAAGGCAGCGAACCTGAACCCTATTGATGCACTGCGCCATGAGTAATTCTTATTGAAATCGCTGCCATTGTGAAAAAAATAACAATTTTTTGTATTTTGATGAATACAAGGGTAGAAAAAGTTTAAAAAATTTTGTAGAATGTTCCTAGTAGATAAATACTGTACTAGGAGCATTTTTTTAGAGGAATCAGGTCATGTGATATGGGAAGTGTCACATGATGTAATGATTCTTCTAAGTATGTAATTAATTAGGTAACAAAATATACATTATTTTAAGGAAAAGGAGATAATATGTACGCTGACGAAAACGTAATCAAAATCAAACATGCAGTTTTGCTTGAGGTCGCAAAGGCTGCATTTGCAGGTAACCTCGATGAGATCAGAGATGACATCCCATTTACACTTATTCCGGGACCGACACCTCAGTTCCGTTGCTGTATCTACAAGGAGAGAGAAATCATCCGTCAACGTGTCAGACTTGCAGAGGGTAAAGCACCAAGCACAAACGATGACGGCAATATCATCCAGGTAATCAGCTCAGCATGTGAGGATTGTCCGATTTCAAGCTACACAGTTACTGAGAACTGTCAGAACTGTCTTGGCAAGGCTTGTATCAATGCATGTAAGTTCGGAGCAATCGAGGCAGGACGTCTCCGCTCACATATCGACCCACAGAAGTGTAAGGAGTGTGGACGCTGTGCACAGGCATGTCCTTACAACGCTATCGCTCATTTAAAGAGACCATGTAAGTTCTCTTGTCCTGTAAACGCCATTACATACAATGAGTACGGCATTTCAGTGATTGATGAGAGCAAATGTATCAGATGTGGTAAGTGTATCCACAGCTGTCCATTCGGAGCTATCGGATCAAAGACATACATCGTAGATGTAATAGATGCAATCAAGTCAGAGAACAAGCATGTATACGCTATGGTTGCACCTGCAGCAGAGGGACAGTTTGGCGCAAATATCACTATGAACAGCTGGAAGAAAGCTATGCAGGCAGTTGGCTTCAACGGTTTTGTTGAGGTAGCACTCGGAGGAGATATGACAGCAGCATACGAGGCTGACGAGTGGCTTGAGGCATACGAGGCAGGAGAGAAGAAGGTTACATCATGCTGTCCTGGATTTGTAAATATGGTTAGAAAGCACTATCCTGAGCTTGCTGACAAGATTTCTACAACTGTTTCACCTATGTGTGCAGTTTCAAGAATGATCAAGGCAAAGGATCCTGATGCAGTTACAGTATTCATCGGACCATGTGTTGCCAAGAAGTCAGAGGTACAGGATCAGAAGATAGAGGGCAATGCAGACTATGTACTTACCTTCAGCGAGATTCGTGCTATTATGAAGGCAAAGGGAGTACAGCTTGAGGCTGATGATACCTCATATCAGGAGGGCTCAGTATTCGGTAAGCGTTTCGCAAACTCAGGCGGAGTTACAGCAGCCGTAATCGAGAGCATGAAGGAAAAAGGCGAGGATGTTGATTGTAAGGTTTGCAAGGCAAACGGAGCAGCAGAGTGTAAGAAGGCACTTCTCCTCATGAAGGCAGGCAAGCTTCCTGAGAACTTCATTGAGGGAATGGCATGTGAGGGCGGCTGCGTAGGCGGACCAAGCTCATACAATGACATGGTGACTACCAAGAAGTTCCGTGATGATCTCTTAAGCAGAGCAGATGACAGAAAGATTCGTGACAACATCGCCAACTACCATATGGAGACATTTGAGATGCACCGTAAGGAGCAGTAATAAAATGAGTGTTACAGCATAAGCTTTTTAAATCCCCCGACTTGTTCGGGGGATTTTTAGTTATGAATAGTAACAAAGATATAAAATAAATTAATTACTTATTAAGACTGCACCGGAGGCATTCATGATAAAGAAACAATTGTAACACAACTGAAATATATGAAGCCAACATTAAGAAATTCTCAAGGAATTTGCAGTAGCAAAAAAGATTGTTTAACGCTATAATAGATATTGCTTGAAATAATATTATCAGGTTTGAGTAATAATATAGAGAGAATAATTATAAAATGCTAAAGAGGATTAGAAAAATGGACAAAAATAAAAAGATGATTATCGGCATACTTACGGCTGCAATAGTTCTGGTGGTGACGTTTATAGTATATATCACATGCTTTGACTCACACATTGAGTTCAGCAGCAGGTTCAAAAACGGTATTACTGTTGAGTATGGCAAAAAGTTTGAGGCACCAAAAATCAAGGCGTATGTCAGAGGCAGGCTTATAAACCGGAAGGGAAAAGAGATAAAATGTACTATAGACAGTAATGTCGATGCGACAAAGACAGGTTCATACGAGATAAAGGTAACTGCTCAGTACGGTAAAAAAACTGCGACACAGACAATCAAGGTTGAGGTGAGGGATAAGAAGGCTCCGGAGATTACATTAAATGGCGATGCAGAGATGACTGTAGAGGCAGGCAGCGAGTTCAGTGACCCGGGATATACGGCAACAGACAACTATGATGGGGATCTGACAGACAAGGTATCTGTCACAGGAGCTGTCGATACTTCAAAGCCGGGAGACTATGAGATAAAGTACAGTGTCGCTGACTCGTCAAAGAATGAGAGCGAGGTCAAAAGGACTGTGCATGTCACAGATACCACTGCACCGCAGATAAAGCTTTCGGGTGATGATTTTATGTCAGTTAAAAAGGGTGATAAGTACAGTGATCCGGGATACACGGCAACAGACAATTGTGACGGAGACATCACAGACAGTGTCAAGGTATCAGGAGATAAGGTAGATAAGGATAAGGCAGGAAAGTATACTGTGACCTATGAGGTCTCAGATTCATCAGGTAATAAGGCTACAGCCACAAGAGTGGTCAGTGTGTATGATCCGGCTGCCACGGCAGACACAGTAAATCCGGGCAACAAGATTATTTATCTTACCTTTGACGATGGTCCCGGAAAGTATACACAGGGACTTTTAGATTTACTTGATAAATACAACGTGAAGGTTACCTTCTTTGTTACAAATACGCATCCTGACTATCAGAACCTGATAGCAGAGGAGGCAAAGAGAGGACATACAGTGGCTATCCACTCTGCCAGCCACAAATACAACCAGATATATACAAGTGAGCAGGCATTTTTTGATGACCTTGAGCAGATGAACAGTATCATAAAGGCACAGACAGGAAATGATGCGTCAATCATCAGATTCCCGGGTGGCTCATCAAATACTGTAAGTAAGGATTATTGTCCGGGCATTATGACACAGCTCGTAAATGATGTGACAGCAAGAGGACTTTTATATTGTGACTGGAATGTATCGAGCGGAGATGCAAACCCCAAGCCAATCAGTACGGAACAGGTAGTGCAGAATGTCATTTCAGGAGTACAGAGCCACAACGTATCAGTTGTATTGCAGCACGACATAAAGGATTTCAGTGTCAATGCGGTCGAGCAGATCATCCAGTGGGGACAGGCGAACGGTTACACGTTTTTACCACTCACCACAAGCTCACCGATGTCTCATCATCGTGTAAACAACTAAAATCATTCAAATAAAAAAGCGCAAAAAAGAAGAGTTCGAAATGAACTCTTCTTTTTTAATCATGATTCTTATATCTTATTCCCCAATTAACATTTTTGTAACTATAATTTTACCTAAATATATAATAAAGAAAAAGGTACATAGAAACTAGATTGCCTGAGTAGCCAAATTATTTAACTACCTCAACGTTAACTGCCTGTGGACCTTTAGCGCCATCAGTGATATCGAACTCTACTGCTGCACCTTCCTCGAGAGTTTTGAAGCCCTCCATGTTAAGTCCTGAGAAATGTACGAATACATCCTTTCCGTCCTCGGCTGTGATGAATCCGTAACCTTTTTGGTTATTGAACCATTTTACTGTGCCTTTGCTCATCGAAAGTACCTCCAAATAATAATAATGCTGCTTACGCAACTAACGTTAGAATAGCATAACAGGTTTAAGATGTAAAGCAATAAAGTCAAAGTTCTTTAAAGTTTATGTCATTATTTGCTAAAAATTTCATTACAAGCTTATCCCATTCACTATCTAAGGTCTTATCAGCTGAAAAAATATTGTAGGATATTCCGGTTGTCAGAGTCAGAAGCTGGCTCTGATATCTGATATTTATGAAAAAACCACTGATATCGGACACGGTGAAAGCAGAGTGCAGACTGCTTAGGGTGTGCTCCATGTTTTCAGGTGAAAGCAGAAAGACAAACTTGAATGACGATGGAGTCTGTCTGCCCTTTATCAGGTCAAAGCAGTTTGTGCGAAGCATCCTAAAGGGGAGTATGCTATAGCCCGCTATACCATTTTCCTCAAGCTCTGTGGAGCTGTAAAAGCCCTTTTGCAGGTGACCATCTATGACATATGAGGCTGCCTTTGTGATGACGGCCTCCTGGAGCAGGAAGTTGTCAAAGATTTCCGTGCGAAGCAGCTTGTTCATAAAGTCCTTTGTGTCTGTCAGTTCAATTGATATCATAAATTCTCCTCATTTTCCACATTGTATGTGACAGCGAATGATTGTTCTAAGTGGTTTTGAATAGTTATCGATTATTATATCATACATCAGATTAGCGGATTATGCCATAAAAATAGATATAAAAATAGCCTTAAAAATAAAGTCTGTTCAACTGGAATAATTGTAAAGTCCGTGGTAGAATAAATGCGTTATGCAATAAAAACAGGAGGCAATCCATGAAACAGGAAAAATTATTTGATTTACTAAAAGCGGCTGTTTCACCATGCGAGTGTGTGAAGGCTGCAAAGCAGGAGCTTTTGGAAAACGGATTTGAGGAGATAGATTATACAGGTGACTGGAAGCTTGTGCGCGGTGGCAGGTATGTCTTAAATCATCATGATACGACCATGTTTGCGTTTACTGTAGGAAGCGGCTACAACAAAAAGGATATGGTGCGAATAGCGGCAGCTCACACAGACTATCCATATCTTCGCATAAAGCCAAATCCGGATTTTATGACAAACTCATATGCACAGGTCAATGTAGAGGTGTATGGAGGACCGATTTTAAACACATGGTTTGACAGACCTCTCGGAGTAGCAGGGCGCGTGGCTATAAAGAGTGAGGATGTGTTCAATCCGCGTATGGTGCTATATAGGTCTAAAAAGCCTGTCATGATTATTCCAAATCTTGCCATTCATATGAACAGGGATGTGAATAAGGGTGTCGGGATAAATAATCAGGTGGATCTGATGCCGGTGCTTGATTCAATACCTGAGGATGAAATGACCACGGATTATTTCCTTAGCTTTCTGGCTAGAGAGCTGTCTGTGGAAAAGAGCGACATCATAGACTTTGAGCTCAATACATTTTGTATGGAGGAGCCTTGCTTTGTCGGTGTGAATGACACCATGATTTCATCGCCGAGAATCGACAACCAGTCATCCTGCAGGGCACTTCTTGATGCCATAGAGGATGGAAACAGAGCTGATGGAATAAACATCATAGCGCTTTTCGACCATGAGGAAATTGGCAGCAGCAGTAAGCAGGGCGCTGCCTCTATAATGCTTCACGATATGCTCAGACGTATTTTAAGAAATATGGACCTTTCAGAAAATGAAATAGATGAGAGCATATATGATGCCATGCTTTTGTCTGTTGATGTGGCTCATGCGCTTCATCCTAATAAAAAGGAAAAGATGGATATCACAAATAAGCCTGTTATGGGAAAAGGCTTTTGTATCAAGCAGGCGTGCTCTCAGTCGTATGCTACGGATGCGCAGGCTATTGCTATTCTATGTCAGCTGTGTGATGAAAAGGGCATACCTTACCAGCGTTTTGTGAACCGTTCGGACAGCCGTGGCGGCAGCACACTGGGCTCGATTGCAGGTACGCTTTTGCCGGTAAAGACTGTGGATATAGGTATACCTATTCTTGCAATGCACTCAGCTTGTGAGCTTATGGGAGTACGCGACATGAAAGCCTTAAGCGACTGTGTGACGGCCTTTTTCGGGTACCATTAAAGGGCAGATAACCATTATGGGAAAATAAATACAGAAACCTCTTGCATAAGTTTAGTTTTCGTGTTAATATGACGTAGTAATGAAAACTACTTGTTACGGAATGAAATAACTTTTAAAAAAGTAATTTAAACTTTTATTATCATATAGTGCAGGAGGAATAGATATGTATAAGATTATAATAGATAGCTGTGGTGAGCTCACAGATAGCCTTAAGAAGGATGGACATTTTTGCAATGTGGCACTCGAGCTTGATGTTGACGGATACAGAATCCGCGATGATGAGAGCTTTGACCAGCATGATTTCTTAAGAAGAGTAAAGGAGAGCGTAAAGGGGCCAAAGTCGTCATGCCCGTCTCCTGAGGAATATATGCAGGCCTTTGAGGGAGAGGCTGATCATGTATATGTTGTTACACTTTCGGGCAAGCTCAGCGGCTCATACAACAGCGCTGTTTTAGCGGTCAATCTGTACAACGAGGAGCATGAGGACTGTGGCAAGCAAATCTATGTATTCAATTCCCGCTCAGCATCTATAGGCGAGACACTAATCGGTATGAAGGTGCAGGAGTTTGAAGAGAGTGGACTTTCGTTTGATGAGGTTGTAAAGCAGACAGAGGAGTATATAGCTTCAATGAATACTTTCTTTGTGCTTGAGACACTTGATACATTAAGAAAGGCAGGGCGATTAAGCAACCTGAAGGCTTTTGTGGCCAGCACTTTAAATATAAAGCCTGTCATGGGCTCAACCGATGAGGGTTCAATCCAGCAGCTTGGCCAGGCCAGAGGCATGAAGAGGGCACTTGCCAAGATGGTAGAGGATGTTGTGGCTGCCACAAAGGACTGTGAGCACAGGATTCTTGCAATTTCACACTGCAACTGTCCGGAGCGTGCACAGTATGTGAAGGCATGCCTTGAGAAGCTTGCCAGATTTAAGAAGATTGTCATTGTGGATACTGCCGGCATCTCAAGCATGTATGCAAATGACGGAGGCATTATTATAGCAGTATAAGGATATGGTCTTTATTTTATCGGCCGGATATATTATAATGATGGCATGGGAAATTTAGATTACACACAGGTTTTAAACAAAATAGAAAACACACGCCGTTTCGGCAATGAGCCGGGAGTGGTGGTGACAGCACAGGTCATAAAGGTGCTGAGAGAAAAAGGAAAGCAAAAGCGCATAATACCGTATATCCATGTGGCAGGCACCAATGGAAAGGGCTCGGTGTGCGCTTTTTTTTCTAGTATATTAAAAAAAGAGCATATGAGGGTAGGCACGTTTGTGTCACCGCATCTGGTAGATTTTGAGGAGCGCATCACGGTTGATGGGCGTATGATACCTAAGGAGGATATCACACGGCTTGGAAACTATCTGCTTGATATAGATTTTGGCATAGGACTTACGATGTTTGACTACTGCCTTGCCATGGCTCTTTTGTACTTTGAGGAGCAGCAGTGCGATTATATGGTCATTGAGACAGGGCTCGGAGGCAGGCTTGACTCAACAAACGCAATCGGCACACCGCAATGTGCCGTTATTACAAAGATAGGCTATGACCATATGGCTATCCTTGGCAGTGATATAGCTGATATAGCGGCTGAGAAGGCCGGTATCATAAAGGAAAACGGCACAGTGGTGGTGGAACAGCAGGATAAACGTGCCATGCAGGTAATCGAGCAGGAAGCGAAAAAAAAGCATGCACGGATAATCACTGTGGAGCAAAGCGATATAGCACGCTGCAGCGGCTACGCACTGAGGCTTTGTGGCACATTTCAGTGGGAGAATGCAGCAGCGGCAGAGCTTGCGGCGCGGTATGTGTTGGAAAAGCACTATAGCGGGCTGGAATACGAAATGCAATATGATAAGACAGGGTCAAAGAGCGAGAAAACAGACCTGAATGACAGGATAAAGAGTGCACTTGAAGAGGCTGTGTGGCCGGGACGCATGGAGATAGTATCAAAGGAGCCGTTTCTGCTAGTGGACGGAGCACACAACAGCAATGGAGTTGATGCGCTTAAGGAAAGCCTCATGCAGATGTATCCGGGTGAGAAATTTTGCTTTTTCATGGGAGTCATGGCTGATAAGGACTATGATGTCATGATACGTGAGATTTTGCCGCTTGCTGAGGAGTTTTATACAGTGACACCGGATTCGGACAGGGCACTGCAGGCATCGCACCTTGCTGATTTTATCAGAAAAGAGGGAGTTGAGGCAACAGAGCTTTCAGGAGTTGATGAGATTGGTAAGCACCTGAAAAGAGATACGAAAAATGTTGCATTTGGCTCATTGTATTTTATTGGGGAGCTTAAACAGCACCGGATATAAGAGGATGATTCATGGCTGATATTTTAAGAATTTTTAAAAGAGATATGTGCGGCATATTCCGAAATGTGCTTGTACTCATTATAGTTATTGGACTGTGCGTGCTGCCGGCGCTGTATGCATGGTTTAATATCTATGCCAACTGGGACCCGTATGGCAACACCGGAAATATAGCAATTGCAGTAGTCAATCTTGACAAGGGCTGGACGAAGAATGACAGCGAAACTGTAAATATGGGCGATGGTGTGGTAGAGTCATTAAAGCAAAAGGATACTATAGGCTGGAAATTTGTTAAATCAGAGGAAAAGGCTGTTGAGGGTGTTAAGTCAGGCAGATATTATTCTGCGCTTGTCATAGATGAGCAGTTTACCTACAGCATGTATCATGGTGTAGCTGACAATATTGAAAATCCAAGGATTACCTACTATCTCAACGACAAGAAAAATGCTGTTGCGACAAAGATAACGGACAGCGCAGCAAGTGCTGTTAAATCAAGTATTAATAAGCAGTTTATAAAGGTGCTTGCAGAGCAGGTATTTAAGGAGACCAACGTAATATCCGATGACATGAAGGAAAAGGATGCGGTGGGGCAGATGACCGGTAAGCTTGAAGCGGTATCAGAGAGTCTTGCGCAGTACGATGCCATGATAGATACGTTTATTGACGGAAATAAGGCATTATCACAGGTGTCTAAAGAAACGGGCGAAGCACTCAAAGATGGGCAGGATAAGCTTGCAAATGGCACAGACAGGCTTGAAGAGCGTAAAAATGATCTGCAGTCCACCAGACAGTCCTTCGACAGCTTTAGCGCAGATATCACATCGGCATTAGCCGAGGTGAAGAACTCGATTGATGATATATCAAAGCAGATTTCAGATGCAAATCTGTCACAGGATGTAAATACTATTCAAAGTGATGTGCAAAATATTAAACAGTCAGCGGATGCTTTGAAAGGTAATATTGACACTCTTGAGGATAAAATCAACAAAATAAAGCCGGATATGGACGATACCCATGTCGGCACACTTATTTCCAATATAGAGCTTGTCAAGGAACAGATAAAGAGCATGATAGAAAGCACACAGTCTGTGGATTTATCGGGAAAAACACAGAATTCTGCAGAAACACTTAAGAGTGTAATGTCGGCTCTTTCATCGACTGCGTCAGCAGTGAATGATACATATACCTCACAGATAGTGCCACAGGTGGACGGCATGATAAGCAGTATGTCGTCGGTTCTTGATTCAATGCAGACCACACTTGGCAATCTAAGTCAGACATCAGGCTCCATGGCGCAGGTGTTTGACGGAGTGGACAGTACGCTTGATACACTCAATATGAGCATGACACAGCTTAAGGGAGTCATAGAATCAGCATCTGACAAGATAAATACGACACTCGACAAGCTTGAAGCAGCCTCTGAGGATGAAAAAGCTGATATAATAGTGAATCTGCTTTCGGGGAATCCTGAAAAGCTTGGCAGCTTCTTTTCAGAGCCGGTGCAGGTATCAGATAATTATATCTACGAGATAGCCAATTATGGCTCCGGAGTAGCACCTTTTTACACGACACTTGCCATATGGGTAGGCATGACTATACTTGTTTCACTGGTAAAGGTTCACGCGGATGCCAAGGGGCTTGGGAAACTAAAGCCTTCACAGCTTTATTTTGGCAGATATCTGACATTCTTTTTACTGTCACAGGTACAGACTTTTATCATTGTGCTAGGTGATTTATACCTGCTTAAAATACAGTGTGTGCATCCGGTGTCATTTATTGTGACAGGCGCAGTGACAAGCCTTACATTTTCAATGCTCATATATTCTCTGACCATATCCTTTGGTGATATAGGAAAGGCACTGGCGGTGGTTGTCATGGTACTCCAGATTGCAGGAAGCGGCGGCACATATCCGATAGAGGCGCTGCCGGCATTTTTCAGGGCGGTGTATATTTTCTTCCCATTCCCATATGCGATAAATGCGATGAGGGAGTGTATAGGAGGTATGTACGAAAACACACTCGGAAAATGTTATATCACGCTTTTACTTTTTGGCGCAGCCTCTTTAGTGATAGGACTTGTGATACGAAAGCCGTTTATCGGATTCAATCATTTTATAGAGAAACGTATGGAAGATACTGAGCTGCTATAGTTAAATGTACAATTAATAAATCAATAATTGGCATATTAATATGGTACTTCTGATGTGCCGTAAGCTATAAAGCGGGAAGGAAAGTATGCAGGATACAGGTAGAAACAGTAATAAAGATTCCAATATGGATAATGATATGAATAACAATGCAAATAATAATGTGAATGAGCAGCCGCCATTCGATGATAAGAGACTGCGCGAGATGTACGATAAGCTGGTCGGATATGAAAAGACCATTCACGAGCAGAATCAAAAGCGGATAAAAATAGGATTAAGGTGCATATACATCATTCCGCTCTTTTTTCTTGTGCTGCTGATGATTGTGCCGGACAGCTCCAAAATCATTTTTCTTGTGCTGTGGATAGTGAGTCTGTTTGCTATCGCAGTGTATTTAATCGGAGTCGAGTATGTGGACTATAAGCTGCAGGAGAAGATGAATGAGATAAGCGGCAGTGATGCGCAGAATATGAGCGTGAGTCCTGTCGTGCAGATTGAGGACAGGGTACAGGAAATAGCCGAAAGAGTGGAGCAGAAATTTGATACGATGCAGCAAAGTACAGGGGAGGATGCCGAGCAATGAAAAAAATATTTCAAATATATCTGGCTGACCTGAAACGCATATCCACAAATGTGGTTGCCATAGTCATTATTATGGGACTTGGCATCATCCCGGCTTTATATGCATGGTTTAATATTATGTCCAACTGGGATCCTTACGGAGAGGAAGCTACATCACAGATGCACATAGCAGTATATTCTGAGGATGAGGGGATGAGCGTTGGTGATTTAAAGCTATGTATGGGAGACAGTGTCATAAAGGGACTGAAGGAAAACGATGCAATTGGCTGGATTTTTACAGATAGCAGTAAAGAGGCACTGGAGTATGTTTATAGCGGAAAGTGCTATGCAGCATTTATAGTGCCGAAGGATTTTTCAGCTGATATGCTTAGCTTCCTAAGCGGTGAGCCGGTCAATCCGCAGATAGAATACTATGAAAACAGCAAGAAGAATGCCATAGCAACAAAGATAACCTCAAAGGTCAAGACCACGGTGCAGCAGTCTGTAAACTCTTCAATGGTGAGCACGATTACGGAGATAGCGTCAAAGTCGGGAGAGCTCATAGTGGGAGACGGCAAATCAGGCGATAACCTGGCCGGAACAGTTGTTGACAAGCTAAAGGATATGGATACGACTCTTTCTACATATGCAGGCATGCTCGATACATTTGCCATGCTCACGGATTCAGCAGACAGCCTGATAGGCTCGACACAGTCACTGCTTCCGAGTGTGCAGGGGCTGATTGACGGGGGACAGTCATCGGTAAGCGGCATGCAGTCATCGGTGCTCTCGGGGGCGCAGACTGCACAAACCATCACACAGATGGTTGACATAAGCTTATCAAACATAAACAGCCAGCTCGATGTGCTGGAAAACTCCATACAGCTCTTAAATGCATCGGGATTAGCTGATGCCGATACTGCGGATATATCTGTTTCCGTGGCTAGCTTTGATACGGTAGAGCAGCTTGCTGAGAATACTCTTGTCGCCATTCAAGGCTTAAAGGGAGTTGATAGCTCGCAGATAGAGGCTGTCAGAAATAATATCCAAAGCATTAAAACACAGATAAAAGACCTTAAGTCTGATACTGAATTGACGGCAGATAAGCTAAAGCTTCTTAAGGAATCAATAAAAGCCGATGTGTCAGGTGCCAGGTCTGCAATAGATACACTTAAAAATACATTTGACCACAGCGTGTCACCGAATCTCACAGGAGCGGTGTATGATATAGAATATGCACTTATTGAGACACAGTCCATGCTTGGTTCTTTGGACAACAGCTTCCCGGATATACAAAAAGCACTCGATGATTATTCGGCAGTTCTTAAATCAGGAAATGCAGATATTGTAAATACCAGACAGTATGTACAGCAGATCAGAGATGGTTTGCAAAATGTTATATCAGGATTTGATAATTTATCAAACGATGAGCAGTTTAATGAGATTGTAAAGCTGCTTCAGACAGATCCGACACTCATTGCGCAGTTTGTGACATCACCGCTGTCTATGGATGAGCAGAAGATATATGAGATATCCACATATGGCTCAGCCATGGCACCGTTTTACACAGTGCTGGCTCTATGGGTGGGAGGTTTGATAACTGTTGCACTTGTGAAAACAAAGGTAAAGGACACTGACGATATAAAATCACTTGGCAAAGTAAACAGCGTACATAAGTTTTTTGGCAGATATATCACATTTTTTGTTATAGGCCAGCTTCAGACACTTGTGACAGTGCTCGGTGATTTGTTCTTTGTCGGAATACAGTGCAGGCATCCGTTCCTTTTCTGGTGCGCAAGCGCACTGACAAGCCTTGTATTCACGCTTCTTATGTACTCACTCACAGCAGCCTGGGGCAATGTGGGACAGGCTGTAGCAGTAGTCATTATGGTCATTCAGGTGGCAGGCGCAGGCGGCACATTCCCGGTTGAGGTGCTGCCGCAGGTGTACAGAGCACTGTATAAGTTCATGCCGTTTAACTATGCCATGAATGCCCTGAGAGAGTGCGTTGGAGGCATGTACCGCTTTGATTATTGCAAGGATCTTGCGATTCTTCTTATATTTATAGCAATATCGCTTGTGATCGGACTGCTGCTTGGGCGTCCGTTTGGAAGGCTTAATACAGCTATTGAAAAAAGTAAGAAAAAGTCAGGACTTATCTTATAATAGTAAAAAAAGCTATATAGAAACTTAAGTTATGGTTATTATAAAAAAATAGTACTAGACATTTTTTTTCTATTGTACTAGAATGAGCATAAATGATAGTAGACCCGATATATGATAACGCTAGGTTATATCGGATCCGTAAAGAAACGGAGGATATAAAGATGGAAAAGAAGGATATCGATTGGTCAAACCTTAGTTTTGGCTACCAGGAAACAGATTACAGCTATGTTTCTAATTATAAAGATGGAAAGTGGGACGATGGACAGCTCACAAAGGATCATACAGTGACACTTAATGAGTGTGCGGGAGTATTCCAGTATGCACAGACATGCTTCGAGGGACTTAAGGCATACACAACAGAGGATGGCAGAATTGTCTGCTTCAGACCTGACTTAAACGCACAGCGTCTTAAGGATTCATGTGAGAGACTTGAGATGCCAGTATTCCCGGAGGATAGATTTGTAAAGGCAGTTGAGGAAGTAGTAAAGGCAAATGCAGCATGGGTTCCACCATACGGCTCAGGCGCTACACTCTATATCAGACCATACATTATGGGAACAAACGCAGTAATTGGTGTAAAGCCTGCTGATGAGTATCAGTTCAGAATCCTTGTAACACCTGTAGGACCATACTTCAAGGGTGGCGCAAAGCCAATCACAATCCGTGTATCAGACTTTGATAGAGCAGCACCTCACGGAACAGGACATATCAAGGCAGGACTCAACTATGCAATGAGTCTTCATGCCATTGTAGATGCACACGCACAGGGCTTTGCAGAGAATATGTACCTCGATCCTGCAACACGTACAAAGGTAGAGGAGACAGGTGGTGCAAACTTCATCTTTATCACAAAGGATGGCACATTTGTTACACCTAAATCAGACAGCATCCTGCCATCAATCACACGCCGTTCACTGATGGTAGTTGCAGAGAAGTACTTAGGACTCAAGGTTGAGCACAGAGAGGTGCTCTTTGATGAGGTAAAGGATTTTGCTGAGTGTGGACTTTGCGGAACAGCAGCAGTAATCTCACCGGTAGGAAAGATTGTAGACCACGGCAAGGAAATCTGCTTCCCAAGCGGTATGGATGAGATGGGACCTGTCACAAAGAAGCTTCGTGACACACTTACAGGCATTCAGATGGGCCATATTGATGGACCGGATGGATGGGTTCACGAGATTAAGTGTGATTAATAATAAGAATATACATTTATAATAAAGCACCGGGTATTATGTTACGTCGTAATATCTGGTGCTTTTGTATTATTTTATGTGGCATAACAAGACGATTTGTGCTAATATACTCTTATATGTATGCAAATGTTTATAAAAGTTTGGAATAGATATATAAAAGCAAACAAAAGAGATAACCGGGGATAATTAAATGGACGAGTATGAAAAGATAAGACAGAGAAAGCGCGAAGAATATAGAAAGAGACACCGCGCCCAGGTTAGAAGAAAGCAGCTTATTGGCAATGGCATTGTTATAGGCATGATAATACTTATAATTGCAACGATAATCATTGTGGGAGCTTTAAGGGGCAAAAAGGCAAAGCAGGAAGAAGTAAAGGCAGAGGTGACCAGTACTCTTTACAATCCTATACAGCCAAAGCTTGATGTACAGCTGCTGACACCCAATCCGTATTCCAGACCACAGAAGGCACTAGAGAAGGTAAACGGCATAGTTGTCCATTATACAGCAAATCCGGGTACGTCAGCCAGACAAAACAGAGACTATTTCAATGGCCTGGCAGAGACCAAAAAGACCAAAGCAAGCTCACACTTTGTTATAGGATTAGAGGGTGAGATAGTGCAGTGCATACCTTGCAATGAGATATCGTATGCATCTAATAACAGAAACAGTGACACAATATCGATAGAGTGCTGTATAGAGGATGAGACAGGAAAGTTCAACGACAGCACATACCAGTCGCTCATAGAGCTCACCACATGGCTTATGGGGCGGTATGATCTGAGTGCTGATGATGTAATAAGGCACTACGATGTGACAGGCAAGAAGTGTCCGCTATATTTCGTGGAGCATGAGGATGCGTGGGAGCAGTTTCACAAGGATCTGGATACATACATCGAAGAAAATGGTGTGCCAAAGGAAGAGGCAAGCCAAAACTGACAATATACAATAAATTAAAGGATGATTTAAAAAATGAAGGAAATTATCGGAAATCTGTTAAAAAAAGAGAATGTACGTCAGAATCTGAGCAGCCTCAGACAGGAGATTAAAGATGAAAATGCATTAGCAGAGGCTCTAAAGCTGCTTGCAGGAGAAGATGAGCTGCTTGTGTCGTTTATGGGGGCAGACGATGCAAAAACCAGAAAGAACGCAGCGCTTCTGATAGGAGATCTTCATATGTCACAGCTTTCTGATGAGGTTTTTAAAGCATACGAGGCTGAACAGATGCGCTTTGTAAAGAGCTCATATCTGGCGGCGCTGTCACAGCTGGACTGTAAAGAGCTTTTGCCACAGCTTATGGAGCGTGCAAAAGAGCTTGAGCATATGACGGTCACAGCTGAAAATAGGAAGCATATTGAGGAAGAATTAAACGAGATAAATAAAATCCTGATTAAATATAATGGGATAAAACACCATACACCTGTGCTTGAGGGAGTAAAGGCTGAGCTGCTTCTGATGACAAACCGCCTTCACAGAGAGGTGGTACGACGTCAGATACCGGTTAAGGATACAAAGCTGCATCCGCTTGGAGTGCTTGTAAAGACTGACAATATACCTCTTATCATGCAGGTGCGCACATTCAGAAAAATGTACTTTACCATACATGCAGCATCGCTTCTGCCTAAGGATGCACAGGAAGCAGCCGGACTTCTTGCAGAGTCAGATATGTATGATATATTAAGACGCATGCACCGTGAGGGTGGTCCGTTTTACTATCGTATTGAGAGCACGGCAGATGCGGCGTACCAGAGCAGGCTTGCGAAAGCTATCGATATGCATTTTGCGGGCAGGATGATCAATTCACCAAATGATTACGACGTGGTGATTAAGCTCATACCGACAAAAAATGACAATTATTTTGTCTGCATGAGATTATGTTCTATACAGGATAATAGATTTGCGTACAGAAAGAATGTGCTTCCTACGTCGATGCATCCGTCACAAGCTGCACTTATTGTTTCACTTGCAAAGCCGTATCTTAAGGAAGAGGCACAAATCATGGATCCGTTCTGCGGAGTTGGTACACTGCTTATAGAGCGCGCACATTTAGTCCCGGCACGCGAGATATATGCTACAGATACCTATGGAGATGCAATCACTATGGGCAGAGAGAATGCTGCGTTTGCCAAAACAAGAATTAATTTTATACACAGGGATTTCTTTGATTTCAGACATGACTACAAATTTGATGAGCTGATTACGGATATGCCGGTTCGTAACCGACAGACCAAGGCGGAGATGGAGCTTTTTTACGAGAGGTTTTTCGACAAGGCCGCAGAGCATTTGGTATCCGGCGGAATCATAGTCATGTATTCAAATGAGATTGGGTTTGTGAAGAAACAAATCAGGCTGCGTGTCGAATACCGTCTGCTTCAGGAGACATGTATTCTCGATAAGAATGACTTTTATTTGTTTGTTATCAGATATGAGGATTGATTTGTGTGAGTTTTTAGGAGGAAAATATGTCAGATTCCAAGCTTTTTCAAAAAATACAGGATTATTTCTGCATGGTCAACGGAATATATTTGTCGTGTCTGACAAAAAAGGATGGAGTCATGACAGAGGTGTGTCAATGTAACGATGAATGGAAGAGTATGCTTACCTTTATTGGTGAGGAGAAATACGAAAACCTTCTTTTGAGACTGTCGGACTGCAGGGTTGAGAATCTCATAGATGAACCTCTGGATAAGGATTATATCAGGCTGTATGGTCTGATTGTAAGAGTGGACAATACCCACGATATATATTGGGTTATAGCTGCGGCAATTGATGAGCAGATGTCTAATGATGAGAGAAACCTGCTTCCTGATGGCATAATTACTACCGGTGAAGCGCGTTTTAACAGAACAATTGAGTTTCTGGAGACTACGACCAGACAGCTTTTGATCACAATGAGAGATGAGGATGCTGCGAATGAGGCACTTTCGCTTATCAGGAAGTCAGATGAGGAAATCAAGAAACAGTTTCATATGCTTGAGGCTATAAATTCTGTTATAAAACTGCTTGAGATGGATGGAAGCTTTACTGATATGGCTCAAAAAGCACTGGAGAGTGCAGTTACTACCATAAAGCTTACCGGTGCTTTTATCATCCGCAAAAACGTGGACGGCATGCATTTGGATGTGATTGTAAGCTATGGCAGAAAGCCGTTTGATACAATATCAATTACCGAGGTGCCTTTTTTCACCGGAAAGCCTTATATTATATCATCAGACTCTGTGATGCCGGAGAAATTCCGCCTTTTCATGGAGAAGCAGGCTATGAGGGCAGCCATATTCCAGCCTGTAAATATAGATAACAGGACTGAGATGTATGTGTGCTTTTTTGATGAGGAGGATGACAGAAGCTGGGGAAAATATGATGTGAAGTTTTTAAATGATACGAAGCGCGTCATTCAAAGTATTCTCACAAAAAAGATAACAACCAACTCGCTTGCAGGCTCCTATGCTTCGCTCGAAGCGATACTGGAAAACTCCGGCTGCGGTATATATGTGGCGGATATGTCTAAGTCAGAGATACTTTACATGAATAATTACTGTAAGCAGCTGCTTTCAAATATTATCGAACAGAACAAGCTGGAAAAATATATTTTTTCCCATACTGCAGAGAGCCGGAGCTTTACAGAGGTCTACGTGACGGAGGAGGATAAGTGGTTTGATATTCATCGTACAGGCATAGTGTGGGTGGATGGCCGCAATGTGCAGCTTGTTACACTGTATGACATCACACAGAAGAAGCGTTATCAGCAGCGCATTGAGAACCAGGCCAATAATGATTTTCTGACAGGGCTATATAACAGGATGAGATGTGAGCAGGATCTGGCTAAGTTTATAGATGATTCAGTGAAAAACAACACCAGAGGTGCGATGATTTATATAGATCTGGATGATTTCAAGCATATAAATGACGGGCTTGGCCATCAGTACGGAGATGTGCTTTTAAAAGCTATATCGCACAGCCTGACACAGGTGAAGGGAATTGAGAACCACTGCTACAAGATGGGTGGCGATGAGTTTATTGTCATAGTGACAGGCAGCTCTGTTGACAGGCTGGAGAGTATCATTAATGATATACAGCAGATATTTGTCAGACCGTGGTTCTTGAAGGGAGAGGACTATTACTGTACAATAAGTGCCGGAGTAGCATTTTTCCCGACAGATGCAAGCACTGTGGAGGATGTCATAAGAAGAGCTGATATAGCTCTTTTCAATGCTAAGAAAGAAGGAAAAAACCGTATAGAGTTCTACAACGAGGCTATTGATGGCACAAGCACAAAGCGTCTTGACCTGGAAAAGTACATGAGAAAAGCCACAATGAATGAGTGCGATGAGTTCACCGTGTACTTTCAGCCGATTATAAACGTGAAGGGGGAGGATGTCTGTGCAGGTGCAGAGGCTCTTGTCAGATGGAATTCAGCAACCATGGGCTTTATAAATCCGGTTGACTTTATACCGCTTGCTGAGTATCTTGGGCTTATAAACCCGATCGGGGAGCATGTATTAAGAGAGGCGGCGAAGCACTGCAGGTACTGGAATGACATGGGACATCCTGACTACAAGGTCAACGTAAATCTGTCTGTGGTGCAGCTGCTGCAGAATGACATAGTCAAGAAAATCAAAGGCATAATTGACGAGGTGGGCATAGAACCGGGAAATCTGTGTCTTGAGGTGACAGAGAGTCTGGCAATCAATGACATGGTGCGCATGAAGCGGATACTCAGTGAGATAAAGGCGCTTGGTGTTAAGGTTGCACTGGATGATTTTGGTACCGGATATTCATCACTCAACCATATCAGGGAGATGCCTCTTGATATCATAAAAATAGATAAATGCTTCATTGAGCATCTTGGGGAGGATGATTTTTCTGATGCATTTGTCAAGATGGTTACAGAGCTTGCCAACACAATAGGAGTACATGTCTGCGTGGAGGGAGTTGAGACTGACAGGCAATATGCTATTATTAAGAAGATGGGAATATATTACATACAAGGGTATTTCTTCGATAAGCCAATGTGCATAGAAAGCTTTGAGGAGAAATATATCTGACGAAGAAGGTGTAACATGCACGAAGAAGATATAGAAAAAAGCACATGCTGCTATACAATGAAGCAGGTAGAAGAAAAAATGGATGACTATGACCAGATTTTTGACATAGTTCGTCTTATAGATGAAGAGCGCATATCGCGTATGGAGAATAATTGTGACAATCAGGAGGATCCTATTGATCCATGCCCATGCTATTCATTTTGGAAGAGAAATAAACAGTGCACGAACTGTATCACGGCCAAGACCATAAAAGATAAAAGGCAGCGTGTCAAGATAGAGTTTTCGGGCACTGATTCGTACCAGGTCATATCAAGGTACTACAATATAGAAGGCAAGAACTACGTGATGGAGCTTGTTAACCGTATGGATAATGGTGCGTTAAAGGACGAAGATGTTTGCAAAAAGCTTGAATCCAAGATAGTAAGCTACAAGGAAAAGCTATACAGTGATGCGCTGACAGGTGTTTACAACAGGCGCTTCTATGAGGAAAATGTCAAAAACAGCAAGGTAAATGCCGGTATAGCCATGCTCGATGCCGATGATTTTAAGCTGTACAACGATTCACTGGGGCATATAGCCGGTGATATGGCGCTGTGTGCTTGTGCTGATACGATAAAGAACTGTATCAGAAAGAGTGATCAGGTAATTCGTTATGGTGGTGATGAGTTCCTTATTATCATATACGATGTGACAGAGGATGAGTTCCGCAAAAAGCTGATGGATATACAGGATGCGGTAAACAAGACAGTCATTCCCGAGTATTCAAAGATACAGCTGTAGGTCAGCATAGGTGGGGTGATTTGTACAGATGAGATTGTGGCGGATGCAGTGCTGCGTGCGGATTCGCTTATGTATATAGCGAAAAACAGAAAGAACATTGTGATAATTGAAAATGATGAGGATGCCACAAAGGAGGAGCTTGACGAGATAAAACAGCAGGTGCTCATAGTAGATGATGCCATATTAAACCGTGAGCTTTTATCTGAAATGCTCGGAAACGACTTTAGAATACTAGAGGCATCAAATGGTGCCGAGTGTATAGAAAAGCTCAAGGAGTATGGTGCCGGAATATCAATTGTGCTTCTTGATATGGTGATGCCTGTCATGGATGGGTACGAGGTGCTTGACTACATGAACAAGAACCACTGGATTGATGATATTCCTGTTATTGTGATATCGGGAGAGGATTCCGAGAGCTATGTGAGAAAGGCCTATGAGATGGGCGTGTCAGATTATATAAGCAGGCCTTTTGATGTGAAGGTGGTTTATCAGCGTGTGATTAATACAATAAAGCTCTATGCCAAGCAGCGCAGGCTGATTCGTATGGTGACAGACCAGATATACAGGCGTGAGAACAATAATAAAATCCTGATTTCAATTTTAAGCCACATAGTCGAGTTCAGAAATGGTGAGAGTGGAAGTCATGTTATTCACATTAATAAGCTCACGGATATGCTGCTCAAGGAGCTGGTTGGCATAACGGACAGGTATGACATAACAGGCGATGATATAGAGCTGATAGCAACAGCTTCAGCAATTCATGATATTGGCAAGATCGGCATAGACGATGCTATCTTAAATAAGCCGGGCAGGCTCACAGATGAAGAGTTTGAGGTGATGAAGACTCATACTGTGATTGGCGCAAGGATGCTGGATGACCTGGATGCCTACAAGGGGGAAAAGCTGCTCGAAACAGCCTGGCAGATATGCCGCTGGCATCATGAGAGATATGATGGTAACGGATATCCGGATGGCCTGAAGGGAGACGATATACCAATCTCGGCACAGGTGGTATCTGTAGCTGATGTATATGATGCCCTGACAAGCAATCGTGTGTACAAGAGAGCGTTTTCACATGAAAAGGCAATGCAGATGATTCTGGATGGAGAGTGCGGACAGTTCAATCCTGTTCTCCTACAGTGTCTGGTCAATATACAGGACCGGATAAAGGCGGGGCTGGACTAGCTTAAATGCATAATAAATGAAAAATATATGTAAAAATAGAAATTAAGTGTTGACAGATTTGGTTTGATTTGATATTATATCAAAGTCGCGTGAGACAAGCGACAGAAAATCAAATATATGCGGAAGTGTCGGAACTGGCAGACGAGCAAGACTAAGG
>OHPI01000284.1_pt1 | contig 38238 bp, 32 predicted proteins | sample 1577651 | NCBI WGS metagenome assembly OHPI01 (sample SAMEA3879578, study PRJEB24766) | human gut metagenome | biome: human-associated habitat; feature: feces | place: USA | collected 1985/1987
TTAAAGAGACTTAATTTTTTCAAAAATAAGTTTTAATTTTGTGGAACAAAACTAACCATTCCTGATAATGAACAATAACCTTCCGCCGATTAAGGTTTTCGCAGGCACTTCTTCCCGTTATTTGGGAGAGGAGATCTGCAAAGAGCTCGGCATTGAATTAGGCAAAATGAACCGCGAGCGTTTTGCCGACGGAGAGTTTGAGGTTTCTTTCGAGGAGTCGATCCGTGGAAGCCAAGTTTATTTAGTGCAGTCAACATTTCCCAACAGCGACAATCTGATGGAGCTTCTCCTGATGATAGACGCTGCGAAAAGAGCATCGGCGGCTTCTATAGTTGCAGTTGTTCCTTATTTCGGATGGGCGCGTCAAGACCGCAAGGATAAGCCGAGGGTTTCGATTGCCGCCAAGCTTGTGGCCGATCTTCTCAGCGTCGCCGGTATCGACCGTTTGATAACCATGGACCTTCATGCCGACCAGATTCAGGGATTCTTCGATGTGCCGGTCGACCATCTCTATGCCTCCTCTATCTTCATTCCCTATCTCGAGTCGATTCATCTCGAGGATATCGTGATAGCTTCGCCCGATGTTGGCGGTGCTAAGAGGGCTAATTCCTATGCGAAATATTTCGATGTACCTCTGGTGCTTTGCCATAAACAGCGTGCCAAAGCAAACGTAGTGGAGAAGATGACAGTGATAGGTGATGTTAAAGACAAGAATGTGATTCTGATCGACGACATTGTAGACACTGCAGGCACCATCACCAAGGCCAGCGACCTTCTGCTTTCCTACGGAGCCAAATCCGTACGTGCACTTTGCAGCCATCCGGTGATGAGCGATCCGGCTACCACAAACGTTCTGAATTGCGGACTCTCGGAGATTATCTTCACCGATTCCATCCCTTATGTGAAAGAGAATCCGAAAGCGATAGTGCTGCCCGTGGCAAAACTCTTTGCCGACACCATCCGCAGAATCCACAACAACCAGTCGATCTCCTCGCAGTATCTTTTTAAATAAGGTATTCCAGTCATAAACATAAAAAACCGGCGTGATGCAAATCACGCCGATTTTTTGTTACCCCGCCAATGACATTATTATTGCCAAGCGCATTGCATCGGAGGTTGTAGGGACGCATCCCAGATGCGTCCGCAAGCCGCAACCGTTCACGAAACGGTCTCTATGAGCCACGCAGAGATGGAACGGATTTTATCATCGAAGTTGGCGCCCACCTTGACGATGCGGCGCCCATCGGCATGGAAAGGCAACAGATAGTCGCGGCTATTGATCTGTTCCATGTCCTCCTGGGCGCTCCTGTTCACCTTAAACTCGAACAGATAGAGATATTCCGGTGTCTTTACCATCAGATCTATACGGCCCGCCGCCGTTTGCATCTCGGCCTCAGTATAGAAACCCATCAGCTTCATGGTCAGATAGATCACATTTCGATAATGCAGCTCTAAGTTGCCAAGGTCTATCTGGTCGTAATGATATCCGCTGAACAGCGACTGCAGCCGCGTCATGAAATCGTCAACGCGACCGGCCTCCACATCCAGAACGAACTTACGGACATCGAACTCAGTGCGGCCGTTGATGTTTGCGGTGAACATATTCATCAAGCCGTTAAGGAATCCGTGTTCCACTTCGCGGTTAGGATATCCGAGAGTGACAGTTTTGAAACAAGCATCATAACTCTTGATGGTAAGATATCCGCTTTGGTACATTATCGGGACGGTATTGCTCAGATCAAACGACGCATCCATCAGGTCATCTATATCTTCCTCGATGCTCTCGATATCGCGTAAATCGATTTCCATGCGGCGGATCATATCAACGAGAAATGTCGGCGTGCCTGTTGAAAACCAGTAGGAACCTATATTTCTGTCGAACAGAGCCTTCAGTAGACTGAACGGGTTATACAAATCCGGCGATGTCGGCGAGAAATGATAGCCATCGTAATTCTTTTTCAGAAGTTCGTAAGCTTCTTTGACTGATATATTGTTTCGGTCAGCGAGTTCATGTACTCCTTCGCCGAAGTTCTCCTTGATTTCCTCCACAGTCATTCCGCAGATGGCACTGTATTCGTTTGAAAGCGAGATGTCGTTTAGGTTATTGAGATCGCTGAAGATACTCAGTTTGCCGAAACGCGATACGCCGGTAAGCATGGCGAACTCAATGAACTGGTCGCAGGTCTTGAGATTGCCGTAAATTGATTTCAGATGCGAACGGTAAATATCCTGAAGTTCGTTGTTATCGGCTGTGTCCAGTAGTGGTTTGTCGTACTCGTCTATAAGAATCACAACTTTCCGGCCAGTTTTGGCGTATACCTGCTCAATGATATGACGGAATCGGTCGGCATGAGATGCAGTTTGTTTCTCGATGTTGTATATTTGCTCCCAGCGCGTGAAATCATAGTCGAACTTATTCAACAGACTTTCCGGCATATTATACTCATACGCATTTAGAGCAACGTGCAGCACAGGATGCGACAACCAGTCATGCTCCATACGGCTGATGGCCAATCCTTCAAACAGGTCTTTGCGTCCCTGATAGAAGGCTTCAATGGTCGATAACAGCAAGGATTTGCCGAAACGACGCGGACGGCTCAGGAAGTAATATTTACCACCTTTTATAAGATTCTCAATAAAGGCCGTCTTGTCAACGTATGCGTAACCTTCCTCGCGAAGTGCCGCGAAGTTCTGGATGCCTATGGGATAACGTGTTGCCATTTCTCGCTATTCTTGGTAAATTACCACTAAGTTACTAAAAAGATGAGAATATCAAAATCAGCAAGTTCGACGCGAGTAAGGCGTGGATTGTCTGTGAGCAATCATAATACAGACAGTTCGGATTTATTGGGTACTATATTAGGTACTTTATTGGGTACCTCTTCTTTTACGTTCCTTTGGAGTGTCTTCAAAATTTCGTTGAGCATAAAGTCGATGAAGGTGCCTGATTGACCTTCGGCGGTGGATGCCGCAATAGCGTTATAGTATTCTTGCTGATTGGCATACACCATATTCTCGACAGGGGCGACTCGCGGAGCGACTGCACTTAGAAAGAGCTGTCGCTCAGCAATCAAGAAATTATTCAGAATTATCATGAATGAGAAATTCGTAATAAGGATGCGATGAGTAAGAATTCTCACGGGAAAGGGCAGTGTTCCATTGGAAGAAAGCCTCATCGAAAGCGCGGCGGGCGATAGCCGTAGCGGGAGCAAGTTTGCGGATTTCATAAAAGCCAATTTTGGGCCGATGCAGAATGCCTGCCTCGATGAACATAGGGAGAACGCAATTCATAGCATTGGGCAATGACCGGTTGGAACCGTACTTCTGTGACATCTTTTGAGTGATGAGTGAAGTTTCAACTTGATCCTGAACATGGAAGTATTTGCCAAGTAGCGTAAATATATCATAAGCAAACTCGAATTTGGCGATGATAAGCGAAGAGAGTATCAAACTGCGGTCCGCACGGTTGCGGAGCGCGAGGAGCACCTCATCTTTATGTCCACGCAAAAGTTCGATAAGAGGATTTTGATCGGTTAACTGTGAAATTGCCGTCACCGTCTTGCCTATACGGTTTTGTCCGTTATACTCGGTTGCAGCGAGTTCAGCGAAGTATTCTCTTGAATAATCACCTGCCAAGACCGCCGTCAAAGCCATTTCAAGCAATGACATTGGTACTCGTTGACGCAATCCTATGGTAGTTTTCTCAGACATATCTAATACTTAATGAATGGAATCATACACTCAAGGAAGTGTGAACCTCCATGAGTAATTTCAACTCGTCCCGGTGAGTTGAAACTATTGTTATCACTGAGGGCGAACCACATCTTTTTGTGGATATAACGGACAGAATATCCAAGATCCTTTATGAACTGGTTGCTTGCATCTACATTCATAAAGATAGCGTGGCGGTGCCCCCGGCTCGCCTTTCCGTAAAGATGTGCTTTTTCGGTAGGCGTAAATGTGCGCCAGCCTTTGGCGAGCACATTGCCATGATCAGTGGTTAGGATTATATCGAAGCCGGAGTCCTTCAATTCTTTAATGCGCTTGGCAAAGGATTTGGCCCATATCTTTGTCAATGCCAACAGGTCAAGATAAGAAGAAGAACTATGCATCTTCTCGTCGAGAGCCACTGTGACGAGTGCAAGACGTTTACAATCGTGATTGATGTGCAGTTTATCCTCTCCGTTGTCGTATAAGTATTGAGGGAAACCGGTGAGCCAATGCGATTGCCATGCCAATCGTTCATTATTGGGCGACTGCGTGTAGTCAAGTGTCGGATGCTGACCGGCAAATATTGCTTGTCTGGAAAGACAAGTAATAGACGGCAGCCATGAATAAGTCCAATCCTCTTTGGTAGGGAAAATGTGAAGATCTTCGAGCTCTGAACGAAGCACTTCATACTGCCAGAAAGCCATACCGTCCACGACAACGAGAGCAACCTTTTGGCTCTGCGGATAGTTGTCGCGTATGTGCGGAACTACACCGTTGACGCATCGGGGCTTTAATATTGGATTGGCATTTAGCGAGTTCCAATAAGTATCGTGAAGATAATGTTGGAAATCGAAGTTGAGATTGTCTATTGTATCGGCAATCTCATCGTATTTATTGGCTTCAACAACCTTGATAAACAATTCGCTGATACGGCGAATCGTTGCGACATCCGACCAATCGGGATTGTCAATGGCCTTAAGATTGACAACAGCCTCGCCGAAGTCTTTTACCGTTTCGGCGACTGCTGTTGATTTAAGATTATTAATCAAGTCTTGAAGCCGTTGGGCCGTGATAATACCTTGAACATGTTTGTCGTATAACTTCTTGAGAATATCGAGCGACAGTCGCGAGATGGTTTCTTTATCAACGAAGTTAGGGAAAAGTTCGGTTATCTTAAAGCGGATATTGTTCGCTTTCGTTGTGATGTCGGGAAGCATTTCACCGGCAGTCAGAATGTAGATGGCAGAACGTCCGGGGTTTCTGCGCAGATTAAGCTCGTAGTGAACACGGAGCTGAATTGCAGAACCCGCAACGACCTCGGCGGGGCTTTCTCGCTTCAGTTCTTGGAGCACGTCTTCTTGTGCCAAGAATCCGTCAGGATTGCTGACGATGGTAAGCGGCTGAAAGCCTCGACTGATTGAGGTTATTATTTCTTTGATAAGTTCCGACATTCTTATACTTATACGCGAGATGATGCTATTTCGTAGAACTGAAGAAGTTGCTCGTCTTCGGTGAGAAGATTTTGCGGTATGCGGTCGCCAACTGCAACAATAGTGGCAAAATCTTTATCTTGATAGCACTGCTTAAATCCGGCACGCAGAGCTTCGACACGAGCCTTCTTGATTTTGCCGCGAGGCTTCTGCGCCACCTCCACATACACCTTAAACTCACGCATAAGAGCCTTATGGCGGAGTGCTGCGAGGTCGACATCATCTTGCAGGTTAGGCTTGCGCCAATGTCCATCAGATTCCTTGATGAAATTTTCTTCAAGAATCTGCATCAGTTCCGGCAAGATGTCGCCCTTACGAACTCCGTTGATGGCTTGCATCCATTTGGGCTGTAAGTCCTGATAGGTCTGTGGTGTGCTCAGCTCATTGTTGAGCCATGCAATGCCTCCCTGCTCGCTATCGACGAAGAAAAGCGATGCTTGGAACCCATCGGTGCGTTTACGCAGTTCGTCATACTTGGCTGCTTGCGAGGGTGTGAAATACATACCGTCGCGCTCTGCGTAACGATCGCGTATACCGGCTTGGAACTCTTGCGCGTTCAATGGCACAGGAAATCCGTGCTGAACGTAGAACGAGATAAGACGGTCATAAAGAATTTTAGGACTGCGTTCCACAACTGCCGTAGTCTTGTTACCATGCTCGAGATGCACAGGCAGACGAGAAAGCAATTCATCGATGAAGTCCCAAACATTGGTTTCGGGAGCCTCATTCTCGAACTTATAAATTAACTGCTCGGTTGGCTTAAAGCAAGATATAATGAGGTCTTGCTTTACTGCGGTCGTTGTAGTAACTGCTTTGAAAGAGCCCTGTTGCTTATCAAGTGCGGAAACTCCCGCAACTACAAACCCAACATTTTGGAGCGCAGTTTGGATAGAGTTCCAAACCGCTGCGGAAGTATTGCTAAATTCCACAGTCATCCATTTACCCGCTTTCAGAACCCTATAGTATTCCTTGAATGACTCAGTCATTAGGGATTGATAGTCGAATAACGATTTACCCAATGAGTTATTTACAATAGCTTCTGGACGATTGTCTGTAATAACTTTTAGCCAGGCCTCTTGAAGGAAATTAAGTTCCGAATAAGAAAAGTTAGCTCCAAAAGGAGGGTCAGTGAAAATGTAATCTATACAATTATCCGACATATTTAGACACGTCGCACTTGATACTGACATTACATTAGTAGGTTCTAAAGCAGGAATCAGTTTTTCAAGTTTTGATAATTTGTTTTTAAGCGCATGAAATATATTAGCTTCACTAATCTGCGAGGAAATATATAAAGTGCCACTTAACGGATTATATGGGAAAGAGACAGAAGGTCTGTATCGGTTGAGTTTAGAAATATTTATAAGTTGACTATTAACTAAGAATTTCAATTCTTTAGCATCACAAAGTGATAAAAGTCTTTCAAGAACGATAAGCGTTCTGGGAAAATAAAACTGGTGTACGTGTGTTATTCCCTGACGATCATTGCGACGAGCTTCACTACCTTCTATCATTCGTTGAATAACAGCGTTAAACGAAGAAGCGAGCTTATCAGCTTGCTCAATTAAAGAGAGGTCGAAATCTGTTAATGGATTTTTTATTGTTTTTCTACCTTCTGAATATGCTACTAAAACAGGTACTTTTTCTTGAGTCGATATAACCTTTTTCAAAACATTATCATATTTTGAAATCCAAGATTTTTCGACAGTTTTTTTTGTATGTATGGCGCCGCATGAAGGGCAAACGAATTCTTCTTTGACTGTCCCATTTTCTGAATTAACAGCAGATTCGTAAAAGTTTATCTTGGCACCACAATTTGGACACAAAAAAATGTCGCTATAAACTATATAGCTAAACGGAATTTCTCGCCCGACAGAATTGGTCGTGTTATACAGCCAACCCAATTCTGTTTCGACCTGGTCTAATTTAGTCCGAATGGAGGAAAAGATATTTTTTTCAGTAAGCGGAGTATTATAAACAGCGCTAATCAAACCCGCAACGGGACTTAAATCCGATAATATAGCATGTCGTGACCCCCAAATAAGATTTCTAGAAGAACGTTCAGAGTCAAGTTTGCCTTTGGTTTCGGATTCATGTCCATCGCACATAGTAGCCGCTACGCCAGTCATCCCAGTTCCAGCAAAAGCATCTAAAACAACATCTCCGGGTTGTGTATAATGCAATAAATAGCGCATTATAGCAGGATGCGGGACCTTAGTATGGTATGAATGAGCGTTATATATCGGATTACTTTTGCCCTCGCTAACGTCGGCTGCATACGGTTCGTTGACGACGACATTGGGATGACGTTTGCCTTCTGCCTCGAGTTGGATTTTTTCTTGCTCCCACTCGGCGATGAAATCGTTTAGCCAAGGATTGGGGCAAGCGGTATAATATGGAGGGTCTGACAGATTGACGATGTCATCATCTGACCCGATTGGGAATCCCTCGATATTGCGAAGCTCAGGGAGCTTGGCACGAAGCTGCTCTCGGAAATAGGCGCGACGTTCTTCATCGTTGGAGAACGTCATGCCAAGGACTGTAACGGGGCCGGTTTCCTGTTGGGAAACGGCATCCATCTCGTCAAAGCCCATGTCGAGAGTAGGTTCGTCGGGATTATGTTTGATTTTCTTTGCCATTAGTCTAATGATATGCGGGCGTTAGAGCGGTCAATACCGGCAAGTTTGCCGTTGACAAGCTGATTGAATTTCTGTATAAGTTCTTCTGGAGAAAGCGGACGATTGAAAAGTGAGAAAATTTCATCGCGCTTGATTGATACCGGCGTGATTCCACGGGTGAGTTTTTGAATAATCTGCATAACCGTGGGGAAATTTTGCTCAGTGATATGCTTGCTCTTGAAGTCTTCAAGGAAAGCGACTTGTGCATCAGTGAGCGCATCCACGTTTTTAAGCAGATTATTGTCAGTGAGTATGAGATGATACTGAGCATCGGCGAAGTTAAAAATCTCGTCGAGCTGGGTTTTCAAATCTTCAAGATTTGGAAGCGTCTTATCCTTGAACTCACGCGGATTGAAGTCCTTATAGGGTGTAGCCATCATCAAGCCTTTGGTGATGGTTTCAGCCGGACGCAGCATTTTGATGTCAACAAGCCACGGAGCGAGCTTTGGTTCGATGGCTACATAGTTTGATTGAGTTGCCAGTTGAAGAGCTGCCAGTTTAGGTGAGTTGAGAAGGCGCTGACGTTCGGACTCTTGAATGTTGGTAATGTGATTCTTTTTATATTCCTGAATATACCAGTCAGCGTAACGCTCTTTAAGTGCTGTCATGCGCTGACGCGATAGAGTAATCTTAGAGGTTTCATCAGGAGAAAGGCCTTCAAATTCGCGGATTGCGGCATCTATTTCTTCAACGAAAGCATCGTCATAGATATACTGACGGGCTTGCTCCAGATAAGAAATTATCGGCGAGAACTCATTGACGATGGCCTGTGCATTTTTGATAACATCGAGATCGACAAGATGGGAGAAGGCTTCACGTATCTGGTCAGCATTAAAGGGGAAGTTCTTCAACTTGGGAACAGTGTTGAACGACGCCATACGGTCGGCAATGCCTTTCATACGGTCGAGGTGTGTGCGCAGAGTGATGGCGGCAGACTGAGAAATGAGTTCAATCCCTTGGAACTGGATGCCGTCTGAAATATCATGTAAGGCACGAGCACACTTCTCTGCAACCTGTCGGGCATCGCTAAGTAATCGAGACAGGGCACCCGAATTAATGTCGGGGATTTGAGTGGAAAGGTCAACGCCGGAAATGCCTAGCGAAAGTTCACGCATGGCAGCGTGATCTACACCGCGAGGACGGCGAACGCAGTTGAAGCAGTAGTAGTCTTCCTTAGGGCAGTTGACGATTTCGCCGATGTTTGCGGCATTGATAATCTTGCCGGATACATCTATCTCAATATATCCGAGAGCCACCATAGCTGCGAGGACAAGATATTCAAAGTCTGCTTCGATTTGGTAATCCTTGGAACGGTAAGAATGGGTTGCCTCCCAGAAACATTCGAGGATTTCATCACGGTTGATAACCTGATTGGGACCTTTCTGCTCCAACAAGTCTTTAATTGTCTTGGCGTAAATTGAGTGGTCGATAGAAAGTCGGCCTTCATGGAGCAATCCCAGTCCGTGAAGAATAGCCTCGCCATTAGAAATGGACTGATTTGGATTTGCGATTTTTTGCTTGGCCTGTTTAATATGGGTATCGAAGTTACCTTGCGGCCCGAATGTCAGCGGCTGACGAAGTGCAGTGAACTTCGGATAATTAGGGCGTTCGGTATTGAAATGGTCTTCAAGCAAGAACGAAGTGATTTTGCTGACTACCATTTCTTTTGAAGGGCCGTTGAGAAGTTCGGGCGAGAGCGTCTGCTTCTCATCGCGATAGAAGACCTCCATGTTCTCCTTGAACTCAGTATTGAACAACTGTTTGAGTTTGTTCTTATACTGGTTGATGAAGCTCTCGTAGAAGCGCTTTTGCGAGCTGTCAACCGAAGCCTTTAAGGATTCGGCGGCGGCATAGAGAGCGATGTAGTCCTTCATTTCCTGACTGATATTGTCGAAAACGAAGTACACGCTATCTTCTTCGTTGCCGCGAGTCTTTGCCGATTCGGTAAAGATTGGCATGAAGTAGATGTAGAAGTGTTGCTGCGGATGTGTGGTGCTACGCTCATTGGGGTTACCCATGAAAATGTAGCCGTCAATCATGGTCTTGTGGGAAATCCAGTCGATGCGATGTGCCCAAATAGGAAAACCGAGACGATATTGGTCAATTTCGATGGGGAGGAATTCGACAAGGAAGTTGAAGAAGAACTGGTCTTTGACTTCGGGAGTCATTTGCGATGCATAGTCCTTTATCTTCTGTTCATAGTTGATACCGCCTACTATGCGCAGGTGATACTCCTGATTAAATTCGTTTTTCTCGAAATATTGACCGACTGTGGCGGAAACGATTTTGTTAGCCGTATTGTCGATTACATCCTGAAGTATTTCGCGGTCGAAGCATGTTGAATCGAGCCAGCATAAATCATCAACGAGTGTTTCGGCTGTGACTCCATTGGTGGCGCTAAGCGAAGATTGTAGGATTTTCACTGCGCACGCATTAGCGATGCGATGTGCAAGATGATTCTTCTTTGCTTGAACTCCCACAAAGTTGTCATCAATCTTTTGTGAGACGATAGCCATAATCTCATTAATGCGATGAACATCGGGGTCGGTCTGCATCTTGGGTGCAGTGAGATCAACCCAATAGCTATCGTAAGAAATCAGGCCGGGGCAAGTGTTGAGGACATCTTCGCCTTTCAGACTCTCGAATTTCGACGAGAGTGTTTTAAGAATTTCGCGTTGTCCGTTCTTGACATGCACCAGCTGGAAGTTGTCGAAGAATGCAGGATGGACGGGAAACAGCTCGACATATTCTTCAAGGTTTGCGTGCAGATCATTGAAGAATTGAGTGAACTGCGATAGATGGTTTCTTATCCATGCTTTCTGCTCGTCTGTCTTGCGGAGCAAGCGCTGTTCGGTAACGAACTTAACCTCTTGCTTGGTAATGGTGATTTGTTTATAGCGGTCGTTGACCTTATTGAGCATATCGCTGGCAAACTGAAATTCCGGGGAGTTATAAATAACCTCCTGAACACCAAAGACAACTCGGAATTTGGAATGGTCGGAGATTTGACCGAGAGCTTGGAGAACTGCAAGGTCGCGATTCAGCTTGTCGGATGCGCTTCTACCTTTGAGGTAGGAAAGCATCTCATCTATAACGAGAAGAAATCCCTTGTCGGGGAATTTAGCCTCATAGTGAGCCATCATGCGCGACAACTGTACCGCGTATGGTTCCAGCGGGCATGCATCGGTGATTGAGTATTCAATGCCGACGGAGCGCAGATATTTGTCGATTTGATAACATACAATCGACCAAAGTTCCTGGCTGTTGCCAAGTTCGAAACGAAGCACATTGTATTTACCTGCAATCTTCGAGAGATTTTCACGCGCTTTGTCATTGCTAATGAGAGAAAGATAACCCGAATTCTCTGCTATCAGTGTGAAAAGCGACATGAGGTGTGATTTACCGGTTCCATAGTTACCGACTATCTGTAAACCGAATGTATCCGCTGTGGTTGTATAATCAAGATTGGAGCAGATGAACGGAATGATCGAGTTTTCATATTCCTTAGAGAAAACGAAAGTTCTCACCAAAGACTCTTGGTAAGACACATCATTTAGCCGGTCGAATTTTACGACTTCGGTTATAGGTTCAAAATGTAGGAGCTCGCTGTATTTCATGAGTCGATGTGGTTACTGGAGAATGTATGGATGAAGGTCACCGATGGGGAATGAAATTTTAAGTTCTTTGCTGACAAAATGAAAGTTTTCATTGTCAGTCTCTCCGCAGTCCACAAGAATCAAAGTATGGCTCTTCGAAATGGAATCGAAGAGTGAAAGGAGGTTGAATTTCAGAATTGGCTCGAAGAGAATTCCCCAGTTTGTAATAGCGACATAGTTTCCAATAATCTCATCGTGCGATATAGCTTGTCTTATTAAAGAGTTGAGACAATCCTCCGCAATCATTGGCAAGTGGGGAGAATTCAGGTCATTCTTAATAAGATCCGCAAGTTCATAGCCCACATCTAATGTCTTTAGACATGGGTCAATGGAGTGGGTAAAGATGACTTTATTCCTCGGGCAATATTTAAGAAATTGAGCGATTTTTTCTCTCACTATGTCGCCTAAATCACCATAGGCTCACATGGTGAACGGTCAATAAAAAAAGCGAGGAGCCACATTGTTGCTCATCTCGCTGTTTCAAGGCCTTCGAACTTGCCCATCATGCCAAAGACGAGCAACGGACTCCACGCTGTATATGCAAATACCCCAAACCCATTCCAAGCTGAGATGCTTGAAATGAGCCCGAGTAGGTATATACATACCCGTGGCGTCTATTGCTGCGTTGTCTTGTGGCAAGAGATGTTTTAGAGTGTTCGAAGTTCTGAAACAGCCAGAGACAAAGCGTCAATACACGCTTTTACCATTATGTTGATACCCGCTGACCGATGCTAATGTCTTCTCTCAGACACACCCACAGCGTGGAATCGTGTGACAAAGTTAGAAAAAATACATGAGATTTCTTTATATATTGGCAATAAAAAAGCTCTCCGGTCGCTCCGCGACCGGGGTGGGAGAGGGTAGATACGGCAATCCGCGCACATCCTCGGGCTAACGCCCTGCGGTGTACGCGGTTACGAGGCCGTGCAGTCGCTCCATGACCCTCATTCAATCGGGGAAGGAGTAGTGCTCGGTGCTTAGGTCTTTGTTCTTGGGCTTGCCGTAGCAGGTGATGTGGGTGATGCTGGTGGTCTTGCCGGTGAAGGATTGAGAGGCGTGACAGGTTATGTCGCCTGTGCCGGTGGCGGAAGCGCGGACATCTTCCGCCCGCATGTTGCGGGCATAGATGTCGCCGGTTCCGGAATCGGAATATCTTGCCGAATGGGTTGTGCCGGAAAGACGGATATCGCCGGTGCCGGTGAGCGAGGCATTCACATCGGAACGGCATGAGAGCTGGGCTTTGATGTCGCCTGTGCCGTTTAGCTGGAGTTTTGCCGTCTCACAGGTTCCATAAAGCGAGATATCGCCGGTCCCATTGAGGATGGATGTGAGAAAGTCGCATTCCAGAGCCGGAATATCTATATCACCTGTACCGTTAAGCTTCATGGAGAGCGTCGGCGTGCGGAAAGTGCCTCTGAACTCAATGTCGCCCGTACCTGAAGATACAATATTATCGAGGGTTCGGACGGTGATGTAAACTTCCATATCGAAATCCTGCAAATTGTCCTTTCCGTTTAATACGGATATTGTGAGCTCTCCGTTGTCGTATCTGAAATCGCCGTATTTCATGACGTTGTCGGAAGCCTTCACTTCTATCTTCTGTCGGTTACCCTGAGTAACAAATACGTCCTGAAGCCCATCCAGTTTGATTCTGGTGACTTCTCCGAAATTCAGAGTTTTGGTTACGACATTCCCGGAGGAGACGATTCTGTTTTTCGAGATACGGATGTTTTTGCCATTCAGAGTCGAGGAGATACAACCCGAAAGAGTCAGGGCGCTGAGCAAAATAGTTGCAATTGAAAGGTTTCGAGTAAGTTTCATCACTTATTTATTTTTAACCGTCCGGAATTAATGATATAAGATTCCGGACGGTTTGGGATTACAGATTAATTACCAGATGATCACCCTCTCGGATTCGGGACGGAACATCGGGTCGCCTTCAACGATGCCGAATGCCTCGAAGAAGGGCTGGATATTTTTCAGAGTCACGTTCACACGGTTGATGCCGAGCGAGTGGGGGTCGCCTGCTGTGAGGGAACGGATTTCTTCGGGACGTATGTTGTTGGCCCAGAGATTTGCAAAATTGAGGTAGAACACTTTCATGGGTTCGATGCCGTCGATTTTAGCGCTCTCGGCGTTCACATCCACACCTTTCTTTTTCTGAGAGTCGAGGAAGGCCGTGCGGGCGATTCTGATACCTCCCTGATCGGCGATATTCTCGCCCAGAGTATACTGTCCATTGGCGTGAAGGCCGGGAAGAACTTCTACGGCGCTGAACTGATCGGCAAGACCCTGCGTGAGTTTGCTGAATGCCTCGGCATCCTCGGGAGTCCACCAGTTCACCATATTTCCCTTTGCATCGAAGTTGCAGCCCTGGTCGTCGAATCCGTGCGTGAGCTCATGACCGATCACGACTCCGATTCCGCCATAGTTCTCGGCATCGCTCGAATTGGCGTCGAAGAAAGGAGCCTGAAGAATACCTGCAGGGAACACGATCTCGTTGTTGATCGGGCTGTAGTAGGCGTTGATGGTCTGCGGAGTCATTCCCCATTCCGTGCGGTCTACGGGCTTGCCCCATTTCTCATAATATCTCTCGGCTGCCCAAAGCTGGGCGTTGTGGATATTCTCCCAATAGGAGAGGGCCGGATCGATGCTGAGTTTGGAATAGTCTTTCCATTTGTCGGGATAGCCGATTTTCACTGTGATGGCATTGAGTTTCTTCATTGCCTGCACTTTAGTGTCGTCCGACATCCAGGGAAGATGCATGATGTGCTTGCCGAGGGCGTTGCGGAGATTCTCCACAAGACCTTCCATGTATATCTTGGAGCTTTCGGGGAAATACTGCTCTACATAGAGCTTTCCGATTCCCTCGCCCATGATGCCTTCGGTTGTGCCGAGGGCTTTCTTCCAGCGGGGACGTGGCTGCTGAACACCGCTGAATACCTTGTTGAACTCAAACGAAGCGTCGGCGAATGCATCGCTCAGATAGGGGGAAGCGGCGCTTACATATTCCCAGAGATAGAGGTCCTTCTTCTCGCGGTCGGAAAGCCGGGCCATGAGGTCGTTGCCCTGCTTAACGGTGTTGAGCTCGGTCACAATTACATTTTCGGGAGTGGCGATGCCCATTGTCTCGATAAAGAAACGATCCCAGGGGAATGCCGGATACAATTCCTTAAGCTGCTTGATGGAACGGGGATTGTACATGGCCGGAATGTTGCGGCTCTGCTCGCGTGTCCATGTTGAGTCGGCGATAAGCGTTTCTATCTTCAATACATTCTTAGCTATACGGGAAGCGTCTTTCTTGGAATAGCCGGCATTTTGCATCTGAGTTTTGATAAGTTTCTCATAAGCGGTACGCACGTCCTTGTTGCGCTTGTCGTTGAGAAGATAATAGTCGCGGTCGCCGAGGCCGAGGCCCGGGGCAGCCACATACATGGCGTAGACATTGCTGTTGGCGAGATCTTCCTGCGGTCCGGCGTTCATAAAGGGAGAACCGTAGTTCTTGTGGATCCAGAGGAAGAGGTCTTCCATCTCGGCCGGAGCGGCGTTCTCGATGCGTGCGAGATCGGCCTTGATAGGCTGGATGCCGAGCTGATTGCGTCTTATGGAATCCATGCCCTGCTCATAGATGGTGGCGATTTTGAAAGCATCGGTTCCGGGAGCGGGGTTCTTTGCCGAAAGGCCGGTAACGATACGTTTCACGCGGTTGTTGCTCGAATCGTTCAGGATGTTGAACTGTCCATAGCGCGAATACTCCGGCGTCAAAGGATGCGATTCCATCCATTTTTTATTCACATGGTTGTAGAAATCGGCCTTTGGCGAAATGGAATTGTCGATGCCCGAAGCGTTCAGACTTTTCAGATGCTCCTGAGCCATCGCTCCCGTAAGAGCGACGCTCAGCGAAGCAAATGTTAGAATTGTTTTTAATCTCATACTTATCTCTTGTTTAGTTAAGACTCTTTTTATAGTTTTTTGTGACAGAAAAATGTTTTAAAAGTTCATGTGGGAATCAGTTTTGAGATTATTCCCGACGATTTGCGTTCGGTTTCCTCCCATTCTGCATCCGGATCGGAGAACCTGGTGATTCCGCCTCCGGCGAAATTGCACCAGCCTGATGGCGCGAGCCATACGGAACGCAGATTCACGTAGAGGGAGAAATTCCCGGCATCATGAAAAGGTCCGCAGAAACCTCCGTACCAACCCCGTTCGAACCGTTCATTCTCTCTTATGAGCGCGAGGCTTTCCTCGCGGGGCATGCCGCATAAGGCTGGCGTGGGGGAGAGAGCGGCGAGAAACGAGGCAGTGTCGGAGAGAAATCTTTGGGATTTTTCCGGCGAAAAAACGGAGGAGAATAGATGCTCCACATTTCCTGCTTTTCGCGTCATCGGCCCTTCGCAAAGGGGTGTCATTCCATATTTGACGAAAAGTGATGTCAAAAAGTTTCTGACGATGATGTGTTCCTCAAGATTTTTATCATCCCAGAGATCTTCTTCGCCGACTGGTCTCGTGCCGGCCAAAGCGCAAGACCGGACTCCCTCGGAATCCGCCATGAGCAACAATTCGGGAGAAGCTCCAATCCACGTTCCACTCAGAGGCGTGTGGAAAAGGAATATGAAGGCATCGGGGAAAGCGGCCGCCAACGCATCGAACGACCGGAGCAGATCGAAACGTCCGGTTCCGCATACGGCGCGGGCAGCTATTGTCTTTTTGAGAGGGTTGCCGCCGATGCTTTCGATTATTGCCAGAACCTCGGCACGATGTTCTTCTCGCGTGGTGGATTTTGCGGGAAGGTCGTAGAGTTGAGCGGCGCTGTCGTGAGCGACGGCGAGGGCCTCTATCTCTTCAGGACCGATCATCCCGTAATCGGATATGGATAGAATGCCCGCGGAGGGATTGCAGAACGGAGCTATTATGAACGAATCATCACGCAGACCATGCGAGCAAACCCCTTTACGGCTAACCGTAAGACTTTCCCGCGGTTTGCGGTAGATATAGAAACTGTCGGTTTTCATGGCCCTGTATCCCCGGCTTGGGGAATAATAATTAGAATAATAACTATTCTACGGCTGTCGCCTCGAAATCAAATGGATAAGCTTCGGTTATGCGTGCGGTGACAAACTCTCCGGGAGCGACATCTGAATTCTGCACATAGTAATTCATATCGACTTCCGGGCTGTCCCATTCCGAACGGCACACCCGTGTGTTTCCCTCTGTTTCATCAACGATAAGACGAACCTCCTTGCCGATCATGCCGGCGTTCAGTTCCTCGTAGATTTCCGACTGGGTCTGCATGAGTAGGTCAAGACGGCGCTGTTTCACCTCTTCAGGGATGTTGTCGTCGAGATTTTTTGCAGCCCAGGTATCATCCTCCTCCGAATAAGCGAAAGCGCCAATGCGGTCGAATTTCATCTCCTTCACGAATTCGAGCAATTCCTCGAATTCCTTTTCACCCTCGCCCGGGAAGCCCACCATCAGAGTGGTGCGGATCTTTATTCCCGGCACCCGGCGGCGAATTTCGCGTAGCAACGCTCTTGTCTCGTCTCCCGTGATATGGCGGCGCATGTTGGTCAGCACCTTGTCGGAGATATGCTGGAGCGCTATGTCGAGATATTTGCATACGTTATCTCGCTTTGCCATCACGTCGAGGATATCCTTCGGGAAATCCGTGGGATAAGCGTAATGTAGACGTATCCATTCCACGCCCGGGATGTCGGCCATCCTGTCGATCAGCTCTGCAAGTTTATGGCTGCCGTAGAGATCGAGGCCATAAGAAGAGAGATCCTGGGCTATGACGTTGAATTCCTTCACACCCTCGGCCACAAGGGTCTTCGTTTCTTCGATAATCTCCTCGATCGGGCGCGAAGTGTGTCTCCCTGTTATCAGGGGAATAGCGCAAAACGCGCAAAAGCGGTTGCATCCTTCGGATATTTTGAGATAAGCCGAATGTTTTGGCGTTGTCAGGGTCCTTTCCCACGGACGCGGAGCATCTCCGTGAAGCCGGTCGGGGAGGGAGGCGATGAAATCCTTCCAGTCGAATTTGCCGTACCAGCGGTCAACTTCCGGTATCTCGCCCGGAAGTTCATCGCGATATCTCTGACTAAGGCATCCCATGGCAACAATGGAGCCGATCTTTCCCTCTTTTTTAGCCTCAGCGAGGCCGAGAAGCATGTCGATCGATTCCTCCTTGGCATCCTGAATAAACCCGCATGTATTTACAACCACGTATTCACCCTCGGGATTTTCCGGGTTATGGCGGACAGTATAACCTTTTGAAGAGAGTTGCCTGATAAGACGTTCCGAATCTATCAGATTCTTCGAACATCCCATTGATATGATATCAATACGGTTTTTAATCATGGGCTTGCAACGATACATTCAGACTGCATCTCCGAAGAGAGAACGGACGAATTCTTCGGGATGGAAAATCTGCAGATCCTCCACACCTTCACCAAGACCGATATATTTTACGGGTATCCGGAACTGGTCGCTGATGCCGATTACCACGCCCCCTTTGGAAGTGCCGTCAAGTTTTGTTATGGCGAGAGCGTTGACTTCGGTGGCGGCCACAAACTGGCGGGCCTGTTCGAAAGCGTTCTGACCGGTGGAACCGTCGAGCACCAGAAGAACCTCCTGCGGAGCATCGGGCACTACACGCTTCATAACATTCTTTACCTTTGTCAGCTCCTGCATCAGGCCGATCTTGTTGTGGAGCCTGCCGGCCGTATCTATAATGACTACATCGGCGCCCTGCGCCTTTGCCGATGAAAGAGTATCGAAGGCCACAGCAGCCGGGTCGCTTCCCATTTTCTGCTTGATCACCGGGACACCGATTCGTTCACCCCAGATGTCAAGCTGTTCGATGGCGGCGGCGCGAAAAGTATCGGCTGCTCCGAGAATAACTTTGTTGCCGGCCTGTTTATATTGGTAGGCGAGTTTACCAATGGTAGTGGTTTTACCCACGCCATTGACCCCTACAACAAGAATCACGTAAGGTTTCTTCTCGGCTGGAATCTTGAAATCTTCCAAGTTTTCGCTATTTTCTGGCTTTGCGAGCATGTCGGAAATCTCCTCGCATAGAAGACCGCGAAGTTCGGCGCTTCCCAGATATTTGTCGCGGGCAACCCGCTTTTCGATTCTTTCGATGATTTTAAGAGTCGTGTCTACACCGACATCGCTCGTAACGAAAGCTTCCTCGAGATTGTCGAGCACATCATCGTCGATTTTGCTCTTGCCGGCAACGGCCTTGGAGATTTTATTCCATACGCCCTCTTTGGTTTTCTGCAAACCATTGTCGAGAGTCTCTTTTTTCTTTTTGGAAAACAGCTTATTGAAAATCATACTACAAAAATAGCAAAAAAAACGTATACAGCAAAGAAATCCGGCATTCGATACTCAGCCTCTGCTTATTTGATAACTGCTATCGTGAGGTTGCGGTCAGGAGTGCCGGGCAGGCGCCTCCAGCTATTGAAAAGGTGGCACCCGCCGGCATCGGTGGCGCACCTGGTGCAAAGCGTATTCAGATGTATGTTCGCCGCAGAGATGCATTTGCGGAGCATTCTGCGGCAATTCACCATCTGCAGGTCGAGATGTGGTTTTTTGTAAAGCACTCCCGGGCGCGTAACGCATTCCCTGAATCCCGCTATAAGAAAACGTTCGGCAAGATCCTCATCCACTTCATAGCATTCTCCGCAGACAGATGAGCCGAAAGTTGCCGACATGAGCGAAGTGTCGGCGCCGTATTCGATCAGTCGGTCGATGGTGTTATCGACTATTCCGCCCAATGAGCCTTTCCAGCCGGCATGAACGGCCGCTATGGCCCGGATATCGGGTGCGAAAAGGAGGATCGGCACGCAATCGGCCGTCCTGACGGCTATAGGCATACCCTTCTCGAATGTGATCAAGGCATCCGTAGAAGGAAACGTCTCGTCGCGACGTGTCGCGATCGAGACGTTTACTGAATGGGTCTGAACCGGCAAAACCGGCATTTCAAGTCCGGCATCCCTCAACAAAGCTTCGGGATTGCGGCAAATGCCTGTTGCAAAAGCGGCGAAGCCTTCCGGAGCCGGAAGATTGAAAATATTCGGCATGTATCAGAGCACGTTGATTTTCAGGGCCTCGTATGCTCTTGAAGCTTTCGCTCTTGCCTCCTCGAGAGTATCTGCTTTGGCGAGAATTACGCCCATGCGCCGATGACCGTGAACTTCCGGTTTACCGAAGATGCGAATCTGGGTGGATGGCTCTGCAAGCACTTTCTCCAGATTATCGAATTCCACGCAGTCGGAATCTCCCTCCACCACGATGGCGCGAGAGGCCGATGGGCCGTAGAACTCGATTGCAGGCACAGGCAGTCCGAGCAACGCTCTGGCGTGAAGTGCGAATTCCGACATATCCTGCGATATCATCGTCACCATTCCGGTGTCGTGGGGGCGGGGCGAGACTTCGCTGAAAATCACGTTGTCGCCTTTTATGAAGAGTTCTACGCCGAATATTCCATAACCGCCGAGAGCCTCCGTGATTTTGGCGGCGATTTCCTTAGCCGATTCGAGAGCGATGTCGCTCATCGGCTGCGGCTGCCAGGAATAGCGGTAGTCGCCGTTGACCTGAATATGGCCCACGGGCTGACAGAACACTGTTCCGGAGACGCTTCTGACAGTGAGCAGAGTGATTTCATAATCAAAATCCACAAAACCTTCAACGATCACCCTTCCGGCTCCGGCGCGTCCGCCTTCTTGCGCCTCGCGCCAGGCGGAATCTATATCCTCTTCGGATTTCACGAGACTCTGTCCGTGGCCGGAAGAACTCATAACCGGCTTTACGACACACGGTATTCCGATTTCATTTACAGCTTTGAGAAACTCCTCCTTATCCGAAGCGAACCGATAGGGCGATGTCGGCAGTCCGAGTTCTTCGGCGGCAAGGCGTCTGATTCCCTCGCGATTCATGGTCAGCCATGCTGCGCGGGCCGTAGGCGTAACATTATATCCCTCTTTTTCAAGCTCGAGAAGCATCGGGGTGGCTATTGCTTCGATTTCGGGAATAATATGGTCAGGTTTCTCAAGTTCGACGATGCGTTTAAGTTCTTCGCCGTCGAGCATGTTGAATACATAGGAACGGTGGGCCACCTGCATTGCGGGCGCTCCTGCATATTTGTCGCAGGCAATCACCTCCACGCCAAGGCGCTGGAGCTCGATGGCCACTTCTTTACCAAGTTCTCCGCTGCCGAGGAGCATGGCTTTCTTCCCTTTGGGAGTGCATACACTTCCGATTTTTGCCATAATCTGTCTAAGTTTCTGATTTCTTCTGCAAAAATATAAAAAATATGAGAATCAGTCAACACCAAACCAAAGAGGAAAGGTAAAGGTGTGGTAGAGGTAAAAATGAAAAAAGGATGCCTTAGGCGACATCCTCTCACAACTGATAAAACAAACAATCCAAAATATGAGGTCTCTTGGGCAAACCGCCGGATCAATAGCTGTAATCCTTAAGTTGCTTGCGGAGATTTTTGCGTGCGAAGAATATACGGCTTTTGACTGTGCCGAACGGAAGATTCATCTTCTCGGCAATTTCGTTGTATTTATAACCGGCCACGAACATGTTGAAAGGAATCCTGTATTCATCGGGGAATGAATTCAAAGCCTTGGATATTTCCTTAACTGCATAAGAGCCGTCGGGGGTGTCAAGACCTGAGTCCTGACAAATGTTGAGATGGAAGAGGTCTTCAGTCTGATCGATCACCGTGGCCTTGCGTACGGTCTGACGGTAATTGTTGATGAAGATATTGCGCATGATGGTGAAGATCCATCCTTTGAAATTGACATTGTCGACATACTTGTCTTCATTGTCGAGCGCTTTGAGGGTGGTATCCTGTAGTAGGTCTTGCGCCTGCTCGCGGTTGGTGGTGAGCTGGTATGCAAAACTCAGCAGATTGCTCTGCAGTCCGATTAATCTATCTTTAAAGGAATCGTGGGATTTCATGTTATTGTGTTTTATCGTTGTTGTTTTTATGCTAAAATAACATCCGCGTATGCCAAATAGTTTTGAATGCAATGAAAAAATTTCTTAAAATATTATAGATTTTAGTTAATTTTGCGGATGATTGAAAGTTAGAAAAATGAAATTTGAAGATATTCTCACCAACGACGACGTGCTCGACGGTCTGTGGGACATGCATTTCGATGAATGCACTCCGATTCAGGAGCAATCTATTCCTGTGATTATGGAGGGCCGGGACCTGCTGGCATGTGCCCAGACAGGAACAGGAAAAACAGCCGCATATCTCCTCCCTGTTATCAATATGCTTGCCGACGGCGGATATCCCGATGACGCAGTGAATTGCGTGGTGATGGCTCCGACGCGCGAGCTTGCCCAGCAGATCGACCGCCAGCTTCAGGGATTTGCCTATTTCATGCCGGTGAGCGGCATGGCGATTTATGGAGGCACGGATGGATACACTTATGAACAACAGCGTAAAAGCCTCAAGATGGGCGCCGACGTAGTGATCGCCACTCCCGGAAGACTTCTGGCTCATCTGAGCATGGGATATGTGGATCTCTCCAAAGTCTCTTTCTTTATCCTCGACGAGGCCGACAGAATGCTTGACATGGGTTTCTATGACGACATCATGCAGATAGTCGCACGTATGCCCAAAGAGCGCCAGACATTGCTCTTCTCGGCAACGATGCCGCCTAAGATCCAGCAACTTGCCAAGAGCATTCTCCGCGAACCGGTAGAGGTGAAGCTCGCCGTTTCGAAACCGGCGGAGAAAATCAAGCAGTCGGCCTATATATGTTATGAGACGCAGAAACTCCCGATCCTGAAGAATCTTTTCAAGGAATCGGCGCCGACGCGCGTAATCGTTTTCTCATCATCGAAGCTGAAAGTAAAGACTCTCGCCCGCGAACTCAAAAGCAAGAACTTCAAGATAGCTGAAATGCATTCCGACCTTGATCAGGCAAAGCGCGACAACGTGATGCTCGATTTCAAAGCCGGAAAAGTGCAGGTGATTGTCGCCACGGATATTCTTGCCCGCGGAATCGATATCGACGATATCGAGATGGTGGTGAATTATGATGTTCCCCACGAAGCTGAAGATTACGTACACCGTATAGGGCGAACGGCAAGAGCCAATCGCGACGGGAGGGCTGTTACCTTTGTTTCTCCCGAAGAGATAGGTAAGCTCCGCCGTATCGAGAAGTTGCTGGAAAAGGAGGTGCCCAAAGAGGAGGTGCCCGCTGAATTCGGCGTGGCCCCCTACCCCAAGAGCCCGGGGAGGCGCGAAGGCAGAGCGCGAGGCAACGGCAGGAGACGCTTCGGCGATAAACGTAGACGCGGCAGACAGTCCGGAGCAAGACAGAATGGCAAGAATCCGCAATAAGGCGCCTTTCAGCTTCAAGCAGTTTTCCTGCAGCCATCACCGCAGCGCCCTGAGAATAGGGGTGGATGCTGTGATTCTCGGTGCATGGTCACAGCTTGTGGATGCGGCCGCCATTCTTGATGTTGGTTGCGGTTGCGGAGTGCTTTCGCTGATGGCTGCCCAGCGCAACGACAAAGCCCGCATTCTCGGAATCGATATCGATGAAGCCTCGGTAGAGGAGGCCTCCGAAAATTTCCGGCTCTCTCCATGGCCTGACAGGATAAGGACTGAACGCCTAAGCCTGTTCGACATGCCGGAGGATACGAAATTCGATTACATCATTTCCAACCCACCCTTTTTTGATTCGGGCATTTCCAATCCTGAAACCTCACGGGAACTTGCCCGGCATCAGTCGGAACTTTCCCCCGCCTCCCTGCTGAAGAAAGGGAGCAAATTGCTGGCGGAAGGTGGGAAGATAGGAATAGTCCTCCCTGAGGAGATGACTGAAGAGATCATATCCGAGGCCGAAGACTGCTGTCTGGAATTACTGCGCGAGATGCATGTTGCCGGGCGAGAGGGAAAGGCGGCCAAAAGATGCTATCTGGAATTCGGACTTGCGTTTGCAGAGCAGGCAAATACGAGGAATGAAAAGCCTACTCCGGAACGGATGTATCTGACTGTCGAGACCATCGATGGCGGCTTCACGGATGAATACCGGAGGCTGTGCGCTGATTTTTATCTGAAGTTTTAACATTTGTTTCGAGATGTTTCTTGCAAAATTGGGACGGAATCTATAATTTTAATCACTTTTAACCATAACCGCTTAAACAATCTCGAATAAAGTTTGTCTAAGTGACAAAAGTATATGATATGAGAAAGTTATTTTATACCCTGACACTCATGGCTCTTGCCGCTCCCTTTGTATGTGCGCAGGAGTTCGACGACATCTATTACAATCCAAAGAAGGATAAGTCGGCCACTCAGAGTGTGAAAAAGAAGAAGTCATATTATGTGAGCGATTTCGGCAACATGGATGTTGACGAATACAACCGTCGCGGACAATATTATACATCGCCCATCGATACGATAGGACGTCGGGCGGAGAGCGATGAGGATTTTGTCTATACCCAGCAGATCCAGAAATACTACAATCCGACGATAGTTGTCGACAATGCAGATGTGCTTCAGGATGTGCTTCTGAACAGTTACGGCAATGTTGATATCGTTTTCGACAACGGTTTGCCCACGTTCGCTCCTCTTTATTCATGGCCTTATTATACAGGTTTCTACGCCTGGAACGATCCCTGGTATTGGGGCTGGGGCGGAGGCTGGCGTCCCTCTTGGGCCTGGGGGCCGTCATGGAGCTGGAGCTGGGGCTGGGGTCCTTCATGGGGTTGGGGACCATCCTGGGGATGGGGAGGCTATCCTCATTGTGCCGACTATCGTCCCAACGGAAGATATCCCAACCGTCCCGGATCAAACTGGGCATCGAATACACGTCCCGGACGTCCTGGCTCGATGGGCAGACCTGCGAATGGCAGAGTTCCTTCATATGGCGTGAACAACAGTCGCACAAACAATCACCGCACCTATCAGGGAACGATCGAGAACGGCGGTTATACGCATCCCAATGGTTATAACGGCGCTACGAGACCCTCCGGAAACCGCGGCGGCTATACTATCAACAGCAGCGGACACCGCACCTATGGCGGCAGCTATAATTCCGGCAGCAACAATTCGTCGAACAACAACCGGCGATCCTATAACACAACTACCAACCGGAACAATAACCGCTCCTATAATTCGAATACAAACCAAAACAACCGCTCAACCAACAGCTATAACAGTTCGCGTTCCTACAACTCGGGGCGCAGTTATGGAGGCGGAAGTTTCGGAGGCGGCAGCCGCGGAGGTGGTGGCGGCAGCCGCGGACGCCACAGATAACGGCAAGGGAAATCAGATTGATTGCAACCACAAAATAAACGATGTGGTTGCAATCATTTTAATTTCGGATTTGTTCTATCTTTAAAAGCTATACAACTATATTATTGAGTATATTATTATTGAGTTAACGACCAGATATCAGATATTATGAAAAAGATATACTTATTGTTGGCCGCTTTCGGCTGCATATCTGCCGGAGCGTTCGCACAAAGCGCGATAGACGCGTATAGATTCTCGCAGCCGGACCTCAGGGGAACGGCACGGTTTATGTCGATGGGAGGTGCCTTCGGCGCTCTCGGAGGCGATCTGTCATCCCTTTCGCAAAACCCGGCAGGTATCGGCGTATACAGAAGCAATGAAATCGGCTTTACACTCGACCTCGATTTCCAGAATGCAAAATCCACTTCGCCCGGTTTCAATACCACTCAGAACCAGACGAAGTTCTATCTCGACAATATAGGCGGCGTAGCCACATTGCGTCTTCCGAGTTCGACAGTGCCCAATCTCAATTTCGGCTTTACTTACAATAAAGCCGTTTCTTTCAACAGAAGATATCGCGGCGCCATGGGTTTAGCAACGTCGATGACCAACTATATGGCCGGAATCGCCAACAACGAGGGAATCACTGTTGCCGATGTCTCTTCGACCGGCACCTATGACCCCTATAATCCTACCGACGGCGGTATCGCTGCGCCATGGCTCACGATTCTCGGATATGATTCTTTCCTGATCAATCCTGAGGGAAATCCCGACAACCCCAACTGGAACGGTCTCTACGGCAACGGTACGTACGGCACAGGAAGTTTCGATGTCACTGAATCCGGAAGCGTCGATGAATACAACATCGCCTTGGGTGGAAACATCAGCAACGTGGTATTCTGGGGTATGAATTTCGACATTATCAATTTCGATTACAAGATAGATGCCTTGTGGGGGGAGAGTCTCGACAATGCTTATGTAGTGAACCACAACAATAATCAGCTCGGAGTGACAAACGCAGACTGGGGTATGCGCAATCTTTATCGCGCAAACGGCACGGGATTCAACTATCAGCTCGGCGTGATCGTGAAGCCTGTCCAGGAGTTGCGGCTCGGTCTGGCATTCCACACTCCGACATGGTATAATCTGACGGAAACTTTCTCTGCATCGACCCAGCTCAATGCCTACAACAGCGTGGTCGGAGCCAAAACCAACAACGGATATGCCGGGTCCAACGAAGTGAACTTCACTTCCCCCTGGAAGCTGATTGTCAGCGCAGCCGGAGTGATAGGCAGCAAGTTTATCATTTCAGCCGATTATGAATGGAACGGCTATAACAATATGAAGTTCTCCGAACCGAACAGTTATTACGGCTACGACGGCTGGTATGACTATGACGACTGGGGTGATTTCTCGGGAGCGCCCGCTACCCGCAGCGGATATGATTCATTCGGCGCCACAAACAATGACGTTAAGAATATTTACAGAAGCACCAATACTCTGCGTGTGGGAGCGGAATATCGCATCACTCCGCAGTTCAGCGTCCGCGCCGGATATAGCTTCGTTTCATCGCCCGTGAAAGCAGAGGCCTCCAATAACCGCGAGACCATCTATACGGCCGGTACACTTCCCGACTATAGATTCGACAACACCACTAACTACGTGACCTGCGGTCTTGGCTACAAGCACAACGGTTTCTATGTGGACCTTGCCTACGTCTACAAACACATGAATTCCGAATATCATGCCTTCACACCTGATCCCACCGTTCCCGAGATACCGAGTCCTCAGGCCAAGCTCAGCCTGAACAACTCTCGCCTGATCCTATCGGCCGGCTTCAAGTTCTAAAAATCTCGACAATCCAAATATGAACGTCCCGTAGCTCGACTGCGGGACGTTTCCTATTTTAGTGGTTTTGCTAAAATTTGTATCTTTGCCGTATGAATCGCTCTTTATCATCCGGCTTTTTTGTGGAAAGAAATTCGAGAGAGAATAATTACTCTGAAGATTTAGTCCGCAATAGCTTCACCGATAAAAATATCTGTGGGGAAAGCACGTCTTGCATTGTCTATCATACGCGCTGGCAGGGATTGCGGGTGGCCGTAAAACGTCTGAAGGCCGAGTATCGCACGGATCCGAGGTATGTGGAATCTTATCGGAAGGAGTATCAGCTCGGCCGGCAATTGAAGCATGACGCGCTGCCGGTCTATCGTGAAATGCATGAGGATGCCAATGAAGTCTATATCGTGATGGACTTCATAGATGGGGTATCGCTGAAAGGTTTTCTTGCTTCCGATGACGGGCCGGAATATTTCAGTTCGTTGGATAATCTCAAAAGATTCCTCACTCAGTTGTTGGGCGTAGTCGCTTATCTGCATCGTTCCGGAATCATTCATTGCGACATCAAGCCGGCGAACATAATGCTTTCGCCACAGCGATAGGGGAGTGATGCTGCTTGATCTTGATAAGTCTTACTCCGACAGCTTGGATTTGACTCACGGCGGCACGGCATTTATGAGCGATCCGTTGGCTGAAGGGGAGATGCCGACAGCTATTAAGGATTTCACTGCAATTGGCAATCTGATAGATTATATTGCGGAGAGAGTGCCTAAGTTTCCTGCCAAACGTTTCAGAAGATTCCGCAATGCATGCCGAAGTAAAGAAGCAACCGATGAACGACTCTCCTGGGCGTTGCAATCCCGGTCGGAATCCTATCTGTGGGCGATAGGAATCGCTGCAGTCTGCATAGCATGCGGAAGTTTATTATTTAAGTCAGACTAAGGTAGATTCAGAGCAGGAGCAACCCTCTCAACAGACGATGCTTGCGGAGGAAAGTGACACTGTCAGGATAATCGAAAGAATTGTTCCCGGGCAAAGTGCAAATCCGGCTCCCGATCAATCCCAATCCCAGGCCAAGCTCGTTGCCGATGATTTCGACAATCGGATGTCCGTTTTTATTCTGGAGGCAGAGGCGGCAATGGCATCGTTGCGAAATGGAAATGCTTCAGACAAAGAGATAAGGAATATGATTTTTCAGATGGTTGAATCATACTATTCAAAGTACCAGTCTTTGCTCAGTGACTATAAGTCGGAAAATCACGATATGCCGGGAATCGATGTGGGAGATGGCGGTAGCAAGAGCCTCCGAACGCAGCAAGGCCACTAAATTGTTGCAACAGTTCACGCAGGCTGCGTCCGATACTCTTGAACTACATCGCGCACATACACATCTGTCCGATTGAGCCGGGAGCGCTATTTGATCGTCTCGTAAAGCTCCTTAGCTCATTTATGCGATAATCTCGATAGATGTGAGGCCGCCATCCTTCGCACCCCGGTACGGGCCGAGCAAACGTTCTCCACGCCACACTCCCTTGACAAGGAATTCCTGTCCAAGGACGAGATGGGTGAGTTTGATCTTATCTCCTTTCAGCAGTTTGCTGTTTTTTGCTTCATTGATAATGAAGGTGTCGTCTCCACTATAGGTGATTACAATGATTCGTGATGGCTCCCATTTAAGCTGTATCTGCGTGCCGATTGCGAGATCCTTGACATCAATGGATTCCATGAATGTAAAATCGGAAGAATAATCATTTTCCCCGATTTCCCGGAGAAGCGCTTTGTAATTCTCGTATCCCAGCCACTTAGCCAAGATATCCATAGTGCTTACATGTGGCGTACGATTGCGTTCCGGAGAAGATTCCCCTACCAAACCGAGCATCCTCTTTACTGTCGTCTCGCCGATTCCAATCTTGTCGGCAAGCGACGCGCAGTCAGCCGAATACACTTTCTCCTTGCCATACTTGTCGAGTATCTTCTGAATGATGGATTGAGACAGCATGATCCTTTATATTTGTTTTGATACAATCGAATAATCGCAAAATTATAGGGATTTGCCGACATCCGCAAGCTATGGACAAACTGAATCATTATCAACATTTCACCGTGCAATATAGCCTATCACAGTCATTTTACAGCGATTTTCTTAATTATGTCACCCTGTCGGATTATGTATATGCCAGGGGCTTGACCATACTCCTTATTTTCTATTTTTACTCCTTCCATTGTATAAACCTCATATGGTACTGATGGATTGACATCTTCCATTACCTCATTTACGTTGGAATTGTCGAATTCCTTTATAGTGGAAAAACTATTCCATGGATTGGTGTTTTGATAATTGAAAACAGCCCCTTCGGGTACCCATAATGTTGCATTATTCAAGTTTCGCAAGTTGAACTTGCGAAACTTGAATCATTTATTTAGTTTCCCAAATAATCTCATCTCTTGCTCGGGAGAGTCGCGTAGCGACTGCACTTAGGGAAGTGCTGTCGCTCCGCGACAGGGTGAAGAAAGAGAGTTTGGGTTTCCGCGCACATCCTCGGGCTAACGCCCTGCGATGTACGCGGTTAACAGGCCATGTAGTCGCTCCGCGACTTGCCTCGTCAAATCTCAAATTTCATGCGAAACTTGAGTTATTGAGTCAATCGGCCACTATCGATGCGGCGACAAGCATCGGAACCGCGCGATCTCCGGCGCGGAAGCCGTAAATGAACCTGTCCTGTCCCTCTTTCACTTTCAGCTTTTTCCGAAGCTCGGCGGCACTCAGGGGATAATTCCTTACAGCTACATTGTATCTTTCCCCTTTGAGTTCTTTGCTTCCCTTTTTGTCGAGAATGCTGTCGATCCGAAGCATGCGCCCCGGAAAATCAGGGTGGGAATTACGCGACAGATAAAGGGATGTATTGGAGGAGATTCGCCTGAGTCCCTCGAACTTCCTGCAGATCGCTCCATAACAGGAGAGTTTCATCATGCCGGGGTTGGGCTCATAAAGATAGGCTCCGTTCTCAATCTCATCTGCAGAGGCAATCGGTGGGCAAAAATCGTTCAGTTCGCTTTTGGAAAAGAAAATGTCGCTTTTCAGATCCCCTTTGTCGAGAAGATCCACTATCTTCACGCCCTTGAATTCACTGCCATCAATCTCTACCAAAAGCTCCTTGCATTCTCCGCGGGCACAAACGAGGTGAATCCGCGAAGTATCCGGCAACTCGGTGAGAACCGCCGAAATGTCGAGCAGGGGAGAGGCTTTGATGAATATATGCCGTGCAACATTCCTCATTTCATCCATCATATCCAAAACATCCGGTGTGCAGTCGCGGAATGAATATGCGCGGCTCTTGTCGATATTTCGTCTTGCCGGGTCAATGAATATGATATCGGTATCAGATATATCCTTAAGTATAATGCGGCAGTCGGCGTTTATGACCTCCAGCCGAGCCGATTCCAACAGATCGGCGTTATGGCGCAGGCATTCGCACTTCAATGGATCGAGTTCACAAGCTGTAACTCTATTCCCGTGCATTGCAATCGACATGGCATCGATGCCGAGCCCTGCCGTCATGTCGAGCACCCGTTTGCCGGAACCGCAAAGCGATGCGTGATAAGCGGCCACGCGTTCATCCGACGCCTGCTCGGAGGAGATGCCATCGGGAAAGAGAAAATGCCGTTGGCTTATGAATCCGGCAAGCTTTCGCGAGCATTTCTTGCGAAGAGATATCTGCAAAATTGCGAAATCCAAAGGGAACCCGAGATCATGCCCCGCATATTTCAGGGCAAGGTCCGAAGCATCCTCACCGGCATGGCCTTCGATGAAATCGAAAAAGCTCTCTTTAAGATTATTTAAAATCGGAGATTTCATTATCAGAGGCGAAATTACTAAATTTGTGGCTTAAGCCAAAGAAGAGTGAAAAATTTTGCAGCTATAGATTTCGAGACGGCCAACGGAAATCCGTCGAGCGTATGCAGCGTTGGTATAGTGGTGGTCAGAGACGGAGAAATAACCGATAAGTATTACAGCCTTATCCATCCCGCGCCTAATTATTATTCGCCGGGCAATGTGGCCGTGCACGGGCTGACGCGCTCCGATACGGATAATGCCGACTATTTTCCTGAAGTGTGGGCCGATGTCGTTCAAAGAATCGAGGGGCTTCCGTTAGTGGCCCATTTCAGCCGATTCGACGAGAGGTGTCTGCGTGCGGCTTTCGCACGCTACGAGATGACCTATCCCGACTATCGTTTCTACTGCACTTGCGAGGCTTCGCGCCGCTATTTCGGACGACGCCTGCCGAATCATAAGCTCGACACGGTAGCGGCTGCCTGCGGTTATGACCTGACCAATCATCATCACGCCTTGGCTGATGCCGAGGCATGCGCAGTGATTGCCATGACCATCCCGATGGGCGCGAGATGAAGTTCTCAGCGGGCTCATAACCGGAGTATCGTAAAGATGCTTTTTCAAATCTCAGCGATTATTAGTATATTTGCATGAGGTTTGCGGCGCATAGCGGTGCGCACCTGTATTGTCAACGCATATGATGAAGATAACAAAAATACTCTCGATAATATTATTGGCGGTTGCTTTCGCCGGTTCGGAGGCGGAAGCCAAAGTGGCTGCAAAACATGATTTTGTAGTCGTGATCGATGCCGGTCACGGCGGAAAAGACATAGGCGCCACCGATAACAATGTGAAGGAGAAGGATATCAACCTCGGTGTCGCAAAGAAACTGGCCGCGCGCATCCGCAAAGAGTTGAAGGGGGTGAAGGTTGTAATGACCCGCGACAATGATACTTATATCACCCTGCAGGAACGCGCCGATATCGCCAACCGCAACAAAGGAAATCTTTTTATTTCGATTCATACCAATTCGGTAGATAAATCCAATCCCAACAGAAAGAAAGTATCAGGCTCTTCCGTATATGCCCTCGGGCTTCATAAAGATCAAAACAATCTTCAGGTGGCACGCCGCGAGAATTCGGTGATAGAGCTTGAGAAGGATTACGAGCAGAAATACAGCGGATTTGATCCGTCGAAAGATGAATCATATATAATTTTCGAGATGGCCCAGAAGAAGAATCTGGGTCAGAGTCTCAAATTCGCCTCTTTGGCGCAGAAGCATCTCGTGAAAGATGCCTCGCGCGCCGACAGGGGAGTGAAACAGGCCGGTTTCTGGGTGCTTTGGGCTACTTCAATGCCGGCTGTGCTCGTTGAGCTCGATTTTATCTGCAATCCGAATTCGGCAGTGTTCATGGGTTCTGAAAAGGGTCAGGATAAACTTTCGGGAGCCCTCTTCAAGGCTGTAGAGAAGTACGTGGATTTGCAACGCGACAAGGATAACACAGCTTCCGCCGCGGAAGAATCCACAGTGACCGAGAGCGAAGGCACGCCGCTGATCGCATCGGCTCCGGAAGTCCGCAAGACCGTGGAAGCTCCGGCCGCACCCGCACGCGGCGCCGTTTACAAACGCCGACGCCGCTCCGACGCCGCCAGAAAAGCTTCAGCGCTGAGAAATGTCGAAACTGCCGCTATCCCTCTGCATCGCGAGAATGAGCGCGTGGCTATCGTAGAGAAAAAAAGCGAGCAGTATGTAGCCTCCGCAAATGCCACGGAGAAGAGCGATGAAACTAAAAAATCGAAAAAGAAGAAAAAGAGGGATTCCAAAAAATCCGAAAAATCAAAGTCGGGTAACGTCAGGACGTATAAGAACAAACAGGTAGTGGTGAACCCCGACGGTTCGCTGTCGCCCATGAACGGGGAGGAGAGAAGAAAAGTGGAACCGAAGAGGCATCAGGCCGCATCGTCGTATCATTCGAAAGTCGGCAAGATCACCACGGTCTATAAGATCCAGATACTGGCAAGTGCCGACCTTCTGAAGCAGAATAATCCGAGATTCTGCGGTTTGACGCCGATAAAATCGTTTAAAGAGAACAATCTATATAAGTATACCTATGGGGAAAGCGAGAATCTCAAAGAGATCGAAGCATTGCTTAAATCTGTAAAAGAGAAAATCCCCGATGCTTTTATTATCTCAAATCGTAAATAAGTTAAATATTCGTGTATCCGGATGTTTCCCCAATATTCAAATAAAGGTTATGAAAAAAATCGTTTCGAAAGAGTTTATAATCGGAATCTCAGTGATAGCCGCGATTGTCGTGCTCTTTTTCGGCATCGACTATCTGAAGGGAATCAATCTTTTCAGCCCGGCCAATTTCTATTATGTATCCTATGATAATGTGGCAGGTCTGGAAGTCTCGGCTCCGATCACCATCAACGGTTATAAAGTGGGTCAGGTCAGGGAGATTCAGTTCGATTATCAGAAACCCGGAAAGATCAAAGTGCTGATGGCCCTCAATAAGGACCTGAAAATTCCGGTTGATTCAAAGGTTAAGATGGAGTCGACCCTCATGAGCGGCGCTTTTATGAATATTACTTTAGGATCGAGCAAGAACTTCATACCCGTCGGTGGCGATATAGAAGCGATAGAATCGTCGGATCTGATGTCATCCTTATCCAACGACATCATGCCAGCCGTCAATTCGATATTGCCACGGGTTGATTCCCTCCTTTATAATCTCAACCGGCTTGCAGGGGATCCGGCACTTCTGGCCTCAATCCAGCGTCTTGACGGCATCACGGGCGATGTTCTCGCAGCTACCGGCAGCCTCCGCGGTGTCCTTGGAAAAGATGTGCCTCTCGTGATGCGCGATGTAAAATCGATATCCCGGGGTCTCGACACGGTACAGGCAAACCTCGGCGCTCTGTCGTGGCAGCTCAAGACATTGCCGCTCAATGCCACGGTCGACAATGTCAACGAGCTAACAGCCAATCTCAGCGCCTTCTCAAAACAACTCAACGATCCGAATTCAACACTCGGTAAACTCATGAACGATCCCGAGCTTTATAACCGTCTTGGTAGAGTGGCAGCTGATGTCGATTCGCTGATTGTGGATATCAAGAAGAATCCCAAACGCTATATCAGCATAAAACTGCTTTAAGTATCTGTTTCGTCTTTGGAAACCGAAGACGTTCTTATTTGAATTGATTCCAAATAAGAAAAATTTTTGGCAAATCATCTTAATGCGGATTATATAGCTTTTTGAACAGAGATGTTAAATTGGCCCGGTTCATCTGAATCGGGCCAATATTCTTTAAAACAACGTTTTAGCGCGTAGCCGGATCAAAGAAAATATGTAGTATTTTGAGGCCGCTACAAACGTTTGATTTTCAGAACAGTATAAATTACTGAAATTTTCCAAATTTCAGCTCATTTTTTTTTGTGGTTTTTTTGTCCTTATTTTGTAAGCGTTTCGCGTAAAGATATCATAGGAATATGTTGCCGGATTACATAAACAAGTGGACACAATGCCTCGGCCTGATAAAAGACAATATCGGCCCCGAGCGTTTCGACACATGGTTCGCATGTGCCGAGCCGGTGTCTTATTCCGACAACCGTCTCACCTTGCGTCTTCCCTCGATGTTCTATTACGAGAAATATGAAGACGACTTCTACGAGATACTATCCCTTGCGCTGAAGAAAGTCTTCGGACACAAGGTGCAGCTGGACTACGATGTGGCTATTGTCTCCGATGACAACAGTTCTCAGGTGAAGATCGAGAGCCCTGAGAAATCGCACGTCATTAAAGGGAAATTGTCGGCTTCGATCCACCGTTCGCCGGTTGAGAAGCGTGAGCCGGATTTCGACCCTCAGCTCAATTATTCTCTGAATTTCGAGAACTATTGCATAGGGGAGAGCAATCGTCTGCCATTCACAATCGCCGAATTCATAGCCAACAATCCCGGAAAGCAGGAATTCAACCCGTTTTTCCTTTACGGCAATGTTGGAGTGGGCAAAACACACCTGATGCAGGCAGTAGGAATCCGAATCAAGGAGAAGAACCCGAAGGCGAAGGTGCTTTTCATCCCCATCAAGCAGTTTCAGAATCTCTATGCCAACGCATATCTGAAGAAATCGATCCCTGCATTCATCAACTGGTTTCAGCAGATGGACGCCATATTATTCGATGATCTGCAGGAGCTTTCGAATAAATCCGGAACCGCCGAGGCTCTTTTCCCGATTTTCAATCATCTGCAACAGAACAAGAAGAATATCATATTCACCTGCGACCGTCCACCCATGGAGCTCGACGGCATAGCCGACAGGCTTATCGACCGTTTCAAGTGGGGTATCACAGAGCCGCTTCCCGATCCCGATTATTCGCTTCGCAGAAAGATACTTGAATTCAAGTCGAAGAAGAACGGACTCGGACTTGGAGAGGACGTGATCGATCTGATTGCAACGCAAGTCACAGGTTCCGTAAGGGAACTCGAGAATATCGTGAACGGATTGCTTACCCGCTCGATTGTGAAAAACGAGCCGCTTTCCGTCGAACTTGCCAAAGAGGTGATGAGCCATGTGGTTAAATCGCCTGAAAAGCGTCCGGTGAATTTCGAGATGATAGTAGAATCGACAGCCGAGTATTTCAACCTCAACGCCGATGCGATATTCTCGAAAAGCCGTCAACGCGACATCGCCGATGCGCGTCAGGTCATAATGTATCTATCGCATAAATACACTCAGCTTTCCTCTCCGGCAATCGGAAGCAAGCTCAACCGCAAACATGCCACCGTGCTTCACGGCATCGCCTCCGTTAAAGACCGTCTGCCGATTTGCAAAGAACTCTCGGAAGCCGTATCCGCAATCGAGAACGACCTCACAAAATAGAGATCATTTCATTTTCAGACTGTCGAGCAGTAACTCCAACGTCAGCCTATTCACTCCGAGCGAAAGAAGCGTATCGCTATCTCTTTTGAAAAGAGATTCGAAACGGGATATGTCATTATCGGCGGACTGTCGGTATAATTCGATGGCCCGCTTGATATTGCCGGTCACCAAGTAAGCGTGTCCCGCATTCAGAAAGTCTTCTGCAGAAGGCGAATCTTCAAGAATACGCTCATAAAGCTGTGTGCTCTTGTCGGTATTCCCGGCCATGAGCTCCACCCATGCCAAAGATCTGTTTATGCCCATGTCTGCAGGATCGAGATAGAGCGCATGATAGAAAGATGCGAGAGAACCCTTGTAATCGCCCGACTCGAAAAGAGCCGAGGCATGATGGCGCAGCAACGTCACATTGTCCGGATCATTTTCGATAGCCTTGCCATAATAGCGGGCGGCAAGTTCGTAGTTGCCGATCTTGCGGTTGATATATGCGAGTTTCTTTATGAGCCATTGTCCCGGCTCCTTAAGAAGTTCCGCTCTTGAATATGCCTCTGCCGCATCTTTATACATCTTGAGATTCTGCAGACAGAAACCGGTTTTCTCCCAATATGCGCTTTCACCGCCATCCGATTTTTCCAGTTCCCTGAATAGAGAGAGGGCTTCGGCAAAATATCCGCGTTTGAAATAGAATTCGCTCGTAACCCTTACAATCTCTTCGTCGGCAAGCATTTCTCCGACAACGGGTAATGCCTGCAGATCGAATGTATAGATGAATGGATCGTCGAATTCATCCTTTTTGCGGAATAGTTTAAAGAAGCGGTATAGCTCCCGGATGAATGACGTTGCGGCGGAGTTGAATTCCGGACGGGCTGTCTTGAGGAGTCGCTCGCGGTTCTCTTCGATAAACTGAGTCATCTGGGCTTCGAACTGACCGAGCACCATATCCTTCTGCTGTTCAGGCATCGCCCTGAGAGCGAGAGCGAGAGAATACTTATCGCTTTCGCACATATTCTCACCCATGCCGAAAAGTGTGAGCAAAGAGTCGCGCATTTTGTCGGGGAGGCCGAGCGATGGGTGAGAGGCGTCGAAAGGTATGAACCAGGAAAAAACGTTGTTGAAAAACGGGAATCCTTTCAGATTGGAAAACGTGACCATCATGAGGTCGGCGCCTTCGGTCTGCATTTCCGAAAGTTCGCGGAGCTTGTCGGCGATACCGTTTTTCTCGAGCATCTCTTCCCATTCCGGATTGTTGTCGAATGCAGGAGTGTCACTCTCCATCGACTGCTCTTTCATCTTTTTCATAATGTCGGGCCGGAGTTTCATCAGCTCCGGAATCACCTCCTCCTTCATCTTGGAAGTGACGCGGTCGGTGTCGCGAGTGCGTATGAGCTCGCGCGACACATCCCTCAGGCGGCTGTAGGTCACCAGCGAATCCTGCCAGAGCGAAAGACGCCCCGTAATCTCCTTATCGGCCGCAATGCGGTCGGCATGACGTCTCATGGCGAGAAGGATGCCCACAAGAGCTCTTGCAGCCATGGCTTCCGATGATTTTTCATAGATATCTATCAGAGCCAAGAATTTATCGCGGTCATAATATCCAAGAAGCGAGAGCGTGAAAGCGGAGATCACCACCTTTTTCAGCGCCTGTGAAGAGTTGTCGTCGACAGCCGCTTCCGCAGCCGCCCAGACATTGGATTTGCGGCGGCTGCATGCCCAGAGCAGATTGAAGATGTCCTGAAGCAGCCTGTCTTTCTCGGAAGAGAGCGAAGCGTCCGCGCTTCCGGCTGATTCCGCAAGTCCGGCTTTGCTTTCCACCTCCTTTAGTTCTGAGTACAGTCGGCTGAAATCAAGATTGCGGTGGTCGCATATCCTGACGGTTGAAAACAAAATCTCAGGGCTATCCTTTGTCTGCTTTCGGATCAGTATGTCGTCGGCGATATCCCGAAGTGTGGAGACTGTTTTGTCGCGAACGGCCTCACGCGATGGATCTTCCGCACCTTCAATGAGATAATGCAGCATATAGCCATAATTGTCCCGAATGTTTTCAATATTTGCATGCAGGTCGAAAAAACCTTCACCCGAAGAAACATCAAGCAGAATCGATGCGGCATCGGCCACCATTTTGGAATCGAGTTTTCTCTCAGCTTCAGAAATACGTTCCTTTAATTGGTCTAAAGTCATAAGCTAATAATCAAATGAAGTCGCCGGGACTTCGTGATTGTATCTGCTATAACAACAAATCTCACGCCAAATTAACTGTTTTACGCGAAAATGTGTTAAATTTGTATCCGCCGTTCTCTTCAAGGAAACTGCATGACACTGCGCGATAATATAAACAAATATATATTCTGATATTATGGTAATACAAAGATGGCAGTCAGTGCTGCTTCTGATAGCAGTGCTGTTGATGGGAGCTTTCACATTCCTTTCTCTCGGTCAGATCCAGTTGCCCGAATACACACTAAACTTCACCACTCTGGGCTTCTACATTGAGGAAGAGGCGGCCGAAGGTGCGGCTACAGGGTTTGTGGCCCGCACATGGATTTTCTTCATAATTTCACTTCTAAGTGCGATTATTCCTTTGGTGGATATATTCCTTTACCGCAACCTTCGCCTGCAGAAGAATCTCTGTCTGATGGAGATTCTGTTCCTTCTTGCTGTTGCGGCTGTAGGGTGCGCCTATGGCTATAACACGATTCCAGGCGGCGAGATCGGCTGGTCGTCGCTCATCATCGCTCCGTTGCTGGCTTTTATTTCCGTTGTGGCGGCTTATTACCGTATCTCATCGGATCAGAAGCTTCTTCGCGCTGCCGACAGAATCCGCTGAAGCCAGAGCTATTGGTCTGAGGCAAGAATCTTCAACGGCTTCGCCCGCCT